>Ga0080003_1000224_pt1 | contig 40117 bp, 40 predicted proteins | sample JossMetagenome_FD_69206 | JGI IMG/M metagenome (GOLD analysis project Ga0080003, IMG submission 69206) | Hot spring microbial communities from Joseph's Coat, Yellowstone National Park, USA - JC2_E (SPADES assembly) (version 2) | ecosystem: Environmental > Aquatic > Thermal springs > Hot (42-90C)... | reverse complement strand
ATTCCCTTTAGACATAGAAGGTATGTCACTTACGTCACTTATGTCACGGGGTTCGCATTTTTCAGGTTCCTGAGAAGTGACATTACCTGTGACATTATTATTCATTATGTCATCTTTTTTCTGGGTTCCCTCTTCCCTTTCATTAGAAGTTACGTCATTTGCTTTATTGTTTGTGACATTTCCATTATTTACGTCATCTATAATGTCACTTGTTGTGAGCTCGGATTTTTCAGGCTCTGTGACGTTAGTGACATTAGTGACATTGTTTTTATTCTGGAAGGAATCAAGATTTTTCTCTTCCTTGACCTTCTGATTATCATTTCCTTTGTTTTCTTTCTGTAGGTCATCTCCTTTATTTTCTTCCTGCGAGCTATTTTTTTGTTCTGACTTTTCATGAGGCTCTATCTTCTTTATTATTTTTGTGCGTTCCTTTCCATTGCGATCCTCTTTTATTTCAATCCCCAAGTTTAATAAAGTTGGAAGAAATGTTGTCAGGCGCCGCCCCAATTCCCTATAATTTCGTGGAAGTTGTTTATATACTGAGTCATGTTCATCAATCCCCATCTCTGCCATAATACCTTTTAACTCATCATATAGAACCCTTGTAGTGCCCTTCCATTCGTTTTTACGTTCCAATAATTTCTCAATGCCCATTATTAATATGTTTTCACTGGCAGAAGCCTCGGTTTCACTCAGTTGAACTGCGCTGAAAGCTTTGTAGAATTTGTTCGGTTCATAACCCAGGGATCTTGTTATGCTTTCGCCCCAAATAATGACGTCGGCCATTCTCAAAAGTTTCCCTTTATATTCCTGCTTGACTTGAGGGTAAATCGCAATCGCTTTACTAAGCGTATTGAGGTAAAGTCCACGGATCTTTGGTGCATAATTCGTAATCAGCGCCTGAATTTCATTATCAGTTCGACGCTGAGATTCAGGAATAAGATCAAGCCGAATCACCAAAGCTCTGTCAAGAAAATCTGGAGCGTATCCTGGTTCATTTATCGCGTTAATTACGATGGGGCGACGGTATTGGAGGATAAGATCATCCTGATCGGTGTAAAGCTTTCTTTTCTTGAATCCTTGACCCGTTGATATTCTACAGAGGAGGTCTGAGATATAATCAGGAATCACGGTGTTCACATTATCAAAATTAAGAACACCTTCGTGTAAGGAAGAGATAGCGATTTCTCGTTCATCAAACTTCAAAGAATTACGTGTGACGACATTTGGGTCTGGAATAGTTTTTAGTGCGTCAGAAAGTGAAGATTTACCTGCTCCATGTGGACCTGTTATAATATTGATAGTATGCGGAATGTCGGCGACAAAGGTTGTTCCGATTATACCGGATATCAGTACCTCTTGATCCTCATCCAGATTCCATAACTTTAAAACAGTCTTAAGATCTGCAGGTTCCCCGTCTTGGATATCGGCCTTGAGCATGCCGTTATAGCGTACTGTGTAGGGTTGTTTAGGAATTACCTTGGTAATCCCATCTTTGTTTATCACAATAACGCTCCCATCTTCATTGACGGGGTCGTAAATGAGCTCATTCTCTAGCCTGTGAGTTCTTACTCCTACGCTTAAAATATTTTGGCTCGCTTTAGCACGACACATTTTTTGTACTAAATTGATAGAATCTGTAGATGGAATAATTCCCTCGCTATTGTAGAAAAGATACGCTAAATAATCTTGAAATGCGACACTTTCCACAGATATTGGTATGTTACCCCGAACGATATATGAAAACCCCATTTGATCTTGAAAAAAATTTGAGTTTTGTATCAGTTCCCACAACACTGTTGCTTGGTTCTTACCATCTTCTTTCCTTTTTACTCCTTGTGAAGTTTTCAAAATTTCTCTTCGCAAAGCCTTCAACGAAATTCCCGTAAGATAGGGAGAGTTTTTTATCCCGGACGGGAAGTTTCCAGATTTTATTGCCTCGGCGTCATCTTCTTCTATAATTAAGATCCCTTTGGTTGTGGAAATTTTGAATTCGTTGTTTTGTTTTGTGATGCTTATAAGTTCATTTGAGTTACTCATGAAAATCACCTCCCACAAAGGTTAAATTTAGAGTTGTATTCCACAATTGCAAATTATCAGGATCTCGTTGCAGATTCCTGCTCATTTTTTTACCACCTCTTCCTTTTTATCTATGATTTGCTGGTAAAGCTCCAGAAATTCCTGTACAAGGTTTCGTCCCTTCATCTATTCCACCTTGCCTCGAAGTCCCATCAGGACCAAATAACGGCTCAGGTTGAGGTGATACTCTTGTGCTCGTGTCTGTAGGAGCTGTTTCTCTTCTGGTGGTAGTCTTATTACAACCCATGCCCAGGTCTTTTCAACCATGAAACTTAATTTTGTTCAAGTATATAAACTTTTTATGATTTTCCAATCTTGTTACGTTAATTAATTGATACAGTTAATAAAGACAGGTTGTAAACAATTATATACGTTTTCGTATTTGGTATTCCTGGGGGATAAAATGGCTGAGATAACTACTCAATATTTTCAAAGAAAAAGAATAGGTATAGTGCTGAGTCCGAAGACATTCTTGGAAATACAAAGGATTCGGTCTCTATGTTTGTTGAGTGGAAAAAAACTGGCGGATATCCCAGGGATAACTGATTTTGTGAACGGAATTATCGTTCATTTTTATCATCGATTAAATATTGAAAATTTAAATCAGTCAACGAATCCTGATCTTTTGCTCTACATTCCTAATTTAAAAAAATATTTTGCCAAGGTAGAAATTGAAAAGGAACTTGATAAGAATGAATATGAGGATTTTATAAGGGCATTACCTGAAGATGTTTTTATACCTAATATAGAAACAATAAATGAAAATCCCGCAAGTGTGGATAGTGAGCAACTTACAGAAATAAATATAGAAATACCCCCAAATCCAACTTCAGGGGAATCACAACAGATAAGTTTGATGTTGACAGAAGAAATGGTAATATGGGCAAGGAAAATTAACAAATTAATTAATGATATTTTCCACAATAGAGTACTTTATTCTCTTTCGGACTTAGTGAAAACAATTGTTGAAACAGTCATGTCTTTACAACTTGGTATTGCATATCCAGTGGAAATTTATATGGCACATCTTTACAATATTGAACCTAAAGAATTCATAAAATTCTATCACGGTAATCCAGAGATCATAATGAATGATCCAGAGTACAGAAATCTTATACGTGTTCTAACCGATAAGCCAATTGTTGATGGCTTTGTTGAAATATATGAGAAGTTATATGATATAACGAATAAACTTGATATTTTGGATAATTTAGACGAGATGAAAAAGTTACTTGATGAAATAGATAAGATAATGGATTATAATAGGTTATGGAGCTATGTTTCAGACTTCAATTATAAGAAAGCATTAATGGGGCTTGCCACTTTTAGATTAACCGTAAGTAATGGACTGGATATGTCGGATATTAACATTTCTCTGTACCACGGAGGGCTTGAGAGTATGTTTGCGAAGAACCCTGACCTTTCTAAATTTCTTGCTCGGGAAAGAATATATTCATATGTGCTTTTCTTTGTAAACCTTCTTAATTTTATGAACAAAGTTTATACTTATGCGTCTTCAACAAATAAATGAGCAATTTATTAAAAGAGGGAAATAAAAACAACCAAATTATGCCTTAAGACTCTCCTGCAACTTCCTTACCTTTTCGGGATCCTTGACTATTTCCTGTAATAGACTCACGAGCAACTGCAATTTAGCTGTTTCAGGCGCCTCATCTATCAACTTTTTGACAAGGGGATCCACAACGTCCGTTCTCTTAATTGCCTCTATGGTCTTCTTTTCCTTCTCTTCCATATCCAGGGCTATTTTCACATCGAAAGGCATCCAGCAATTCCTGCAGTACTGGGCATCACTCGGATTCAACGTATGGCATCTCGGGCACTCCTTGGGTTTATCCTCCTGGATCGTTTCGTTTTCAGGAACTTTTATTCCATAGGCCTTGAGAATTGCGTTATCCTGGTCCCTGAGTGAGAGATGCACATAAGTCCTTGTTTGCTTCGAACCATGAACCCAGCCCATCTGAGCTTCGAGAGGGGCCTCGGTCACTTTGGAAGCAAGAATAGTTGCCCTTGTATGTCTGAATAAATGTGGATGTATCCTCTTCTTGATTCCGGCTCTCTTTGTTGCTTGTCTTATTATTGAATAGACATCGGCATAAGTCAGGGATCTTCCAAGTATGTTTTCCGATAAATTACAAAACAGGAAGGCATTGACGTCATTTCTCAATGGATGGTTATCTAACCATGCCCTGAGATAAGCGATACTGTTTCCGACTATCCTTACCTGTCTGAATCCTGTTTTACCCGTCACTCTCAGCAAGGCACCGAACTCATCAAAACCGAGATCCTTTATCCTCATGTTTATCAGTTCGCCTATTCTACAACCTGAATCGTATAACACAGAGAGCAGGGCCTTGTCCCTGGCATTCTTTGAATTCTCAATCAGGGCCGTTACTTCCTGGGAAGTCAATAAGTCATCTGGTGCTTTTCCATTGTCTTTTATTTTGATCTTCATATTTTGAATATAATCAGGCAATTTTCCAAGGTGCCACCGATAGAACTTTTTGACCATCATTATGTATGTGTCCCTGGTCCAGTCACTGTAATCTGAATCAAACAATTTTTCCATAACGGTGTCTATATCCTTTGCTTTTGGCCTTAGAAACCCATCCGGTATCCACTCAGCAACTTTTCTAAGTCTTTGTATATAGTTAATTCTCCTTATCTCCGATATGTTCTCCTTAATCTTCAGGTCGTTGACAAATTTCTTGATTGTGTCCTTAATTTCCCTGTTAAATGGCTCATTTTCGAGCCTCCGGAGCTCATCTCCCAACGTGTCTCTGTAAGGAGTTACCATAAATGTTATAATCCCTTCTTGCTCTTAAATGTTACGGAGTTCAACAATCATTATAACGCCGTGGGGGAGATTTGAACTCCCGACCCCATAAGGGGACCAGCTCTCAAGGCTGGCGCCTTGGGCCGCTTGGCTACCACGGCTTAATCGTTAATAAGGTGATTAATATAACCTTTTACATATGGATTTTCAAAAAGTAATTAAAGATATTAATGACGATGAAAGGTATAAGAAAGCAAGGATAGTAGCTCTTCAGTTACCTGAAGGTTTGAAAAGAAAGTCATATGAAATTATTGATGCGATGAAAGATAAAGAAATAATTCTTTTAGGCGATCCATTTTGGGGCGCCTGTGATATTCCTGCTCAGGGGAAATGGGATCTTTTAATACAATTTGGCCATAGTCCTATTCCTAACCTAGGAAATTTTCCAAAAATTATGTATATTGAACTCCAGGAGAAAATGGAGCATGATTTAGATTGCTCAAAAGTCCCATTTTCTTCCGTTACCTTAACATCCAATATAACTTATTCAAATGAATTAAAAAGTATAAAGGAAATGCTTGAAAATTGCCATAAAAAAGTTACTTTAAAGAAAGGAGACTCTCGGGTATTTTATCCAGGGCAAATTCTAGGTTGTAACATATCGGCTGCAAGAGGAGATGATGAGGCCGTTCTATTTATTGGTGAAGGTATTTTTCATCCTTTGGGCATATCTCTAGCATTAGATAAAAAAGTATTAGCTTTTAATCCCAGAACTAATGAGTATATTGATATGGAAAAAGAAAAAAGGAAATTTTTAACCCAGCGATATGCTGCCATAGAAAAAGCCTCAAAAGCTAATAAATTCGGAATAATAGTATCAACCAAAATAGGGCAAACAAGATATTCCTTGGCAAATATAGCTAGAAAAATCCTTGAAGAAAATGGTAAAAAAACATTCATTATAAGTACTGATCTTATAAGAGATGAAACTCTAATGAATTTCCCTGGGGAAGTTTATGTCAATACTGCATGTCCGAGAGTTACCATAGAGGATTATGCCACATTTTCTAGACCTATAATCACATTCTACGAGTTAGAAATGGCTCTCAATCTTAAAGACAAAAGTAAATATATACTGGATGAGATTGTAATGACAGATGAAATTGGCAGTACTAGCTTCAGGGGAAGGGACAAATCTCCAGGCCATAATTGACTCAATTAATTCAGGCTATCTTACGAATGTATCCATAAAGTATGTTGTTTCCGACAAAGGCAATGCAAAAGCAGTTATGAGAGCAAAAAACAATAATATAAACATTATAATAATAAATAAACAGGATATGGTTGAAAAATTAAGAACAGTTTTCAGGGAAGTAGATCTAGTAGTGTTGGCAGGATTTCTTAAAATAATCCCTCCGGAATTAATAAGGGAGAAGCTAATAATAAATCTCCACCCATCATTATTGCCTCTTTTTGGAGGTATGGGAATGTATGGACTGAAGGTTCATGAAGAGGTCATCAAAAGCGGAATGAAAGTAAGCGGGTGTACAGTCCATATTGTAACAGAAAGCGTTGATAATGGACCAATAATAATACAAAAATGCATAGATGTAAGAGATGATGATACCCCAGAAAGTCTTCAAAATAGATTGCATAAAGTGGAACATGAAGCAATTGTAGAAGCAATCAAAAAACTTGGAGAAAATAATTATAAAATAGTAAATAATAAAATAATTTTCAGTTGATTTACATGATCTTTCTACCTATGGATTTCTCATAGAATTTTATAATCTCCTCTTTCTCCTGATCTGTATATTTTCTGACAAATTTTTCTTTTCTGAGATCAATGCCGGTTTTCTCTTCATAAACCTTAGGATCCACTGAAAACCTTCTCTGGGTTGCGTCCCTGTACAATTCAGGAATAACATTGAACGCGCAGAATGGAACAATCTTTCCATCTGGCATCGCATAATGTATATCGCATCTTTCTACTCTGTCCACGTCATATGTATAGGGGTCCATGAAATGCATGAATCCAATGAACATTGAGTTGTAATGGAATGCTTTCAACCCATGATAGTCGCCTCCTGTAAATGCTCCGAAGATCATTTCCCTCATCTTGAATCCTGGAGGTGCTTTCTTCTCATCAACAAATGAATTCAGCTTTCTTAATAATGAAGTAAGGGCGGATGCTTTCTTGAGCGATTTAACTTTTGAATCATTAATATCTGCAGCGAGGTCATTAAGGTATTCGAAGAGACCTTCAACATCAATAAATCTTGGCACAGGTATTATGGAGCCATCTTCCTTCTTGAATACATACGTTCCCATACCGCAGGCAAAGTGTATACTCAGTCTATATGTTGGTTTTCCTTTAAGTGCTTCTACAAAGTTTGTTACCGCGCCTGTACTAGGTACTGTGAAGAAATCCTCTCTCCCAATAGCCCCATCTAGTTGCTCTTCTATTTTCTTAATTGCGCCTGGAATTGTCACTCTCTGCCTTTCCCTTAATTTATCTGGCATTCTCCCCACGAGGGACACTGGTTGGAAGTTCACACTTCTTACAACATCCAAATTTGAAAGACCGAATTTTATAATATCACCAAGTTCTCCATCGTTTACTCCCCCGATAACAGTAGGAACCAGAACAACACCTACACCTACTTTCCTGTATGTTTCTAGAGCTTTGGGAATCTCCCAGAAATTCTTTGGATTTGATCTGGGCGTTACTCCATCGAAGCTTGTATAAATGACATTTGCGCCTGCATCGTGACATTTCTGGATGAAATCCGGATCTCTGCTAGCTCTTATACTGTTTGTATTGAGTTGAACATGATCATAGCCTTCCTCCTTTGCTATTTTCACTATTTCAGGAAGATCGTCCCTCAGTGTAGGTTCTCCACCAGTAAGTTGAACCGCATTTGCGCCTACTGGTTTCTCATTTCTCATTCTCCTCAACATCATCCTTATCTGATCCAAAGATGGCTCATATATCGGGTCATTCTCCTTTGCATAGAAGAAACAGTACCAGCAAGAAAGATCGCATCTGTTGGTTAGAACTACGTTCCCAAGGCCAGTGTGACTCTTATGTTTTACACAGAGTCCGCAGTGTGTAGGGCAATCAATCTTCTCAGCTGCCAAACTTATTTGGGGATTCTCAAGCTTGATCCCTTTATCCGACCACTTCTTGGCATTCATATACATTTCATAGTCTTCCCAGTACTTTTCCTTGGTGACCCCATGTTCTGGGCATTCTTTTATCATTTTCACTTCTCCACCCTCAGCGTAAACCAGGGCAGGAATTTTCATTCTATCGAATTTATTTTCTGCGACACACTCCGGGCAAAGAGAAGCTGTTACTCTCAGAGCTAACATTCCAGGTTTCATGAGATGCCCAAATCTTTCATAGACTTCTTCCATGTTCTTTATTTTCGAATTTGGACTTATCTCAAACTCGGAAGATATCATAGACTCAAAGGTCTGATCCATGCAACTACTAATAAGAAGGGTATTAAAGATATTATGTAATATATTGAGCTAAAAAATTACATAATGGTACTGGTAGAGTTGAAATACATAAAGTAAATATATAATAGTGGAAGTAAGGAAGATTCAAAAAACAGGAGGTTCAACACTGGTTGTATCATTACCCAAGATATGGTGTCAGAATTTTAATCTTAAAGTGGGTTCAAAAGTCTCATTAAACTATAGCGAGAGGGGAGCAATAATCTTAGAACCATTTGAAAAATCAAAAGATAATATATCATCTACGGTTGAATTAAAGAGCACTGATAATCTAGATAATGATATGAGAATACTCATATCAAAATACATACAGGGTGCAAAGAAAATAACAATCAAGGGCAAAAGTAAATCAAGTCTCGATTATATTGTCAATAAATTCTTAGAACTTACTATAGGATTTGAAGTAATAGAAGAAAAAGAAAATGAAGCAATTTTAGAGGATATAATTTCATTGCCCACATTGACTTTTGAAAAGGCACTCAAGAGGATGGATACTCTTGTAAGAAGTATAGTGAGAGAATCAATAAGTGAGCAGAAAATATCAAAAGAATATGTTGCAAAGAAGGAAAATGAGGTTGACAAATTCAATATATATATACAGAGATTATTCAATCAGAGCTTGAAAGATTATTCCGTTCTACAATTAAATAAGATTTCAACGGAAGAAGCTCTTGCATTTCTTCTTGTATCCAGAATTCTGGAAAGAATAGCGGATCATGGTGTAAGAATATATTACATAGCAGAAGGAGAGATACTAAAAAAGAACGAATTATTGAAATTCATAGACCAGGCAATTCAGATACTGGAACAGGCTATGGAATATTATTTCAAGAAGGATATAGAAGGTGCAAATAATTTAATTTCGAAGAAAGACTATTTCAAAATTGAGAGAAATAATATAGGGTCCGGAATTTCAGGGGCAGAGGACGATTTGAAGGTAGCCGAAATGCTGGAAGATGCTGAAAGAATAGCATTCTATTCTACAGATATATGCGAACTGATAATAGATTACTTCCAATAGTATTATTTAATGAAAGTATATTTCTTATCAATGGAACTGGATAGTTTATTAGTCCAGGAAATAGGAACAATGCGTGAGAAAAGTCTCCCGTTTGACAAATCAGAAGAGATCAAGAAAAGACTTTACGATACAATAATAAGTTCATGGGAAAAGAAAGAAATTTTTGCAAATATAAGAAAGATTTTAAATCCCTCATACGGAAAGTACAACAGCACATTTTTTTTCTCCGGGGAAAGGGGTCTTACAGAATATTCATCGATGTATAATACCATACTGGTTGAAAAATCGTTGTGTAGAGATTTTTATCCTCTTAGGATGGAGATACATCCGAGTGATACTATACCTGTTATTCTGGCTCATGCAGAAAATGAGGTAGTTAAAGGTCATGATATTATGAGGGCCATAAATGCTTCTTATCAGGTTTCATCAACATTTGCAGAATTCATGCAGAAATCGGGGAAATTGAAAAGTGATATTCCAATTGCAGCTGGTATGGCGACCGGGATAGGAGTGATACATAATTTGGAAGGTAATACATTCCAGAAATTTCTAGCATATTCTATTAATTTATCTGGTGCAGAGAAATATTATATGTTTAGAAACAGTTTTAGATCTTCATTTTATGCGAGGGAGCTTTCGTTTTTATACAGGATAATTGGAGAAATTCCTGAACAGAGAATAGATTTAAATATTTTTAAAGATATTGGAGGCGAGCATTTACTTGATTTTAGAAAAGATAGGGTTTCAAAAACTGTTATTAAATATTATCCAGTGGATGATCTTCTCATAAGTGCTATTGAGGCAGTAACAAGCCTTAGAGAAAAAGTAAAGGGGGATATACTTGATCTAAGGGTTGAAATTCCAGAAGTTATATATTCAAGGAATGTAAAAAAGGATGAGTCTGATAATTTAAAAAATATAGAGGAACTTAAAAGAAGCCTTAAATTTATAATCTCGTATGCGCATTCATACGGACCCCCTAGGATTGAATCTTATAATGAAGCCTTTATCACAGACGTTAACATAAAAGGTTTAATGGAAAAGATTAAGGTTTCAATTTCAGATAAATTTGATAATCTATTTCCTGAATTTCTGCCAACAAAGCTAACATATGAAACTGATCAGGGGATATTTGAGAAGGAGGTTGATGTGCCGTATGGATACTATAGAAATCCTATATCTTGGAATGACCTCAAAGATAAAGGATTTAAATTGCTGAGAAATGACGATTTTAACAATCAATTGTTGGAATTCATAAAGAATTTCGATGATAAATCAGTGGACGAACTTATGGAGGTAATGAATAATGCACCCGTTAAAGGAAAATAAGAATTTAGGACCCGAATTCCTTAGACAGAAGATAAATGAAGGTATAGTAGAAGCTCCAGGAGTATTCAATGCAATAGGAGCAATGTTAGCTGAGAGAAACAATTTTAATGCGCTATATCTGTCAGGTTCAGGGGTAGCCGGAGTACAGGGGTTGCCAGATCTTTCTATAACAACAATAGACGAAGTGGTTTCAGAGGCTAGAAAGATTACAAGCATAAGCAAACTTCCCCTAATAGTGGATATAGATACTGGCTTTGGGGAAATATTGAATGTCGAAAGAACCATTATTGAAATGGAGAGGGCAGGTGTTTCAGCAGTACATATAGAGGATCAGGTTATGCCAAAAAAATGCGGGCATTTGGAAGGAAAGGCACTTGTACCCGAGCAGGAAATGATAGAAAAGATTGTAGCAGCGATAGAAGCAAGAAGAAATAAAAATTTTATGATCATTGCTAGAACAGATGCAAGAGCGGTAGAAGGTTTTGACAGAGCAGTTGAAAGAGCTAAATTATATCTGAAGGCTGGTGCCGATGCCATATTCCCCGAGGCATTGCAGACAGAAGAAGAATTCAGGGAATTTCATAAAAAAGTTCCAGCCGTGTTACTTGCAAACATGACAGAGTATGGCAAGAGCCCATTACTAAGCTCCAAGGAGTTGGGTACGATGGGATATAGAATTGTAATTTTCCCTCTTACTGCTTTTAGGGCTACAATTAAAACAATGGATTTTGTTTACAGTGAATTGAGAAAGAAAGGTACCCAAAGGGAAATGATGGATAAAATAGCATCAAGATCAGAATTTTATGATATAATTAAATACAGTGAATACGAGAATGAGGATAAGGAAATATCTAGGAAATCTAAAAAAATCATGGATTGATAAGGTGTTAGGGCTGGTAGATCAGTGGAAGATCGCCTGCTTCGCAAGCAGGAGGTCCGGGGTTCGAATCCCCGCCAGTCCATATGATAATTAATTCGATAGCCAGTGGGAGTTCAGGCAACTCAACATTGGTTTGCAGCGAGAGTTATTGCGTACTCATAGACTTGGGGATATCTTTCAGGAAGTTGGAAACAGGTTTAAGCTCCAAGGGAAAAACGGTAGATGATATCAATTCTGTTTTTGTAACACACGGTCACACTGATCATGCATCAGGTATTCACACTTTCAGGAATAGAACTAAGATCCCTGTCTACGGTACTTATGAAACATCAGATATATATGTTGATGAAAAGGGGGGTTTTGGTTCAAATCAAGAAATGGGGGTGGAATTGGATAGATTTATAAAGGAAAGCGAGGAGGTAGAAATAGGTGACTTGCAGATATCAGCAATCAGGGTTTCTCATGATGCCAGGCATCCTGTTGCCTATACAGTTCAGAATGGGAATAAAAAAATGGCAGTAGTTACAGACCTTGGAGAAGGAAATCAGCTGCTTGAAAAGAGACTTAGGGAATGTAATGTGATAATAATAGAAGCTAATCATGATCCGGTAATGTTAGAAATGGGGCCATATCCAGAGCTTTTAAAGAGAAGAATAAAAAATCCCAGGGGTCATTTATCCAATCAAAAAACAGGCATCATTTTAAAGAATGTTATGGATGAAGAAACAATTGCAGTCCTCGCTCACCTCTCAAAAATAAATAATACACCGCAGCTGGCAGTTCAAACAGTTCACGAAATATTAAGGGAAAGTGGATTCAAATCAAATAATTTGAAAGCCCTTATACCATTTAATGATCCGATGGAGATAAGAATCTGATGAAGCCAAGTATTACCTTCGCAGAAATAAGGTCTATTGTTAGTTTTCTAAAGAAATATGAAGGAGGGTACATAGAGAAGAATTACATAGATGGGGGAAACATCTCCTTCAAGATAAGGAAATCAGGTTTAAATTCAGTTTATCTTCATTTTATGAATAATGATTTTTTATTCATTTCTCCTGAAAATGCAGTGGAAGGAAAGAAGAACATTTTACCAGTAGAGAATATGCAGATACACTCAATTAAGCAAATGGGCACAGATAGGGTCATTATAATAGAAGGTCAGAAGAAAATCATAATAGAGATGATGGGAGGGGGGAATTTAATAATAACGGAAGGCGGAGAAATAATATTCTCAAAGAAACAGACAAAAAGAATGGGGATAACTCTCCAAAAGGGTACTAAATATATTGAACCAGATATTATTGATCTAGAATCCCCATATTTTTCAATTGAAGACAGGATTAAAGAATCAAAAGCTGATCCGTTAAGAACTTTAGCCACAAGAATTGGCCTCTCAAAGTATTCTGAAGAAATAATATGTGCAATGGGCAAGAATATAAAAACCAATGATGATATTTTGAATAATTTAGAAAATTTAAAAATGAACATATCAGAACTACTTAGGATGGCAGAAGAGGGAAATATTTACATTTACAGAGATCAATTTTTTGTGTGGAAGAGTAAATGTTTGACAGAAGAGCCCGTAGTAATGAACATATCCGAAGCAATGAAATACATATACGATTCATCCCTTAAAGCAGAGGAATCAAGAGAAATTTCCATAAGAAGAGATATTCAAAAAATGCAGGAAGAGATGGAAAGATTGAAAAATTACGGAGAATTTATTATGGCTAATTTACAGGACATAGATCATTTTCTTTTCCAGGCCAGAAAAAATAATCTGGATCAAAATTTAATTGATTATGAAAGAGGAATAGCCAGATTCATAAAAGATGACAAGGAAATACCTCTTAAAATGGCCCTTACCGCTGGTGAAAATGCGAATGAATTTTTTTCTTCTGCCAAGAAAATCAAGGAAAAATTATCTAGAGTATCAAATATAGAAAAGGAGGAAAAAATAGAGACTGTGCCAAAAATTAAGGTTCACAGAATATTTACTAATTACAGATGGTTCATCACCAGCGAGGGAAATCTTGTTATCTCTGGAAAAGACGCTGAAACCAATGATTCCGTAGTAAAAAAATATCTGGACGAAAAGGATCTTTACCTTCATGCAGATATTCATGGAGCACCTTCTGTAATTTTAAAGAATAAAAATGGAATCGGGGAAAAAAGTATAGAGGAAGCTGCGCAGTTTGCTTGGTGTATGTCAAGGGCTTGGAATTCTCAGTACGGCAATGGCGCTGTTTTCTATGTAACCAAGAGTCAGGTGAGCAAGACGCCTGAATCGGGGGAATATCTCGCAAAAGGCGCCTGGATAATCAGAGGTAAGAAAAATTTTATTACACATCTAGAATTGAAATTGGCGATAGGTTTCCAGAATTACGAAAATAGGAAATATATTGTTTCAGCTCCACCATCTGCAATAAAAGGAAACAAAATAATTATAATTCCGGGGTCGGAAAAAGAGGAGATTGTAAATAGAATATCAGACTTTTTCAAGGTTGATAAAGAATCTGTATATCCTGTATTACCTCCTGGTGGATCCAAAATAATAGAAATAGTAGAAGAAGATTCAGACTCTTTTCCAGAATCTGAGAAAAATTATAATGAGGGCGAGTGAAAGACAGATTGAACTTATTATTCCCCACAATATTATAGACTCCCTGAAAAAAAGGGAAAGGAGGAACTCATAAAGTAATGGGGAAAATGGTCCTATGAGGTTATTAATGAGGGAGAAACCTCCATAATATTGCCCTCTCTTATCTTCCGGAGCTATCTTGCCAATTACGCTGCTAGATGCGGGAGAAATTATATTCTCACCGATAGTAAGTGCAACCACATTTATTATTAAAAAAGTTAAATTACGTGTTATACTGAATATGAAAAATGTAACTGAATATATAATGAGCCCTAAAGAGACTCTCGTCATCTCATCTATATTATAAAGGGCCCTGTTTACAGGTAATTGGAGTGTTATGACAGCTATTCCATTTACGGCAAATATTATTCCAATGAGAGAATAATTTAGCTTATCCACTGTAGAAAGGAACTGAGAAAGTATATAACCCCAGGGTCCAATAGAAAACCAGCTAATTGCTAAAATAATTGCAATAATCAGGAACCTCCTATCATTGTGGGGGAAGGATAACAACCTGTTTTCTTTATGTGAATTAGGCATTGTCTCTCTTATGATTATAAAATAAAGGAAGAAACCTATAATCTCCCCAACCAGAGGAATCAAGGGAAGAAGTGCGAAGTTGTAAGAAAGTGCTATACCGGAAAGAGCTGGTCCAATAGAAAAACCAATATTTGCGGATATTCTAACAATACTGAATGCATCTATTCTCTCTCCCTCCATAGTCGTATCGGTAATCATTACGTTATCAGTAACTTCCTGTAAGCCACCAAGAGGAAATAATGAAATGAATGAAAGATACATTATTATGAGAGATAGATTATAATATATATCTAAAAACATCAATAAAAAAACTAATGAAATGAATGGTGGGAGGACAATAGCTATTTTTCTTCTCCCTATCCTATCAACAAGATTACCTCCAAATAGCGACACAGGTATTGAAGTGACAGAGGAAATGAGAAAAAGTAATCCTATATCCAGAAAAGGGACATCTCTCTTTAAAATAAGATATATAGGGATAAATATCCAGGTACCAGACCTCCCCATGACTCTTAGAAGTTCCACCGTTGAAATCGCAAATACTGTCCTATTTTTTATTAATCTTATAATCCGCGAAGAGGTCATATATTTATGGAATACCTTCTTATTAAAAATAGTTCATTAAAAAAAGTAATTCTGAAATAAGATAGGATGTAAACTTATGAAATAATTTCTAATGTATTTATTATTAATTAATTATTCTTTTTTAATGTTGAAAATAAGTCAGAAAGCTTAAATCTATCACCTAATTACTATCATAGGATTAAAAATGAACGATTCAGATCCTGTTAAAAGCAACATTTCCAATAAAGAAAGTATAATTTCTTCCAACCCTGAAAATGCTGTATCAACAAATAAAGAAAAACTAGAAAACTCTAATCAAAAAGTACCATGGGCAGCGCTTGTGGCACTCGGGATGGGGATGCTAGTTTATGGTGTTGCAGAGAGTTATGGTCCGGTTTCGGCAATAACTGGTGTAATTCCATCTAATCTGGCATTTTTAGGTTACAGCCTTCCTTTTATAGCAGGAGGGATAGGTGCATTCATAGCTGGATTCATGGCAGATTACATGGGGAGAAAAATATCATTCATGGTAACGATAGCTATGCTACTAATAGGTCTCATAATTTATGTTCTCGCATCATCCAATGTAGTTGCCTTAATGGTATCCTTCATTCTTGTAGGTATGTCCGCAATAGGACTAGAAAGTCCCATTTTGACAATGATGGCTGAACAGGCATCTGCTAAAAGTAGAGGCAGTCTACTAGTAATCACTCAGAATTTTGGAAACGTAGGAGTTGCAATAGTGTTCATACCAATAATGTTGGGGTTAAGTAAATACCAGGACATAGTTGCAATTTCATTGATGTTCATAGGACCTCTTGTAGCACTTATAGTTGCATGGTTGCTTGTAGAGGAAAGCATTCCTTGGGGGGCTGTAAAACATAAAGTTAATATTGGTATAAATGAAGCATGGAAGGAAAAGGATGGAAATGCCGAACTGGTGGAACCTAAAGGTGGTCTATTACAGAGATTCCTAATTCTAATAATAATTGGAATAGCCCAGGATGTAGGTTTCGTTTACATTACTTATGGAGTTTCTTATGCCTACTTCTCAGCAATAGCAAGTGAGGTCCCTCTAATAGGAGGCTTCACCATGGTAATCGTTGGCATAATTGCCGCATTGTGGGTTGTCCCTAAAGTGGATAGAAAAACATTTGCAACAGTAAGTTACGCCCTTCAATTGATTTTATGGATAGGGTTATGGATATTTGAAGAAATCACTGGAAGTAAAGCTGGTTTTGCACTACTCGCAATAATGACAATATTATTCGTTCCAGTGGAGATCACCTGGGGTGTAAGGGCAATTCTTGAACCTGAACTATTTGCTACTGCAAAAAGAGGCATATATATTTCAACTGTGAGAATGGTTGTCTGGGTTTCTGCTGGCGTCATAAACGGAATTCTTCTTTCAGGGATATTCTCTATAGCATTCAACTCCGCTATGGCCGTTATAACTGTAATTTTCCTCATAGGATTGGCAGCAGCTTTGATGTGGCATTCTAAAGGATTTGAAACAAAGGACAAAAGTCTTGCAGGGTTGGATTAAATTATAATTATTTATTTTTTATTTTTAAATAAGTAAAATGAAAAAGAGACATATTATAATAACAGTCAAAATATTTAAATTCGAATAAGAAGTATTCTTTTAATCTTATGATTTATTTAAGGAATCATTTATGAAAAAAATAGTAGAAATAAAGAATTTAAACTGGAAATATCCAGTCCTTACGGGTCATGATAAATACGTCCTTAAAAATATCAATCTTGAGATAGAAGAAGGAGAATTTTTTGGACTTACTGGGAACACAGGGTCTGGGAAAACAACATTATGTTATGTAATAGGTGGTGTGATACCGTATCAGGTAAATTTGCCAGAAAATAAGGAATGGGAATATTTTTCAGGTTCAGTTTATATTGATGGTAAATTGCTATCTGGGATTAAGGAAGAGAATGGAAAAAGGAAATTAATAGGTAATAAAGAGATCTTAAAGATAATAGAACTGGTGATGCAGAATCCTGAAAGCCAATTCAAATCAAATAGTATCAAGGAAGAGCTTAAGAAGAAAATGAGGGAAATTAGATTATCAGAAGAGGATATGGAATCAAGAATACAAGAGGCCCTCGAAATGGTTGGTATGGGGCACATTTATAAGGACTCGGGCAGAATCCACCCATCAGAACTTTCTGCAGGAGAAAAACAAAGGCTTCTTATCGCTAGTTCCTTACTCACAAATCCTCAAATTTTGATATTGGACGAACCCACATCAGATCTTGATCCGGCTGGTAAGAAAGAACTCATTGAAGCTATAGGAGCCCTCAAGGAAAGATCAAATTTAACAGTTATTTTGGTGGAAAAGGATCCGGAAATTTTAATGAGGTTCGCTGACAGAATAGCAGTAATGAATAACAACGAAATAATTGCTATAGATAAACCTACCAATATTTATACAAATAATGATATATTATCAATAATAGAAATACCACAAATAATGCAAATCATTGGCCCAAATGAAAATATAGAAAATAAGATAAGGGTAGAAAGGGTAAGGGGGTTTAAGGTCGAAAGGGAAGAAAGAGGCTCAGGAAAGAGCATCATAGAAATAAGGGGTCTTGAATATACTTATGAAGATGGAACTAGGGCATTGAATGGTATAGATCTTAAAATTAAGAAAGGAGAATTTATATCACTGATCGGGCCAAACGGATCAGGAAAAAGTACTCTCTCAAAGGCTATAGCCGGTTATCTTGATATTAGGGAAGGTGAACTGATAATAAATGATATGGACATATCTGTAAAAGAGAATAGAGAGAAAATATCCAGGATTATTGGATATGTTAAACAAAATCCAGAAAGTCAGATGACAAATAAAACAGTGAAAGAAGAAATTGAGTTTTATCTTATGTCTTCAAAATTTCCAACAGATGAAACTAAAAAATTAACGGAAATGATATTAAAGAGAGTCCATCTGTATGATAAAAAGGACCAGCCATCATCATCATTAAGTAGAGGTGAACAGAGACGTTTATCAATTGCAAGTGTAATAGCAATGAATCCAGAAATAATCATTGTCGACGAACCAACCACTGGTCAAGATTACAGAATGTCAAGGGAAATGATGGATATTTTGACAGAATTGAATCAATCGGGTTCCACAATTATAGTAATAACTCACGATATGAGCCTTGTTGCAGAATATACGAGAAGGGCAGTAGTAATGAAAAATGGAATAATAATATTCGATGGAACCCCAGAAGAGCTATTCCAGAATGACGAAATTATGGTACAGTCTTCCCTCGAGGCACCTCAATCGGTAAGGGTTTCAAGAAAGCTTAAAGAATCTGGAGTTATTGATGGAATAATACTAAATGCAAAGGAATGGGTAGAATTTTTCAAATTCGAAAGTGAAAAAAAGAATTTTCAAGCATTAAAATATGAAGATTTAAAGAGGTACGCACGACGCATGGCTCAAGAAATATTAAAAAATTATGGAAGACCGGAAAGCTTAGTTTACATAGAACGCGGTGGAATGGTCATTGGTAGGTTGCTAAGTGATTTTCTATCCATAAAAGAGGTATATCCTCTGAGGGCAAGTTACTATAGTGATGATGGTATCCCATTGTCGAAGGTAAACATAGGTTCATTTGAGCATTCATTTTCCGAAGAAGAAGGTTATATACTCTTGGTTGACGATATAGCGGATACAGGTAAAACAATAGAGGCAGCAATAGAAGTTTTAAGAAAGAATACAAATAAAAGGATAATTACAGCAACAGTAGTCTATAAGCCACAATCAACAATAAAACCAGACATATTTGCATATACTGTAGAAAATGATACATGGATTGTTTTTGATTACGAAGAAAATGAAACACTAACGAGATTCATCAGGAAGGATAATAAAGAGGGGTTGAAATTTATGCAGGATCATTTTAATGTAAAGATAGACAATATGAAAGGTACATATAAGAGTTAAAAATTTCATATTATGTCAGAATTGAAAGGAATAATAACACCAACAATTACCCCAATAATCAAGGGAGATCTTGATTATGATGCAGTAGATTCATTAATAGAATTTTTAGAGAAAGCAGGAGTTAATGGAATTTTCCCGATGGGATCAACCGGGGCCTTTGCAATAACATCGGTAGAATTGCATGTGAAAATATTGGAATACTTTATGGATAAGAAAAAAGAAAATATGTATTTTCTTGCTGGGGTAGGAAGGAACTCTTTCGACGAAACGTTGACAATGGGTAACTATGCCAAGGAGCTTGGAGCTGATGGTCTCTCTATTGTAACTCCATACTATGTAAATATGTCCCAGGAATCATTATTTAAGTATTATGACAAATTGCTTCAGGAACTGGATATACCTGTTTTAATTTACAACATCCCTCAGAATACTAATAACAATATTGGTGCAGAAACTGTTCTTAAATTGAAAAAGGAGCATAGTAATCTTGTAGGAATTAAAGATAGCAGCAGTAACTTCAGCAATTTTTCGGCATTTATAGATGTTCTTGGCAAGGATTTTGTAATATTACAGGGTCAGGATGATCTTTTATTACCATCACTTATGATGGGAGCCAAGGGTGGTATATGCGGGACTTCAAATTTTTCCGATTTAACTGTAAAAGTTTATAAGGAATTCTCTAATAATAATATTGATAAAGCAAAGGAAATCCAGAAAAAACTCAGCAAATTGAAAAGGATAATGGGAAAATATGAATTCCCGCAGGCATATATAGCTGCATTCTCAAGATTGATATATGGAAAAGAAATGCAAAACATATTTCCTCTCAGAGACCTTGATAAGGAAACAGAGGAAAAATTACTAGGAGAAATTCAACCCCTTCTTTAGGGGCTAACAATGAACAGATCGTAAAATCATTGGTGGTAAAGAAGGCGAATGAAATAATAATATTGCCAAATAAATAGTTAAAGCAGGGATCTCTGAGTTTTCAGGCAGGATGGGGTATCAGAACTGGTATAATGTGAAGTAGGAAAGGGAGCAAGATAAATATAATGAATAAGAAAATAATCATAGTGCATGGAAAGTTACGAAAAGGCAGATAGAGTGGAAGATTTGAGGGCTCTGAACTGTGGAGAGCCATTTATATATATAAAGGGTGCAATCAGACTCGCAGGGAGAGAACTTAAAAGAGACCAAACATTGTTATTAATCGTTCCAAAGGAAAAATGGACCATAGATGATGAAACATTCAATGATCTAATAAACAATAGCGGTTTTAGTATTGTGGAAAATAAAGAAGATTTCAATATAGTTTATAGATTAAGGAAGTTATAATATGAGATGCTATATTTTCATGTTTTCTCTGTCCTTAGTAGACAGATCTACAATTTGCGTACTGGAGGATAAAATTATGGAAGCTGTGGAGGAATTTTTGAATATAGACCCACAGGACAAATGGACAGTTGAGGATCTAATTTCAAAATATTCAAGGAAGGAACCAGTCACAGCAGAAGATGTAACAGTTGGCTACGTCTCTCTATCATTCCCGGAGAAAATCATTGAGATAAGCGCAAACAAGGAAGCAAATCCGGAAATAGTTAAGATGGTAGAGCAAAAAGCAAAGAAATCAGGCTTTTCTGTTGGTGTATAATATATCAATTATCTTATCAAACGAATCAATTTTATAAAATCTATAGTTCTGAGGAAAGGAATCGTTAATTCCTAGTCCAAAGGAAGCCCATATACCATTAATGCCGGCTTCCATGGCAGCTTTCATATCAGATCCTCTATCTCCAACATAATAGATCTGCGAACTATCCACTCCTGAAATATCCACTATTCTCTTCAACCCTTCCGTTTTATTTCTAATTCCACTATCCCCTCCTACCAAGAATTCAAATTTTACATTTCTGAAAAAATATTCTAACAGTTTCCTGGTGAGATCCTCATATTTAAGTGTAAGAACGCCGAGCCTATTTTTATTTTGTAAATATTCAAGGGTTTCAACTGATTTATTCACTGGTTTAGTGTCCAAATTAAAGGTTTCACTGTAACATTTTTTATAAAACACTAAAATCTCATTAATATTTCTCTCAGGAATACCATTTAATCTGAGAATTTCATCAAGCTTTAATATTCCAATATTTTCCCGAACTGAATGAAGTCTATAACCGAAATGGGACGAAGCCTCTTCCATACATCTTATTATAGTCTTATCAGAATCTATTAGAGTTCCGTCCATATCGAAAATTATTAGTTTTCCCATTAAATCCATAATATTTTCAAGTTATTTACAATTGTGTTTAAATATACAAAGTACCGATAGTATAATTAACTTTATTTTAATAACCTTGCAAGGTGAAGTAAGATGCCTTTACTAAAAGATAAGGATAGAAAGTATCTTCAGGAAGAATTTGAGAAGAATCTCAAGGATGAGGTGAAATTATATATTTTCACTTCCAATGATGACTGCCAGTATTGTGAACAGACGGTGCAGATTGCAAAAGAACTCACAGAGATATCCGATATGATAAAGGTTGAAGTTCTGCCATTAGATTCTGAAAAGGCAAAGGCCTGGGGAATTGATAGGGCACCTACAACAGTAGTAACACATAACGGAAAGAACGAAGATGCTAGGATTAAGTATATAGGAATACCAATGGGCTATGAATTTTCTTCTTTAATTGAAGATATCAGAAGAGTTTCAAGGAATGATCCAGAACTTGAAAGTGAGGTAATGAATAAGATAAAAGAAGTAGATTCCCCAATCAAGATACAGGTATTTGTTACACCAACATGTCCTTATTGTCCGAGAGCTGTAGGAGTTGCCCATAAATTTGCGCTAGCTAATGAAAATATAACAGGAGAAATGGTAGAAGCAATAGAGTTCCCTGAGTGGGCAGATCAGTGGGGCGTATCGTCCGTACCTCACATAGTTATAAACGGGGACGTACAGTTTGTAGGAGCGTACCCTGAGGATAATTTTGTGGATTACGTGTTAGAAGCTTACAAAAATAAAAGTAAGGGCTCTAACTAATTTTTTTCTTTCTTTGATGGTAAGATTTTAATTCTTAAAATAATAAGGAATAAGGGGGTCGTAGCTCAGCCTGGTAGAGCGCCTGGCTCATAACCAGGTGGTCGTCGGTTCAAACCCGGCCGACCCCATTTATTTTTCTTGAAATAGAAGTTTTTCATTATTAGGGCCTATAAAGTATACAGCATCTTATAAACACTGGAAACATACTATGTAAGTCGGCATAAATAACTGACCAAAATTAGCGCCGCCGACCGGGCTCGAACCGGTGACCTCCCGGTTAACAGCCGGGTGCTCTACCGACTAAGCTACGGCGGCTAATAGGGAAAATGATACATCATTAAAAATATTTGCTATTAATTTATGGCAAGAAAAAAATAGGGATAATCAATATACCGGTATGGATGAAATAGCTGATTTTTTGATCAAGAATGGAAACATAAAATTCGGTAAATTTACACTTTCGTCAGGTGCCACGTCTGATTTTTATGTGGATGTAAAGTCCGCCTTACTAAATCCTTATTTCTTGAAAATTGTATCAAAGAGAGCAGCACAGTTAATCACGGGGGACAAAGTGGCAGCAGTTGAGCTTGGAGCTGTTCCTTTTGGAGTTGCAGTTTCGATAGAAACTGGTAAGAATCTAATAATAGTAAGAAAGGAAAAGAAGGAATATGGACTTGAAAAAATGGTAGAAGGAGAATTAGTTTATGGTGAAGTAATTACATTTGTGGAAGATGTAACAACCACTGGTTCGACAATTCTAAAGGCAGTCACAAGACTCAAAGAAAAGGGTGTTAGAACTGATAGAGTTGTTGTAGTTGTGGACAGACAGGAAGGTGCCAGAGAGAATCTTGAACAGGAAGGTATAGAATTATTAAGCCTTGTCAATATAAAAAATATTAAAAAGGATAGTATTTAAATATTTATTTTTTCTTATACTCTGTGGATCAGAGAATCTTAATTCTTAATTCGATAAAGAAATCTGTTGATAGATTGGGATATAGATTACTATGTACAGATCCAGAACTTTCTTACTCATTTGATTTGGTTTTGAGACTTAAAGAAAAGATACTTCTAATTAAAATAACACCAAATGTGGGGCTTCTTACTGAAGAGGTGTCTAATGCTTTGACAGCACTAGCAAAATACACTAATGCCTATCCATTGATTATAAGCCTCTACAACAGGAACGAGAAGATAGAAGATGGAGTGGTATATACAAGGCACTCATTGCCAGTTGTATCACCAAGCACATTCATTTCATATATAGAGAACGAAGAGGAACCATTAGTTAAAGCTGGACCGGGAGGATTCTATGTAAATCTCGATTCTGAAAAACTCAGGAAAATCAGGGAAGAGAAAATGCTGTCACTTGGCGATATAGCCAATGCTGTTGGAACATCCAGAAGGGCTGTTTTAATGTACGAATCCGGTATGTCAGCATCTGTTGATACTGCCTTGAAGATGGAGGAATTCCTTGGAGAAGAAATAATGAGTAGGACATCATTTCTATGGAAAATGGAAGAAGAGAATATAGCACCAGCATATAAGAAAATGAGGGAGTTTGAGAGACTGGTTAATTTCGAGATACAGAGGAAAGGTTTCTCAATATATCCATTCAAAAAATCAATAATGAATTTCCTAATGGAAGATAGCGACTCCTTATTTCTTGGAGGAATTGAAGAAGAAACAATGCGGATCAATAGAAGAATGGAATATATGAGAAAACTATCAGAGATGATGGAAAGAGAAAGTTTTATCATTATTAAAAGTTCGAAGAATAAAATAATTCAGAAGGATATACCGATCATTTACTATTCAGAGCTTGAAGAATTTCAGGACAAAGAAGAAATGAAGGAAGTTATAAGGGAGAGAAGAATTATTTGAACATAAAGATTGAAGGGCAATTCACGCTAGAAATAGTTGGAATTGTAAAGGGATTAAAAAAATATGGCGAAATAGTTGAAGAAGAGATTATAAACGGAAATTTCAAACAAATTTTGGTATCGATTACTGAAGAGGAGGTAGATGGTCTTAGGGACTTCTTGAAACATCCTTACGAAATTGAAATGGATGATATTGAAATTATTTATGAATATCATATGAGAAACTTTGGGGAAACATCTATACCTCCAGAGGCATTTATAAAAGCTATTGAATATGCAGACAATAATAACCTAATAATTAGGGGAATAGATATACCAACAGGTCAATATGAAGACCTCTTTGTAGAAAATGTGAGTATTTTTGATATCATATCATTAAGTCTAAAGAAGAAAAGACTGATCAGGAGGAGATGGAATCTTTCAGATCCTGAATCCTTCAGTAATGAGTGGGATAAATATGTTAATAGAAGAGGTTACCTAAAGATGGAAAGGGAGCGGGAAAAATATATGGCTGAAGCAATTGTAAAAAATCTGAATATTGATACAATAGTTATTATGGATATTGAAAGATTAAAGGGAGTTACTTCTCTTTTGAAAAACCTTCTGCAAGAATATAAATTTCAGGAGAACTAGGCAAAGACGATGGGGGCTTAGTTATTCTAACCCTCCTGAACTGCTTAGAATATTCATGCTTTATGTTTTCAGTTAAATCACCTTGCAGCATTTTGGCAAGTACTTTTCCATTATCATTTAGAACCATATTGCTAATTTCCAGAATCCTCTTCAATATAAAATACGAGTTTGCATGATCAATTGACTTATCACCCGAAGTATGCATTAGAATATCTGATAATATCAGGTCATAGCCAAACTCTGATTTATTTAACAATTTTTCTCCTATGTCTGTTGAAAATATATCTGCCTTTAGAAAGATAACTCCGGGGAGAGGAGGCATTGGTATAATATCTACCGCCACATTTAAACCATCCTTATTTAAAGAGGCAATTACTTGACTCCAACCCCCGGGAGAAGCACCTAGATCCAGTATTTTCCTTCCATTCTTGATTATATTGAACTTCTCGTTTATCTGTATTAATTTATATGAAGCCCTACTTCTAAATCCCTCTTTTTTTGCTTTCTGATAGTAAGAATCAGATCTTCTTTTCTGGATCCAGGACATTTAATTCATTTTTTGATAAATTTCTCGTAATCCTCCTTCTTCATCATTGAATTGACTTCAGAGGGATTACTGATTTTCATTTTGTACAGCCATGCAGAATAAGCATCTTTATTTATGGCTTCAGGGGTTTTTTCGAGTGTTTTATTTATATCCGTGACTTTGCCGGTTAAAGGAGAATAAAAATCTTCAGCCGATTTAACACTTTCAACGGTTCCAGCAACATCTCCAGCTTTCAGCATGGTTCCTATCTTAGGAAGATCAACATATACAATGTCTGTAAGCTGGTTCTGGGCAAAATCAGTAATTCCTATTGTAGCCACGTCCCCCTCAAGCTTTACCCACTCGTGAGTTTTTGTGTAGAAGAGACCATCTTTCACGATCATAATTGTGAATAACATTGAAGAAAAAAACTTTACTATACGATTTTATCGTATATTATGCGTCTATTCATTGCAATAAAAATAGCCCCAAACTCTGAATTATACGATATATTACATAAACTGGAAACTTATGGAAAAGCTGTTGAGCTGGAAAATATACATCTAACTCTAAAATTTCTAGGTGAAGTTATAGATGCAGGTAAAACAATAAGTGCCTTGGAATTAATAAAATTTAAAAGTTTTGATCTTGAACTTAAAGGGATGGATGTACTGCCGAATGAAAGAAAACCAAGAATATTATTTTTAAGGGCATTTCCTGAAGATATTCTTAACAGCCTTGCAAGTGAAATAGACACAGCAACAAAAGAAATTATCAGAGATCATCCTTTCACCCCCCATATTACCGTTTTGAGAATTAAAAATTATGGAGATTTAAAGAATATTGTTGAAGAATATAAAAATAAATATATCTTAAAACATAAAGTATCTCACTTTTCCCTTTTTAAATCAACTCTTACTCCAAAAGGGCCCATTTATGAAGAGTTGAAGAAATTTCAACTTATATAGCTCGTATCTCCTTTATCTTCTTTCTCCTTTTCTTCGTTATGCTCTATTATATCTATCATAAGAATTGCATTAACTGGAATTATTCTGAGTTTTCTTTTTTCGTCACTCTCCATACTGATAAGAAGTGCTGGTTCTTCTCCCATTGTTATAAAACCTTCCAAAATGCCCTCTGTTGTAAAATTCTCATCTGTTGAACTTGCTGAAATTATTTTATATCTGGAACCTTTCGTCAATTGAGTAATCATTTTTTTTCACCAACCATTTTCTGTATACTTTCGACAGTCCTCCTGTAATTGTCCATGGCAATCTTTACATTTGACTCCACGAAATTCCAGGCTAGGGAAAGCGAATTGTATCTTAAAACATAACCTTTTTCTTTACCAAGCTGAACCTCTTGAATTATGTCCAGAGACTTTAGCCTATTGAGATATCTGTATAAAGTTGGTTTGGAAGTATTCAGATATACAAGCAATTCATTAACGGGCCAAACTTTATCTGATCTCTCTAAAAAACATTCCTTGAAAAGCCTAAATGGAATACTTTGTTTTATTCCCGGGTAAAGATTACTTCCTCTTTCTTCTATATAGCCAATATCAGATAGGAACTCAAAAAGGGTAAGATCTAGATCCTGACCGGAAGGTGAGTTTTTCAGTCTGACGAGAATTTCAAACATTAACACATTATTTTATTGTAACACATATCTTTTTCCCATACAATTGAATTACATCATTTTCCACTGGAAATTTCGTGATCTCGAAAATTCTACATTCAAAATATTTTTATAGAATAATTAACTCATACCCTTGACCTCTAAGGAGGACTAGGTAAATTTGATGGAAGAAGCAAGCGAAGATTCTGATCCAGGTGGCACGCCTGTTTTCCGTGCCAAATATTTAGAGCATCTTTTCTCCTTCAAGAAAATTTTTCTGAAATTTGAAGGGGTTAACCCATCAGGTACGCATAAGGACAGGGCTGCCTTAAGACACGTAAAGTACGCAATTGAGAAAGGGTATGATACTATATCAATAGGTACTTGCGGTAACTATGGAGTTGCTATGTCCTATTATTCCAGGCTTCTTGGTTTGAAGGCGGAAGTATTCGTACCCGAGAGATACCATACTCCAAAAGTTGAAGTAATGAGGCAAAACGGGGCCATTGTAAATGAAGTGGCGGGGGCTTATGAAGATGCGGTAGAAATAAGTAGGGATATTGCGTATGAAAACAATTGGTACGATGCAAATCCCGGAAACGCAACAACCGACCTGAGCTATGAAGCCTATTCAAGGATTTCTTACGAATTATTTCAGCAATTCGGTAGGGCCCCAGATGCTGTGGCAGTTCCAGTAGGAAATGGAACAACGCTTGCAGGCATATACATAGGTTTCCTAAATTTGAAAAAGGCAGGTCTCATAAACAATATTCCAAGGATGTTAGGTGCTAGCACTACTGGGGGAAATCCTATTGTCAAGGCCTTTAAGAATAAATCTGAATTGATGGATATTAAACCTGACAATCTTGTAGAATCATCAATAAATGAGCCATTAATAGCATCCCATGCATATGATGGTGAAATTGGATTAAAGGCAATAAGGGAGTCAAATGGATTTGCTGAGTATATTTCAGATAACAAGATGATGTACTACAAACGCCTGATAAAGAAAGAGATAGGGCTGAATGTCCTTCCAGCAAGCACGGCGCCTCTTGAGGCAATTAAGAATACAATAAAATTTCCAGAGGAAAATTTATACGTCGCGGTAATTACTGGCAGGGCTTAATAATGGATAAGATAGTAGTTCTAGCAGAAGGAGTATTTGGTAGTACTTATGGTAAAACTGCTCATGGTCTAGTAAGATATTCTGGAAGATATCAGGTAGTTGCTGTCATTGATTCCAAGCTAGCCGGAAAAGATGCAGGAGAGTTTCTTGAGGGTAGGAAAAATAATATTCCTATAGTTGCAAATCTAAAGGAGGCGATGATCTATTCGCCAAAATACGTTGCGATAGGTGCGGCAACAGATGGCGGTTATTTGCCCCCAGAATACAGGAAAATTATCATAGACGCGATAAATAAAGGTCTCGGTGTAGTAAATGGGCTACATGAATTTTTGTCTGAAGATCCTGAAATTTCAAAATTAGCACATGAAAAAAGAGTAGAAATAATAGATGTAAGAAAAATTTTCAGAGACAGGAAGTTCCCATTCACTGGTAAAATAGAGGAAGTAAGAGCTAAAAAAATTGCAATTCTTGGAACAGATAGTGCAATTGGAAAGAGGACTACAACTATTCTGCTATGGAAAGAGCTACAAAAACGTGGAATAAAGGCAGAAATGATTGGAACAGGACAGACGGCTTGGATGCAGGGAGTTGAATACGTAACCGTTATAGATGCAACAATTAACGATTTTGTAGCTGGAGCAATAGAGCATGAGGTCGTAAGGGCATGGGAGGAAAAGAGACCGGATTTTATTTTGCTGGAAGGTCAGGGTTCAGTAGTTCATCCAGCCTATCCCGGTAGCTTTGAAATAATCGCAGCCGGAAGACCAGATGCAATTATACTTCAAGATGCTCCTGGAAGGAAGTTTCTGGATGGATTTGAAAATTATCCTATGCCTGATGTGGGAAGAGTAATTACCATATTACAATTACTTTCCGGGAAAAATGTAATAGCAATAACCCTGAACACGGAAAAAATGACAGAGAATGAAATAAATAGAATTAAGAAAGAATATGAAATTAAATATGGAATTCCTGTTATTGAGCCACTTAATGAGATAGCAAAATTGGCTGACGTGGTGGAAAATATTGAATAAAGAAGGAAAATATGTATCAATAAACAAGATTACTATCAAGGAACCAGATATATCAAAGAGTAAAATAAAAATAAGGTACGTGGTCGATGGCGATATCATTGAGCTACTTATAAAATATTCAAGACCTTTGGATATAGAAATAGAGGATGCAAGATTGATCTCAATCCCACCACTGGTCAATTATTCCCTTTTCACCAAAGAAATAGAAGCAGAATTTCCAATCAGCCACGAAGACTATAATTTTTTTAAAGAAATGATGAAAATTAACAGTACAGAGGTATATGTAAACAAATTAATAAAGAGACCTGAATTTTTCAAGAAAGAATTATTACCTGATAAACCAGATAAAAAAGAGGCAGAATATATCCCAAATATGAAATTTAAATTTTCAGATATAAAAAAAACTATAAATGGAAACGGATCGGTTGCGATTTTATCAAGTGGAGGAAAGGAAAGTCTTCTAACCTACGGTATGATGAAAGAAATAGGTTCAGAGGTTTTTCCAATATATGTAAACGAGTCAGGCGGTCATTGGAGAACTGCAAAAACCGCATATGATTACATGATGAACAATGATCCAAATACCCTTAAAGTTTGGACTACGGTAGACCGATTCTACAAAGAAATGAACAAAAAGGTAAATGTGCTCAATGAAAGGGCATTAAAAATGTGGTCGGACACATACCCCATTCAATTGTTTATCTTTCCAGTATACATATTTACAATACTGCCATATATCAGAGCATTAAAAATTTCTTATGTTATGAAAGGGGATGAATTTGACGATCCCAGAAATATGAAAACAGAAAATGGTATAAGGCACTTCTATGGTATATATGATCAGACTATGGAATTTGACAAAAAGATAACAGAATATTTCAAGATAAAGGAATTAAATACCATATTTTTTTCCGCAGTAAGAGGCATTTCAGGTTATGTGGAAGAAAGAATCCTTTTCAACAGATATCCAGAAATAGCTGCTCTTCAAAGATCTTGTCACAGTTGCCATTATGAAGAAGGTAATATAGTACCTTGCGGAAAATGCAGCAAATGCAACGGAGTTCTCTTGTTTCTGCTTGCAAACTCAATAGATCCTAAAATCATCAAGTACAAAAATGAGGATATAAATGATTTTAAAAACAATTACAGGAGTAGGTTGTACAGACTGGATGATGATGAAAAAGAACATTCGATGTTTAAACTGAGCAGGGGGAAAGAAGGAAAGCCTCACGAACACATTGAAAAAATCCATGAATGCACAGAATGTTGCGATTCCAATTATATTCCGGAAGATTTCAAAGATAAACTGATGAATATAATGAAGTATTATACAAATGGCATAACTAAATTAAAGGATGGGGAGTGGGATTAAACATATTCCAACTCAATTTTTTTAATTTCATCTGAATTACTGGCCTTAGAATAATCCTCTAGCGGATTTCTGTTTAGATTCAGAAACTGGATTCCCCAGGAAAAAACATTTAGAATTTTAAAAGAAATTTCTTTCATGTCCATAATATAATATGCAGCTGCTATAGCCTCTGCAGTTGATAATTTATATGGTTTTCCATAATTCACTGGGTTGGCGGCCAGAAGATATGGAAGAGACCTTACCTGGTATCCAGTAAATGAATAATTTTCAATATTTTTCCAGGAGACATCCATGGCAAGAAGATACTTGAAAGAAGAGTCATTTCTAGAAATCCGGGTTTCTGAATCAGGATATAGAACTATGGCACTCCTAGGTATAAACCCTATAAATTCAGCAAGATTCAATCTCTTTAACTTTCTTGCTGTGCATTTTTTCGGATCATCCTCGTTTTTGTGTACTATTAAAGGTGTAGATGAAATCATTTTAATGTTATATTATTTTTAGATAAATCTTTATTCAAATCCTTCATAATGAAAATATGACAGGATCAAATATACCTGGATTTTATAAATTAAATCTTGAGGAAAGGAGAGAGCTCCTTAAAAAATTCTCAGATCTAACGGAGGAGGAAATTTCACTTCTAAGAAATATGGGTGGCCTGGGAGAGAATCTCGCAGATCACATGATTGAAAATGTCATAAGCGTAATGGAGATACCGATAGGAATTGCCGTAAATTTTTTGATAAATGGTAAAGATTATCTTATACCTATGGCAATAGAGGAACCAAGTGTAGTTGCCGCAGCTTCCAATGCTGCAAAGATGGCGCGAGTGAAAGGAGGATTCAAAGCAGTATCGTCAGACCCGATAATGATCGGTCAGATAGAGATCAGTGGCATGAATGATCCCTTTGGAGCTAAGTTTAGAATTCTGGAGAAGAAGAAGGAGCTAATTGAAATAGCAAACAAACAGGATCCAGTGCTTGTAAAATTGGGTGGAGGTGCCAAAGACATAGATGTAAGGGTACTCGATGAAAAGGAACCAATGGTAGTTGTACATCTTTTAGTGGATGTCAGGGATGCAATGGGTGCAAACGCAGTGAATACTATGGCTGAGGCACTCGCTCCACACATATCCCAGATATCAAAAGGGAAAGTCAGGTTGAGGATTTTGAGCAATTTGGCAACATACAGAATAGCAAGAGCTTACGCTATATATGATAAGGAAACCATAGGGGGAGAGGAAGCAGTTAATGGCATAATAGAAGCATATAAATTTGCTACTCTGGATCCATACAGAGCAACAACTCACAATAAAGGTATAATGAATGGAATTGACGCAGTCTTGGTAGCTACTGCCAACGATTGGAGGGCCATAGAGGCTGGGGCTCATGCCTATGCCGCGCTGAATGGTTATACATCCATTACAAAATGGGAAAAGAATGAGGATGGTGATTTAGTAGGCTCAATAGAAATTCCAATGGCTGTGGGAATAGTCGGAGGGGCAACTGCTTCTCATCCAAAGGCAAAACTGATGAGGAAAATTTTAAGGGTTGACTCGGCAAAGGAGTTCTCTAATGTACTGGCTTCAGTAGGGTTAGCCCAGAACTTTGCAGCTATAAGAGCTCTTGCAATGGAAGGAATACAGAAGGGTCATATGGAACTTCATGCTAGGAATGTTGCCATATCTGCAGGCGCTATTGGGAGTGAAATAGATAAGGTAGCTGAAGAGATGATTAAAAGAAAAGCTATAAGGGGGGATATAGCATTAGAAATATTAAATGGAATAAGGAACAAAAGTTAAGGAATATTTAATGTATTCTTATCATTTTCATCATACACATCCCTTTCTTTTATAATGTATATCCCATCATTTGAATCTCCCCGGAATCTTGTTCTAACTTCCCAGAACCTTCCCCATACATTGAGTATAAATTTAAGATTATCCTCATTAACCTCTTCATTATTTTCTTTTATCATTTTGAGAAAATCAGAGTCTTCAATGATATCTTCCTGAAGAGATTCTATATATTTCATTATAAGTGACTTCAATACCACCCTGTAGCTTACGGGAAATTGACTAATAACATCAAGTTCATTTTTAGTCTCATCTATGATCTCATTGATAAAGACCTTTTTTCCTTCAATCTTTAAGGAACATACATCCCTGTCTCCTATCTTGATAATAACTATTCCATCATCCTTATTTTCATTTATTTGTTCAATTAAAGATTCAAATTTTTCATCCTCCAGTGGCATTTTAAGAAAGGTCGAAACCGCTCTGTATTTCGGAACTCTTACATGTGTAGAAGCGTCAGTCATTAAATGAATGTGACCCTCATTCAATGATTAACTTTTAGTAATCATAAAAACTACTAATGTTTACCCTGGTTACAGCAAAAAAATTAATAAATAGTAGATATGACCATCTGATAAACATGCAAAAATTGGCAGAAGTTGACGTATATCATGATGGTGAATCTTTTAAGGTGGTAATCACTAATCCTAATGGAGACGAGCTCATACTTGAAGGTGATGAGCTGGAGGAAATACTTGAACAACTTGCCACCGAAATGTCTGACCGTTTCGGTAAGATATAAGCGGGGATAGCCGAGCGGTAAGGCGACGGCCTGCTAAGCCGTTTCCCTATGGGATCGAGGGTTCGATTCCCTCTCCCCGCGTTATTCCATATAAAATTTTAGGCTGGTTATAATCTTAACAAAATACGCCCATCCTTCTTCCCATATTCTTCTATTGCCTTCTCGTATTCTTCCAATTTGTAAATTTTCCATATTTTGCTTTTCATCTTATTTTTCATTACAATATTTAAGAGTTCCATCATTTCTTTCCTTGTACCGCCTGTTGATCCAATTATTGATCTCTCGCCCGTATATAGATATGCAATGTTGAGCTTTCCCTCAACTCCAGTGAAGGTACCGAAAGTAACCAATCTCCCACCTGAATCCATATAACCTAAGTATTTATCCCAGAATTCAGATCCAAGTGAATTTAGGATGACATCTACTATCTCCCCCTTCCAGGGTTCGGCTCCTAGATCATTCAGCCATTCCTTCCTAGAGATGTAGTAAACCCTTGCTCCCATATATTTTGCAATCATAATTCCATATATCCCGGTATTACCAGATGCACCTACTACCAAAATACGTTCATTACTCTTTAAATTTGCAAGCTTTAAGGCATGATAAGACGTCAATCCCCCTACAGGTAAAGATACTGCATCTTCAAAACTCATACCATCAGGTATTCTGATCAGATGTTCCTCGTCCGTGGAAAAATATTCTGCAAAGCCACCATTTGACGTGACACCTATTATACCACCATTTCTGCATAATTCTTCTCTGCCTTCGAGACATCTATCACATGTGCCATCAAATATTCTTGGAAAAATAATAACTCTGTCTCCTTTTTTGAATTTTTCTGAATTTCCTGGATCGCTTATAGTGCCCACAAATTCTGCCCCTGGAATGTGAGGATATGGATTCAATTTATAATTTGTCTTTCCCCTGATTGTATTTATGTCTACGGGATTAAGACCTGCATATGCTACCCGTACTATTATTCCATTTTCAGGTTCATCTATATCCTCAATCCTTGTATTTATGAGCCCGCCTGGCTCCCTTATGACTACAGCTTTCATGCTTAGTTTATTTTCTTTCCATATACAGATATTATGCTTCTCATTCCGAGTCCCGTATAGAATTTATGGGCCACTAAATTCTCCGTTGGGAATTCAACCGTGAGTACAGAGCATCCTTTCTTTCTCTCTTTCTCAACTATAGCATCAATTAATTTTCTCCCTAAGCCCCCCTTTCTGAATTCAGGTAGGACATATAGTTCAGTTATTCTTACCTCCTTTAGAGGTTCATAGAATATCCTATCATTAACATCTGCCATTACAATTCCAACTATTTTATTTGAACTTTCCGCAATCATAGCATCCCTTGTCTCTAGTTTTATTGCACTTTTCAAATATGAGACCACTGATTCTTCTAATTTTTCATTCAATGAAAAAAGTGGATCGTGTTCTGAATTGAATTTTTTAAGTCTCACAATCAAATTCGCAGCCTCTCTAACATCTTCTTCCTTTATCTCCCTAATCTTTATTTCCATACTCATCTCACCATCACCCCTATCAATTCGTCTTTCATGAGTTTTTCTATCATCATCCTGTTTTTGGATATAATCTCGTTAGCCCTCTCAAGAAATTCATTTTTGGATAATTTAATTCTCGCAAAATTTTCCTTAACAGCACTATCTGCAATTGTTGCAGCAACCCTGGGGAAAACCTCCCAATCTTCCATAGTCGGTATGATATAGTTTGAATTGAGACCCCTTTCCGCTGCAAAATTTGCTAGTTCCTGCGATGCTTTTACAATCATGTCCTCATTAATTTTTCTTGTTCTTGAATCAAGAGCTCCTCTGAATACTCCCGGGAAAACTAAGCTATTATTTACCTGATTCGGGAAATCTGATCTCCCTGTTGCAACTATCTCAGCACCATTTTCCATTGCTTCGCTTGGCCATATTTCTGGTACAGGATTGGCAAGTGCAAAAACTATTGACCTCTTATTCATTTTTCTTATCCATTCACCCTTTATCACACCTGGGCCCGGATGTGAAGCAGCTACCAATAAATCCGCTCCTTCGAGTGCATTCTCTATATTTCCCTTTCTTCTCTCAGCATTTGTCTGGATACCGAGTTCATATTTCCACGGATTGGTGATCATAAGATTATCCATATCTTCCCTTTCTGGATGTAGAATACCCTTAGAGTCCACCATTATTATGTTGTTTAAATCAAATCCTGCAGCCTTGAATAATTTTACTGTCGCTACATTTGCAGCTCCAGATCCAAAGAAAACTATTTTTGAATCCTTCGGTGTTCTTCCAGTGATTTTAAGTGCATTAAATGCTCCCGCAAGTGTAGCTCCTGCTGTTCCAAGTTGATCATCATGCCATACAGGGATATTCATGCTCTCTCTCAGTGTTTCCAGAAGGTAAAAACATTTTGGAGATTCTATATCCTCCAAATTTATCCCCCCAAAGGCTGGCTCAAGTGCTCTAGCGACTTCTACCATTTTTTCCCTCTCGTGAACATTAATAGGAACGGGTATCGCATCAACTCCTCCGAGATATTTGAATATCAAGGCCTTTCCCTCCATCACAGGTAAAGAAGCCTCGGGACCAATGTTTCCAAGTCCCAGAACCCTTGTACCATCGGTTATAATTGCAACAGTATTCCATCGCCAGGTCATCTCGAATGATAGGTCTTTATCCTGAGCTATTTTATTAGAAACAGCAGCAACACCTGGAGTATACCATATGGAGAAATCATCAAGACTTGTTATAGGAACCTTAGGTAGAGTTTGTATTTTTCCTTGAAAATATTTCGAATTTTTTAAAGCTAGGTCGTTATAAATTTCTCCTCCACTCTCACCCTCGTTTCTCATATTCCTGAATCAACAGAAAGTTGTTAAATATTGTCTATTGTCATATTAGGGAAAATATTTAAATAAAAAACATTTCCATACACAATGTCAGATATAAGGGATCAAATTGTAGATGATCGGGGAACAATAAAAAAGCTACAACTTATATTCCCAGGCTATCACGGTTACAGGGTAAATGAGGATCTCAGGGACGCAGATATATATCTAAAAGATGAACTTTATAAAAAAATGCTATCAATAATAGATATTATAAAGAATGGTGAAGCAGGTCTAGTTTCAAACGCCAATTTCAAGGCTTTGGAGTCAGTTGGTAGAATAAGATCTGAATTACAGATGCTTGCTGCCGACATAAAGCATCATACGGCGGGATATTCCGGAATATCTGCACCTATAAGAGTTAATGCAAATAAAATTTCCTCATTATATGATCTAGATATGCAGATATTCCAACAAATAATGAATCTGAACGAAATAGCCAATAAATTTTATCAAGACGCAATGAGCGGTGTTGTAAATCCAGAGTCAATTTCTCAGATAATGACTACTTTATCAAATATTAAAACAGTCAACGATTCAAGAGAAAAGTTACTTTATGGAGGGGTTTAAATGGTTTTTAAGAAAAGCAACCCTGGTGGAATTCCACCTAATGGGGGAAGTGTTTTTGGCTCCATAACGATGGAATGGGAAGACCAATTCAAGCAAGGAAATATAATGTGGAAAGTTCCAAGACTTATAAGGCTCAATGATAACATAGTCGTCAGAGAAGATGAAACTGCCGTTTTTTACAGGGATGGAAAAGCTATAGCATACCTTGATAAACCCGGAAGGTTCGCCTTGACTGATTTGAATGCCCCAATTGTAGGAGGAATAGTAAAGCTCCTTACCGGTATACAGCAACAGGCAGAGGTCTATTATATTCAGAGAAGAATATTTGACGGAAAATTTGGTTCAAAGGAACCTTACGCATTTAGAGATAAGGATTTCGGTGTTGTAATGTTAAGAATATTCGGAGAAATGAGGTACAGGATTTCTGATCCATCGATATTTATAAATCAGTTTGTAGGAACATTTGCTGCTGAGACGAGTGCAGATGTGGAGGAAAGAATAAGGGAGCAGGTAGTATTGCTAATTTACAGTATACTGGGAAAAATGAAAGATCAGGGCATCTCGGTTCTCGATCTACCTTCAAATCTTATGAATATAGAGGAAGCAGTTCTGGCAAATTCCAAATCTTCTTTTGATCAATACGGAATAGAAATCAACAAGATTTCCGGGCTGAATATATCATTACCTGATGAGGTTCAGAAGGCGGTAGATGCAAGATCAAGCATGCAGGTTCTTGGAGTAAATTACCTGCAATTCCAGGCAGGTCAGGCGATGGTAGATGCAGCTAAAAATACATCGGGTGCTGCAGGTGCAGGAGTTGGGATAGGGATGGGTCTGGGAGCAGGAGCAGGTATGGCATATCCAATGGCATCAAATATATCTCAGGGAATAAATCAGGCACCTCAGCAAAATCAGGGTGGGAAAAAATGTCCTAAATGCGGAGCCACAGTAGATCAAAATGCTAAATTCTGTCCTGAATGCGGATATAATTTTTCTTCTGCTGATTCGATGAAATGCCCCTATTGTGGTAAGGATATACCAAAAAATTCAAAATTCTGTCCTGAATGCGGGAAGCCGTTAAGTCAGAAATGCCCAAAATGCGGTACAGAAATTCCAGCAGGGGCTAAATTCTGTCCTAACTGCGGTGAAAAGGTGATATAAATGTATTGCAGAAAATGCGGAGCGCAAATCCCAGACGATTCATTATTCTGTCCAAAATGTGGCACACCACAACAATCAAACCCTCAATCTAACCAGGGAGCTACACAGACTTCAAATGATGGACAGGATCAAATTCTAAAAGATATGAAATGTCCTAGCTGTGGGGCTCCATTGAGTCCACAACCTGGAGAAGCGATGGTGGTATGCCAATATTGCGGTACATCCATTTCTCTGGGCTCAGCCGGCTGGTCAAAAATAAACAAGCATTTTATACTTGACTTAAAGGTAAAAATGAAGGAAGATGCAGAAAATGTTGCAAGAAATTTCCTTGACCGGAGTATTCTCCATAAACATCTGTTCGAAAAGAGTACACTTAAAAAAATAGAATTAATGAATGTTCCTTATTGGATTATAGATGCAGGATACACTGCACAATACAGATTCAAAAAAGAGGAAGCGCAGCCAGGAGGTTTCATAGGCGTCGGGATGGGCGGAAGAGGCGGATTTGCAGGTCCAACTGTTAACTTTCAAACCGTAGTGGAATCAGGAACGGATGTAGGAGAAGTGAAATATCCAGTAATCGCTGTGGAAAGTCTTAACCAGTATCAGCCTCCAGATTACATATTCAATCTTACCGCAAAGAGAGAACTAAATTCTAGCGACATCTCCGGTCCAGTAAAGCTCTTAAATGGATACATAGGAGAGGAAAAGGCCAGAGTAGAGGGTAAAATAAGGTTACAGCAATGGGAAATAAGAAGACTTCAAAAGAGAATACATGGATTCCTTTCAGCAGAAGTTAATGTGGAAATATCAGATGTATTCCTCGTACATATTCCAATATGGTCACTGCTGTTTGAGCACAAAGATAAATCAATCTTACTGCTTATTGACGGTCATAATTCAATGGTGATGGAAGAACTTAAGGATTAACCTTTGAATTGAGAAAAATCTCCAACAGTTACTTATGACAGTTCAGGTTAAAATAATAGTATTTATATATAAATTCAGCATCAATATATAAATAAAATTTTATATAACTTTTATTTCATACAAAGTACTAAATATAATTTTATTATAATTAAAGGTGCAAGGCCATGAAAACATTGAGTATAAAGAAGAATTTAAATTAAAAACTTTATCCTCAAGAAAATTTAGCAGAAAATCTAGATTGGTAAATATTCTGCTTTTCTCTATAATCAGTTATTTTGGTGCAGAAATTATGACTGGATCAACAAGTGTCGAGGGTATTCTGAAATATCCTATATCAGCCATGGAAGGAATGATTTTTTATGGATTCCAGGTATCAATTATAGCTGATATTTCTATCAGGCACAAATTGAACTTAGGAACAATATATCTGATAGGATTGATTTATGGGATTTTAGAAGAAGGATTTGCATTATTTACAATGGAATCAACAGCAAGTCACACCTTATGGCTTTCTTTAATTGGCCTTAATATAACATGGACGATTTATATCATGCTTTTCCATGCAGTTATAACAGTATGCTCGACAATTGTGATTGTTCACATAATTTCAAAAGATACTTTGAGAGAGCCATTTTTAAATGCATCTGCTTATGCGATAATGGTTCCATCACTAGGCATAATCTATTATACTTTTATCCAAAGCTCATTAATGGCGGATAGGGTTCCAGACTTAACATCCTTGTTGATTTTGTTATTAGTCGCAATGATAATTTTAGGAGTTACTGTTTTAAATGAAAGAAATCCCATTTTAAATAATTTTACTAAATTGAGATGGATATTAGGAAACAATATTTCACTTATTATATGGGCTATTGTCCTTGGCACTCCCTTCATCTTCGGAAACAGGATTCCATTGTTGCTGATACCTATTACAATATTATTAGGAATATCCCTTGTATATTTCTATTTATTTTTCCAATACAAGTTGAATTTTGATATGAAAAAATCAAAACAGTCATTTTTATTTTACGCCACCTTCAACACAGTCCTATTGGTATTTGGAACTTTCAACAGAACAATTCCAAGTGATTTGTTGGCCATATCAGGAATAATGTTTCTAATTTATTTCGGCTTTAAGAAAATTTACTCGTGAAATATTTAAGTCAGCTACTCCTCGCTAAAGCTTCGGAGCTTGTTGCTGTTCTCCCCTCCACCCGTGAGTGGAGTTTCATTGAAACGCAACGATTGGCTGGTTGACAGCAGCCTGAAGTACTCAGATTTACCGAGTACTTCGATGTTCCTTGAGGCATTAAGATCTGCATTCAATTCGAATCCGCAATTTATACATTTGAATACTGAACCATGCCTGTTATT
>Ga0080003_1000223_pt1 | contig 40217 bp, 39 predicted proteins | sample JossMetagenome_FD_69206 | JGI IMG/M metagenome (GOLD analysis project Ga0080003, IMG submission 69206) | Hot spring microbial communities from Joseph's Coat, Yellowstone National Park, USA - JC2_E (SPADES assembly) (version 2) | ecosystem: Environmental > Aquatic > Thermal springs > Hot (42-90C)... | reverse complement strand
AAATTCCTGAATAATTTATCAAGCTCGTCAACACTCGGTTCATATATAGGCTCGCCCTCTTTTGCATAGAAGAAGCAGTACCAGCAGCTTAGATGGCATCTATTTGTGAGCACAACATTAGCTAGTCCTGTATGGCTCTTATGCCTTTCACATATTCCGCAATCAAAAGGGCAGTTTTCACCGTTTGTCTGGTAATTTGGATTATCAAACCCCCTTCCATTGTATGCATAAGTACTCATCTTTGAATAAAAGTCATAATCTTCCCAGTATTTTTCTATAAAGGTACCATGCTCAGGGCATGTCTTCCTTATCATTACATTGTCTCCATCTTTATAAATTATTCCATCAATAATAAGCTTGCATTCAGGGCATACTGTTTTTGTTTTGTTAATAACTGGCATCTTTTCTAATTCCTCTTGGGTTCTATCATAAACCGCTAATAATTCATTTTCACTATTACTATTCTTTGGGTCCATTGATACACCTTAAAATATTTTTACATTTAATTTACATTTAAAAATTATAAATCAAAATTATAAAATAAAAATAATAAAGATAATAATAAATCAAAAGATTAATTTTAAAAATTCAATTTCAATTTGTAATGATATTTAAATTTTAAATTATTTGAAGTTAAATTGTGTTTGTATTTTTATATATTAATTTCTGTTTTTATTAACTTTTATCAACTCCTTACTAATTCTTAATAAACCTCATAATAATATTTTTAAATATTTCCTATTTTTATATTTACTTTAAGTTAAAATTTGTATTTGATCCAGTGAATAAAAATAAATAAAAACAAGTTTAATAGAGATACAAATAATAAATAAAAATTAATTGTAAAATAAATTAAAAATAAATTAAAACATATTTTTTATATTTTCTTAAAACCATCTACTATATATTTATATTTTTTCTTTCATATTTTTATCTATCTTAATTTATTCATCTTAATCTAAAAGGGCTCTTGGCTCAATGGTAGAGCGTCCGCTTTGCAAGTAAATCTTCTAAAGAAGGTTTTATCAAAGACCAAAAGAGCGGAAGGTTGCGGGTTCGATTCCCGCAGAGTCCATGCGAGATATTACTTATATGATATCTAAATATCTACAACTCTTTTTTGATAATTTTGATAACTATTTATAATAACTATTTAATATCTATATTTTGAATAAAAGAGATATGGTAAAGATGTTAGTATGAAATATATAATTATAATTGATGAAAAGTTTTTTGATTTTGGTAAAGCGGAACTAGATTCTATAATTACTGATAATACTTCTAAATTCATTAAGCTAGCCAACCGTTTCTTTTTATTTGAATGCAATCAAAACATTCCATCAAATCATAAGTTCTCTTTTATCGAGGGTATTGTTCCAGTAGAAAAAATTGATTGCAATATAAATGATTATGAAAAGATTGCCGAAGCTATAAAGAGCATGCTTAATAAAAATAAGAGCTTCAAGATTGAGGCATTAAATCTAAATGTACATAATGAACATAGCGCTAAAGATATAGAAGTGAAACTTGGCACTATTCTTGAAAGCCAGGGATATTCTGTAGATTTGAAAAATCCACTACTCAATGTTTATTTATTTCTATCCAAACCTGGAATATTCGTTGGTTCTTTACCATCTCCTGATTCAATAAACGCAAATCAATTTAGGTTCTCTAAAAAAAGCGCTATAAGCAGAGCCCAATTCAAACTTGAAGAAGCATTAAATTTTTTTAAAATCAATAATCTTAAAACTGTTATGGACATAGGTGCAGCACCTGGTGGCTGGAGTCTTGTTATGCTCTCAAGAGGCGCAAAAGTGATTGCAGTTGACAATGCACTTCTTAATTATAAAGAGCTTCTTGGTTCTGGATCAAAGAAATTTATAATATTTTCAGATTCAGTTGAACATTTTGATAATTATACAAAAGAACATACAAAAATAATACCTATCAAATCATTATATTCTCTAAATTTATCTGATATTGATTTTGATTTGTGTCATATAAAAGAGGGAATTGAAAAAATCGATTTTGAAAAGTTGAAGATAAAGGTCGATGCGCTCTTAATAGATATGAATATTGCACCAGCAAAGAGTGCAGAAGAAGCATGTAAATTGAGCAAAATGCTTAATGATAATGGGCTGCTGCTTATGACTGTCAAGCTTGTCGATGATAATATAAACAAAAATATAAAAGATGCAGAGGATGTTCTAGCAGGTTGTTATAAACATATAGAATTAAAAAGATTGCCACATAATAGAAAAGAGATTACATTATTTGCAAAACTAAAATAATAAAATAGATATAAAAAAATATAAAATAAAAAATATAAAATAAATACAAATAAAGGATAATAAAAATATAATAAAAATAAAGGTCTTTAAATGGCTGATGATAAAGATAAAAACTTCAATGAATTATATAAAGATGTTGATATTATAACAAAATATCTTGAAGATAAACAAGATTCCTTAGATTCTATATTTAAGTTATCCAGAGATATAATAAGAGATTCTGGTCATGCAATAACAATGATTCATAACAATGAGATAAAAGATGCTGCTAATCTAATAAATAAGATAAGCAAAGAGGTTTCAAAGTTAAAATCAATAGATAAAGATTTTAAGTATCATAGCTTACAAGCATATCAGGAATATGTTGAAGCTTCTATTTTTCTAAGTATCAAAGAGAGTGGGAAAATTCCAAGTATGCGTGAATTAAATATTAATGAAGAGCCATATCTGCTTGGGCTAATGGATGTTGTTGGTGAATTAAAAAGAGAAATTGTTGAACTTCTAATGAATAATAAAGTAAATGATGCAAAACTGCTTTTAAAAATTATGGAAGTGATATATGATTCTACAAGAAAACTAAAATTTGCGGAATCTGTAATATCAGGGTTAAGAAAAAAACAAGATGTTGCTAGGATACAAATAGAAAGTGCATCTAGCCAGCTCTTATTTTATGGTAAAAGTAGCTCTATTGAGGATTTAGAAAGTGACTAGCACAAAGCTGTATCTTTTATAAATATTGATAATATTTGATATTTGGGGTTGCCGGGATTTGAACCCGGATCAACAGGTAACTTCATATTAAATTAGTGTTCCAGATTCTCATCATCGCCTGAGGCTCATTTAAATAATATAAATATCTGGAGCCTGTTGCGCTGCCAAATTACGCTACAACCCCTCTTTGTTTCTATTTTCATTAATTTATTTTATTTTGTTTTTTAAGTAAAAATATTTAAGTGTTGGTATATTATAAATCTAGTTTTAAATTATAAATCTTTTTAAAGATTTTCTTCAAATCACTTTCTAGATTTTATTAATAAATTAAAAATAAGTAAAAAATTATTCAAAAATATTAAATATTAATTAAACTTAAATATTTATTAAACATAAATATATAAAAAAATAAAAATATAAAGAAGTGTTAATAATAAAATAATAATAAAATAATAATATTAATATTTGTAGTATATAGAAAGTTAAAAAAGATTTAAAGTATTATTTATATAAAGCATAATTATATTTATATATAATTTAAAGAATTTAAAAATATTAAAAAATTTAAGATAATAATTTAAAATTTAGGGTAATTATTAGATGTTTATTAGATATTTAAATAAAACAAAATAAGCTAAAGATTTATTAATATCCTATATAAATATCTTATTAAATATCTTATATAAAATTATAATGTTTTGTGGGGTTGCCATGCAGTCACTGAGCGATTTGCTTATTGAATCACAGATTTTTGCTAATAGAGAGGTACTTTCTCCGCATTATACACCACATACTCTTCTTTATAGAGAAAATGAAATTAATAGTATTGAACGTGCTATTGCGCCAGCATTAAAAGGCGAGAGAGGTAGAAATCTTTTTATATATGGGAGGACTGGAACAGGAAAAACCTCGTGTGTTAAATATGTTATAGAGGAAGTGAAGAATCTAACAAATATTAAAGCCAGAATCTCATATGTTAACTGCAGAATATATAACTCAAGATACAGAGTGTTAAATAAAATAATAAGCGATCATTTATCGACATATGCAAAGAGGGGGTATGGTGCGGTTGATTTATATGAAAAGATAACAAATTGGGTTGAAGAGGATAATAAAATACTCGTTGTTGTTCTTGATGAAATTGATTTAATAAAGGACCTTGATGATCTTGTTTACACTCTAACTAGAATAAACAGTGATATTAAAGCGGGAGGTGTTACTATAATAGGAGTTTCAAATAAAGTATCATTCAAAGATGAACTTGATCCAAGAAGTTTATCATCACTTTACGAAACCGAGCTAGTATTTTCACCTTATTATGCAACGGAACTCTATGCAATATTAAAAGATAGAGTTAATCAAGGTTTTAAGAAAGATGTTGTTGATGATGAAGTAATACATTATGTTGCCGCAATTGCCGCAAAGGAGGGTGGTGATGCTAGATTTTCATTGAAGGTTTTAACAAAAGCGGGTGAGCTTGCAGAAGAAAGAAAGTTGACAAAAGTTACAAAACCTATTGCAGAAGAGGCGGTTAAAATAATAGGTAACGAGGTTGTATATGAAATAATAACAACTTTACCAGAACATCAAAAGATTGTACTATATGCAATAGCTCTTCTTACAAAAAGCGGTGGCACCTATAAAAAACTTACTGATGGAAATGACACATACCTCTTTAGTGGCGAAGTATATAATAGGTATTGTTCATTATCTGAAAGTACTAAAAGGGAGCCAAAGAGTGAAAGATGGTATAGAAAATATTTATCCGAGCTTGAAATGCAGGGGCTTATAGTTTCCTTTGAATCGGGTAAGGGAATCAGAGGGCATACAAAGCTAATAAAACTGCTTTATCCCGCGGATAAAATAAAAGCGGTTATAGAAAAAGAGCTTTTCGGTGTTGATCAGAAGGATAAAGAACAAGCTTGATATCCGGTGCTTTTTTTGGATTTGTTTGATATTACTTATGATTTTAATATTGATAAAGAATTTACAAGTAGATTAGGCTTTAAAGATGTCTTTATTTTAGGCAAAGATATAAAATTTTCAAAAGAGAAAAAAGGTTATGCGCTTGGTATTGGGATAAGCAGAGATACTAAAACTTTAGAATATTTTATACAAAATAAATTTAGTGCAATTCTAATTGAAGATTATACAATCAATAAAAAGATTATATCAGATATGAAAGAAAAAAATATCATGCTCTGTTTTTCAATAGGCAGCATTATATCTGCATATAGTTTAGAACGTTCTAAACTTATTTATAAAATGTCAAAGCTTTTTGATTATGCAAGATCAAAGAGGATAAATATATGTTTTGCGAGTTTCGCTAAAGATGAAAAACAGATGGTTTCTAAATTACAGCTTATAGCTCTTTCAAAGCTTATATGCAGCGATGAACAATATATTAAATATAGTTTGTCTGAAAATTTACCAATGTTGGTTGATACTAATGAAAAATAAGATCCGTTATGTTTTAATTGAATCCTTATCTGAAATAAAAAATGAATCGGCATTTTGGAGATTTTTGAATCAAGAACTGCTTAAATTTATTGGCGAGCTCAACTATTCAAATGTCAATCCGAGGTTTATGGGTTTGGTAGATAAGAAAAGATTTGTAATCCGATCAGATCTTAATGGTGTTGATATACTTGTCGCTTCACTAGCACTTATAAAAAATATAGACAGAGAAGAAACCGCATTTTATACTTTAAAAACCTCTGGAACTTTAAAAGCACTGTTAAAAGATTATAATACTTATAATAATACTTATAAGAATAAGGCTTCAAAACCTCAAATTAACTGAATCAGTAAAGAGATAAATAAAGTAAAAGATTAAATAAAATGCCAAACAGCAATACGCTTTCCCGCCCGAAGGCAGTACAGGCAATATCGTTGGCAAGCTTAGCTTCTGAGTTCGGGATGGGATCAGGCGTTTCCTTGCCCCTATTACCGTTTGGCAAATATATTAGGAAGATTAATATTTATAAATCTTACGCATCATTCATTTTTAATTCTTCTTAATATGATTTTATAATAATCTATAATAATTTTATATAAGGATTAGTCCTCTATCCCAAAGGCGTCCTTTAAGAATTTTGATACTCCCTTTTCTTTAATATCCTCAACAATATTGCTTTTTTTGTTCCCAACTTTTACTTTTTCAGTATCTGTTTTATTTGTGATTTGTGTATTTGCTTTTGCCTCTTTTATTTGCTGTGTATTATTATAAATAGGCTTTGGCTGTTTAAATACTGCTTTAGATGTTGTATTTATATTAAGGTTTGGTATATCTATTATTGCATTTAATAGAGATTCAAAATCTTCATTATCAATATCTGAATTTATTATAATAGTATTAACATTCAACTTTGAAATCTCTCTAGCATCATCTAGATCTTTGCATACTGTAGCTTGTACATTTTGAAGTTTATTCGCTTGTATTTCTATATTTTTTGGGTTGCTGTTTAAAATAATTATTTTGTCATATTGATCTAGATTTGAATTAATATCCTTTAAAATAGTTGGTACATTGCTTAATTCTTCATCACTTAATATTGCATTATGTTTAAGCTTGTTTATAATATTTGATATCTGTATTCCCTTACTCTGCTTGTCATATATAATATAAAATTTCATTAAGACACCAATATAATAATATTAATAATATAATCCAAAAATTCAATAATTAAAATTAAATGATCTGATTCTTTATTAATTTGTTAATTGTTATTTTTTATCTCAATAAATAATAAATAATAAACAATAAATAATAAATAGCTTGTTATGGTTGTTGATAACAAATAAATTATATTTCTATGCTGTTTTTTATATATACAAACATATAAATATCTAAATTAGTATTAAATATTATATATTGCTCTTTATATTTCTTGCATTCTTTGTATTTTCTTAATTCTTGTTTACCTTATATATAAAATATTAATATTTTAAATTTTTAAAATAAATTTTACAATAAAAATTATAATTTATAATAAATTTATAATAAACTTATAATACGTTAAATATCCACCATATTGTTTTTTATATTGTATCTTTTAATAAATAATGCATTAAATAATGAAATTAATATAATAATCTATTAAGGATATTTATAAGAATAATGTGAGCGAAATAAGATAAAATAAAGAGAGGTTATATTTAATATTTTATATTCATAAATTCATTATAATTAATATATATAATTTATTTATATATAATTAATATAATTATATCTATAATTACAATAAATTTCATAATTATAATAAATAAACCAAAGGTGTTAATTTTGAGAGGAAAAGAAACGCTAGTTGTATGCGAATCATGTGGAAGAAAAATACCTAGAAACAAAGCTGTTGTATACGAAAAAGGTATAAGCCTTAATACAGGCATGGAAGGGACGAAGGACATACGCTTCTTTGAGAAGAGGAAGGTGTATTACTGTATAAGTTGTGCTAAACACAGAGGTATTTTTGAAAAGAAAAAGAGAGAAGCTATAGAACATGCTAATAAAAGGTTTTAAAAATGGCTTTGAATCCTGATGATTTATTAATTTTTAAAACTCGGGAGGAAAAAGAGAAAGAAGAAAAAGAAAAAGAGAAGAAAAGCAAAAAGGGTGAAGAGGAACAAACAAAGCCCTCTGTAAACGCGCCCCAGCAGGCACCAACTCAAGCAGCACAAGAAAAAACAGAAGCTAATAAGGTTGAGGTTTCATTTAAGCCTACTCCTAGTGAGGTTGAGGAAAAACCTGCTAATGAGGAGGCTCAATTTAAGGCTGAGCGCGAGACAAAGAATATTGGGGGTAATGAGCTCGTGTTCTATAAAGTTGCTCCTGTCGAAAGTGCAGAAGAGCTTGTAAGTGGTCCAAGTGGAAATGAAACACAACTAACCTCACCCGAAATTAAAAAAATATTGCAAAGAAAGCATCTTAGCGGCAAGGAATCTAGGAGGATTGGAGAGCACATGACCTGTACATGGCATCCATGGAGGCAGGCTTATGCTATATGTGATTATTGCAGGCGTCCTTTTTGCTATGAAGATCTAGTTGAAAAGGATGGTCTATATTATTGTCTTGACGATATTGACAAGGTTACAAATATAAGAGAAGCAGAGCTTTCAAAGTATAACAGTTTTAGGGTTGTTGCCACAAGTGCGCTCTTTTTGATTTTTGCAATCTTCCTTTATTATAATTATAATATGATTGCAACGCTTCCAACAAGGCTTCAGAGTATGGGGTTAAACAACTATTTTGAAAATATATTTAATCCAATTACTGTTCAGATCATTGAAGTCTTCCTGGTTGTATTTGGTCTTATTGTATCTCTAGCAGTTGCAGCGGATATTAAAAAAAGCCTTCAATTAACGCTTGTTTCTGGTATTGCTTCGATGTTGTTTTTTGGTTATGAATATATAAAAACAAGCGAGCTCTATTTAGGCCTTATCGCTTTGCTTTCATTTATAGCAGTCGTTGCAATAATTTATTCAAAGACTTCATATACTTCATTACATGTATCATCAGAGGAGGATCTTGCTGCAGAAGTATTAAATGCATCAAAAACCACATTCTAGTTTTTAGTTTTGTATTTGAAAATATTTATTTAAATTAATGTTAATTTAAATTATATATTAAAATTAGCTAAAGAAATTAGCTATTTAGATTATTAATCAATATTTTAATTTATTTGTCGTAAAATTATAGATTGTTTTTGAATTGGTGCATAAATGTCTATAGTGCTCGGTATTGAAAGTAGTGCGCATACATTCGGTGTCGGGATAGTCGAGGATGGTAGAATAATTGCAAATGAAAAGGAAATGTTCCCTATAGAATCAGGCATCATACCAGCAAAGGTTGCGGATTTTCATTCATCAAATGCTTATAATGTAATCAAACGCGCTCTATCTAAAACCAAATTATCCTTCAATGAGATTGATGCAATAGGCTATACAAAAGGCCCCGGCTTGGGTCCATGCCTGCGTATTGGACAGCTTGCCGCTAGAACGCTCGCATTAAAATACAACAAACCCCTCTTTCCTGTTAATCATTCTCTTGCACACATAGAGGTTGTAAAATCGCTTGAAAAAATCGAAGATGCGCTTGTGCTTTATGTCAGCGGTGGAAACTCGCAGATACTTGCGCTTGTAGACAAGCCATTCAAGCACTACCATGTCTATGGTGAAACATTTGATATAGGTATAGGCAACATGCTCGATGCATTCGCACGCTCAGCTCAGCTCAAGCCCGCATGGGGCTCAAGCGTCGCAAAGGCGGCTGAGAAGGGCTCATACATCCCAATGCCCTATACCGTCAAGGGTATGGATTTTACATTCACAGGCCTGCTTACTTATGCAGAGAAGGCTCTTGAATCCCACAGGCTCGAAGATGTTGCATACTCCCTTCAGGAAACCGCATTCGCAATGCTAGTCGAGGCAACAGAGCGCGCCCTCCTTCTTACAAAGAAAAATGCGGTTATCATATGTGGTGGCGTCGCACAGAGCTCGAGGCTCAGCTCAATGCTCAGCTCAATGCTCGCCCAACACAATGCAAGCTTATACCGTGCTCCAAACGAGCTCAATGCAGATAACGGCGCTATGATTGCAGTGGTTGCGGAAAAGATGTTTAAAAGCAAGATAAAATATTCTATAGATGAGTGTGATATAAACCAGCGCTACCGCATTGATAGTGTTGAGATAGGATGGTAAAAATGGAAAGAAGGAAGATAGCAGAGGGTGCTGAAGCAGTCATATATGAATCCAGATTCCTTGATACACCGTGCATTGTAAAAGAAAGAATAGAAAAAGAATATAGAAACAAGCTGCTTGATGAAAAGATTAGGAAGGAGCGAACCCTTAATGAAGCAAGGATTATAGCTCTTGCATCATCAAACAATATAAATGCGCCCTTTGTATTTCTTATAAGCAGATATGCAATTACGATGTATAAAATAGAAGGTACAAATCTTAATATTCTAATGGGAGATAAAATTGAGAGTGAATTAATTAGAAAGGTAGCAGTCCAGCTTGCTAAGCTGCATAATATAAACATTGCGCATGGTGATTTTACACCTGCTAATATTATAGTTGATAAATATAGGAATCCCTATATAATTGATTTTGGCCTAGCTGAAATAACCCCCTCTATTGAAGAGAAGGCACTTGATATACTGCTAATGAAGAGATCTATTTCAAGAAGCGAATTTAATATCTTTTTAGAAGAGTATAAAAAAGAAGCAAAGAAATCAAAAGAGATTCTTGAAAGATTAAGAGAGATAGAGACTCGTGGTAGATACCAGATTCGTTCACTTGTTTGAATCTCTATATTCTGGTTCTTTTTATGAGCAATAATTAATATCTATCAATTATCCTACATTATCCTACAATTTAATATATAATATATAACAAACTATATAACAAAAAAACAAAAATAAAATAATATATAAAAAACAAGCTAAGCTAAGAAATAAAAATAATTAAAAACAGAAAACAAAACAACAAAAAGAATAAGAAAGGAAAACAGTCTCGAGATTTAATGCGAGGAATATTAATACACACTTTTTTTCTGAGGTGATCTATCTGCAGGTTCCCCTACAGATACCTTGTTATGCCTTAGCCCTCCTCGCAAAATCTTAATTCGAAAGCACCCGAAAGTGCTGCCTCACTAAGACCTTACTTGGGTGGCTTGGCAGGCGGTGTGTGCAAGGAGCAGGGACAGATTCACCGCTCGATAGTGACAAGCGATTACTAGGGATTCCAGCTTCATGAGGGTGAGTTTCAACCCTCAATCCGAACTTAGATCGGTTTTAGGGGATTTGCTTTGCCTCTCGGCATTGCATCCCATTGTACCAACCTTTGTATGCCGCGTGTAGCCCGGAAGATTCAGAGCATACTGACGAATCGTCGCCCTTTCCTTCCTCCCCTTTAAACATGGGCGGTCCTAACAGAGTGCTTTGCTTATCGCTAAGCAAATCGCTACTGGTAGCAAGGGTCTCGCTCGTTCCCGGACTTAACCGGACAGTTCACACCACGAGCTGACGATCGCCATGCACTACCTCTCGGCTCGTCAGGTAAGATCTTTAGTCTGACCTTCATCCTGCCGTCGCTCCCGGTAATATTTCCGACGTTGAATTCAATTAAACCGCAGCATCCACCCCTTGTGTGCTCCCCCGCCAATTGCTTTAAGTTTCAACCTTGCGGCCGTACTCCCCAGGCGGCAGACTTAACACTTTCGCTACGGTACTGCAAACGTTTGAAACATTTGCAACACCAGAGTCTGCATCATTTACTGCTAGGGCTACTCGGGTATCTGATCCGATTCGTTCTCCTAGCCTTCGCTCCTCACTGTCGGATGCGTTCTGGTAAGGCGCCTTCGCCACCGTTGGTCCTTATAGGATTATAGGATTTTACCCCTCCCCCATAAGTACCCCTTACCTCACCCGCTCCCTAGCCGATAGGTATCTCATGCACGTATTGACGTTGAGCGCCAATATTTCACATGAGACGGTATCAGCCAGCTACGAGCGCTTTAAGCCCAATAATCGTGGACACCACTTGTGCTGCCGGTATTACCGTGGCGGCTGCCACCGGTCTTGCCCAGCACTTATTCGCCAAGCTTGCTATACTTAGCAAAAGATTCACCGAAGTGAATCACTCAGATTCCCCCCATCACGCCTAAGCGCATTGTGGAGTTTTCGCGCCTGCTGCACGCCGTAGCGCTAGGGCCCTTGTCTCAGTGCCCTTCTCGGGGCTCCTGCTCTCACAGCCCCTACAGGTAATAGGTATGGTGGGCCGTTACCCCGCCATCTGCCTGATCTGGCGCAATCCCATCATAAAGCGGAAGCGCTCCAATTCACGCTCCTTTGAGCTATAACTCCTTCCAGATGTCATAGCCTATAAGGGTTTAGCCACAGTTTCCCATAGTTATCCCTTACTTTATGGTAGGTTGATTACGTGTTACTGAGCCGTACGCCGCCGTACCAAGTGATACAGCTGACTTGCATGGCTGTCGAAATCTGATAGCAGTGCCCTCCAGCAGCATCGACTGGAGTCGAGTGCTGGTCTTACCGCATAAAGCATATTGCGGAGATTCCTCTCTGCACATCTCGAGACTGTATCCAATCCCAAACAGGAATTTTCATAACGTTTTATGATAGACTACTACGTCTAATAAAGATGAAATCTTTGTTCTTTAAATCATAAAACTATATTTATTTATTAACGAAACATATTTATATTTATCGCAACTTTCCCAATATTTATAAAGTTTTACTTTTTTTATCTTACTTTTTTGTCTTTTTATTTTTATTTTTTCTTTTTATCCCGTACCATTTATTTTATAATTTATAAATAATCTATAAATAATTTATAACTAGTTTTTATATTTTCCTAAATATATAATAAGCATGATAATAAATAATAAAATTTCTATCTTCAAAACGATCTTTATATAAAATAGATATCAAGATTTTTAAATAATAATAAATATACAAAAATAAATACAAAAAATAAATAAAGTGAACCTTATAAAAAAGTATAAAATACATAGAAAAATATAGAATATAAAAATAATAAAAAATATAGAATATAAAAAATATAAAAGTGGTTATTTGTCTACAAGATTAAAAATAAATCCAAGGATTGCATATTTCCTAGGTTTATTTGAATATAATTACTCATATAATCTTAATGAGCCTATAATAGGGATAATGAGCAGGAAAAAAGAGATTGTAGAAGAGTTCATAAGCATTGCAATAAACGAGCTTGAGATTGAGCCAAACAAAATTATTGTCGAGCATGCTAAAGAATTTGATAAGATATATTTCTATAATTCAAAACTAAAAAAGCTCATCAAGCGCGTGCTTGAAAGGAAAATGCATATCTTTAAATATAAAAATGAATATTCAGCAAATTATTTGAAAGGGATTTATGATGCGGCTGGCGGTATAGATAAGAAAGGAGTTTATCTACTAAACTTAAAAAATGATGATATGTTGGTAATGGAAAATCTAGGTTTTCATACAATGCAGAATGGCAGCAAATCCTATCTAATAAATAAAAACACTTTTTTAGAATTTATAAAAACCAAATAAAAATATAAATAAATATTAATTATGCTACTCAGTAAAAGATATTATATTATTTGTTTGTAAACTTTTCTAATCTTCTAATTTTTTTTATATTATCTATATTATTTCCCATTTTTATATTATTTTCATTATTATTATCTAAATCTTTTTTAAGATTTTCATTATTTCTACTTTTTATATTATTTTCAATATTATTTTCTAAATCTTTTTTAAGATCTTCAATTTGTGTATTAATAAAATCTACAATTCTTTTATCAATTCCTTCTTTTTCTAATCTCTGGCTAATAGTTTCTTTTGAAATTTCATAAGTCAAATTATCGTTATCATTTTTAATTTCTATATACCTGTCTTTAGTTGTGTATATAATATCTGGATTATCAAAAAGAAGTTCTTTAGTATACCCTTTAACTAAATTTTTAATATTATCTTTCTCAAAATCATCAGCTTTCTGATATTCTTTGTTTAAATGTTTGAGAAGTTCTTTAGTATACTCTTTAACTAAATTTTTAATATTATCTTTCTCAAAATCATCAGCTTTCTGATATTCTTTGTTTAAATGTTTGATTATTTCTATAAATGATGAAACTATAATTTTACCATATGTTGTATAATATTCTTTATCATAATAAAGATCGCCCTGCCTATATTTTAAAAGATAGGGATTTGTTGTAGATATTCCTTTTTTATCCATTTCTGATGTATAAGCAAAACTCTCTTTTATAGCATAATCTTTTATCTCTTTTACTAATTTTTTTAAATTATCAATCTCATTTTTTTCAACGTTTAATTCATTGATTTTAAATAAAATTTCTTTTTTTGTTTTTTTCATTAAATCGCCTAATTTTAGAGATTATAGTAAAATACAATAATATTATATTATACAATAATATATTAATATTAAGAACTTCTTTTTTTCAGTTATTTATTACTTTCGGTATTGTTTGATGAACAGCTAATAAGTGAAATTGAATAAAAATAGATTTAATCAAAAAAGATAATAAGATAATAAAATACAATAAAATAAATTAATAAAAAATTAAACAAAAAGGAAAAAAAGAAAATGATAAATGATCCTTTATACTCTTCTTCCTCTTCTTCCACCGCCCCTCTTTGTTGTATCTGTAGGTATCGGTGTAACATCCTCTATCTTGTTGACTCGAAGCCCGCTTCTTGCAAGAACTCTGAGCACTGCTTGTGCACCAGGGCCTGGAGTTTTTTGGTTGTGGCCACCAGGGGCTCTTATTTTTACATTAATAGTTCTTATACCTCTATCTTTTGCAACCGCCGCCACCTTGTACGCGGCTTGCATTGCGGCATATGCCCCTCCTTCTTGCGAATCAGCGCTAACCATCATTCCGCCGCTTCCTACTGCTATCGTCTCTTCGCCGCTCAAATCGGTAAGCGTTATAATTGTATCATTCTTTGACGAGTAAACATGCGCAACCGCTATCATATTTGGCCTTGGTTTTGTCTTTGCTTCCTCCATTGCTTTTGCTTCATATGAAACAATCTCCTTCTCTTTTTTGCCCTCTGTTGGTGCTTTAACTTTTAGATTTTGCTTTTTACCTCCTCCCATATAAACAACCTTAATATAAATTTTTGTTTTTCTTTTATTAAAAATATTTTAAAATACAACTAAATGATTAAGAGGCTGCATTCTCCTCGTTATTTTCAGTGTTCTCTGCTTGTGCTTCAGCAGCGCCCTCATTTTTTGTATTCTCTGCAGATGCTCCTATTGTGTTTATATCTATTGGTTTGTAATAACCCACAAGCTGTTCTTCACTGAGTGTTACCCTGTAGCTAGGCTTTGTCACCTTCTTGCCATCAATCGCTATGAAGCCGTGTGTTATAAGCTGCCTTGCCTGTTTTATCGTCTTAGCTAAGCCTTTTTTAAACACCACTGTCTGGAGCCTTCTATCAAGGAATGCATTGACCCTCAAATCGAGCAGTGTATCAATTGTTGCATTGCTTGATGTAATACCATATTTTGATAGCTTTGCTATTATATCATTCTTTGTTGATTCAGTCTGCTTTGATACACCTGAGAGCATAGCCCTGACTGTTTTTCTTAATTTACTTAATTCAGTTTCAACCATCCATAACTCCCTCATATTCTTAAGACCATATTCCTCCTTGAGATCATTATCTTCTTTAATCCTTTCTAGGTTCCACATATTCTTTGGTCTTTCATATTTTTTTCTATTCCTTTTTGGAGCTCCCAATTAATCACCATTACTTCTTTTCTTCTTTCTTCTCCTCCTTCTTTTCTCCTGCGGTTGCAGGTGCCGTCTTTGCGGCTTCTGCCTTCTTCACGACGCCGATGGTCGTTCCGGTTCTACCTGTTGAACGGGTCCTCTGTCCGCGCACCTTCTGGCCGCGCTGATGTCTGAACCCTCTCCAGGTTCTTATATTAACATCTCTATTAATATCATATCTAACAGCATAAGATAAATCATTGCTAACTATATGCATGTTTTTACCGCTTTCCATATCCTTGTTTCTATTAAGCATATAAGAGGGAATATTATATTTTGCAGGCTCTTTTATTATATCCTCAAGATTCTGCAATTGCTCTTCACTGAGCTCTGCAAGCCTTGTTTTTCTAGGTATATTGAACTTGCTTTCCAATACATATGATATTGCATTCGCCATGCTAACCCCGATACCGCGCACCTGATCTAAAGCCCTCATTATTGGAAGCTCGCCGTTGACATCCTTTCCAGCAAGCCTTATAATAGAGCTTGTCTTCTTCTGCTCAACCTGTTGGGGCTTTCCCTTTTCCTTCTGCTTCTCTTTTGGTTTTTCAGCTTTTTCCTTTTTAACATTTTTTTCATCATCTTCCATTTACGCACCGTTAAACAAAAACGCCAAGGCTGGGATATTCATAAGCTAGCATATACTCAGCTTATTTTGAACCCAGAAGGCTCAGAGAGCCATACGCTACCTGGTTTATCTCCAGGCGTACGCGTTACCAGTTTCCGCCACCTTGGCATTTATATTTCTCAAAAAACATAAATACACATTTCAGTGTATTTTATATCTTCGAGAGAAACTAATATAGTATTGTATACCTAAATTATAAATATCTTTCAGTTTGAGCAATAATTAGTAATTTAAGATTTTTAAACTTTTTTATTTAGATTTTATTTTTAATTTTTTATATTTTTCACGTGTTTTTTCTCTTCATATTTCTATATAGAGAATAAAGTCTACCTAAATTATCATCATTATCATTGTTATTATCGCCTTTATTAACATGAGCCATAATCTTCTCTGCAAAAGGCATTTCCTTTACTATTTTTTCATATAACTCTCTCATTAATTTAACATATCTTGGATCGCCCTGTTTTGATGTTCTAAGCTCAATCATCCATGTCCACTCTTTTAAATCAGCTGTAAATACGGTTTTAATTTTATGTGAAAATGTAACTACTTCCTGTGCATAAGGTCTTGTTTTTTCTTTTGAGTGTAATGCAATATAAAGATTATTTACTGCATCAATCTTATCCATAAACTCCTTTCCATAACCTATCTCCTCTACTTTTTCTGGTATTTCATAACCATTAAATATTGTATATTCCTGCCTAAGTTGTGTTAGGTTTCTGTGCCTCTGAAGATCCCGCCATATAGATATTGGTATATTAAATTCTATTTTTATTCCTACATTTTCGCCAGCATCCGGTAATTTATTTCTTCTATTATCACCTCTTAATTTTTTAACCCAATCAATAGTCACATTTTGCAATTCTTTATTTGATTTTACTACTTTCTCTAGCTCTTTATAATCAAGCGAAGAGAAAGGATACAAAATTGAAGTTACAAATTCGACTTCTGCATCATTTTCATATTCATCCCTTAAAAGCTTTATATCTTCATCACTATATTTTATATCATTTGTTTCCTGATACTCTTTTATTGCATCATTTAGATATCGCTCTATAAGAGGATCAAGTTCTTTTCGCATCTTTATATTATCTATATATTCTTTTCCGTGTTCCGATTCGATCCAATTGATCATTGTAGGTGCATAAAATTCGAGCTGTTTATAAATTTCATCTCCTACTTTATTTACCTCTTTATTTTTATCAGCAAGCATCTCAGCAATTTTTTCTCCAACTTCTCTAAAGTTTGAACTCCATCCCAGATTTGTTAATGTAGCCATTGGTAATATATTTCTGCAGACATCATGAGTTTGGGCCTTCAGTGCTTGATCATATGCTTTCTTAGCAGCCTCTTTTTCTTCTTCGCTCAGTTTATCATAACTAATTAATTCATCTTTTTCATAACTTGATGGGAATTTTTGATTCTCAAGCGGGTTTTCCTCTTTAAGCTTTTTAAAGACTTCAGCTTCAAGTTTTTTATAAAATTCAAAAAGTTCATCAAGAGTGCTTTCGTACATATTTTTATAATTTGATTCCTCTATGCTTTCAGGTACTAAATAAAGATAAACTCTGCTGTTTTTATCATATCCTATAATCTCCCCTTCTTCATTTAGTTCAACCCCTTTTGAAAAATCAAGATAGCGTGTTGATTTTTCTATTCCTGAAAATAATTTTGAATCTTCTATTATTTTTGCAGTTATTTGATCTATCAATTCAACTCCAATAATAGGTGTTACTATTTCTCTTACTGAATCATCACCATATTCGTTTAAAACTCTATTATTAAACTTTTGTACCTTTTCGTTGTTGTCTTTATAAATATTTGGATAAATATTGGCTAAAATTTGTACTAATTGTAATTCCATATCTCCATAAAATTCACGTAGGAATAATTTCTGCATACTTAAGTCATTACTGCGAGAATATCTTGCAACTAAAGCCGCTTTCATCTCTGGTGTTAAACTGTCAAGGAGCACAAAAACATTTCCACCGGGATTTGAGAAAAAGACCTTTAAAACTTTCAATTCTTCTTCTTTATAATTAACTTTTAAATTTTTAGATTGCAGACCAGGCATTTTATCATAATCATTCTATCTTATAATTATTTAAATATTTTCAATATTTTTTGTAACATTTCTTAATCTTTGTTTACAAAATTACATAAATTAGGATTAATGGATAAAAAAATAAAATACAAGTTCGTTTTAAAACGAATATAATTAAAGTATTAAATAGTTATGTAAAGATTAAAACAAAATAAAGACAAAATAAAGATATAAAGATAAGGCAGAGTATAAAATTTATTAATCTTATAATCTTATTATAATCTTGTGATCTTAAAGTATATCTCAAATAATAAACCACTTAAAATTTAAAATAAAAAATAAAAAGTGAAAATATGGAAGAGAATAGTTCGGATTTTGAAAAATATCTAAAAGAGAGATCAAAATATATAGATGAAATGATAGGAACATACCTGAGCAAGGAATCCTCTGATAGGTACATCTACAAGTTGCTGGGAAGGTCGGGTTATGAATATGATCATGAAGCAATAAACAAAGGAGTTCTTGAGCCCGCATGGTATCTGCTTAGTACAGGTGGAAAAAGATGGCGTCCAACATTAATGATGTTAATTTTAGAGGCGCTAGGGAAAGACCCAAATGAATATTTTGAATTTTCAATCATTCCTGAAATAATACACAACTCAACACTGCTTCATGATGATATAGAAGACAATTCTCCTACGAGGAGGGGTATGCCTGCAGTGCATGTCAAGTATGGTGTTGATATTGCCGTGAATCTTGGAGACTGGCTCTACTTCTTCCCTATTGTTGCACTTCTTGATAGTCCTAAATTATCACAGGATACAAAAAACAAACTTCTTTCAATATACGCCAGAGAAATGCTTAGAGTCTCAACCGGCCAGGCTATTGATATAGCATGGCACAACCTCCTTGTTGATCCAGCTAAGATTACGGAAAGTAATTATCTACAGATGGCTTACAGCAAAACAGGAGTATTGGCGAGGATGGCGGCAGAGATGGGGGCTACATTGGCAGGAGCAGACAGTAAAACAACTTCCGCATTAGGCGATCTTGGTGCTACTATCGGTGTCGCCTTCCAGATACAGGATGATATTCTAAATATAATACCAAGCAAGCTCGCCGACAACAAAGGTGGCGTCGGTGATGATATAACAGAAGGTAAATTAACACTCATGGTTATATATGCTTTCAAGCATCTTGAACCAAAGAAGAGAGATAGATTAATAGAAATATTAAATATGCATACAAAAGATCAAGCACTGATAAACGAGGCGATATCATTAATAAAAGAGAGTGGAGGAATTGAATATGCAAAGAGCGAAGCAAGAAGAATTATGAATGAAGCTTGGAGTTCTGTTGATAAAATATTAAAGCCATCGCCAGCAAAGGATAAAATAAGGGATTTAACCCAGTTCTTAATAAACAGAAGTGTGTGACTCTAGCAAATAAATACAATTAGAAAAGAAAAGAACAAAAAGCAAGCAGAATCCACAATTTTGTTTTTATTTTTTTTATTTATCTTTTTATTTTGTTATTTTATCTTTTATATATTTATTTTGTTTATTTTTATCTAAAATTTATTTATATTCTATTTCTTGATTCTCCTTTTGTAACACCAGATGCAATCATATGCACTAATCGAAGCATGTTGAAGATTTCTACTATAAACCTCCTTATATCTCTTTCATCTGCGCTTGTCTGGATATAAAATCTATCTATCTTCACTATGTTTAATTTCTTTAGATTTTTAACAAGTTCTATTCTACTTCTAACATCTATTTTTGTTTCTTTTGAAAATGCTTTCAGCGCCTTTATTAATTCATTAGGATGTGGTTTTTTTCTTGTTAATGAAACAACCTTTACCTTGAGTTCTCTTTCTAAATCAAATACATCTAAAATATTTAAACCAGCTAATCCTAGCCCGTTGACCGCAATAATCTTTATCTGGTCTCTAAAACGAGATTTTTTAAAAAGCCGCTTGATTTTTTCTGTTGCATCCGTTCCGTCAACTTCAACATATGTTGATAAAACACCCTCTATATTATTGTCTCTTGATACTATCCCGACAAGGAGAGTTTTCTTTTTTATTAGAGGAGCGCACCCTAAGGATAATATTCTTATTCCAGATTTCATAAAAACACTTCAAATAAATATAAAAATAAAATAATATAAAGATATATGAAATTAAAGAAAATATCTTTTATCTGCAAAAGAAATATTCTTCAATATTGCATATAATTATATCTAATTTTAATTGATATTGCAAAAGTGCAAATTAATAGATACCTTTATTTATTTTATGTGCTAATTTTATAATATTTATAATATACAAACTGTTTTGGTGTGTATTGGAGGTGTTGATATGATTTTAGGAGATCGGGATCTAAAGTATTTTTTGGCACAAAAGAGAATCGTTGTTGAACCTTTGAGTGACAATACTATACATGAGAATGGTATGGATTTAAGAGTCGGTAATGAAATACTAAGAATGAAAGAGACAAATACTGTTTTTGATGCTTCTGGTGAAAATAATTTTGATGAGTTCTTTAAAAAAGAGACTGGAGATTCTTTTATAATAAATCCTTATGAGCATGTTCTGCTCGTTACAAAAGAATATGTTAAATTATCTGATGAAATTATAGCTTTTGCAAATCTTAAATCATCTGTTGCTAGAATGGGATTGTTTATACCTCCTACAATAATCGATGCTGGATTTGAAGGCGATATTACTATAGAGGTTGTTGGATCCAGATTTCCAGTAAGAATAAAGAAGGATATGCGATTCCTTCATCTAGTATTTGCAAGAACCCTTACCCCCGTTGAGAATCCATATAAAGGAAAATACCTCGGTCAAAGAGGCGTAACAATGCCAAAGACTATTAATATGCTTTAAATATATTTAAGTGGTGTTATGAAAAATACAAAAAATTTGATAAACAAAAAAATTAAAAATACTAAAAATAAAGTGCAAAGTAAAAGTGGGGCTAAAAGCATGCACATGCTTATGTACAACAAAGAATTTGATGAAGTGAAATATTTTGATAAATGTCCTATATGCAACAGTAGGATAGATGAGCTCGGTTACTGTGCTTGTGATGCTCATCTATAATTTCTATTTATTTATTTTTTTATTTATTTTTATATAATTTCTATTTATTTATTTTTATATAATTATTTTTATATAATATTTATTTTTATATTCATACAACTCTATGCTGTTCTATGAAAGATGGAATTGTACTTGCCTTCCCTTTGTTTTCAATCTCCTGGATTGCTGGTGGATAATCTAAATAGTTTTCAATATCCTCTTTAATTCTATCATCATATGTCGGCACTAATTCATTTTTGTAGAATATACCTAAAGGTATCTTATCTTCTTCATACGCTTTTTGAATAGCTGTATTGAATTTTTTATCTCTCTCTTTTTCACTCTTAACTTCATAATCTATATCAAGATTATAAATCCTCTCTTTATACCATTCATTTGTATTTATGTCATTGTATGTAGGGCACGGCTGCAAGATATCAACAAGCGCCATTCCCCTATGTTTTATTGCTTCTTCAATCAAATGTTGCATCTGCTTAATATCATAAGCAAATCCTCTTGCAACAAATGTATAACCAGAAACAAGCGCGAGTGCAACAGGATTTATTGCATCATTTATATTAGGCTTAGGCAGCGATTTTGTTTTTTCACCTCTTTTTAATGTTGGCGATGCCTGCCCCTTTGTCAGGCCATAAACCCCATTATTGTGTGTAATCAATGTCATATCTAAATTTCTTCTTCCAGCGCTTACAAAATGCCCGACTCCAATTCCATATGTATCTCCATCACCCGCATCTATTATTACATTCAATTTTGGATTTGCTATTTTGATACCGCTTGCGAATGCTAGTGATCTGCCATGTAATGTATGTACTCCAGATATCTTTGTTGTAAGGAAGTGGGGAAGCTTTCCTGAGCACCCGATTCCTGAAACCATTACAGTATTATGGAAGTCGAGCTTTAGCTCTTCTAAAGAGAGCTCAACCGCCCTTAATATTCCAAAGTTGCCGCAACCAATACACCAATCAGTATACTCTGTTCTATATTTTATTTCATCTTTTATTCCATCAATATTATTTGTCATCTAATATCACCCTTTTGTTTTCTCCTTTAATAACATTAATAAGCGCATTAACAAGCTCGTCATCAGCGATAGCCCTTCCAGTCCATTTTAATATATAATGAGTAGGTCTAATCAGAGTATTTAGAGTTAATACTTCAGCACCCTCTGCATAATAGTTGTTTTCTACCGCAATAATCCTCTTTTTATTTTTTAGTAATTCAGATACCTCTTTTGGATATGGATTAAACATTTTAATCTGCAAAACCGCAACGTCTATATTATTCCTTTTGAGTTCTTCTATTGCATTTATTGAAGGAGCAGTCGGGGAACCCCAGGTAAGAATAATATTTTCCGCATTTTTGTCACCGTAAAATTTGAATTTGTAATCTATAGATATATTTTTAGAAGCGCTTTCTAATTTTTTATTTCTCTTTTCATACATTTTAACCCTATTCTGTGATGTTTCATCAATATGTCCAAATTCATTATGCTCATCACCAGAATGGAACATCTGTGCATCACCAAGAAAAGCTCTTGGCGATATTCCATCATCACTAAACTTGAATCTGTAATAATCATCGCTATTATCTGCAATTTTACCTCTATCAACTTCAAAATTATCTGCATTAAGAGTGTCTTCATCTATTACAGAGTATGCGCTTGCTATAGTTTTTTCTATTATATGTATTACAGGGGTCTGATATATCTCTGCAATATTCAAGGCAAACGCCGCATCTTTAATTACCTCTTCATGGTTGCTTGAAGCGATTACGATTCTTGGAAATTCGCCATGTCCGACGTTTAAAGCAAACATTAGATCAGATTGGCCGCTCCTTGTCGGCAAGCCTGTTGAAGGAGCACCACGCATGTAGTATGTTATTAATACTGGAACCTCATTCATTCCAGCCCAGCTTATCCCTTCGGCCATGAGTGAAAATCCAGGACCTGAAGTTGCGGTTGCTGATCGTGTTCCTGTCAAAGCGGCACCAATTGCAGAATTGATAGCGCTAAGCTCATCCTCTGTTTGAAATACAACTATACCTCCTTCTTTGATTCCCTCTTTAGTCTGCATCTTTACAAGCTGGTTTGCCTCTATATATGTGCTTTCATCAGATGCTGGTGTTATTGGATAATAAGCTTGAAATCTCAAACCACCGATAATTTTTCCTATAGCTGAAGCGGTATTACCATCTATCTGTATTCTATGAGAATTTATTTTAATTGGATTGAGTTTATAATAGTTTAAATAATCTTTAGCTGAATTGTAGCCAGCTTCTGCCGCAAGCATATTTAGATTATAAAATGTTTGATCATTGAAAGTTTCCTTTATAGCATTGTTAAGCAGATTGATATCTAAGCCTAGAAGCGCAAAGGATGCACCCGCGCCTATTGTATTTCTAGCCCTCTCAGCCACGGGCGAGGGTATGTTGAGCTTGTTCATAATCTGCATTATTATGCTTTTATAATCTACAGGGATTGACTTAGCGCCCCTCTTTTTAGCATAGTTTATAGCATCGAGCACTGTTGTATTCAAGCCGCTGTCCTTGAGCAGGTTGACTGCATCTTCCTCTATCTCATATTCAAGAGATTTAATAGAATCAATATCAACGCTTTCTACATTTTTGTCATATATTATAAAATCAGATACCTTTGTAAAATGCTGGAAGATTGTTTCTGCATCTATAGCAACAAGGATGTTTGCAATACTGTCTGTGCTGTTGATTTTTTTATCGCTTATTTTCAGCGTAGTATAGCTGTGCCTGTTTTTTATTGTTGAATAATATTCTCTATTTCCATATAAATAATAGCCCGCTTTTGCAACAGCATTTCCAAAAAGCATTGCAGCGGTTTCAATTCCAAAACCCTGAGCCCCACCAATCATCCATGTAATCTTCATATTACCACTAATATTATAATAATAAAATAAATATTACAAAATATAAAATATTATAGTGTTATAATAAAAACATAGTAGTACTCTATAAACTACACTTTAACTTTATATAATAATTTTTATATATCTGCTGTTTTCTGAATTTTTATTTTTATTTTATTTTTATAAAAACTTAGAAATAAAATTAATGTTTATTCTTTATCCTATTTTTAGATAATAAATCAGATAATAAAGTAATTGGTATTTGGTTTGTAGAAAACCTTTTTATATTATGTTATGGCCATGATATTAATTATATTCAATAAAATTTGAAGGTGCTAGAATGGAAGAGAGCCATGATATTTTAGAAGCATTAAAGCAGCTTGAACAGGATAAGGAAAAACTTATCAATTCTTTTGGTGCAAAAAGAAAAGAGGAACTAAAGGAAATCCCGGATTTTAGGTTGTTTAGAAGTGGGTTGATATCCTCACATAGAGACTTTGACTCTTTTTACCAAAGGTTAAAAGCTGGGGAAAAAAGTGCTATAGTAACAGGTTTAAATCCAAGTGGACGTCTTCACTTAGGACACATTGGTGTATTTGACACCCTCCTATTTTTCCAACACAATTATAATGCAACAGTATATTTTCCATTATCTGATGATGAAAGCTATGTCGCAAACAAAATTGAAAGTCAGGAAATTGGTTTAAAAAATTCTTTTGAATTGGTTAGAGAGAGTTTAGCACTTGGGTTGGACCCAAAGAAAACAAAGTTTATAATAGATCAAATTTATACCAACATTTACAACTTTGCAATAAAACTTTCTAAATTTATAAACTTTACAACCATAAGAGCAGTATATGACTATACAGACTCTAATAATATAGGTTTAATATTTTATCCTGCGGTACAATCGGTACATATTTTGTTCCCGCAACTTTTTAATATTAGAAATGTATTAGTGCCGATAGGTCTTGATGAAGACGTCCATATAAGAGTATGCAGGGATGTTGCTGAAAGAGGTGGATATGAAAAACCTGCTGTATTACATTCCTCCTTCTTACCAGGCATAGATGGTAAAAAAATGTCAAAATCCAAAGGAAATGCTATATTCTTATATGAAGATGAGGAGATTATAAAGAAAAAAATTTCACAAGCATTTAGCGGAGGACGCCCAACAATTGAAGAACAAAGACGTTTAGGCGGTGATCCAGAAATCGATGTTGCCTGTATTTATCTCAAGAAACTTTTCTACGATAAAGAAGAAGGTGATAAATTGTATAAAGATTATAGAGCAGGAAAGTTATTAAGTGGGGATGTTAAAAAGTTACTTCTTGATGAAATTTTAGTAAGAGTCAGAAAATTTAAAGAAAATTATAATAAGATTACCTCTAAAGAAATGATATCTTCAATACTTACAAATGAAGATATTGATTTACAAGCAATTTTAGATAAAACTGGGGTAATGAGTAATGAGTTGTGATTTTATGGTTTTGTATAGAGTACTTTTACATCTGGAAAGATTGTTATAAATGTAATCATAATATAATCATATTAAATAAAATTAAAGGTGCTGAAATGGCCAAGCCTATCAAAGGGTCTAGTAGTAAAGAAGATAAAGATACAAAATTAGAAAAAGAGAGTAAAGAAAGTGATGATTATAAAACAATAAGTATAAATCTTGATGAAGGTAAGAAAGTTTTTATAAAAGATTTGCTTGATGAAAACAAGGTAGGTAAACGCGTTGATTTGCTGGGGTGGGTTTGGAGAAAAAGAGTACATTCAAATGAAACTTTTATAGTTCTAAGGGATTCGACAGGTGTAATGCAGGCTGTTATATCTACATCCATACTTCAACATCCAATTTATATAGAGCAAGCTCTTGAAGTTTCTGGAATTTTAGCAAAGGATGATAGAGCTCCTGGAGGTTTTGAGATTAGAGCAGATTCAATTAAAATTATCGGCAATTCAGAAGAATATCCAATATCAAAAGATTTCTCAGAGGAATTCCTGCTTGATAAAAGGCATCTCTGGAACAGATCAACAACAATGAAGAATATTATGCTAGTTAGAGAGCGTGTTTTAGAGGGGGCAAGAGAATGGTTTGCATTGCAGAATTGGCATGAAGTAAACCCACCTATATTAACAGCAAGTGCAGCAGAAGGTGGAGCTACCCTTTTTGAACTTGATTATTTTGACAAAAAGGCATACCTATCGCAATCAGCACAGCTTTATCTTGAAACCCTGATATTCCCGCTTGAAAAGGTCTGGTCATTGACCCCTTCATTCAGGGCAGAGAAAAGCAGAACAACTAGGCATCTGATGGAATTTTGGCATCTTGAAGCGGAAGCGGCATGGCTTGGTTTCGAAGGAATATTGCGGGTTGAAGAGAATCTCATTGAGTATATATTGCACCATGTTGCAGAAACTGTTCCAAACGAGCTCAAGGCCCTGGGCAGAGACCCCAAGGATTTACTTGCAATAAAAGCACCATTTAAGAGAATACATTATGATGATGTTATTGAGCTGCTCAATAAGAACGGATTTGATATTAAACCTGGTGACGATCTATCAACGGCACATGAGAAGTTTCTTACTGAAAAAGAAAAGGCGCCAATATTTGTTGTTGAATATCCAAAAGCCGTAAAACCATTCTATACTAAAGTAGATCCTAAGAGACCTGAGCTTGTTTTATCTGCAGACATGCTTGCTCCTGAAGGTTATGGTGAAATAAGCACGGGCGGCCAAAGAGAAGAGAATCTTGTAGAAATAATAAATAGAATAAAGGCAGAGGGGTTCGATCCAAAAAATTATGAATGGTATCTTGATTTAAGGAGATACGGAAGCGTTCCGCATTCAGGCTTCGGTTTTGGAATAGACAGGATTGTCAGATGGATTACAAAGAGAGAAACCATAATGGATGCAATACCATATCCAAGAACACTGTCAAGAATCTATCCATAATTATAATTTTATAACTTAAGTTCGCCACATCAGTAAAGCCTAAAAGGCAGTATTACTAAACTTATTTTGATTTATATGAAAAACAACATAATACTACCTTTAAGCAGTATATCTTTGTTAGACAGCAATTTGGAGTAAAGTTTTATAAATATTTACTAAAAAGGCAATGGTGTTAAGTATGGATGATAAACAACCTTCTAATCAAAGTGTAATGATAAGTGGAGGTGCTTTTGCAGCAATGATTATAATAGGGGGTATTGTCGGCGACATTATTCTATATACTTACCTTTATAATGTGCTTGGCGTTTCTAGTATCCCCATCATTTTTGTTTTAGGTCTTATATTAGTGATAATTGCAGGGTTTATGATTCAAAATACAACAAAAGTTTCTGGATTATTGTACCTGCTCATATTTTTAGGGTGTATGGGAATTCCTCTTTTTGGCGGGCTTATACTATATACAATAGCAAGGATACGTCACCTAACTCTTTGAAATTTCGTCATGTTTAATAAAATCTGCACTTATGTTAAATTCATTCGTTTCATATATTAGCATAACAATATTTTAGCATAATACCTTCAGAAGTGCTCAGTTTATCTAGTCTTCCCCACTTTGCTTTTTATTTGCTTATTGAACTTGCTCTTAAGCTTAACAGTATGCTCCCCCCGGGATTTGAACCCGGGTTTTAGGGTTGAAAGCCCCATGTCCTTGGCCGGACTAGACGAAGGGAGCTTTTATAATTTTATAAATTTATAAATATTATTATACATTATTATAATTTATCAGTATTATTTAATATTTAATCTATAATAATCTAATAAAATTTAATAATTTATCAAGATTTTTATATATTAATAAGCTTACTTTTTTATATTTTAATGTGCATACGTTTTCTCATTTTTCAAATTATAATTACAATATTTAGTTATAATATTTTATTATCTTTATTTTTACACAATATTTTATATAGGTTATAGCATAAATAAATAAATAAGTTTGCTTAGTGCAGTGCCAGCTTCAAAGAGGATTAGCTTATTAAAAAATATTTAAAAGAAAACTAAAAAATAAAAAGAAAATAAAAAATTGAAAATAAATAAAAATAAAAATTAATTATTTCATTGAAAGGTCGCTTACTTCTTCATTTGATGCTGCGCTCTCCTGTTTTGTTCTCATTGAAACTGAAGCAAGCACAACATCTCCTATGTTCTTTATATTCTTAAATAGAATACTTTTCTGTTGTAAAATTCTTTTTGCAGTCTCTTTATCATTGCTTTTCAACTCTTCCATAAGAAGCCTGCTCACTTCACCCTTTTCTAAGTCAAGTATTGCATCTTTTACAGAACCAATATACTGACCCCCATCACTGTATATATCCATATCATATATATCAGAAAGATTCATCTGATCACCTGTTATTAATACTTAACTTAATTTTAAATATCTTTGCAATTTTTTTGTGTTGTTTACAATACTGGAACTCTCTAATTTAAACAACAAATAATTTTTAAATATTTTTAAAATCTTTTTATTTTTAAAATGAACTAATCAATAGGTTTTTATAACCTACCTATTTAAATATAATTAGTCTGTTTAGTTGTTGGTTATATTCAATAAAAATTATAAAATTAAGCAAAAAATATATAAATATAAAGTAAAGTAATAAAAAAGAAGAATAAAAAATATATAAATATTAAAAATATTAAATAAGTAAAATAATTGAAAATAAATTAAAAATAAAATAAATTAAAAATATAATAGATAAATAATAAAGTGAAATTTATGATTGGAAAGAATGTTGAATCTGAAGATATTGTTTCGCTTGTAGAAGTAAAGGATATACTTGAAGGAAGGAAAAAGAAGAACCTTACATACGAACAGCAGCTCGCTTATGATCATGCGAGCAAGTTTGCAGCTAGCAAGGTTTTTAAAACAAAGATAATGAAGATTGCAGAAGAGCTTGGTATTGATAAAAAGATTGCAATTGAAATAATAAATACAAAACCAACAAACATATTTGTGCTCAAGCAGATATTGTCAAGAAACAGCAAGCCGATAAGCGAAGAGGATGAAAACAAGCTTATGGGGGCTCTGAAAGGTTAAAGCAGGTTGAAGTTAAAGTGATTCGGTGTTAAAATGTATACAGAGACAAAAAAAGAGGAGTATGCAGTTGTGCTTGATTTCCTGCTCAGCGGTAAGTCTTTTTCTGGCAAATCAGAGCCGATAGCACAGCTCGTAGGTGAGGAATTCTTTACGCTTCTCGAGGCTATACCAAAACAGAATGTGATATTGAAGACAGGCGAGCGTGTATACATAGGAAAAAATGAGCGTGACAAGATTGCACTTATCAAGCAGCGCATAGGTTATAATGATCTTACCCAGACTGCAAAGAGCGAGCTTCCAAATATTATAATGCAGATAGTTAAATCAGAGGAGCAGAGGTTTGTAAATATATTCAATACAGCAGGTCCATTAAATATAAGAGAGCATTCACTTTCGCTTCTTCCCGGAATCGGCAAGAAGCATCTTGATACAATATTAAAGCAGAGATCTGAAAAGAAATTTGAAAGCTTCAAGGATATACTTGAGAGGTGCGAGTTAGTGCAGGATCCTGCAAAGATGGTTGCAGAGAGGATAATAAAGGAACTTCAGGGAAACGAGCGCTTCTACCTATTTGTAAAACCTCTTATTAAAAGAGAGCAGTAAAAGATTAATAAAATAGGTTTAAGTATTAATCCAAAAACAAGAAGAAACTAAATAAACAGATAAAAACATAAAAAATATAAAAACAAAAAGAAACAAAAGAAATAGCTAAATTTCTATTTTTTATTTAATTTTATTTAATTATTTTTTAATTATTTTGCTTTTTCAAGATGCAGCGCAGGTATAATCAGTGTTTTTTCTGTTGTCATTACTTTTATTTTAACACCATATGAGGAGCCGCGCTTTTCAACAATTGTCCCTATTTTTCCCTTGTATCTTGGATGTGGTATGTTCTTCTGATTACCCTTTGGTACTATTATTACCTTATCGCCAATCTCAAATGATTTTATATAATCATTTATACTTAAAGTTGAGGGTTTGTGATGCCTTGCCAGATGTCTTGTTTTTCCAACAAATAAACCATTTGATCTCTTTGTCATATCTTTCACTTCATTATATTTTATTTATTTTATATTTTTTTATATGATTACTTTTAAATTTCTTAAATATATTTTATAATATTCTATACTAAACCTATAAATATCTTTCAGTTTTGGTAGCTTATTTCTAAGTTCATCATTTTATAATAAGAATATTAACATTTATAGTATATTAACATTATAATATGATATAATAATTTATAAGACAAATATAAAAATAAAAATTAAATAAAGATTGAAATAAATATCTTTTTATAATTTTGCTTGATATAATAAAATGACCTATTATTATTTTTTATTATATTATTTTATATTATTTTTATTTTTAATTTTTATTTTAAATTATTTTCAGGATACGTGAAGTTTATGGATCTGCTAGCTAAAGTAATTATAATTGCAATATTATTAATTATTATAATCTTTGCTTTGTTCTCCATGCTTCCTAAATTACATACAAATCAAAAAATTATCACACGTTCAGATGCAATAAATATGATAAAAGCAGATATACTGAACAAAACACCAAATGCAAATATTAGTCTGATTTCGGCTTCTCCCGCAGGAAACAACAGCTGGGATGTCAGCTTCACTGTTGTTTATAACGGGACTAAAGCATGTCCGGAACTTCTTGAAGAGGATTTTGATTATCCTGCTTTTGGTTTTTATTCTACTAATACTACATATACAAGCAACTGCAAGGTTTATGGTTATACAAGCGCCCCATATTATGTATTGAGCATGCCACAAACAGCAATTGCAGAATCGTATGCAGAAAATACTCTTGCAGAGGCGTATGTAAATAGGTTTGGCTATTCGAGTACAAATGTACATGCGGTAAAATATGTGAATTTTACAAGCAACGATATTACTGCGCTAGGATTTAATTCACTTATTTCATCAAACATTGTTGGAAATTCAGTTCTTACAAATATATGGCTTATTAATTATAGTGCAAGCGATGCAAATTACAATCTCTATTTATTAATGCATCAATCTGGTAATATAATAACAAGCCTCTTGTTAAATAAAACAAAATAATCTATCTAATTTTTTATAATTTTTAAAATACTATATTAATTTTAATTTTTCATAATTAATCTATCTTAATAATTTATTCTTCTTTTTTATTTTATATATTTTATATTTTTTTAATATTATTTTTTATTACTTTTTATTATTTCAGTATATAAAAATATATTTTAATATAAATTTGTTTACTTTAAATATATTAACTACTTGTATTATACAAAATAACATAAAGCTTTTAAAGGTTACTTGTGAAAATGGAAACAGGCGACAGGTGTTTTTATGAGCGACCTTGTAAACGATGTATTAGGACAAAATAAAGAGGACGAATTTTATACGACCGAAATAAAGATAGTAACTGCTGGTTTTGGCGGTGCTGGTAACAATATTGTTAACAGGCTTCTTAAAGCTGGTGTAAAGGGTACTGATTTTGTTGCTGTTAACACGGATGCACAGCATTTCAAGATAATCGATGACAGGATAAAGAAGGTTTTGATAGGAAGGAGTATTACAAAAGGTCTTGGTGCTGGCGGTGATCCAAAGATCGGAGAAAAGGCTGCAGAGGTTGACAGGCATCTTATTGAATCCGCATTCAGCGGTGCACAGCTTGTATTCTTGTGCGCTGGTATGGGTGGAGGTACAGGAACCGGATCAATAAAAGTTGCAGCACAGATTGCAAAAGAGCAGGGTGCAATAGTAGTTGCAATGGTAACATATCCTTTTGATCTAGAAAGAGTAAGAAAGGTAAAGGCAGAAGAGGGAATTCAGCAGCTAAGAAAGTATTGTGATAGTGTTATAATTGTTGATAACAACAGGCTTGCAAAGCTCGTTCCAAATCTTCCATTAAATGATGCATTTGCACTCGCAGATGAGGTTCTTGCAAAGGCAATAGGCGGATTGGTTTGGACTATAACACAGCCAAGCCTGATTAATATAGACTTTGCAGATGTAAGGGCAATCCTCGGCGGCGGACAGGTTGGTTTCATAGCAGTTGGCAGCGGCAGAGGAACAGACAAGGTTGCAATTGCGGCTGATGGTGTCTTAAAGAACAAACTCCTTGATGTTGACGTAGAGGGTGCATCTGGTGCACTTATACATATATCTGGCGGTTCATCCTTGACAATAGGGGATGCAATAAAAGCTGGAGAGATTATAACAGACCAGATGGATCCAAAAGCAAATATAAAGTGGGGTGCTAGAATTATACCCGGCTATGAGGACCAGATAGAAATAGTTGCAATAGTAACAGGTGTAAAGGGTGCAAGCATCCTCGGCAAGCTTGAAGAGAAAAAGGACCAGACATCATTCGGTGGCTTAGAGTCGATCTAAACCATTTTTAATTTTATTTTTATTGGTGAGAAAATGGAAGATGAGGAGTTTGTTGCTAAATTGGCAATAGTTGGATTAGGAGGCATGGGTAGCAATCTTGTTAACAGGCTTTACAACAGCGGTATAAAGAGCGCAACGACAATAGCGCTCAATACTGATGCTAAACATCTAAACATCATCAAAGCTCATAAGAAAATGCTTATCGGAAAAGAGCTTACAAAGGGTCTTGGTGCTGGTGGTTATCCCGAACTAGGACAGAAGTGTGCAGAAGCGAGCAAGAACGAGATAATGGAGGCGATATCAGGCTATGATATGATATTCCTAGCAGCCGGTATGGGTGGAGGTACAGGAGGTGGCGCCATACCAACAGTCGCGCAGATGGCGAGAGAGCAGGGTTCATTGGTTGTCGCTTTTGTTACATATCCATTTTCATTAGAAAGAAGCAGGAAGCAGAAGGCGGATTGGGGTATACAGCAGCTTATAAAGAATGCAGATACAACAATAATAATAGAAAATGATAGATTATTGCAATATGCTCCAAATCTTCAAATAGAAAAAGCATTTGAACTTGCAGACAGTGTTGCAACAAATGCGGTTAGGGGTATTGCAGATACAATAATGCTTCCAAGCTTGATAAATCTTGACTTTGCAGATGTTAGAGCGGTAATGAAAGATGCAGGTACTGCGGTAATAAACATAGGTGCTGGATCTGGTTCAGATAAAGTAAATAAGGCAATAGAATCAACAATAAACCATCCAATGTTGAATGTTGATGAGGAGGGAGGTAAAAGTGCACTAGTTCATGTAACCGGCAGCTCTGCTTTGACAATAGAAGAAGCTACAAAAATTGGAGAGGGTGTAACAGCAAGCCTTGATGAAAGGGCAAATGTTATCTTTGGTGCAAGAATGGTTCCAGAACTTCATGATCAAATAAAGGTAATGTCAATAGTAACAGGAGTAAAGCCGAAGTTCGGCGAGTTCAGCAGAATAGCCTCTTCGATGAAGTCAGATTCAACCGTTTTTGAAAGCATTGAAAATATAATATAATCTTATTTTTATTTTTCTTTTTAATTTTTTAATTTTTCAATTTAAGATTCGATTTTTTTAAATTTAAATTCTAATATTAATTTAAATTTTAATAATTTAATGTTGATCTAGTATAAAAAATCTAGTATAAAATATAAAAAATACTGATATTATATATTTATAAATATTTCATTCTTATATAATCTCTAATAATCTCTAAAAAATAGAATAGAAAAAGGTTTATATAATCTATCTAAGAGAAATATTTAATTCATTTTAATTATTTTATTATATTTTTATTATATTTAAAATTAAACGTTGATTTATATGGTTGAAGAAGGCGAATATCAGATCGAGTCTATGAAAGAAGTCCGTGTTGGCAGGTACATTTTGATTGATGGAGTTCCTTGCAGGGTTGTTGAGATTGATACGAGTTCTCCAGGTAAGCATGGCTCAGCCAAGATGCGTGTTACCGCAATAGGTATATTTGATGATAGTAAAAAGACCATTATAAAGCCAAGTAGCGCTGATATAGAGGTTCCAATAATCAAGAAGAAGAAGGCGCAAGTTGTTTCAGTAAGCGGTAATAGCGTGCAGCTCATGGATTCTGAAACCTATGAGGTATATGATCTACCATTAAAGGATGAATTCAAGGACAAGGTGAGCCCTGGTAAAGAGGTCGAAGTTTTAGAAGCAATGGGTAAGAGGGCGATAATCAAAGCATAATAATAATTAAAGAATAAAGAATTAAAAGGTAAAAATAAAAAAGAAGTAAAAAATAAAAAATATAATAATTATAAAAATAAATATAAAAATAAAAAATAAAATGAGTGTTTTTATGGAATTAAAAATAATAGATGATAAAACCAACAATATAATGAAGAGAAGGGAGATAGAACTCTACTTTTTGCAATCAGACAAAACTCCGTCAAAAGAAGAGCTTAAAAAGGAGGTATGCAAAAAGCTGAACTTAAATCCAGAAACAACAATAGTGGTTAATATTAAGCAGGAGTTTGGATTAAAGAGGAGCAGGGCTTCTGTTCACAGCTATCAGGATAAAGCATCTCTTGAGAAGTTTGAGCAGAAATATATACTAAATAGATTGAGCAAGAATAAAGGTGCTGATGCAGAAAAGAAAGAAGAGAAAAAGGAAGAAAAGAAAGAGGAGAAGAAGGAGTAAATGCAAATGCGGGTAAGAAATAAAATAAATATAAAATAAATAAAATATATAAAAATAAAAAATAAATAAAAAATAAAAATAAAAAGTGGTACTTATGGCAGATAAAGGAGAAAAGAAAAAGAAGGAATTTAAGAAATATGAACCGGGCAAAATGTGCCCGAAGTGTGGAAGCAGGATGGCCGATCACGGAGATAGATATGCATGTGGGAAGTGTGGTTATACTGAATTCAAGAATAAAAATAGCAAATGATAGAAAAATAGAAGATAGAAAATAGCAGACTGGTAAAATGAAGGTAAGAAAAACAGATAAAATAAATAAAATAAATAAAAAGAAAGCTAAACAAGAAAAGCAGCTCTGTTCAGAACCGAACGCTGTGCTCAAATCTCTTTTTTATTTTGCAACTATATTAACTTTAATTGTTTTTTTATTATCTCTATACTTATTTGCAGTTAATAGTATAAGCATGATAAATGCAGAAGTCTATTCCTCTGTAACATTTTCACTGCTTTTATCAGCAAGTGTTTTTGCTTATTTGCTGCATAAAAAGAAAAGTGTCAATTCAATATTATTAAGTTTAGGATTATCAAAAGAAAATATCTCTTTTAAGATTCTTGAGTATGGTATACTTCTATTTTTTGCAATATTTATACTTGAAATCGCGATAAGTATATTTTCTTACATTACAGGTATATCTCTTCCAACTAATGTGAGTGAAATATTATCAAGTACTCCCTTATACTTTTTATTGTTCAGTATATTTATAGCTCCAATAAATGAAGAAATATTTTTCAGGGGTTTCCTTGTTCCAAGATACGGAATAATACTACCTGCACTTCTTTTTGCAATACTTCATGCGGGTTATGATTCATTAGTTGAGGGTTTTGGTGCATTTATCTTTGGTCTTCTTGCGGGTTATGTATTCAAAAAAACAAAATCATTATATCCATCAATAATTGCACATATACTCGTTAACAGTCTTGCTGTAACCGCATTATTGCTTTTGATTAAAATTTAATTAATTAATTGATAAATTGATGAATATATGTCTGAAAACGCAAAAATTAAAATTAATGACAGCAATAATCTTAATGAAGAAGATATTAAAGAGATAAATAGTAGATTAAAAGTAATCCTTGTTGAACCCTTATATCAGATTAATCTCGGCTATATAGCACGTACACTAAAGAATTTCGGAATAGAAAAAATGTATATTGTTAATCCAAGGTGTAACTACAAGGGAAAAGAGGCTATAAAATATTCGAAACATGCGAATTCACTTCTTCTCAATGCCAAACTCTATTCGAGTGTTAAAGAAGCTGTGAAAGGCAGTGATATTGTTTTTGGATCAACAGGTGCATGGTACAAGTGCGACAGTTCTTTTTTTAATTTATATTCGCCAAAAGATGCCGCCTCTTTTGCAAAGAGTAAGAAAAAAATTTCAATACTAATAGGCAGAGATGATATAGGGCTTACAAAAGAGGAACTAAAATTATGTGATGGTATTATTTTCATTCCGTCAAATAGCTCGTATTCTGTTCTAAACATATCACATGCTCTTGCAATTATATTGTATGAATTTACTTCTAATTTAAAATATTTCAAATATCCACTAAAAACTTTTTATGCAACAGATAAGGATCTAAAAAATATAATAGGTTTATTTAATTTTATAGTTCAGAAAAAGAGCTGGATAAGAGATAAAAAAGATGTTGTTATGGCTTTCAGGCATATATTGAAGAGATCAAAAGCTACAAAAAAGGAGATTAACGCGATTACTGTTGGTTTATCTCAAAATAACCTTGATAAAGAGAATAAAGAAAAATAAAGAGAAAAGAAAAAGAAAAAAGGAAGAATAAAGAAGAATCACTTCTTTGCTTTTTTGCTCTTTATTATTTTTACCTTTGCAGGAGTTATAAGTATTTTTTCATCATCTAATTTTGCTATATCGCCGTTTACCTTTTCTACATATGCTTTCAAGGTATCAATAATGTTCTTTAATGTGTTTGGTCTTTTTGAAATTTCGGATATATTAAGAAGTATTATATTTTTCTTCTGTAATTCACTTTCAATCAGCTGTACATCCGATTCCTGCTGTAGCAGTACTGGCTTAACATAGAAATCAGCTGGCTCATTCATAGCATCAACTCCTTCCATTTCATCCATGTTCATGTACTCTTCCACATCTATGCCTTTCTGCGATCCTAATGAACCTCCAAGTTTATCAAAAATTCCCATAATATTCACCTGTCGCCTTTTATATTTAATAAACCTTTTATTTTAAAATACTTTCTATTTAAACTTATTTATGGAATACAATGTATTTTTAGCGCAAAATAATTAAATATTGTTGTTTTTTTAATATTATTGATACTTTATTGATATTATTATTGATATTATAATTCATCAGATTTGTATTATATTTATATTATTAAATTTATAAAATTTATATTTTTATATTTATATACTATTAAATTTATATTTTTATTTTTATTTTTTATTATTTATATTCTTTAAGAATAGAATATAAAAATTATAAAAATATATCATAAAATATATCATAATATTTTAATATGTTTTGCAGTTTATATGGTTGTGCTTTATGTATGAAATAAAAATAAAAAGAATTTATGAGAAGCCGGAAATAACTGACGGCTTGCGAATACTTGTTGACCGATTATGGCCGAGGGGTGTAAGGCACAGCACAGCCAATGTTGATATATGGTTAAAGGACGTTGGTCCTTCAAATGAATTAAGGAAATGGTTCGCTCATGATCCAAATAAGTGGGCTGAATTTAAAATAAGGTATCGAAAAGAATTGAAAAATAATCCCGCATTCATGAAGCTTTCCGATTTGATTAGAGTTAATGGTACCGTTACACTTGTATATTCAACAAAGGATGTAGAGCATAATCAAGCAGTTATTCTGCGTTCAGAATTAATAAAAGAGTTGAAGAAAAAGACCACTAGAAATCTTACGCATGTATATAAAAAGATTATATGAAGATATAAAAAATATAAAATAATTATTAAATTTTTATTATTTTATTAATATATCAATTATTTATATTATATTATTTATTTTATAATATGATTTGATATTTTTATTTTATTTATATTTATTTTATTTATTAATATATTTAATTTATTTTGTTGATGATTATGGAACCAAAAGAAGCATATGAATTGGTTGTAGAGGAAATGAAGAAGCATATAGCCGGAAAAACAGATGTTTTTGAGTTAATGTTTATAGCACTCGTTGCAAATGGTCATGTGCTTCTTGAAGGTGTGCCTGGAGTTGCAAAAACTACAATGACAAAGACTTTGGCTGATGCGATAGAAGCGGAATTTGATAGAATACAGGGGACTCCTGATCTTGAACCAAGAGATATTTTAGGATTCACCTATCTAGATGAAAACAACAATGTACAATTAAAGAAGGGACCAATTTTTACAAATATACTTCTTGTTGATGAGCTTAACAGAGCACCTCCAAAGACAACTACAGCACTGCTTGAGAGCCTTGAAGAAAGGCAGGTAACTATAGGCAATTCAACCATTCCTTTAAAGAAACCTTTCATCGCATTTGCAACACAAAACCCCCTCAACATAGAAGGAACCAATCCACTTCCAAAAGTTTTAACTGATAGATTTCTGCTTAGAATCGCAGTTACATACCCTTCAATGGAAGAAGAACAGGAGATGTTGAGAATAAAAGAAAGAGAAGAGAAAATCGTAACAAAAAAGGTTATTAATACTGATGATATATTAAAGTTTCAGAGTATGGTAAATAGTATTACGATGTCCGATGAAGTTGCAGAATATATAACAAAAGTAGTAAATGCAACAAGAACAGATATACACGTTACAATGGGTGGAAGTCCTAGAGCTGATATAAGCTTTATGAAGTGTGGGAAGGCAAAAGCACTAATAGAGGGTAGAAAGGAAGTAACGATTGATGATATAAAGTTTCTAGCAAGGCCCGTATTAAGCCATAGAATAGTGGTTAAATCAACAGGTGGTTTAGGAGTTAATGGAATTATTGATGGTATCATCGCAACTCTCAGATGACAAAATATAATTAAAAATTAATTAAATAAAATAATTTATAATTTATTATAATGAGTAAATGATTGGATATGAGATTTAATATTATGAGGGCACAAAGTGCTATTGAATACTTAACAACCTATGGCTGGGCAATACTGATTCTTGCAATAGTTCTTTTTGTTATCTTTCAGTCAGGATTGTTAAGTCCGCAAAAACCTACTTTTTGTGCAACCTCTGGAGACTTTAGTTGTTCTCAATATTCTTTATCTGCCTCAACTGGTAAGTTAACTATAAATCTTCAGCAGATTACCGATTCACCAATTGCTATTACTGCAGTTGGCTGCAACAATAATGGTGCAATTTCAAATATGCAAAAAGTCTATAATCCAACCGCAATAGCCCATTTTTTCCAAATTACAATAACAAATTCGCAGTCAACAGCAACACCTGCACCATTCCAGCAGATGATAAATATAACTGAAAGTAATTATTCTTCTTATTTAACTTATAATGGTAATATTGCCAACTTTGAATTCTTCTATGCAAACGGCACGGTAATTCCAGCATGGATAGAAAGTAATAGTTCAGGCAAATTGATAACATGGTTAAAACTTGCAAATGGCATACCTGCAAATTCAAAAATAACAATCTATCTTGGCTTTGCAAACAAAACTACAAATCTTTTAAGTAGCAGTGGCACAACAGGAATAGGAGAAGCACCGCAACTTAGTCCTGTTTATGGAGAATATGATGATGGTGCAAGTGTATTTACACAATATGGAGGTAAAAGTTGGAGCAGTTTTACATATGTAGGCGGCACTTGGTCTACTGCAAATGGTTATCTGCAACAAACATCCACTTCTGGTTCGTATGAGGGTGGTCCTGCCGCTTTGATTGAAAGCACAAGTTATGCAAATAATGGTTATTATGTTTTAGGAATGGCATTTAATTATACAACACAAGCGGATGCACGAGTAGGAATAATTGCAGTGGCAACACCAACAACATCTGATGTTTTTGGTTATAGGTTTATAGGTATACAAAGTAACAATGGTGCAGGATTTATTTCGTTTCTTAATGATTTTGTTGCTTGGTCTGTTGATAATACATATCAAGGTGCAGTTTCAACTCCATATACAATGATTATAAAAGATGCGGGTGGGACTTGGAGTGGTAATTTATATTCTGGTTATGGTAATGAAACCTCAACACCACTAACTTCGCTTTCTGCTATCTCATACACTGCTACAAATTATGAAGGTAAAACAAGTGGATATGTTGGAATAAGTGCCGCATATGCTAATAGTATTACTGTTATTTCGAATCCGATAAATGTAATGTGGTTCTATATGCGTGCCTACCCGCCCAATGGCGTTATGCCAAGCATAAGCTTTAGTGCGACAAGTACTCCTTCAGGTATTCAATATTATGTTCCAGTTAACTTAACTAATAGTCAAACTACAGCAACACCCGCACCGTTCCAGCAGATGATAAATATAACTGAAAGCTCATTCAA
>Ga0080003_1000222_pt1 | contig 40375 bp, 42 predicted proteins | sample JossMetagenome_FD_69206 | JGI IMG/M metagenome (GOLD analysis project Ga0080003, IMG submission 69206) | Hot spring microbial communities from Joseph's Coat, Yellowstone National Park, USA - JC2_E (SPADES assembly) (version 2) | ecosystem: Environmental > Aquatic > Thermal springs > Hot (42-90C)... | reverse complement strand
TAAGCTGTAAAGCTTTGACGTCGTCTTTGGCAAAAAATGGTTTATCATCCTGTATGAAGTCTCTATGGCCCACCTCTTTCTGAACATCCTTCTTATAGCTTTAGGCTTAAGGTCTGTGTTCGTTGCGAAAACTAACAGCTCGTTTCTGTCTTTAACAGCTACAATCCTAACTGTTGCCTGTTCATTTTGCTTTTTTCTCTTGCTGTTTGTTGTGTAAGTCGTCCCCATCTTTGAACTTCCCTTATGCCCTCATTATGAAATTTTTTCCTTTAGCGTTAAGGTAATTTATTATGTCAACTGTAGTATCCTAAATCTAAAAGCAAAATTTTAACCTCTATGCCAAGCTCAAACACTTTTGATAAAAGCCTTCTTACGTGTTCAACCTTACTTTCGTTATTTACAGGCGTAACAGCAACGGTTAACTTTTCATCTCCCATAACGACAGCTGCCGTTGCGAACTGATAAGCCCAGTTAGTGCCGTTTTTATGATTAGTCCCTTTTACTCCTTCAGCGTTAGAATCACCGTAGAACATTATGTCGTGCCAGTCCATGGCAACGATTACAGGCTTTCTGAACGCCCCCATTTACTTCATCTTCTTCATTGTACTTTAGAACTCTCTCTGGATCCTGTTGCTTTAGGTTGTTCCTTACAGTCTGTCAGCATACATCAATTAATGAAGCAGTACCCTCAACATAAGAGTTCGTTATTGAAGAAAGAACTATTACTTTATAGATTCTCTATCTCGAGCCTTTATGTTCATAGCTTTGTCGATAGACTCATAAACATATAATTACTTGTTACCATTATTAGATCGCAGGATGCTGTTTATGGCCATAACGTTAAACAGCCATCTTGCACTAAAAAAGTTTTGATCTACTGGTAAGGGCGGGGCTTTGGTGTTAAAAGATGAAGTATATAGAAGATAAAATTTTATAGATAAACGGGGTTTGTTGTGTTATTCCATTACAATCATAGATAGTGTTGATCTTACTTTTTCTAACCTTCTTATTTTCCAAGTTATTATTTCTTTTACTTGTTCCATAGTGTCTGCTTCAATTTTAGCTATTATATCATAAACACCATAAACTAAATATACTTCTTTTACACCCTGCATTTCTTTTAACTGTTTTAAGACTTCTCCTTCGTACCCCATATCCGTGTTTATTAATACATATGCTGTTGCCATAGAAAATAATTACAAAACATTCGTTATAAATTTTACCATTAACAAAAACGCAGTTTTGACAAAAAAGTAAAGCTTTTTCGCAATAATTATATTCAGATAAATTTTTATTGTTCAAAAAAACACGCAAATATGTATGTTTATTAAAAACGACGCTAGTAAAGGAGTAGATTTATATGTAAAAAAAGTAGATAAAGAGTTTTTAATGTTGAGTAAAATAACCGGCATAAAAGTAATTTTGGCTGAGGAAATAGAAAAAAATTTAGATACAAAAGGGGTAGATGTTTATCATTATAAATATGATCCCTCAAAAGAGTTTAAAGGCCCTTTGGTTACTGCAAATATAAAAAATTATAAAGCGGTTTTTGAGTACATAAGAAAACACCCTAATAGGGTATTTGCGGTTATAGCGGATTTTAACGATTTTATGACCGATGACGAATCTCACTTAGATTTTATAAAATCTCTAAGAAAGATTTACTCAATTCCTTTATTATATGGAAGTGGAGCCACCAATGTACATGAGTTTGTTTCACCAGTGATTCTAAACTATGCTATAGAATTTTTTTATGGAATAAAAAACTTTGAAAATAAAAAACGGTACAGATCTTTTTTTGAAAAATTCGCTGGCTTGTTAGGAGATGAAAGGTATTTTGAAAAAATTTAGAACTAGATACATTCTTATTATGACAAAAAAATCACACTCTTTAAAAGTTAGTGAGAACGTAAAAAAAGCATTAAAAGAGCTGATGGGTAACTATGTTCTTTTTAGGGTAGAAATAAAGACGATCGTTTTAAACAAAGATGAGTTTTTTCTTTTAAGATTCAGATACTTTGATATTGATCCCAGAGTGTTTTATCTTGCAACACAATATATAAAAAACTATGGGGTTGATTTATTACCGTTAAAAACTTTTGGAAGTATCAAATCTGCAAAAAAATTTCTGAAAAGGTTTAATTTAGCATAATGCGGTTATTCTTTTTAGGTAAGCTTTTATAATATACCTTTTTAATCTTATATTAGAAAATTGCAAACACAACAGAAAAAATATGAAAGCGTAGCATATGTTTTAGATTTTAAACTAAATTCTGAATCATTAACTATAAAAGGAAAAAGAGGCACTATTATACAGGCAATAGGGGGAGATTACTTTATGTTGCTCGAGTTATTGGGTATCCCTGGCGTAAATTATGTTATATTAGAAAAGTTAAATATAAGTAAAGATAGAAGAGAAAAGGTTCTCAGCGTACTTGGAAAGCTAAAGTATGAAAGCCTTTCATCAATAGCAAAAAACGCTTTACCTCAAGCTGTAGAAACAATTGTAAAAGAAAACGAGCAGAGGTTTGTTAATTTTTTTAATACGGCTATGCCGGTTACGCCGAGATTAAATTCTTTAGAACTGATACCGGGCATTGGAAAAACTTTAATGGGCGTCATATTAAAAGAAAAGGAAAAGAAGCCTTTTACAAGTTTTAAGGATATAGAAGAACGGGTTGGTTTAAAAGACCCTGCTAAAAAAATTGCAGAAAGAATTTTAGAAGAACTTAAAGGTAATCAGCAAATATATCTTTTTGTTAAACAATTTAAAGAGTGATTGTAAATAAACGTTTAATATTTACAATTTAAGTCCTTTTTTGTGAATTAAATAGGTGGTTTGATTGAACGAACTTGAAATAATAGAAAAGATACGCAGCATGTTCGAGGTTAAAGATTATCCGTTAACAGATGATGTAGCTTATTTGCCTAATGGATGGGCGTATAAAGTAGATATGCTTGTTAAAAGTACTGATGTTCCTGAAGGCATGAGCGGTTATCAACTTGGACGCAAGTCCGTTGCTGCAGTACTCTCTGACCTTTCAACTAAGGGCGTTAGTGCAAAGTTTATGATGCTAAGTTTTGCTTTCCCGGAAGGAATAAACAATGAATACATAATTGAGATTTTAAAAGGAATCAAAGAAATGACAGATAAGTACAAAATAACAATTATAGGCGGTGATGTTAACAAGGCTAATGATTTAATAGCAGATTGTATAATAATGGGCAAATATAGAAGAAAGGTTCTAAGAAGTGGTGCACGTATTGGTGATAAAGTATATGTTGTTAAAGATTTTGGGTTAACGGCTATTGGTTTAGATTACCTTATTAATAAAAAAAAGATTACTAATGAAAAATTAAAGATTTTAGCCTTAAAAGCCGTTTATGAGCCTGATCCTCAAGTTAACTTTAATATAGATGTTATAAATTCGGGTTGTGTGACAGCATCTATGGATTCTAGTGATGGTTTAGCATATACCCTTAACGAAATTGCTGAGCAAAGTAAAGTTAAGATCGTAGTTAACAATTATCCAATGAGTGAAGAAATTAAAAAATTAATTATGTTAGAAGGTAGAGATCCTTTAAAGGATGCTCTTTACGGTGGAGAAGAATATCAAATGGTCTTTACTGTTGATCCTAAAAAAGAACCCCTTCTGAAAAGGCTTGTAAGAAAACATAAAGTTAAAATTTTCAACATTGGAACGGTTGTAGAAGGTAAAGGTGTTTATTTAAGTAATGGTGATAAAGTAGAAAAGAAAGGATGGGTTTTTACTTTTTAACCCATTCTATCTTTAATGATTATCTTTTCAACTTCCTTTCTAAAATATACCCATTCTCTTCCAACCTTTTTTCTTGAAAGTTCACCTTTATCGTACATTCTCCTGAGATACGTAGAAATTATTGGTAATTTAACACTTACATTGAACCGGTCTTCAAGCATGCTAAGCACGTCTTTTGAAGTAAACCCGGTAAGAGGAAGTGTGTTTATTAACTGTTTTATTTTACTATAAAGGTCTTTTTCATATTCTTCGTCTACGTCTCTTTTATCATTATTTTCTGAAGATGAAGAAAGAAGGTCATAAAGCTCTAGAAGTCTTAAAACTTTATTTTTTTCTATATTTCCCTCTACCTTAAAAGAGTATCTAGCACCATTTTCATCCTCAAACTCAAGCTTTATGGCCTTTTTTGGCAAATCTCTGTTTTTTGTTATCAGACTTTTAAAAATAAGTATGTTTGGTAATTTTTGTTAACAAGTTATCAAAATCACTACTAGTAGATTATTACCTTAACTTAATGTTAACTACATTAAATTAACATTAATTAATTAAATTGTTTGCAGAAGCTCCAGTGGAAATATAGGGGTTGTTTTACAGTTAATGATTGATAATAAACCTGCAATTGCTCCAGTGGAAATATAGGGGTATCAAATCATGTGATAAAATTTAGTTAATTAACAATAATTTAACTCAAATAAACTGGAGTTACACCCCATGTCTTCTTTTGTTTCTTCTCTATCTTTCTTTTTTGATTGTTTTTATTTTTTAATAAAAAAGAATTTACTGTTGGTAAATTTGTTTTTATATTTATCTTTTTAATTTCTTTTATAAAATAATATATTTGTAAAAAAGATGCAGAAGAAATCATGGGGTGTAGGGTTTATTGTCTGAATTTCTTGATGATATATTTAACAAAGTAGCATCCGGTAAATCAATTTTTAAAAAACGTGAAGTTCTTAATATAGATTATATACCAGAAAGAATACTATTTAGAGAGGAACAGATAAAAAAGATCGGAGAGACATTATCTCCTGTTATAAAAGGAGCTAAGCCTTCAAACCTTTTACTTTATGGAAAAACAGGAACCGGAAAAACCATGGTGGCAAGATATGTTATGAACAAACTTAACGATTACATAAAAGACAACCATACAGTTTTTGCTTATCTTAACTGTAGAATAAACGGCACTCCTTATAGAGTTTTAAGCGAAATTGGGGAACATGTTGGAGTGAAAATCCCCTTCACTGGATTATCTTTAAGTGAAGTAGAAAAAAGAATATTTGAACATTTAATTGATAATGGTATAAAATTGGTTCTTATTCTTGATGAAATAGATTTTTTGGTTAATAATGCTTCTAAGAGGGATATAGGAAATGACATACTTTATCAATTTACAAGGTACGATAGTATATATAACACAAATGGTACCAAAAGCTTTGTTACAATAGTGGGAATCTCAAACGATTTAAAATTCATGGAATATCTCGAAGGAAGAGTTCAAAGCAGCTTAAGATCAGAAGAAATACTTTTCCCACCATATACAGTAGAGGAAATAAAAGAAATATTAAAAGACAGAGTAAGAGAAGCATTTATTGAGAATTCAGTAAGTAATGAAATAATAAATCTTATCGCCGCATATTCAGGCAGTGAACACGGTGACGCTAGGAGAGCAGTTGATCTTCTCAGAGTATCTGGAGAGCTTGCCGAAAGGGAAGGATCTATAAAGATCGAAGATAAGCACGTTCATGAAGCCCTTAAAAACATAGAAAAAGATAAAGTACAAGAGGCCATATCTTCTTTACCCGTACAAGAAAAAGCCGTTATATACTCAATCGCAAGCTTTCCAAACGGAGAAACAACCGGTCACGTCTATCTTAAATATCAAGAGGTATGCAATCAATTAGGATTACAGCCATTGACACAAAGAAGAATAAGCTCTATAATAAACGAGCTAGATATGTTGGGTTTGGTTTCAGCCCCAATAATAAACAGAGGTAGGCATGGTAGATCTAAAAAAGTTGAACTAACAATAGATAAAAACCAAATAATAGAAGCATTAAAAAATGATGAAGTTTTTAAACTATTGCTTAACGCTGTTTAAAATTTCATTTATTTTCATTAATGTTTCTGTAGGAACTATTTTTTTCCATCCAAGAAGATAAGTTCTTATCTCTTCAGGAGTCTTAGGCATAATGTTAACAAGTTGTATAGCATAATCTTCTTCCAGACCAACCTCTTTTTCAAGTGAATCCACAAGTTTTTTTGCCTGTTCACCGTTTAGCTTTGAAAAAACGTTAACATATTCAAATGTTCTTCTTTGCAATTCATCCATGTCGCTCGTGGATTGCATTAAGATATCTTTAGCCTCATGTATGGTTATTTTTTTACTCTTTATCATTTTCATTTAAGCTTTCACCTTTGAACGGAAGAACATGATCAAGTCTTGTGTAAAGTATTTTCTTTTTATCGCCCACTTGAACCTCTACAACCAGGGATCTTTTTCGAACTTCAATTACCTTACCCACACGCCCTTGGAATCTTCTATGCGGCATACCTTTTGGTTGTGAAGGGTCGATTTTGATAACAACTTTATCTCCATTTTTAAAATCATTTAAAAGATAAGAGAGTCCTCTCTTGTTTTCTAATGTTAATAACTTACGGGTTTTTCTCCTATAACCTTTATAATGTGGCATATGTCGAAAGATAATAAGAATATCTATATAAAAATTTACCTGAACATACTATTTTTCTTTCAATGATAAGAGGATTTATCGGCACTTTAAACTAGCAAAATTAAGCATTTAACACTTTGTACGCTTTTGTTATATTTACTAATTTCGTTTAAATGTAGTTGGTTGGAATGCGTTTCAGTTAACAATTTTTTTGATCAAAAGGCTATAGTGAATAACCGCGTTTACATTAAAAGATCATTAATAGAATCCCTATTAACTTTATTACAATAAACGGAAGAATGACGCCTCCAAGTCCGTAAATAAGAATATTTTCTAAGTATATCCTTCTTGGAGATTTTGGTTTGAACGATATGCCTTTAATAGCTAAGGGGATAAGCATAGGAATTATTATGGCATTGTAAATCAGCGCAGAAATAACTGCAACATGTAAAGGCAAATGTAAAATATTAAGAATTCTAGCCACACTTAAGAAGCTAAGCAAAGCAGGTAGCACCACAAAGTACTTTGATACATCATTAGCGATAGAAAATGTTGCTAATGATCCCCTCGTTATAAGTAGCTGCTTTCCTAACTTAATAACATCGATTATTTTTGAGGGATCTGATTCTAAATCTATCATATTGGCAGCTTCCTTAGCAACTTCAGTACCAGTATACATTGCAAGACCAACATTTGCCCTTGCAAGAGCTGGCGCGTCGTTAGTACCATCGCCAACCATGGCTATAGTTTTCCCTTTACTCTGTTCTTCAAGCACTTTTCTGTATTTATCTTCAGGCTTAGCCTGAGAAATTACTTTTTTAATACCTACTTCAGAAGCAATTATCTGTGCTGTTATAGGATGATCTCCAGTTACCATATAAGGTTCTATTCCCATAGATTTAAGGGCTTCAATCTGTTCTTTGACGCCCTCTTTTAAAACATCTTTGAGTTCAAGAAGTCCTATTATTTCATCTCCTACTGCTACAGCTAAAGGCGTCCCCCCTTCTCTAGCAATTTTTTCAAGTTTCTCATCAAAATCAGGAGGAGCATGGAAGATGGTCCTCATGACATCGGGAGCTCCTTTAAATATGGGCATCTTTTCATTTAAATAGGCTCCATAAAAATCAGATTTTCTAATAAGCCTCATTTCTTTATAAATCTCTTTTCCGGGCAACCTTAACCCCTTATAATAAATGCCGCTTTTCCTAGTTTTTGCAGAAAATTCTTCATATGATGACATTATGGCTTGATCTATTTCGCTTGGCACATAGTTTTTGCTTTGCAGATATCTAAGAATAGCTTTTCCTTCTTGGGTATCATCTTGAATTGAAGAGAGAAATAGAGCTTTAGCTACATCTTCTTCTGTATAAGAATTAAGCGGTATTATTTTAACCGGCTCTCTTCTACCCAAAGTTATGGTACCGGTTTTATCAAGCAATACCACATCAATATCACCAGCTGCCTCGATCGCTTTTCCAGATTTTGATATAACCTTTATTTTCCACAGCCTTGCTAATCCTGATATACCAATAGCTTCTTCCAAAGCACCTATAGTAGTAGGGAGCAGGCAAACATAAAAACCAAGCAGTATAGGTAGGCTTAAAGAATAACCCAAAAGCCTGATTGTAACGCCTAATGAAAAAACTACTAAGCTCAACAAAAAGGTTATCCCATAAATTAAAGCATCAAGCTGCTTTTCACTCTCACCCTTGGGCCTTTTCGTTTTTTCAATCATTCCAGCAATTCTGTATACATACGATTCTTTGAGGGTTTTAGTAACCTTAACTTTAATCCAGTCGCTTACAACTTTACTGCCAGAAATTACTTCATCGTTTACATATTTTATTACAGGCAAAGATTCCCCAGTAACTAAAGATTCATCTATGGCGGCCGCTCCTTCTACAATTATTCCATCAAGCGGTATTATTTCGTTCTCTTTAACTAAAATTATATCGCCTGCCGAAACGACATCAGGAGGAACATATACTTCAGAACTTTCAGATGTTATTTTTCGCACAGATAGATTTGATGTTACATTCAAAAGTGACGTAGCTGTAAGTTTTGCTTGGTGTTCTGAGTATGAATCGGCAAACGCGCCGAACCAGACCGTTGCAAATATCAATAATGCTATAGATAAATTGAACGGCGTAATTTCTTTCATATAAAACACATAGATTATAGTTATTACAAAAGAAATTTCTGTAAGAAGCAAAACCGGATTTTTTTTAAGATATACTGGGGAAAGTCTGGTTATCGAATTTTTTAATATCTGAAGATAATCTCCAAGCTCCAAATAACGTCACCCTATTGAAAGCGGACCTAAAGCTAACAACGGTAGAATTGAAATTATGACAAGTAAAAATATGAAAAATACTAAAGAAAGTGAAAAATAGACAGAATCTATTTTCAAATCTGTTTCAGTAAAACTTATTTCTTTACTCGCTAATGAATCACTTATTTTTATCATAAAGTAGATAGGAACATACCTTCCTAATAGCATAAGAATTCCTGTTAAAATATTTAATGAGTTAATGTTACCTGTTGCGCCATAAAAATCTGAACCGTTGTTTACACTAGCAGAAACGATTTCCCAAAAAAGCTTGGTAAATCCATAACCCGGTGAGAAATTAAACGCCCTTAAAGCAAAGATAGCTATAGGTATGGCTGTTAAAACTATCGCAAAATGAAAAATATAACCCAAAACGGCATATTCTATTTCTTTGTGTTCTAGTTTATAGCCAAAAAGTTTTGGCATTCTACCGCTCATTAAAGCCGTAAAAAATATTGTTATGATGATTATAAGTATTAATGAAATAAAACCAGTACCAACGCTGCCAGGCAAAGCATCACCCAACATAAGTATGATAAAAACAGCAAGCTGTATAGGCGATAATAGCTTGAACATAAAAACAGCAGCTCCTGTATTAGTAGCTATTGATGAATAAAAAAGACTTAAAGAACCATAACCGCCTAGAGCTGCAGGCATCGATTTGTTAAAAAGAGGGTATAAGTTTTCGAGAAGCATCAAGTTAAAGGCAAAGTAAAAAATTAAAACAACTAAAAAAACGGAAACGCTAAGTTTAATATTTTTAGTAATTATGCTTAATAGAAAAATAAGCGAAAACGGCAATAAATTTAGAACTATTATGTCCAAAAAAGCCGTTATTGAGTTAGGCATAAGAGCTCCTGCAGCAATACCTTGTGTGATATAAGAACCACCGTTGTTACCTAGCAAAGTAATAGCATTGTAGATACTTAAAGGGGCATCCTTAATTCCTTGTGAATATGAAAAAGGAAAACCAAATGTGACGCCAAAAAAATCGTACAAGACAGTAATTATAAAAACTGCTGCTGCAAGCAATAAAATGCTATTTAAAAAATCAACATAAAAGTTACCAAACGTTTTATAAAAAAGGGATCTAAAAATAGCTACAGCAACTGAAAGACCAGTGGCAGGAGCTACAAATTGCAAATACACAAGGCCCGTTGTTTGCACCAAATACGGTAATTGCTGATTTATAAAATGTTGCAAGTTTGTATTTGTGATATACGATGTGATTATATTAAACCATAGGAAGTGATTATGTGATGTGATATAACCGTACCATATAATCACTAATGCGATCACAGCTGAGAATAAATTAACTAATATCAAACTAAAAAAGTATTCGTTAGCGCTCATATTCCATTTAAAAACATGTGAAAAAACAGAATTTTGTTTTAAATCAAAATAAAGCCGGTACATAACAAGAGCTAAGAAGTATGAAAGTAAAATACTAATGGTATAAGGATATATGAACCAAATAACGTAGCTGTATATTGCTATGCTCAATAGATATCACTTAGGTATTGTCGACCTTTATCATCTATTATGTATTTATAAGGTTTGCTTTCGTTTATTTTTTTCAAATACCCTTCTTTATTGAGATGCGATAACATTCTAGACGCATGTTCTCTTGTGATGTTAAACTTTTGCATCACATCACGTGCTGATATAGGTACAGAGCTAGCAATCTTTAATATTTCAATTTGAGTTTTATTTAACTCGTTTTGCGTTTTAGGGTTTTCTATAGGTGTTTCTACTCGATCAGTAAGATTTAAAGAATTGATGTCGCTTTGTATTTTATTTTTAATTATGTATTCCTTTGTGATATCATTAAATATTTTATATTCTTCTTTCATTTTGTTTAAAAAATGATAAAGCAATAAGAGGGTTAATATTGATACCATTAATGAGAATAATGATATTAATGTGCTTATTGATGTGATGATCATGATCAAACGGTATAATATCATGTGATTATATAAACATTAATTTTTAAAGTTATGATAAATTATAATTTAGCTTAATTATTTTAAAAAGTTAGGTCATACTCTAAACGTTTAAACTATACAAAAATGTATAGTATTGTATGAGTAATAATTATAGGAATGAAACAAAAAACATTTTAGAAAAAATCATAAATAATTCATGTATTACAGAATTAGAATTTTTGGCATTAATTAGTAAAAAAACTACAAATCAATCCTATGAATTGTTTAATAAATATAAAAAACTTAGTAAATTTTATAAAAAATCATCAGGAGAAAAATCTACAATAAAGAGACGCGCAGTCAAAAATATAAAAGCTTGTCTTTTGACTCTTATCCTTTTTTTAACGTTAGGAACCATCAATGAAAAAAATTTATTACAGTTAAAAGAAATAAGCGACATGCTTAAGGATGTATTAGATGTAGAAAATGAAGAAATTTATTTTAAATTGGATATATTATTAGATACTATTATTAAGGAACTTTTTTAACCTCTTTGCATATTTTGTTAAATTCGTTTCCTCCTTTTTCTTTTTCTAGTAAATTACCTATGACAATACCATCAGCTCCAGCACGTGCAATTTTTACCGCTCTTTCTGCATCAGTTATTCCTCCGCCTACCAGAAGCAAACCATTGAACAGTTTTTTGCTTAAGCTTATAGTCTCGTTAGATATCGGTGTAGATGTGCCTGAACCGCCTTCTAAATATACAACTTTTAATCCAAAATGTTTTGCTGCCAACACATAAAGAGAAATAAGCTCAGGAATAGAAGGTATGGGTCTTACATGACCTATATGTGATACTGCACTGTCTGAGTTTGTAACAATATATCCAGTTGGTATAGTTTCTAATTTATATCTTTCAATCAATGGAGAAGCCAAAACTTGAGCATCTATGATATAATATGTTACGTCTGAATTCATTAACATCATATACAATATTGCATCGGCCTTCTTTGAAACAGCATTAATGTTGTTTGGAAATATTATAACTGGCAGCCTAGTCTTCTTTTTTATACAATCAATGGTCCTGTCAAGATCTTCCTGTGCTATCAATGTAGAACCCCCAACAAGAAAAGCATCTACCAAGCTTTTATCGACTTCAGACAGCCTTTTTTCTGTTTTAGCTACATCAAAAAAATTAACTGGATCTAATAGTGGAAAGCAAAGCCTATTATTTTTTCTACTGTTAAGAAGCATCTGGTAAACAGACAATTTTTCCATCTGTACCTAAATAAGACATTTATAGGTATAAAAACACTATCTGTTAAAGCTCTCTTAGTGCAGGCAGACCAAGAACGTTCATAAGATCAGAAACAATCAATTTGTATGCATAAACAAGCCCCAGCCGTAAAATTCTCAATTTTGTGTCTTTTTCATCGAGTACTCTTTTCTTTTCATAAAAAACATTAAAACTAAAAGCCAGTTCGTGAGCATAGTTAGCAAGAATAGAAACCGACATTGATGAATAAGCCTTTAATAAGTAATAATCATATTTGCTCATATAAAGCAGTAAGTTCTTTTCCTCTTGGCTGAGGTTGACCTCGTTTGATTGATAGAATTCTTGATTAGCTTTTTCAAGTATTTTAGAAGCCCTTGCATAAGTATATTGAATATATGGTCCAGTATCACCTTCTAGCTTAAGGGCATCGTCTATATCAAAAACTATCTGTTTCCCAAGATCGGGCCTTAGGAGCGAATATCGTATTGCAGCAATTGCAACCTTAGAAGCCGTATCTTCTTTGTCAGAAAGGAGCGAATTTCTGTTATTTATTAGATTAATCGCAGCAATTTTAATGGCATCCATTAAATCGTCCAGATTATAATAAATCCCGCTTCTACCTGACATATGAACAAACTCTTTTTCAACTTTACCTTTAACGATTTTTTCTGCTGTGTTTTTTGAAAGTGCAACTAATCCATAAGCTATAACTTTATATTCTTTAGACGCTGATAAAGCCTTTAAAGTTTCTTTTATAAGATTTTGCAAAGGCAACTGCCTTTGATCTATAAGTATATACGCTTCATCCGCGGGGGTGTAAAGCCCCTTGACTTCGCCTGATAGTGAAGTCGTATAGACATCTGTACCATCTGGTTGTTTAGAAAAAACACGGTAATAAAATTCATCAGGTATTAAACCGAGTTTCCACGCTGCATAAGTAAGATCTTTAGCAGTATAAACTGCTGTTCCATCGCTCCTTACAAGTATTTTCTTATCTAAAAGAACCCAGCAATTTTTATGCTTACCTTCTTTTATAAACTTTACAAGCCCTTTTTCTTTCAAGAGTTCAAACATTTTTTTCCAATAACCACCGTGTACAAAATGACTTTCCCAGTTAAGTATGTCATATCTTGCCCCAACATTCCATGTACTCTTTAGTTGTTCTCTTACAATTTTTTCTATTATAGGCCTTGCAAAATTGTATATGTCGCCCCCCTCTTCAAGGTCTTTTAATATTTCACTTCTTTTTTTCTTTAATTCTTCGTTTTCTTCAATGGCTTTATTAGCATTAACGTAAACAACATCTCCGCAGTAATGATCATATTTATCATCACTCTCAAGAGAATACCCTAGATATTTGAATCCTACAATAAGATCAGCAACCTGCACGCCTGTATCGTCTATATAGTTTAAAACTTTTACATCGTGTCCTAGCCTTTTAAAAAGCCTATAAAAAGTATCTCCGAGCACTACGTTCCTAGCATGTCCTACATGTAAGGCTTTATTAGGGTTAACGCTAGTATGTTCAATTATTATTTTTTTCTTTTCTTTGACCTGAATATCTCCAAAACCGCCGTTCTTAATTATTTCGTTCAAGAAACTCAGATAAAAGCGTTCTGTAAGTCTAAAATTAATAAAACCGCTGGGATGAATTTCTGCACTTAAGTTTTCTTTATCATGTTCGATCTTGTTTAAGAGATCTTTAGCAATCTCATAGGGAGGTTTTTTAAATATCTTTGCCAATATAAAGGCCGCGTTAGTTGTAAATTCACCAAAGGCAGGTTCTGTCGGTTCTCCAACGTAAACGCTGGTAGTGGTTATGCCTAGCTTGCTTAGAGCCTCGTTTATTGATCTTGTAAGTTTATTTAGTTCAGTAAAATAAGAGATCATTGTTCATCAACCATTCAATTGCCTCTATTAATCCCATAGGGCCTTGTCTTTCCGTTATTATTAATTTTGTATTTTCCTCAATTGTTCTATTTTTTATAGTATAATTTTTATTTACGAGGAACGAATAACCAGATGTAGCAAACATTAGTTCATCAACCTCGCTGTCTCCAACGCTTGCTACTTCTTCTTTTTTTAAACTCATCTTTTCTATAATATATTTTAAAGCGGCCCCTTTATTTATATTAATACTTGATAGATGGTAAGCTACACCACTATCAAGGATTTTTGAATGATAACCATTATCCTTAAGTAACCTATTGGCATAATCTATATCAAAATTTCTTTCGAGTAAAATTTCGGTTAACCTTGGCATTCGCTGATTTATCCTTATGTTATCAATGTTTTTAGATAGAAACTCATATGCATCTAAGGAATCAAAATAGTTTCCAAATACTTTAACTCTTGTGGGTTCTTTATAATATATAACTCCGCCATTTTCGCTAATACCAAAATTTGCAAAACCTAAAAATCTTGATAACGTATAAGTTTCAAACACACTCCGCCCAGTTGCTAAAACTATCTGTAAACCATTATCTTGTAGCTTTCTCAGTAAAACAGCAGCATCAAAGTTAATTCTGCCGTCATTCTCTGTTAAAGTTCCGTCAATGTCAATAGCCATAAGCTTGATCATGCGCATTATTGTTTTTTCATTCATATTTATCAGTAACTAAAAAACATAAACAGATTTCAAATGGTCAGAAAGGTTTATAAAAAAAGAAAGCTAAACACACAAAGCCGGCCATAGGGGTAGGGTTCTACCCGGTCTCATCAGAACCCGGAAGTAAAACCTACCACCGCCGCTGTGTTAGTGAGGTGCGCAAGCCCTCGCGAAGCAGCGGTGCCGGTGCTTTATAATTTTATGTATTCTTTAACTTTTGAATAAATAGAATCTACGATATCGCCTTTCAACGTTCTTTTATCAAATTCCTGCAGGATCTTAATTGTTATTCCTGAAGGAGTAGTTACTTTTTTTGTAAGAGTTCTGAAATCAACGTCTTTTTTAAGCACATATGTAGAAGTTGAGTATGCAACCAGATTAGTTATTCTATCCGCTAAATCTTTTTCAACCCCTGCAAGAACCATATATTGAGATAAAGAATCGAGAAAATAGGCCAAGATTGCAGGGCCGCTTCCTGTTATTGGAACAAGAGCGTCAATAATTTTTTCATCAAAAAGATAAGGTTCCCCTATCCTTTCTAATAACCTCTTAAGGCTTTCATAAAGTTCTTTTTGACAATAAGCAAGAACAGGCGCCTTTCCGGTTTCTGCAGCTATGCTTGTCATTATTTTGCATATCTTTGCTTTTGGCATTTTTTCTACCATTCTGCTATATGGATAGAGAGCTACAACTGAAACCACTGTTTTTCCTTCTACGTTTAAAGAAACTTCATCGAAAAGTTTTTCTGCGTCGATAGGCTTTACGGAAATGAATATTGTATCTGAGCTTTTAACTAGATCCATAAGGCTGTCCGCCCGTCTAACATTTTTTATTTTTGGAGCCTTATATTTACCCCTGTCATAAACTAATATAGTATCTTCTTTACTTTTTGAGAGCGCCACGCTAAGGGCGTAACCCATATTGCCTATTCCTATTATACCTATATTCATCCGATAGTTTTACCTGAAAAAAGCAATTTTTAAATCATACTGTTATATGATTAAATCATGGCCTTGAAATTCACGAAATCCGAATATGCATTTATAATTCTAGCGGCTGGAGAGTCTACTAGATTTGGGGAGAACAAGCTCCTCTATAAAATCGATGGAAGATCGATAATAAAAAGAGTTATAGATGAGTGCTCTTTGGAAAAATTTGTAACCGTTGTAGTTGTTGGGCATGAAAGAGAAATGATAGAAGAGGAGCTTAGAGGAGAAAACGTTATTTTCGCGATAAATCCTGATTATAAAGCAGGAGGCATGAGTTCTTCAATAAAGATAGGCGTGTCAAGCATAAATCCTAGCAGGGCTTATCTGATAACTCCAGGGGATATGCCTTATTTGCAAAGATGGATTTGCGAAAAGATCATAGATGTGTATCAAAAATCAAGAGCAAAAATTGTCATACCAAGTTTTGAGGGAAAGGGTGGGCATCCTATACTATTTGATTCGTCTTTAAGAGAAGAGCTTTTAGCGGTAAATGAAGAGACGAAAGGGCTTAAAGGAATTTTAAACAGACACGCAGATGAGATTTTAAAGTTTGAAATAGGAACCTCCAGAATACTTATAGATATAGACTATAAAGATGATATTAAAACTAGGAAACCGGTTGACAAAGCTTTAGATAGTAAAACATTTTAAAACGGTGTAGGTTATATAAAAATAAAGTTGATATCTCTCAGTTAAAAAGAAACAATGTTATAGAAAAATTTTATATGCTCACTTTATAAAGTTACCGTAATGGAAGTAAATGTCTCGTTTAATTTAAACGGCAAAAAAGTTAGCGTCACAGCCCCTCCTGCAAAAAGCCTTCTAAGGGTGTTAAGAGAAGACCTGGGTATAACAAGCGTTAAACCGGGATGCGAAGCAGGTGAATGCGGAGCCTGTAGCGTTCTTTTAGATGGCCAAGTTGTGACATCTTGTCTTGTTATGATTTCACAGGTTGATGGAAAAAACGTTGTAACGGTAGAAGGATTACAAAAAGATGGTGAACTGGATCCTCTGCAGAAATCATTTATAGATGAGGGTGCAACCCAGTGCGGGTACTGTACTCCTGGGTTTATCATTGCTGCAAAAGGGCTTTTAAACGAAAACCCAAACCCAACAGATGAAGAAATTCTTGAAGGTGTAAGCGGAAACATTTGCAGATGCGGTGCTTATCCTAGAATATTTAACGCAATTAAGAAAGTGGTGAAAAAGAATGTCATATGAAAAAGTAGAAGTTTATTCTCCGAGAAGCTTGGCAGAAGCGCTTGAAATACTTTCACAAAAGAAAGAACAGATAAAACCAGTTGCTGGCGGTACAGATGTAATGGTAATGTTAAAAGACGGAGTGGTTAAAGAAAAAGAACTTCTAAATCTTTCTTATATCTCAGAGTTAAGCTATATAAAGGAAAAAGAAAGCCAGATATTAATTGGATCTGCCACAAAATACAGAGAGATCAGGAGATCGCCCATTATAAACGCTTACGCTCCAATCCTTATAGAAGCAGTAAGGCAGATTGGATCACCTCAAATACAAAACCTGGGGACAATAGGCGGAAACCTTGGAACCGCAAGTCCGGCAGGAGATAGCATACCACCTCTTTATGTTCTTAATGCAAGAGTAAAGCTGCAGAAGATTGGAAGTTCGAGGGAAGTTCAAGTAGATAAATTTTTCTTGGGCCCGAGGAAAACGGTAAAAGAGCCTGATGAACTGATAACTGAAATATCGGTTGATAAAATGGAGCCAGGGTCGTATTACTTTTTTGAAAAATTAGGGTTAAGAAGTGCCAACGCTATATCGATAGTAAGCGCCGCAGGCATCATAAACCTTGAAAACAACACCGTTAAGTATTTAAGACTATCACTCGGCGCTGTCGCACCAACTGTTATAAGGGCAACTGATGCTGAGGAAGAAGCTAAAGGGAAGGAGCTAACTGAAGATCTTATAGACAGAATAGCTAAGCTCGCGTCTGACGCTACAAGGCCCATAAGCGATATTAGAGGTACTGCAGAATACAGAAAAAAAGCCACATATGGTATCGTATATGAAGCTTTGTACAGGATATTTAAAGGATACGGCAAAAAGATAGAATACGGTTTTGAAAAAACAAGCTGATCAAAAATGAATGGACATGTTTTATACGAATACGTTGTAAATGCAACCATTTCATTTTGTTCAAAAGGCGTCTTAAAAAATGTTTGCAAGCAGACGTTCGTTAAGAAGTTTATGGGAGGGATAAATTAAAATGATAACTGAAACAATATCAAAATACAATTATATAAATAAATCCATACCAAGGATTGATTCTACTGATAAAGTAGGGGGCTCATTGTTATATTTAACCGATTTAAAGCTGGAGAACGCTTTATACGCTTATACTTTCAGGAGTAAAGTAGCCCATGGAAAGATAAATGCAATATATACTGAAGATGCTGAAAAAGTTAACGGCGTAAAGGCAGTTCTTACCTATAAAGACATACCGGCGATGAACGGGTATGGGGCGATCGTACCTGAAATACCTGTTTTAGCTTACGATAAAGTCAGGTATTATGGAGAACCGTTAGCTCTTGTCGCGGCTGAGACGCAAGAAGCAGCATTAGAAGCTCTTAACAGGATAAAGGCAGACATAACACCATTGCCTGTCATACATTCAATAGACGAAGCCCTTGATGAAAATGCGCCAAAAATACACGATAAGGGAAACATTGCAAGGCACACCGTTGTAAGAAAAGGAGACGTTGAAAAAGCAAGATCTTCTGCATACATTGTGCTTGAAAGGAGTTACGAAACACCAATGCAGAAGCACATGTTCTTAGAGCCAGAAGGAGGAGTAGCTTTTGTAGATGAAGAAGGAACCATAAATGTACTTGCTGGTGGGCAAACTCCTTATAGGGATAGGATCCAGATATCTAGAGTTCTAGGGATACCTCCTGAAAAAATAAGAGTGAAGAACACTCCAACAGGAGGTGCCTTTGGGGGTAAAGATGACATTACAGTTCAAATCCATCTAGCTCTGCTTGCGTACAAAACCAAGAGGCCAGTAAAGCTAGTTTGGTCTAGAGAAGAAAGCGGAATAGCAGGGTTCCACAGGACAGCTTCAAAGATAAAGTTAAGAACTTCTGTTGACAGAAGTGGATTTTTGCTTTCAAATGAAGCAAAAATATACCTTGATTCAGGAGCGTATCAGAGCTTTGGACCCACCATACTGGATGTAAGTATAGAAACCATTAACGGTCCATACAGAATCCCCAATTATTTAATTGATGCAAACTTGGTCTATACTAACAACGGTATAGCTTCAGCATTTAGAGGATTTGGAGCTCCTGAAAGCAATTTTGCAATTGAAAGCATGATTAATGAGCTGGCAGACGAACTAAAGTTAGACCCGATTGACTTAAGGTTAAAGAACATCCTTAAGACAGGCGAGATAGGACCATTTAATAATGAAATAAGACACGCTGAAGGTTTAGAAGAAGCTTTGAAAAGAGCTAAAGAACTTTTTTACAGGCCTGATCCTACAGGTCCGTTCCAGAGAACAGGGGTAGGAATAGCCGTGTCGGTAAAAGGGGTAGGTTTCGGAACTTTGCCAGAGTTTCCCACCGCCGCAATAGAAATAGTACCTGAAGGAAGGGTCAATATTATGTTCAGCAATGTAGATTATGGGCAGGGAATAAATACCGGAAACGCTCAGCTCGTTGCAGAAAAGCTGCAGATACCTTTATCGCAGATAAACGTCCTGCATTCAGATACAAAGTTTGCCCCAGATACAGGAGGTTCAAGCGCTTCGAGATCAACTTTTAACGCAGGAAACGCGCTCCTTTTAGCATGCGAAAAGGCTCTATCTGAACTCAAGATGGAGGCAGCCTCTTACTTTATGACAAAAAGCGATGTTATAACTTATAAAGACGGATACTTTTATTTCAAAGATAAAACGGTTTCAATTTATGAACTGGCCAAAAGGTTAAGGTTTAAAGGTAAGTCGACACGTTTTGAGGCTACGTTAGAAGTTCCAAGGTATACAGAAGCCGTTGAAGGAACTCTGGAGGTTCCTCATATGGTTTACATGTATGGCGTCATCATAACTAAAGTAGAAATAGATGAGCTATTGGGAAAAATAAAACCGCGTGAAGTTGATTTTATAGCTGATATAGGCAACGTGATTAATCCGGCAATAGCAGCAGGTCAGATAGAAGGGGGTATAATTCAGGGATTGGGTTACTCATTAATAGAGGAACTTAATTATGATAAAGATGGAAAGCCTTTAAACATAAATTATACAACATACGTAGTTCCTGTTATATCAGACTCGCCCTCGATAAACGTAGAATTCATAAAAAGTTATGAAGAACTCGGACCATTTGGGGCAAAGGGTGTTGGTGAAGTAAGCATAATTCCTGTTGGAGCCTCGGTAGCAGATGCTGTGACAGACGCTATAGGAAAAAGAAATTATAAGCTGCCACTTTTACCTTGGAGGATTATCTGAACTAGACTAATCACTTAGATTTTTTTTAAAAAATCGCTTAGTTTTAAATTAAAGCAACAAAAAATATTGAATTTTTTACAAAAAAGAATCGATAAAAATAAAAATGTTTAATAATAATACTTATAAGCATAGTAATTTTATATACTTTGATGCGGAATTGACAAATTCAACTTCTACTCAAAAAGCAACACCATGGGAAATGGCTCTTCAACAACTAAAAAAGGCTGCAGATCTGTTAAACCTTGAAGAAGATCTCAGGGAAGTTCTCTCGCATCCACAGAGAGAAGTTCAGGTATCCCTTCCAGTAAGAATGGACAACGGCAAGGTCAAAGTTTTTACAGGATATAGAGTTCAGCATAACAACGCAAGAGGGCCTTATAAAGGCGGTATCAGATACCACCCCAATGTCTCTCTTGATGAAGTAAGAGCGCTTGCTATGTGGATGACTTGGAAAACGGCAGTTCTTGATCTTCCGCTAGGCGGCGCCAAAGGTGGTATTATTTGTGATCCTAAAACGCTTTCTCCGGGTGAGGTTGAAAGGCTTACAAGGAGGTATGCTTATGCAATTTCTGGTATTATAGGTCCTTATGAAGATGTCCCAGCACCTGACGTTTACACAGGCCCTCAACACATGGCATGGATAATGGATACTTACAGTGTTCTTAAAGGGCATCTAGAACCGGGAGTCATAACCGGCAAACCAATAGAGATAGGAGGAAGTTTAGGAAGGAATGACTCTACCTCAAGAGGCGTGGCAATAGTTGTAGCTGAGGCTGCAAAGAATTTAAACATAAACGTTAAAGGAGCAACGGTTGCCATACAGGGCTTTGGAAACGTTGGTTCAAACGCTGCTATCATAATGGCAAAAGAGTACGGTATGAAAATAGTTGCTGTCAGTGACTCTAAAGGAGGCATATATAATAAGAATGGGCTTAATGTTGACAAAGTACTTGCGGAAAAAGAAAAATCCGGAACTGTTACAACATATAAAGATGCAGAAAAGATAACCAACGATGAAGTTCTTACCTTGGATGTAGACGTGCTCGTTCCTGCTGCTCTTGAACAGGTTATAACAAAAGATAACGCCGGAAAGATAAAAGCTAAGATCATAGGCGAAGGCGCAAATGGGCCGACAACTCCAGAAGCTGATGAAATATTATATCAGAAGGGAACAGTAGTTATACCGGATATTCTTGCTAACAGCGGTGGAGTAACGGTAAGCTACTTTGAATGGGTACAGGACTTAGAAAGGTTGCAGTGGTCGCTTGAACAGGTTAACAAGATGTTAGAACAAAAGATGATCAAAGCTTTCAATGACGTATATGAAGCAAGCAAAAAATACAAAACAGATATGAGGACAGCAGCACTTACTGTAGCTGTATCAAGGGTATCTCAAGCAATAAAGCTTCGTGGAATCTGGCCATAAACGCGTTTAATTTTTACATTTTTTTGTTTAAATGTAAAAAATGTTTTTAAATAACTTGTTTTAATGCAAAATTATGGTATTGGTAGAGCAGAAACAGCAAGAACCCCAAAAGGCTAATGTTAGGTTTATCAGGAAAACAAGGAGCATATGTCCTGAGTGCAACAGAGTAATTGACGCAGAAATATTTGAAAGAGATGGAGTTGTTTATATCGGAAAAACGTGTCCTAGACATGGTTATTTTGAGGACGTTTATTTTGGATCTTATGAAATGTACGATAGGTTTTCTAAATATGCGAGGGACGGAATAGGAATATCTAACCCTAAAACTGTTTTAAACAGCATAACGTGTCCTGCCAGCTGTGGCCTTTGCAGCAATCACCTTAGCCATACTGCTCTTGCTAACCTAGTTGTTACAAACAGATGTGATCTTAACTGCTGGTATTGTTTCTTTTATGCTGAAAAGGCTGGCTATATATATGAACCTACCATTGATCAGATAAGAAGGATGATAAGAAACCTTCTTAACGAAAAACCAATACACGGCGTTGCGGTTCAGATAACGGGCGGTGAGCCGACAGTAAGGGATGATATATTAGACGTTATAAAGGCAATAAAAGAAGAAGGTATAACTCATATTCAGCTGAATTCAGATGGAATAAACCTTTCTAGAAAGCCAGATCTGTGCAAACAGGTAAGAGAAGCGGGCGTAAACACTCTTTATGTAAGCTTTGATGGTGTTACACCTGAAACCAATCCAAAGAACTACTGGGAGATACCAGATCTTTTAAACAATTGCAGAAAAGCAGGGCTAGGTATGGTTTTGGTTCCTACTGTAATAAGAACGGTTAATGATCACGAAGTAGGGGATATGCTCAGGTTTGCCTTCTATAACATGGATATAGTTAGAGGAATAAATTATCAGCCAGTTTCACTTGTCGGAAGAGTACCAAAGCACGAAAGAGACAGGTTCAGAATAACTATACCAGACGTTATTGAAAGAATAGAAGAACAGACAGATGGTGAAGTAAAACAGGAAGATTGGTTCCCGGTACCTGCAGCAATGCCTCTTTCGAGGTTTATAGAGGCATGGACTGGAGAGCTAAAATATGAACTTACAACACATTTTGCGTGTGGCGCCGCAACATACATCTTTAACGACAATGGAAAAATGGTACCGATCACAAGGTTCGTTGATGTTGACGGGCTTTTAAAGTTCTTTGAAGACAAAGCAGAAAAAATAGAACGCGGGGAAAACAAATATATAGTTGGGCTTTCAGTAATAACAAACCTGCCACGCTTTATAGATAGAAATAAAATGCCTTCAGGGCTGAATCTGACCAGGCTACTCATAAATATTATCATAAATCACGATTACAGCTCACTTGGGCAACTTCAGATGAAATCATTATTTGTTGGCATGATGCACTTCCAGGACAAGTACAATCATGATGAAGAAAGGGTTAGAAGGTGCGACATACATTACCTTACGCCCGATGACAGGATAATACCTTTCTGTACTTTTAACGTAATACCTGAATGGTATAGGGATAGAATACAGAAAAAATACTCAATGAGCATCGAAGAATGGGAAAAGAGAACAGGAAGAAAATTAAAGAATGATTATTACGTCAGGCCAAGCTCCTTCTATCACTATCCCAAGGATGAAAACCTTTTCAAGAGAATTGGGATAAATTATACGCCAAAAAGTTTGCTTGCAAAACAGTCCTCTTAATAAGACAGCATAAATTTTTAAGTTAATTTGTAGATAACCTTTTTAATATCCTATCAATAGGATTAAAACGTCATGGGCGATTTACAGTTAGTATTATCAGATCCAAAGACCAGAACGGCGAAAAAGATTGAAGTGAAGGGCAATCTGAGCTCTGTTCTTATAGGAAGAAAAATAGGGGAAATTATAGATGGAAGCTCACTTGGTTTAGGTAACATAAAGTTTAAGATAACAGGAGGAACAGATAAGTCAGGCATTCCTCACGTACCAGATATTGAAGGTCCGGTCAAAAAATACGTACTTCTTGCAGGACCTCCTGGTTTCAGACCAAAAAGAGAAGGTGAAAAGAAAAGGAAGCTAGTAAGGGGCAACACAATAGCTGACGATACTTATCAGGTAAACGCTGTGATTGTTGAGGGTGAAATAAAGGATGCCAAGGTTTAAAACTACAGCTGAAGCGCTAAAAGTAATTTCTAATAAAGAACAGATAAGAAATTTTGGAATAATTGCCCATGTTGATCATGGAAAAACAACTACGTCGGACTCCTTGCTTGCAGCTGCTGGAATGTTAAGTCCCACTGTAGCAGGTCAGGCACTAGCGCTAGACTATATGGAGCTTGAACAAAAAAGGCAAATGACCATAAAAGCCGCTAACGTTACGCTTTATTATGAATATGAAGGGAAACCATATGTATTTAACATGATAGATACCCCGGGGCACATAGACTTTACGGGAAAAGTAACAAGATCGCTGAGGGCCCTTGATGGAGCTGTTGTAGTAGTCGATGCAGTGGAAGGAGTTATGACTCAAACGGAGACTGTGTTAAGGCAGGCATTGGACGAAAGGGTAAGACCAGTTCTTTATATTAATAAAATTGACAGACTTATAAAAGAACTTAGGTTAAATCCAGAAAAAATGCAGGCTTGGCTTTCAAACATAATAAACGATGTTAATAGATTAATTGATATTTATGCAGAACCCGAATTTAAGGATAAATTTAAGATCAGCATAACAAACGACAGTGTGGCTTTTGGAAGTTCAAAAGATCGGTGGGGCTTTACTTTAAGCATGGCTAGGGCAAAGAATATGGGATTTAAGGACGTTTACGAAGGATACAGTAGCGGAAACATATCTGCACTTGTTGAAAATTTCCAGCTTCATGAAGCAATACTATCTATGGTAATAAAACACATACCTCCGCCAAACGTGGCTCAGAGGTACAGAATACCCAAAATATGGAAAGGGGACCCTGAAAGCGAGATTTACAAAGCGATGATAGAATGCGATGATAATGGCCCGACTGTTATGATGGTTACGAACGTGGTAGTTGACCCTCAGGCAGGGCCCGTTGCAGTAGGAAGGCTATTCAGCGGGACAGTTAGAGACGGGGACCTTCTTTATCTTGTAAACGCAAAAAGGCAAGAAAGGGTACAGAGCGTAAGCATGTTCATGGGTCCTTTTAGGGAAATAGTAGGATATTTACCTGCGGGAAACGTTCCGGCTTTACTAGGTTTGCAACACGCATCTGCTGGAGAAACGCTGTCTAGCGTTAAGGACGTAGTGCCCTTTGAAAGTATAAAGTACGTAAGTGAACCTGTAGTTACAATAGCCGTCGAACCAAAAAACCCAAGAGATCTACCAAAGCTTATAGAGGCTCTGCAGAACATGCATCTTGAAGATCCTAACTTAGTGGTAACTATAAATCAAGAAACCGGAGAAACTTTGCTTTCTGGTATGGGCGTTCTTCACCTTGAAATAGCTACAACATTGATTCAGGATCAAGGAATAGAAATAGTAACGAGCAAACCGCTCATAAACTACAGAGAAGCTATAACCATGAAAGCTGGACCTGTAATGGCAAAAAGTCCAAACAAACACAACAAAGTTTACATAAGAGTAGAGCCCCTTGATGATGAAACGATAAATTTGATAATAACAGGGCAGATAAACGAAAACATGGACAGAAAGCAGATAGCAAAGATCCTTAGGGACCATGGGTGGGACGCCGATGAAGCAAAAGGCGTCGTAGCGATAGATGAACGCGGAAACGTTTTTGTAGATGAAACTAAAGGCGTACAGTTTTTGCAAGAAAGTATGGACAGCCTTAGAGCAGGTTTTGTTGATGCGATGACTAACGGTCCTCTGGCTTATGAATACGTAAGAGGAGCAAAGGTAATACTTCATCACTTCGTGCCGCATGAGGACCCCGCGCACAGGACTTACGCTCAGTTGATGCCAGCTTCTAGAAGAGCAATATTGGGAGCAATGCTTCTTGCAAAGCCTACTCTTCTAGAACCCATTCTTTCGATTGAGGTCAAAGGCGTTGCAGATATACTGGGACCTGCTATAGGTGTTATAACAAGTAAACGCGGGAAGATTATAAACATGACTCAGAAGGATGTGTTTGCTGTAGTTCAGGGCGAAATACCTGCAGCAGAAACTTTTGACTTAGCAGAAGTAATGAGGGGCGCAACAGCCGGGAAAGCTGTTTGGAATACGAGCTTCAAAGGATGGGCACCAGTTCCTGCAAATATGCTTGGGCAGTTAATAACATCTATAAGGAAGAGAAAAGGTTTACCCCCAGAAGTGCCTAAACCAGAAGAATTCATAGATGAGGAATAAAGTTGAGCTATTATTACGGTCCAGGCCCTAGCAAAAGAGAAGCCTTAAACCTTATAATAGGATCGTTTATTGTCTGGGTAGTCGGAATAACATGGATAGGAGCGATATCGACATCTGGCCTTGTGATAAACAGCATACTTTTTATTCTCGCATTTATACTTCATGAATACGCCCACAAGCTTTCCGCCATAAGGAATGGCTTGTACGCAGAGTTTAGAATACAGTGGATGTGGGCTATCTTAACTCTTGTAACAGCAATCCTACCATTTAAAATAATAGCTCCTGGGGCTACAGTAATTTACGGAATGGCGGATGAAAGAACAATGGGAAAAATATCAGCCTGGGGACCTTTGGTTAATATAATAATGGCGCTCGTTATTTTGCCGTTGGCGATGTCGGGCTTTTATTTTCTTATAACTGCTGTTTACTTTAACTCTTTTATAGCTCTCTTTAACCTACTGCCTATAGCTATATTAGACGGGAGAAAGATATTTTTCTGGAGCAAAAAGGTCTGGGGTTTGTTGTTCTTGGTTTCTGTAATGCTTTTCATAATTTCGCTCATCGGCTTTTATTAATTTTATATTATGCAAGCAGTTTAATAAAACGACATTTTAATATTTTTAGATGCTGATAGAGGATCTCAGAATACCATCTTTAATAAAAGAAAGGCTTATTTCAAAAGGGTATTTAAAACTATGGCCTCCTCAAGAGAAGGCCGTACAAAGTGGGCTTCTTGAAGGTAAAAACCTGCTGATAGTAACCCCAACCGCTAGCGGAAAAACGCTAATAGCGCTGCTTGCTACAGCAAAAGCTGTTATTGATAGAGGGAAGAAAGTAATATACATAACTCCTCTAAAAGCTCTTGCAAGCGAAAAGTATGAAGAATTTAAGGAATTTTTTGAGGGTGTATATCTGGAAAAAGGGAAGCCGCTTAGCGTTGGAATAAGCACTGGAGATGATTTTAACTTAGACCCATCTTACTTAAGCAGATATAACGTGATAATTACTACAAACGAGAGGCTTGACTCCATAATCAGGCATAAAGTAAAATGGCTTGAAAACGTGGGACTTTTTGTATTTGACGAAGTTCATCTTTTAGATGACGACACTAGAGGGGGAACTCTGGAATTTGTTCTTACAGAAATAGCATCGTGGTTTAGCAATGTGCAGGTGCTTGCCCTTTCAGCAACTGTAAAAAATTATAACGAAATAGCATCATGGCTAGGCATGAATACGGTCTATGATGAATGGAGACCAGTAACTCTTGTAGAAGGTGTCGCCTATGATGACAAGCTGGTATACAAAGACGGCCAAGTTGATATAATAGAAAGGAAGGGTACGCTTTTGCAGGACGTTGTTTATAACGAGCTTAAAGAAGGAGGCCAGTGCCTGGTTTTTGCTGAAACCAGAAAAAAAGCCCTTGAACTAGCAAAAGCTCTGGCTTACGTTTCCAGGAAATTTTCTCAAGTTCCTTTAGAGCAAACATATCCAGAAGAGGAAGAGGATACGACTCTAACAAAAACTTTGAGAAGCCTTATACCTCTAGGAGTAGCGTTTCATCACGCAGGTCTTCCTGCAAGTTACAGGAAGCTTGTAGAAAGGCTTTTCAGAGAAAACAAATTAAAGGTCATCTGCAGCACTCCAACGCTGGCTGCTGGGGTAAACCTCCCCGCTAGAACTGTGGTGATAAATTCTGTCTATAGGTATAACTATGAAGGAAGAGAACCTATAAAAGTTATTGAATATAAGCAAATGGCAGGCAGAGCTGGAAGACCCAAATATGATAAAATAGGTAAATGCATTATACTAGCCCAAGATGAATACCAAGTAGACATTTATCTAGATAGGTACATTTCTGGTGAGCCCGAGCCAATAACTTCCAAGCTTTTGCTTAAAGGTACATCATCAATGGTTCTAGCTCTAATATCTGTACTGGGTTATGCTACAGCGGAAGAGATAAAAGAGTTTTTTAGAAAAACTCTTTATTATAAGCAAAAAGGCACTCTGGATTTTCAGATTTCTGAAGCATTAAGTTTTTTAAGCAAGAACGGTTTTATTATGCTTACAAAGAACGGAAAGTACAGGACTACGCCATTGGGGGACCTTACGGCCAAAGTTTATATATTACCTCAAACGGCGCTTTCCTTTATTAAGGTAGCTGATGAACTAAAAAAGTGGAAAGACCTAACATTACCTTTACTATGTCTTCTCGCATCCTCAGAAGATATTGAACCAAAACTATCTTCCCGTAAGAAAGACGAAGTTGAACTTGCACAGCTTCTTAACGCAAACTTTGAGCTAGAACCGTTCTTTGACGAAGACTGTTCTGCAAGAACCTTTCTTGCTTTATACGGATGGGTCAATGAACTTTCTGAACAGGAACTCCTGGACAGGTTCGGCGTAGAGCCGGGCGACCTTTACAGAATAATAGAATCATCTAGATGGATCGTTTATTCATACTCGAAACTTGCCAGAATAGTTGGAATGAGCGGAGAAGCTTTTGATCTGCCTTTTATAAGGATATATAAAGGGGTAAGAGAAGACGTTGCGAGCATTGCAAGCTTGAGCGGTATAGGGAGAAAAAGAGCCAGAGCTCTGTTCGAAGCTGGTTACCATAACATTTTAGAACTATCCCAAGCAAAAGAAGCAGAATTGGCTTCTAAGGTAAAGGGAATAAGCTCGGTCACCGCTAAAAAAATAATAAGAGAAGCGAGGGAAAAGCTTGGGCTTGAGTCTTAAGGTCGAAGATATCAAAGGAGGATACTTTTTTTTAAGAAATATTAAAGGACATTACGTTAAAGAAGACGAACTTTTAAAAAAGATGCAAGACGAAGAGTCTCATTTTTATTTAAGTGCTAAAAGCGATGATGTTGAAATTACGGGCTATGACTTTACAGGCATATTCGGAGAAAGCAGATTTGTTTATCCAGAAAACATCTACGCAGAAATTAAAAGCCAGGATAACTACAGAATAAAATTTTATCCGCACCAGATAGAGTCATCAAACAAAGTTACTTTAGAAGAATTGGCCGGTACGCTTGTAGAATATTCAAAGATAATTGATAAGAAAATAGCAGTGTCATACTCTGGAGGACTTGACAGTTCTTTACTTGCTTGGGTTTTCAAAGACAGAAACCCTTTATTAATTACTGTTGGGTTTGAAGGAAGTGAAGATATTAACGTTTCAAAAGAAAGGGCAAAAATGTTGGGCTTGGATCACATAGTTCATAAAATTGAAACCAAAGAGCTTAAAGAAGCTATTAAATACGTTGTAAATTTTTGTTTTTCAATCATGGAGCTGGCTCTGTCAGCTGGATTTTATATAGCAGGAAAAGCAGCAAAAGAAAACGGAGCCGATGTTTTGGTCGTTGGCCAGCTCGCAGATGAAATTTTTGGAGGTTACAAAAAGTACCAAGGACTTTACGCTAATGAACTCGAGAACGCTCTCAATGTGGATATAAAGAGGGCTATAATTGGTATGAGAAGAGATAGCAAAGCGATATTTTCTGCTGGAATAGAACCAATGTATCCTTACGCTTTTAAGACATTTTACAGAAAAGCGAGGGCACTTGATACTAAATACAAGGTTCAAAAGCTAGGATTGCGAAATATTGGGAAAATTTTAGGCCTTCCTTCTGAAATTATAGATGCTAGGAAAAAGGCATTCCAGTACGGAAGCAGAATTGAAAAGGAAATAAAAGCGCTTTTACGCTATGGTTTATGAAAAAATAAAAAAGATTATAAGCTTCTGACTATATGTAACCTAAGAAGCGGGGTGGGGGAGCCAGGTCTACCCCGCCGGGCTCATAACCCGGAGATCGGTGGTTCAAATCCACCCCCCGCTAAAGTTTTTTAAGTCATCTTTTAAATCAGAGACCCCGCCCGTGACAGTAGATCAAAAAATTTTAACTGAATTTATGATTAATTTGTTATACTCATACATTATAAGGGTCATGCTGCTTCAGGTTGTTCTTCATAACCTGTCTGCGCAAGCTTAAAAACAAGCATTATCTATAGATTTTCCCATGTTTCAAAAATATTAATGCGCTTTACCATTATTAGATCGTAGAATTGTGTATGGTTTGCAAAAGCGGCAAAACGCCATCTTACGCTAAAAAGTTTTGATCTACTGGTGAGGGCAGGGTAGTTTACTCAGGAGGAGGCAGTGAAATTTGCAGCAACTTAATGTGTTCTTCGGTTAGCTTTTCTTCTTTAAATTTTATCAATCTAGGGGTTTCCTCAATTATAACTCTATGGAAAAGGAAAAGTTTATTCTGTAAATCAGCAGTGAATACCCTAATTTCTTTTAAAGATTTTATATAATCCTTGAGTTCTTTTTCGGAAAGTACACTAGAAAGCTGTCTTGTTGCGAGCCAAGCTCTAACATGGATAACAAGAGAACCAGCAAAACCAGATCTTCTTAAAGAGTCGAGTATCTTTTTTGTTACTTCGGAAACCGTGGACATTTTCTGTTCGCCTCCCAGAGATAAGTAAACGGCATCAAAACCACCTTTAGCAATTTTATCCGATATTTCTTTTAATCTGCTTTCATCATATATAAAAACCATTCCTGCTTCATTTTTATAGCCGTATGTGCTCATATAACTCGATAGTAATGCAGCGCTCATAGCTGAACATATTCTGTCAGGGTACGTTACAACGGCTATTCTACGAAAACCATCAAGAAGATTTTTGCCCACAAGATAGCCAGTTAAAGAACGCAAATATATTTCTTCTTCTAAGGAAGCTCTACTAATTGTACTCATAATAATACATTATTTAATTTTGATATATTAATTATTTCTTAATTTTTAATGCAAAAACAAACATTCATCTACGTAAATCGAAATAAAAAATCACTTTAATGACGACTATATATTGGATTAAAACAATATTATGCATTTAACGTGATTTTTCAAGTATCTAATGTCATGTAATAATTTCGGGATAAGAGATTGAAAAAGCAAAGATATTGCGTTAAATTATTCAACTTTATCTTAAACTAAAACCAGAAGAATTATCTGATTAGAATGCTGTTATTAGAAATGTTTGTCTGCATTCAGTGCAAATCAGGTCAGTAAAGCCACGTTTTAAAAGCTTAAATATAATTAATCTAAATTTTAATCAATGAGCAGTTCTTTTGAGTTTTTAAAAGAGCTCTCGGCCAAGATAAACAAAGACGACATAAAAAAGAAAGCGCTGTTACAGTTTTCAGGAAAAGCATTCCAGTTCAAGCTGAATGAAGGAGAAAGTTTTTACGTAAAATTCGAGAACGATGGCAGCATGAGTGTAGAAAAAGGAGAAATAAATTCTCCGGCAGCTTCAGTATCAGTAAGCGACTCTCTTCTTATAGACCTTATAAACGGGAAGGCTGACCCGGTTAAGTCGTTTTTTATAGGCAAGCTGAAAGTATCGGGAGATCTGATGCTGGCTCAAAAACTTGTAAGCGAAGTTAAAAAACTGCTTTAGTGACAGTTTATGGAAATTAAAAAAGTAACTGTAATAGGAGCAGGCGAAATGGGACACGGCATAGCCGAAATTTTTTTGATTAATGGATATGAAGTTATTATAGTTGATATTAGCGAACAAGCGTTACAAAAAGCTAAGCAGCTTATAGAAGAAAGCCTAAATAAATTTGCAGAAAGAGGAAAGATTAAGGCTGAAGACGTCGCTAAAATAATGGGCAAGCTAAGCCTCTCAACAAACTTAGAAGAATCTGTCAAGGATTCAGACATAATAATAGAGGCTGTCCCAGAAAAGATAGAAATAAAGGCCGACGTCCTTGGAAGAGCAAGTAAAGCAGCCAAACCTGATGCTATAATAGGCACAAACACCTCGAACATAAAGATAACAGACCTTTCTCAGTATGTTAATGCTCCATGGAGGTTCCTGGGCACACACTTCTTTAATCCTCCAGTTTTAATGAAGCTGGTTGAACTGGTAAAAGGTGAAAAGACCGACGATAAGGTTCTTGATGATGTTTATAATTTAATGAAGGCTCTAGGGAAAGAACCTATAAAGGTAATGAAAGATACCCCTGGATTTATAGTAAACAGAATAAGTGCACCAGAGCTTTTGTTTTTCTGTCTGGTGGCAGATCAGAAGCTAGCTAAACCCGAGGAAGTAGATGCTTTTGCTAAGGAACAAGGCCTTCCCATGGGCCCATATGAGCTTATGGATTACGTTGGCCTTGATGTAGTTTATGATTCCCTTGTTTATTTTGCAAAAACAATTTCTCCAGATTATGGAAAATGCAAAACAGTAGGGGAACTCGTCAAACAAGGAAAACTCGGCAAAAAGAGCGGTTCTGGCTTTTATGAATGGAATGAAGGAAAAGCCAAAATACCAAAGGCCAGCGCAACAGATAAGGTAAACCTTCTTGATGTTCTTGTGCTCGAGGTTAATGAGGCAGTAAAGCTCATAGAGGACGGTGTAGCAACACCAGAAGATATAGAAACAGCCGTAAAGCTAGGACTAAACAGACCATTCGGTCCTATTACGGTGGCAAAATCACTAACGAACGATGAAGTAAAGACAAAATTACAGGAACTTTATCAAAAATTTAACTGCGAGGTCTTTAAGCCTGCTAAAAGCATAGAAGAAGGAAAGCTAAAAGAAGTCATTGAAGGGAGGTACAAGCCTGTTGGAGCAGAAGAAAAAGAAAAAGCTGGGGTCGTTCAACCACAGATTACTTCATCCTTTAAATACATAAAACTTGAAAACGCCGGTAATCACGTTCTAAGAATTTTGTTAGATAGACCAAAACGTAACTTTTTAAGCCCTGATGTAATAGAAGAGCTTGATAGAGCGATAGAAAGCGTGTGGAACGATAGAGATATTTGGGTCATAATACTTACTGGCAATGGCACTGATTTTTCGGCTGGAGCTGATTTATCTACTTATATTGCCGATGGCATGCAATTCATCGAGTTTTCCAGACGTGGCGAACGGGTCTTTAGAAAACTGGCAGAAATACCCAAAGTTACTATTGCTGAAATGAAAGGATACGTACTGGGAGGCGGGTTTGAGCTTGCGCTAGCATGTGACATACGAGTAACAACACCAGACGCAACAATAGGTTTCCCTGAGACAACTCTTGGCCTGATACCCGGTTGGGGAGGAACACAGAGACTCGCAAAGCTAGCTGGCATGAACACAGCGCTCTGGCTAATACTTACAGGCAAAAGGATATCGGGTGAAGAAGCGCTAAGACTTGGTATAGCTTCACAAGTTTATGAAAAGAGCATAATAGATCAGGAAACGATCAAGCTTGCAAAAGAAATAACTGCGAACAACGCACCTATAGCTGAAGCTCTGGCAAAGAGGCTTATAAACAAGGCTACGGAAGTGCCCATGGACATAGGTTTAGAATGGGAATCGACTGCATTTGGAATACTCTTTAACACCGAAGACCTTAAAGAAGGAATATCCAGTCTGTTTGAGAAAAGAAAGCCTAACTTCAGGGGAAGATAAGATGGAAGTCTACATAGTAGATTATTTAAGGAGTCCATTTTCAAGATCAAGACCAAAGGAACCTGAAAAGGATGTCTTCAATGCGCTCAGGATGGACGAAGTACTTGCTCTGCTAATAAAGGAAATGATAAAAAGAACAGGTATAGAGCCAAAAGAAATAGGAGATGTAATAACTGGTTGTGCTCTTCAGGTCCACGAAAACTGGCTTTATGGAGGAAGGCACCCTGTTCTTCTAGCTAACCTTCCATGGGAGGTTCCTTCTATGGGTGTTGACAGGGCCTGTGCCTCTTCAATGACAGCAATAGGGATTGGAGCGATGGAAATAGAAACCGGGAATTCGGAACTTGTAATAGCAGGGGGCATGGAACATATGACACATGTCCCTATGAGTGATAACCCTCACGTAGCTCCAAACTATAAGCTGTTAATCAGGCCTGAATATATGAAATATCAGATGAATGTTGGATATGTAATGGGGCTCACTGCAGAAAAACTTGCAGAAGTCAGCGGTATAGAGAAAAATGAAATGGATGAATGGTCTTACAGAAGCCATATGTTAGCAAGCAAAAGTGTTTCAGAAGGCTGGTTTTCAGGAGAAATACTTCCAGTAAAGACGGAATATCAAGGCAAAGAAATCGTTGTGGACAGGGATCAGAGCATAAGATCTGATACAACCTTAGAACAGATAAGGTCTTTACCTCCAGCTTTTAAGCAGGATGGGGTAATTACAGCGGGCAATTCTTCTCCACTTAACGCGGGAGCGTCCGCGGTTCTCTTGGCATCTGAAAAGGCAATTGAAAAATACAACCTCAAACCATTGGCGAAGATTAAATCAATTGGATGGGCAGGCGTTGAACCTTATTTGATGGGGAAGGGGCCTGTGCCATCTAGCAAAAAGGCGCTTGAAAAGGCAAATCTTAGTGTAGAAGATATAGACTACTGGGAAATAAACGAAGCTTTTGCTGTTGTAACTCTTTATGCTATAAAGGAACTTCACATAAACCCGGATAAAGTAAATGTGCACGGAGGGGCCATAGCGATAGGCCATCCTTTAGGGGCTACTGGTGCGAGAATAACTGGAACGCTTGCAAGAATACTTAAAGAAAAGAATGGAAAATACGGGGTTGCCACTCTTTGTGTTGGAGGAGGTCAAGGTTACGCAGTAGTCCTGGAGAGGGTTGAGTAATTTGAGCTTTGAATTACCTCAAGAAGTAGAAGAAACAAGAAAAAGGGCAAGAGATTTTGCATTAAGAGAATTCACAAAGGAGCTTATAGAGCATTTTGATGAAACCGAAGAGTATCCTAACGAAATAAGAAAAAAAGTTTTTGATGCTGGTTTTATAACGATAGAAAATCCTTGGAATATGTTAGTAACTATGGAAGAGTTCTGTAGAGTCGATCCAGGTATAGGGCTGAGCACTCTGGCTTCAGTATTTGGTTCTGAGATACTTCTGCTTTATGGAACTGATGAACAAAAGGAAAAATATCTTTATCCAACCTTAAAGGGTGAAAAGATAAGCGCAGTTGCTGTTACCGAGCCAGGCGCTGGGAGCGATGTAGCGGGAATATCATCTAGGATAGAAAAAACGGAAAAAGGATGGATGCTCAACGGGCATAAAATGTTCATAACTAACGGAACTGTAGCAGATCATTATTACCTGCTTGCCAGATCTGCTCCTCCGCCTTCCAGAGAGAAACGGCATCATGGATTGACGCTTGCTATAGTTGAAAGAAGGTGGAACGGGGTTAATCCTGTAAAGCTAAAGGGAAAGCTCGGAATGAGGGCGACGGATACGGCCGAAATCACATTTGAAAATGTAGCAGTACCCAATGAAAATATTGTTGGCGAAGAAGGCAAAGGTTTTTACATTATAATGACTTTCTTTAACATAAGCAGGGTTTATGTAGCGGCACAGAGCGTAGGTACTGCTCAAGGTATACTTGATCTGCTACTTGAGTACCTTGCTGAGAAACCCGCAAGTTTCAGGGAGATGGAATACGTACAATTTGCTCTTGCTGAAATAAGCGCGCTTATTGAAACGGCCAGAAACATAACATATAAAGCTGCTACAAAAGTTTTTTCATTCAATCCTGATCCTGCTTTAACAAGCATGGCAAAATATTATGCTGCCGAAATAGCAAACCAAGTGGCAAATACAGCTTTCAAAATAATTGGGATAGAAGCTTCAGGTTCTAAACTCGAAAAGCTCTATAGGGATGCAAAAATAACAGAGATCTGGGAAGGGACTAGCGAAATAGAAAAGCTTGTAATTTCGAGGATGATCCTTAAAAAGATTCAGGAGGTGAAATAAAACGTCTTCAGAAGAACAGAAGCTTTTAGTAAACATGATAGAACAGTTTGCAAAAGAAGAGCTTGAAAACGTTGCACAAAAAATTGAAAAAGAAGGTATAAGTAAAGATATCAGAAAAAGGCTTGCAGAGCTTGGTCTTCTTGCAGCAACATTGCCTCAGTCAGAAAATGGTTCTGGTATAGATAGAAGGTCTTTTTCTTTAGTTTTAATGACTATAGCTAAATACTCTGCATCTGTAGCTTATTTTACATATTTACAGAACACGCTAGTGAATGAGATACTTTTCAAAGCTCAAAAGCATAAAGAAGAAATCGCAAAAATAGCCTCTGGTGAATCAACCGGCACTCTGGTTCATGACCTGAACTTGAATTTCCCACAAGAAGTTTATATAAAAGGGTATGACCTATACGGCGCTAACAATTTTGTAATATTGCCAGACGCAGACTTTCATCTAGTGCTCGCAAGATCTGAAAGCTCTTCTTACTTAGTTATGACTAATCCAGTTAAGATAGAAAAAAAGAAACCATTAGGATTTAGAGCAATTAGCTTTGGAGTTGCAAGCTATAAACAAACAATTGAAGAAGACAGAATTATTTTAAAAGACGCAGATAGTTTATTAAAATCCCACGTTTTTGATACTTCCGATCAGATAGCAGCAATAGCGCTTGGAATGAGCGAGTCTGCTGTAGAAAAGGCAATAGAGTATTCAAAAGAAAGAAAGGCGTTTGAGAGCTATCTTTATGAATTTCAGCCAATATCCGCCGTGCTGACTGATATGAAAGGAAGAATAGAAGAAATGAAAAAGGCTCTTATGCTTTCCGAGGATGTGCAGGACAGGATATTATTAAAAATAAACGCACTGGAGCTCTCAAGATTGGCTTCAAGAGTCGCGCTACAGATTCATGGAGGATATGGTTATCTGGAAGATCTAGGAGTAGAAAGGTATTATAGAGATTCCATGTTCCTTACGATGCTATCTTCAAATTATATCAAAGATATAAAAACAGTATCAAAAGAAATAATATCACCTGATGCTTTTAAAATCTAAAACATAATTTTTAGATTTTATATACCGCTTAGACTTTTCACCTAAATTTTAAATTAAACACGCTTTGGGTTCAATATAATATTAAATTCCCGTTATTCTAACCCTTAAACAGAGCAAGCAAGTTATAAAAATTTAAATATAATATAGAATAATTAAAACTTATGAAAAAAATTCTGATGATACCAGGACCGATTGAGTATGAGCATGATGTTTTAAGTGCAATGGCAAAGCCAACATACGCGCATACATCAAAAGAGTTTGCAGAAATATTCAAGGACGCATTAGAAAAAACGATGATGATTTTTGACGCAAAAGATGGATTGCCCTATGCAATTTCTGGATCTGGGACGCTTGCAATGGAAATATCTACAGCTAATTTTATAAAAAAAGATTCTAAAATTCTCATTGTAAGCACAGGTTATTTTGGTGAAAGGTTTGTGGATCTTTTTTCGCGATTTTCTAAAAATGTTGAAGTTTATCGCCCACCTCTTGGACATTCTGCAGATCCCAAGGAAATTTATGAAAAAGTGAGCACTGGGGAATATGATCTTGTAACTGTAACGCACGTAGATACAAGCTCTGGAGTGAAAAACAACATAAAGGAAATTGCCAAGTTTTTCAGGGATCTTGATACAATACTGGTTGTTGACGGCGTGTGTTCTATAGGGGGAGAAGAATTCAGCATGCAATGGGGAGTGGATGTTGCTTTTACGGCGAGTCAAAAGGCTTTAGGGGTGCCTCCAGGCCTTGCAGTAGGAGTTGTGGGGCCAAAAGCGCTTAAATTTATGGAAAAGAATCCCCCTCTGACTTTCTATTCAGACCTTAGAATATGGCAGAATGTTCTTAGAACATATATGCAAGGGAAGGCAGCATATTTTGCGACTCCTGCCGTTAACTTGATACTCGCTCTTGATACAAGCTTGAACATGATAGTCAATGAGGGCATTGACAACAGAGTAAAAAGACACCAGATAATTGCTGAAAGCATAAGAGCTGCCTTAAAAGAAATAGGCCTTAAATTTATACCAAAGGAGGGGTCTTATGCTAACACGATATCGGTTCAGTATTTGCCAGAAAACGTTAAACAGTCAGATTTTCTCGCAGATGCAGAAAGGTTTGGGGCGGTTTTTGCAGGAGGTTTAATACCAGACATAAAGGAAAAATATTTCAGAATAGGTCACATGGGTTCGATAACTTCTTCAGAAGTATTGATAGCGATTGGAGCTGTTGAAAGAGCTCTAAAAAAGAATGGATACAAAATAGATTTAGGAAGAGGACTTTCAGCTGCACAGGAAGTGCTTTATAATAGCGGGTACTGATCTTTAGGAAAATTGTTTATTTAAATAGTTTTAAAAAATTGCTGTGTTGGATAAATAATATAAAACATGGCCGCTTTCGTTATTTTATACGCTAAGAAAGCAACCGCAATAATAACAAAAAATGGGGAATAAGTTTATTGACAGAAGGAACTGGGTAAAGTACAACGAACAGCTTGTTGCCAGGAAAGTTATTTCCTATTTAAATGTTGGAGCAAGGGACAAAGAGCTTGAAGCAATGAACAAAGCATAAAAAATCTGTTGCTTAAAAGTGACCTGTATAAAAGTATGTTCCTTTTACTATACTACACAGGTTTTCTTTTCCATCATATACTTCTATTAGTGCATAAGCAAGGTTCTTTCCTTTTTTTATTATCTTAGATCTCGCTTTTATAGGTCCTTCAGTTATCGGTCTCAGGTATGTTACTTCTAGGTCCACAGTAACTTCATTATAACCTAGGTTGCTCGTAAGGGCTGCACATCCTCCTGCAGCGTCCGCAATCGTCGCTATAGCGCCTCCGTTAACAGAGCCCCCGAACCTTGTGATTTCAGGTTTAAATTCCATATAAAGCTCACAGGAGCCTTCCTGTATGCTTTTAACCTTTATACCCAAGTACTTTAAAAAAGGGTCATTTTCAAGAACTTCTTTTAGAATATCTAGGCTCATAACACTTTAATTAAAGTGTTATGAATAAAAAAGTTTCTAATCTACTTTAACGAATAAAGGTAGCCGCTAAAATAAAGGGTCCAGAGAAGTATCGGATATGCTATCATCCTTTCTAAGCCTCCAACGCCTATTCCCAGTGTTATGCCATAAATATAAAAGCTTAAAGATATTAGAGATACCAGCCCAATCAGTACAGATATATAAGACATAATATCCTTTTGAATTCTAAAAGAGCTTATTACAGCAAGAGAGCCGAAGAAAAAAGTTACAAATGAAACCAGAGTGTGAATGTGATATGGAGAACCTTCAGGAAATACCCCAACAAGCGCGGCGCCAAGCCCGGCTATGAACATAAGGGCAGGAAAAAGCTTTACATTGATGCTTTTATAAACTAAATACGAAACAATTACTATAGCTATGCCAAATATAATGATAGAAGTGTTAAAAATCGGCGCTGTAGGACCTACTCCAAGATCGCTTATATAGTTGTTTCTTATGCTGTATCCACTATACTTAGCTTCGGCAATGATCATCGCAATTATAAACTGAAAGGTTCCCGCAAAAGCCAGTGCTCCTGCGTATTTTGTATAAGTTTTTCCGTTCACGTTTTAAAAAATAAAAACGCCGATTTATATATTTTAATTTTTAATGCTTAATTATATATAAATGGAACAATCCCATTATAATCTTAAAGGGGAACCCCGTTGAGAATAGTTCCATTAGGCGAAGAATCATTTGGTATAAGATCCATGTGCGTTAAGGTCGATGTTGAAGGAACAGTTTTTATACTTGACCCAGGAGCAAGCTTGGCTCCAAGAAGGTTCGGTTTGCCGCCTCATCCTCTTGAGATTGATGCTATAAAAAATTTTAGAAAGAGACTGTACGATAATTTTAAAGACGTCGAGTACCTTTTTATATCCCATTATCACAGAGACCATTTTACTCCCGTTTACAAAAGCGTTTATATGGGAACAGAGGGCGAAAACATCTACAAAAATAAAAAAGTGATGATTAAAAATTATAACAACGCAAACTACAGCCAGAAAGTAAGGGGGTATATGCTTGAAAAAGACGCAAAAAGCACGTCAAGCGATTGGATTTTTGCAGACGGTAAAAGCTTTAAGATAGGGGACATATCAATCAAGGTTTCTGACCCTATTCCTCATGGAAAAGAAGGCAGCAAAACAGGATTTATAATAGGAATATCTATAAAGCATAAAGGTTTTAGCTTAACTTATATTCCAGACGTTCAAGGCCCGCTTACAAAAAAAGCTGTAATGTTCGCTAAAGAAACAAAACCAGATATGCTCATACTTGGAGGATTTCCCTATTACTTATTTGGCTATGTTTTTAACGAAGAAGACCTTGAACTTTCAAAGAAACTTTTAACCGAAATTATAGTAGAAACAAAACCTGAAACAACGGTAATAGGGCATCACCTTTTGAGAAGCAAAGACTGGGTCAACGCCGTTCCTGAGAGTATTAGCTTCAAAACTTACGCATCCCTGCTGGGTATGGAGGAGAGGCTTCTTGAGGCCAGAAGAAAGGAGCTTTATGAGAAGGAGAAACCTCCTCCAGAATACTTTGAGCTGTTCAAGAAAAAGGCAAAAGATGAGGAGGACTAGAAATGCTTTTATACGAAGCGCATTTGAAAGAATACAGGGCCGGTGGTGTAGCCTGGTTAGCACGTCGCCCTCACACGGCGGAGATCGCCGGTTCGAATCC
>Ga0080003_1000219_pt1 | contig 40660 bp, 43 predicted proteins | sample JossMetagenome_FD_69206 | JGI IMG/M metagenome (GOLD analysis project Ga0080003, IMG submission 69206) | Hot spring microbial communities from Joseph's Coat, Yellowstone National Park, USA - JC2_E (SPADES assembly) (version 2) | ecosystem: Environmental > Aquatic > Thermal springs > Hot (42-90C)... | reverse complement strand
ACTAGCTCATCAATCACGGGCAAACTAACCCCATAGTACCTACTAAGGAGCATGTGTTGATACGTCATGACCCTACCAACCATGCCCTCCCTCCAATCGTAGCTGGAGAGTACTCCCTCAACCTCCGCCCTAGCCATCTCAAGTACATGTTCTATCAACTCCATATCCACAGCCTCACCCCTCATCACCTTGAGAGCCAATTTTGTGCTTTCATTAGCCCTTAACGTGTATAGTATCCTATCTCTCAAGACCCCACCCAACTTATCGAGGTACGGCCTCAGCTCCTGCTCATCAATTTCATCCCACCTAACCTCCCAATAATGATTACCCAACTTACTACGTATCCTATCGGGTAAATCCATGTTCAGCAATTCACGAAGCCCCTCATCAATCTCGGCCTGGAGCCTCGGGTGTATGTCAGCCGTACTATGCCTAATCCCCGTATCCAGGACCAGGAAGACACCGCCCAACCTAGGCAGTATTTCGACATTATATGGCGGCTTGGTTTCAATACGCACTATATTACCGAAGGCCGCCGCGTACTGGTCAAGCCTACCGCAGGGAATACCCATTACGTCATGCTCAGCCTCATAGGCCAGCTCAGCCAGCTCTTTCCTATCAAGCCCCAGCCTGTTCAGAGTGTTTATTGCCGATGCCAATGCTACGAGCAGGGTGCCACTACTCCCGAGCCCTGAGGCTATTGGCACAGAACTACGTATCCAAGCCCTGAATGGCTTAACATAATAACCATGCCTTCTGAACGTTAGTACGAGGGCCCTCACGTAATCACCAAACCACTTATTACCACGTAAACCTAGATCGCTTGGTTGGAACTTATCGACATAATCCAACCCTTCATCCCTCAAATTCCCCGATGCAATCATGAAGTTATTGCTCAATATTGACGCAGCGACATAGGTCCTCAGGTTTATACCTACAGCGACCACAGGTAGGCCCTTATAGTCCTGGTGCGTGTTTAGGAAATCGAGACGACCCGGTGCTGAGGTAAGTATTGCTGGTGGTTCACCGTAGAATTGACGGAATTCATCAACCACTTCATTAATCATCGCAGTAACGTAAGGCCTCACTACTTTAAATGTTTAAATCCGCACGTTGTTATTGGGATTTAATGAGATTGCGGAGGGATACTGTGATGGGCGTGCCTGTTGAGATTCTGGAGTTTGAGCATGGTGTTGAGACCGTGGAGAGGGCTGCCAGGGAGAGTGGAGAGCCCGTTAGCAGGATTGTTAAGACCATACTGCTCAGGGTTGGTGATGAATATGTGGTGGCTATCGTCAGGGGCGATAGGCGTATCGACTTGGAGAGATTATCGCACTTGCTGGGTAGGGGGGTGGTTATGGCTAGGGCTAGGGAGGTTAGGCAGGTTTTGGGTGTTGAGGTAGGTGCGGTAACACCATTGAGTGAGCGCGTGAAATCCCTAAGGGTTGTCATGGATCCTGCAATTCTTGAGAATGACTACGTGCTTTGTGGTGGTGGGTCTAAGAACACCTTAATTAAAGTACGTACTGAGGACTTGGTTCAATTACTGAAACCAACCTTCATCGACGCCTTTACATAGGCTTAATTAGTTTTGCTATGAAGAAGCCTGGCGTATCCTGAACATGCGGGTAAAACCTGGCAACGGAGTCTCGGTACCTATCTACTAAACCACCCGAGGCATTGGGTATCGATATGTCCACAACCCTGAAACCCAGGCTTTCCGCATACGCCATGTTGTCCTCATTCTCGAGCGGCGGTATCGTGCATGTTGAGTAAACCAGAACCCCACCCGGCTTAAGGAGCTTCCAGGCAACCCTAATGAACTGCCTCTGGTACTCAGACATGGACTTCACTAGATCCATGGTCTTAACATCGAATAGCCTAGGCCTCACACCCATGTCGGTGCATGGTGGGTCTATCAACACCTTGTCAACTAGTCCCACGAGCTCGGGTTTGTCGATGTCCAGGTACCTAGTATCCCTAACCTCAGTCCTATAGAGGCCCGCCATTCCCAATCGGCCCAGTATTGTATCCATTTCCCTAACCTTACCTGGACTCCTATCAAACGCATAGATTACAGCCTTACCTGCGGTGAGTTGTATAACATGGCTTAACTTACCGCCAGGCGCCGCGTTCATATCAACAACAACCTCACCAGGCCTTGGATCCAGCACATGGGCAACCCATTGCGCCGGCAGGCTTTGGTCATAGAACAAACCTAGTTCATACTCAGGCATCTCCCTAACCTTAGGTAAACTGTAGGTGCTAATGAGGGTTCTAACGGCAACACCATTACTAACCCTCCCAACCTCATCACCATCAACTTCGGCGATCCCAAGGGCCACAATCTCACCATTTGGTGCAATCACATTTACCTCATCACCCCTCTTAACACCATTCTCAAACCTCACAACACCTGGTACATATAGGTTAGCACCCATGTATACGCTCTCGGCAGCCCTCTTATCGGCAATTACGATTTTTCTAGCGGATGGAATCCTATTAGGTCCCTTAACAGGGATCCATAGTGCCTCGTTTAAATGCTCGTCGGGGTAAACATCAATATTTCGCTCCCGTAACCTATTAATCAAATCCCCAGGGTTTATCCTAAGTGTGTTAGCCCTTACGTAGTACCTACCTGGTGGTCTCCTAACGGCATTAAATAAGCTCTCTAACCCTCCCTCAGAGAAGTACTGGAGTAAGTATTTGTATAATTGATAATCAATCCTATGCCCCCTAACGACCTCTATCTCCCTCCCACCCATACTAATCAAATTAATTAATATTCCCTGAGACTTGGTTACTCATATCCCTCAATCTCTTGAGGAGCATGTTGACAGTACCGTCAGGGTTCTCCTTAGCCGACCTCCACAGTTCCATACTCTCTGTGATTATGTACTTAAGTATTCTAGACCTGGACTTTATGGGCTTTGAGCTCTCGACCCTAACATAACCATTGTTGGCGAGTTTTCCGAGAACCTTAGCGGTCCTCAGTATGTTTGAGTGCTTACTATCGAGACCTGCGAACTTGAGTAATGACCTAGCCTTAATAGTGACCCTCCTACCCTTACTCTTGCTTATTAAATCAACAAGCGCTTTAATAATTCTAGAGTCGGACTCCTCCATCATGAAATCCCACTAATTAGCCCTTAATAACAGTTATTCACCGACAAGGGCGAATCGCATTTAGGATGAACTTAGACAAAACTAATTATTACCTATGATTAGATGCAAAACACCTATTAATAGGCATTGGGTTTCATGAAACGTGCTTAATAACGACGATAGGAGATTATTAATGGAGCTTCAATACAATTTCCCAATAGTGAGGAGACCATTTAATGAAATAGCCAATAGGTTAGGAACTACCGAAGATTGGGTTCTGAACAAAGTCAATGAATTCGTAAGGCTAAGAATCATTAGGAGGATTGGAGCCCTCGTTAACTATAAATCCAGGGGCTTGGTTTCCGCCCTAACAGGTGTTAATGTGCCAGATGGGTTAATCGATACTGTCGCCAAGGCCATAAACTCAGACCCCCAGGTCTCCCACAACTTCGTTAGGAATCATCCCAGGTATAATGTTTGGTTCGTTACCAAAGCGCAGAATAAGGAAGAACTCCTGAAAAAGGTTTCAGGCACTCTGTCGAGGTTTAATCTTCGTGATTACGTAGTATTAACCGCATTGAGGACTTACAAGATTGACGTTAAGTTTGACCTAATGAGGGGTGTCTCGAGGACTAAGTCTCCACCTTTACCAAGCGAAGTACCTCCAATAGAGTCCACGGGCTTACCTATGGATTTCTTCAGAAAGTTGAGGGCTATTAAGGTTGTTGATGAACCATTTAATGAGATCGCGAAAATCGCAGGCATTGATGTTGATAGGTTAGGTGATTTAATAGGTAGGTTAATGAAACTTGGAGTAATTAGAGACTTTTATGCAACACTTGATTCTGACAAGGTTGGGTTCAGGGAGAACGCCATGGTCGTGTTTAAGGCTTCACAAGAGTTTTGTGAGAGGGTTGCGTTAATTGAGGAGGCGACGCACGTGGTACTTAGGGAGATAACCTTCGGTGAGTGGCCATATAACTGTTACTTCATGATTCACGGAGTTAGTAAGGGCGTTATTGAGGGTTCCGTTAATGACATAATGCATAGACTCGGTATTGGGGAATATGAGATACTATACAGCATCAAGAACCTATTACCAGAGATGTCCAATAGGCTTGAGTTAACGAGTATCTGAGCTTTGCATAACCCTAGCTTTACTAACTAACCAATAGGCCACGGCTAACACCAGTATGCCGATCACTAATATTATTCCATAATCTAATGAGACGCTCGGCGTTGCAACATAAAGCAATAACTCCCTCGATATTGCCGTTAATACGACAGCCAAAACTAAATCTACAACTACCGAACCAGTCCTTATGTACTCCAGGAACATGTCCACGAATTCCAGAGCTATGACTACGAGAAATACAGCCGATAATGCGCTTAGTATCTTTATGTCGGTAATTGATGAAAATGGTACCAGAGACATTATATCGCGGACGGCTAAATAGAGGGCTACCGCACCTAATATTATCGTTATGATTATTATAACTAGATACAGGGCTATGCTAATTATCCTAAATACGCGTATTACAGTTTTTATGTCCATATATGAATTTCACATGCGTTATGGGGTTTAAATTATTAAATCCATGCATATGTAGTCCTTTGAATTTAATAATAGTCAGTTGAATTCCTACGTAAAGCATAAGCAATAATGTTTTTAAGGTCCGCCGTATATGGTCTCTGTGTCGTTGGAGCAGCTTTATGAAATCCTTAGGAAGATTGATAGTAAGGTTGATGAGGTATATAAGTTGAGGGATAGTGAGGACGCGGAGATTTCTAGGTTAATAGGTGAGGTTAGGGTTAAGGTTCAGGGTGAGGTTGAGAATTACATAAAGAAGTTAATCAACGAGTATAGGGAGAACAGGAGTAGGGAGGTTGAGGAGGAGGTGCGCAAATACTCAGAGAATCTACATAGGGATATTGAGGAGTTCAGGAAGAAGATTAACAATGCAATAGATAAGACCGTTGATGAAGTGATTAGGGCATTAATCGGTGAGTAGTGAAGATGCCAGGTACTTACGTTGTTAGGTTAACGGCATTGGGCCCAAGGGTTAGGGGCTTGAGGGCGCGGTATCTATCAAAAAATGAACTGAACGCATTAATACTTGCCCCAACAATCGATGATGCATTCAATGTTCTTAAGAGTACGGACTATGGTGAGGTTACCGAGAGGATCGGTAAAGCATCCAATGAAGCCCAGATTACAAATGAGGTCAGGACACGCATCATTAGGCTACTGAGCTCTCTCGCCTTTTCCGTGCCTGAACCAGCATCTACAGTATTGAGGTCGTACTTGATGAGGTTTGAGCTTGAGAATGTGAAGGCTATTGCCAAATCATTAATTAGGGGATTGGAGAGAGGTTCCATGGAGGGCTTAGTTAATGTAGCCGTTGAGGAGGAGCTTGGTAGGAGGCATGTGCTGGCTATGATGATAGGTGTTAGGGATGTTGAGGATCTTCGTAATAGATTACTTGAGATACGCCATCCAGCAGGGTCTGCCCTGGATATATTCTTAAGGGTTAGTAAGCAGTTTACGCAATACTCAATCATGTTGCTGGACACATTAATTGATAAAGCATTCATAGAGTATCTATCGAGATTGACAAGGATAGACGAGTCCATAAATAGATTCATACACAGTATCATTGATTATTACAACGTTAATATAATCCTCAGGGGCAAGCTGTGGGGTTTACCGCAGGAAGTAATTAATGAATTGACAATACGCACAGGCCCTGTCGCATCTACAGCACTTAAGATATATGGTGAATCACCAACTAGAATACTCGAGGAGGTAGCAGTGGTGTTTCCGGCAATGGATGAGCTAATCAAGGTTACGGGTTCGTCAGATCTAAGGCTTCTCGTCCAGTATCTCGGACCATTCAGTTATAAATTCGCACGCAATCTCGAGGAGTATGTATTGTCACTGTATACAGAGTTTTCACCAGGGGCTGCCCTAGCTGCTGCTCACCTTAAGTTTACTGAGGGCGAGTTAGTCATTGCATTATTGAATGCATTCCTTGAGGGATTGCCTAGGGATTTTATTGCAAAGCTTTATGGGCCTGTCATTTAAATTATTTAATGGATTTTACCTCCTCAACCTTCTTCATCAACTCCTCCTTAGCCTTATTAATCCTCTCATTGATCTGTCCAAGGTACTTATTCACAATCTTTTTCGACTCCTCCTGAACAAGCTCATTTATACTCGGCATCAATGAGCCCCTCAGGCAACTACTTATATACCTTATTATCTAATAATCTAATGATTATCTACGGCGAGACAATACCGTAACCGCATTTATTATAAGAATTATTGTTGACATCGACATGAGCACAACCGAGATCATCAAAAGGACCCAGTTTATTTGGGTTCTACTCACGTAAGCCATTGCCTCTATGGTGGCTGTGCTGATTTCAGAGCATGTTCCATTTATTGATACTATCGTTATTGTATTTATGCATGGGCATGATAGAGGTATGGCTGGTTTTATGTATATGTTAAGGTCATTGTTAGCCACGGTGTTAGTCAGTAGGGAGTATGTGTAGGGTGTGTATACCATGGTCCTATTATTACTCAATGCAGTTATTGAGATGTATCCGCTGCCTAATATTGTTACGTTCAACGTTAAGAGACACTCCCCAGGTAATGTAATGTTGATCCATTTACCCGTTGGGTTAAAGATATTAAATATCACCTGGCTCTTGTTACTGAATGATACGTACCGGATCAGGGGTATGTAGGTAATATCACGCGCAATTATTGACCCATTAGTTAACCGTACAGGACTTCCTCCATTTATTGATACTAGGGCGTTACCATGTACATAGTTTGTGATAGTTACGTAACCAGGTAATACGCATGTTTTTACGCTATTTAATTTTCCATTAACACAATCAATAACTTCACCCTTACCCGCCAGTGATTGGGAGAATAGTACTAACCCAAGTATTAATACGACCAATGCAATAATTACAGTAACTAGGGATCTAATCATTTAATTCGCCCAACAAGTCAGTATTTAATTAATTTACCACACAATTCAACGAAAGTGGTTACTTATCGATTCCCAATCATCCTTACTTAACCTCCAACCCATGGCGCCTGCGTTCTCCTCCACATGCTCAATCCTACCCGCCTTGGGTATTGGTACCAGGTTATCAATACCCACATACCAATTAAGCACAACCTGTATCGCCGTCTTACCGTATTTCTTACCAATACCCCTAAGGAACTCATTATTAGCAAAGGCTCCCTTCTCTATCGGCGTATATGCCAGGTACAACATACCATTTCTCTGAACAAACGGTATTACTGAAGCCTCATCAACCCTATGAAGCAAACTATACCTATTCTCAACCGCAGCAATATCGTACTTACTGAGACATGATCTAGCCTCCTCAATGCCTCCGACATCGAAGTTACTGAGACCAAAGAATCTAATCACACCATCATTCACGAGCCTCTCCATAGCCCTCATAGTCTCACAAACAGGAACATCGGGGGCAGGCCAATGGAGTAGGTATAGGTCTATGTACGTGCCTAACCTATTAGCACTAGCCCTGGCAGATTTTATAACATCATCATACCTCGCGTGGTTAGGCCAGACCTTACTAACAACGAATAACTCTTCGCGTGGAAAGCCTCTTATCGCTTTGCCTACAACCTCCTCTGAATGGCCACCTCCATACATCTCTGCAGTGTCTATGAGTGTTATGCCGAGCTCAATACCTCTCCTCAATACCTTAACCCAATCATCATCACCATTATAATCTGGGCTCCAATAACCACCACCAATTCCCCAGGTACCCATTCCAATTACAGAAACTTCACCATTAATCGACTTTATGTACTTTGTATCTCTCATGAAATTCACCATGAACCATCGCATTCACCAGTTTATAAAGTAGTTGCCGACTTGAGATAAAAATGGAACAATTCTCTGATATCATGGTGCTTCTGTGTTAGATTATTGTAAATCAATAATGTAAATGTATTGAAATGCATCAATTAGTATTGATTCATGGTGCGAAAGAATTTAATGCCGAGTTAGTAATGTAACTATGTATGTCGAGCCTAGAATTGGGCGAGAGTGACAAGCTCGTATTAAGGATTGTTGGTGATCACTGTGAACGTAAGGGTCAAGACAGTATTAAATTAGATGAAATATCAGAAAGATTGAGGGTTGCGGGTATTGGCATTAATGATGCTATGGACTCACTGTATAGGTTGGAGGATGCAGGGCTTGTGAGACTTGAGATTGTTGGTTACTCAACAATAATTTACTTAACTGAGAAGGGTAAGGAGATTTATAGGAAATTATGACATGATTTTAAGAAGTTTTTATTAAAAATAACTTATTTGCCTGGTTTGTTATACGCATCCTGTTGGTTTTGGTGCCCCTGCTACCTTGCATGCTCCGTGTGCTGGTCCATCTGGGAATAGTTCGTAGATCCCCTCAAGTGTTTCCCCTGTTTCTTTTAGGAGCATCTTTATTGGTGGGCATACTCCGTAGGTTTCCCAGTACTGCCTCAGGTACCTAACAACCTTCCAATGTCTCTCAGTCATCGCCTGAACGCCCTCGAGGTTTTTAGCCATCCATTCAGCAACCTTCTCATCCCAAACCTCAGGATTCTGCAGAAAACAATCCTCATCCAACAATATCTTCTTACCAGCGACCTCATACTCACCAGGACATGTTACTGTGGGCATATCCTCACCTCATTCTGACCATTGTCTTATTTTTAAGATAAGAATTATTACACGTGGCTTGTAAAACTGGTTATTACGATTATATTATTAAACCCTCACCTTAAATATGTTTTTCATTGTTAATTTATAGAATACATGCTTTGCATCATCATAACTCAGCCCATATGTATATCTTAGTATAGCTGAGTCCGCAATTATTGCCTTATCATAATTTATAGAACCAATCTTCCTTAAAATCCTCGATCTAAGTATAACGTAAATGACAGTCCTGGCACCAAGAACCCTCTCCTCAGTCGTGTTTTGCGGTGTTTGTGGCTTTTTTACATAATTAAGTGTTAATTTAAGCCCTGGCGGTTGTGGTATACTAATCCCGAACCTCTTGCCAATAACATTAGATAGTGAGACAGTATTAGGTCTACAACCTAACTTAGTGCCTATATACTCCCTAAGTATCTCGTTATAGTAATCGGCGTGTATTAATACGTCACCCTTCACTTCACGTAAATTCTTAATAATCTCCCTAGCCCTTAATTCCGACCTAAACTTTATCCTCTCGGCGTCCATTTTCGCGTATTTTATTGTTAATTGAACAATATCGTCAAAATCACCCCTTAGAAATGCCGAGCCATACCTTCTCATTACTTCACCAATCCTGGACTCAATATAAGCAATGTACTTATCATTATAATCCAAAGGTGCTTGAGGCATACCCTTAACAATCGATGCCACCCTTATTTTCATGGCAATTAATTCGTAGGGATCAATGGGAATCACCGAGACACCCTTGCTGTATAGATCCCTTAGGGTTTCGTAGAAAGCCCTTGTGTATTCAAGGTCTGAATATTCAATATCATAGAGTAGGCTGTTGAAGTTTATTTCTCCTTTTATGAAACGTCTAATGCTCTCTATATCAGGTATTTCAGCAATCAGTACATCGTATTGCTCAGCAAACTCCCTAAAATACTTCAGATACTCAATTCTGGGTGGTGTTAAAATTATCGTAAGCACTTAGAGACACCCCATTTCACTTATTAATTGAGAAAAACATTAGTTTTGATGGAAATCTATTGGACAAGCCAATCACATATACGTTATGAATTGTCTAACACCGAAGTTCCACGAAGCCTCCTCACACCTATTATGCCTTGTCCTTGGCACACCCAGTTTACTCATGAATTCGTCGATCCCTATCCTATCTATATAATCCCCAAGTCTCTCGCCAGGCTTAGCCTCTCCTCTCCATATGTCTACTATCTTCCTAACTGCGGCAACAACCTCCCTATACTCAGGAGGATTGACGGGCAACCAAGGAATCACCTTGTATGGGAGCCTCGGTCCCGTACCTGTGTTGCTCGTCTTGCCGCCGGCGAAAATCGCCACACCAATCTTATTTGGATCCCAATCGAAGTAATCACAAACATTCTTACACCTACTACATGCTATGCACTTCCTCTCATCAACTTCAATGCCAACTGTTCCATCAGGCTTACCGAAGAGTTTAATTGCGCCTACTGGGCATACAGCAGCAACGTCTGGTGTGACCTTCTTAAGAGCCTCGGCACTAGTTGGTAGGCAGAACTTAATCCTCTCAGGATCAGGTTTTGGCGCCTGCCCATAATGACCAACAACGACTATATCGCCGGCTAGCGTACCGCCACACACATTGGGGCAACCTGCGACGAAGATCATCAACTTGGCCGGTAGCTCTATTTCTCCTGTAAAATACGGCTTTAAGTGATTATACAACACCTGGGTTATTGATGGAGCATCAACAACAGCCGTAGTACACGTTAGGTAAGCCGTACACGATGTTATATGCCACAGAGATCTACCCCATCCTCCCACTGGGAAGCCTAGCTTCTCGACCTCCTCCTTGATCTTTAAAGCCTTATCAAGACTATCGGTAATGAACTCCAGGTTCATACCCCTGGTTGACCTAACAACACCAAGTCCATACTTATCCGCAATATCGACGAACTTCTCGAGAGTATCCACACTCAACCTGCTATTTGATGGTAATCCCACCTTTACCGTGAATATTCTATCACCAGTCTCGCTTATGTGTTCAATGATTCCATTACCATGGAATTTTCTATCAATCCATCTACCATAATTATTCCTAATTATTTCAGGCAGTTGTGTTGAGAATGGCACTGGTATCCTCTTGTTCATTCTGTCCTTTGGTTCAGGGGTTATTGCCAGGCTCATGCCCATCACCCCTCACCAAAGTACTCCCTAACCAATGACCTCGACCAATCCTCATACATTTTCCTCTCGTCATCAGTCAAAACAGCAGCAATAGAAACCCTAAGATGCGCCGATGGGGTTCCCCTAGGCTTATTAGGCAACGTCTTATCAGCAACCTCGCTGATTACCTTAAAACCTCTCCTAATAATCATATCGCCAATTCTATGCCTACGTGGCGCCAATTCCATATATTTATTTATTAACTCCGTGGCAAAGGGTATGACATCCTCTATCGAGTCAAGTAATGCCACGGCCCTAGCAAGCTTAGGCCCGAAGTGGCCCTGCGCGTGGGCTCCTACGAGTAGTGCTATCTTCCTATTCTTTCCAGGCTTTATTGCTGGGAATGCCTTCCTGATGCAGTTCATTGCTTTGAGGCACTTTGAACCATCTATTCTCAATTCCTTTCTCTCCTCATCCCAGGTAATAGCCTTTGAAGGACAGGACTCAACAAGCTCCTTCGGGTTTATTTTACCCTCCTCAACCATCTTCCTGAGTAATCCCTGATCCACCTCAGGTGCTCCGACCCAGGTACCTATTAATGCGAAGTCGCTTCTCGAGTTTGCCGTGGCGCAATCCATCGGACATCCGCTGAACTTAAACTTAATCTTGTATGGGAACATCTGCGTATTTAAGTATCTATAAATTGCTGGGTGGCTCCTTACGTAATCCATGGCGTGTAACGTGTCATATAGTGCGAACTCGCATAGGGCTGGTCCTGGGCATGCGTAGAACTCCCTAAACGTATCGCCTGAACCACCCACGTCTGTTCCAATTATCGTCCTTATGGCATCCACAGCCTCATCAGCCTTTTCCGCGATCATGTTCATAACAAGAGCCCCCGTGTTCCCTCCAAGCTCTAACAATTCGATTCCATACTTCTTAGCAACCTCGATTACCTTCCTTAGGTAACTTGTTGAGTAGAACCTTCCTGCTGGTGCGTATGTTCTGAAATGTATCTCAACGAACTTACCATCCCTACTCCTCCTGGCTAATATCCCACTGAATACATATCTTACTCTGAATGACCCGCTTAACCACGGTGTATACTTCTTAGCTAAGCCCTCGGCATAAGCCTCTATGGGATATTTGGTCTTCCTTAATTCCTTCACATAGCTAGGCCAGGGACCACCCTCAAGATACTCAAGCATCTTCATGCCACGCTCAAGATCACTGGGTGTTTTTTGCTCCGACATGTTTATCGTTGATTATTCTGGACATTTTTGAAAAGGGTTATTCCACATTGTACGTGTTAGTTGTTTTAACAAGATCCTCAGATCAGTACATATTCAAGCTTGCTTCCTTGACTTTCTTGCCTAGTGATTTCATGATCATTAAGAATACATATAACCCATTAAGTACATCCTTATCCCTAAGTAGCCTTATGACGTCCGAAAGATTTACGTCTTTGTCCTTAATCCTAGTCATTGCTTTATCAATCTCATCATCATTCAATGACTCACCTAACAACTTAGGCAGTGGACTATTGAGTAGACCATCAATTAATGGCGCTAATCCTCTGACCATTACGGCCAAGTTATCAATCATATCGTCAGTTATTACACTTGATATGTTCTTAATGGTCATTAATAAATCAATGGCCGTGTCGAGTGCGCCTGATTCATATAGTAGTATTAACTTATTCATTACGTCAATTAATGCCTCATCCTTATTAACACCCTCAATCAATCTCTCAACTCTCTTAGGAGGTACACCCACACTCATACCAATCCCCTCATGGTTAGTGGTAATGTTAAATAAAACGCCCTAATGAACCACCAACCAAACCTTGTGGTTATAAATGGCATCTCATCAACCCTGTAATTCCACCATGGTAACCAAGCCCTACCCCTACCATGCTGCGTATAGAGATCACTGAGCATTGGACATATTGTCTCGCCCTTATACACCTTACGTGGACCGATGCCCAGTACATCACTGGTTATATTCTCAACAACAACATCGGATTGGTAGTGGGCTACCGAGGCTGCCTTAGTCACAGCTAAAGCTGTAGCATCACCAATCACGTAAACTTCGTCATACCTCACCTTACCCTTGTGGTATTGAAGCGTATATCGATCACAGGGCACGAATCCATATGGGTCACCTATCCCTGACTTACTAATGGCCTTGACACCTCTGTGTGGTGGTATTGTGATTAATAAGTCGTACTTTACCCTCTCACCCTTATCGCTAATTACAACCTTCTCCTCAGCCCTTACCTCTGATGCCGTGAAATTAAACACATAATTAACACCACGCTCCTCAAGTAACTGCTTACCCAATCTATTCACCTCAGGTTGTGCATGCAGGTAATCGATTGGGTATAGCAACGTTATATTTACGTTACTACGCACACCCTTATCTCTGAGGAAATCATCAAGCATTAAGCCAAACTTTAGCGGTGCTATTGGGCACTTTATTGGTGGTTCTACGAATAACTCAACTATCGTGCCCTTGCTAAATCCCTGAAGCGTATTCCTAAGCTCCAGTGTGCCATCAAGTGTGTAGTACGTGTGGTAATCCTTCAATAAGCCTGGTATCTCTTCAGGAACATAGTCAGCTCCCGTTGCTATCACCAGGTAATCATACACGTACTTATTACCGTCGGCAAACATTAAGGTTCTATTTGCTAAATCAATACTTGACAACTCACCTGACTTACCAAACCTATACCTAATCCTTGAGTTCAATACCTCCTTTTTCGAACCTCTGGCATACTCCTCACTCATTGATCCAAAGGCTATCAGAGGATACATGGCTTGGATCTCGTACTCTTCGCTCTTATCGAATAGTGCAATCTCCACATTACCCCTAGCGATTTCCCACCTAAGCCTTCTCGCAAGTTTGTTTGCAACAACGATACCCGAGAAATTCCCACCCACCACCGCTATCCTCTTCATTAGTACATGGTCGCATTACTGATATACATAATTTATATTTCACATATTACGTGAAATCCCCAACGCAACTAATAATTTAGTTTATAGTTAGTTTATGTGTACACTGAAATTGAACTCGAAATCTTTCAATTAGACTATTCAGAAATTTTTATCGAAGATTTCTCCAGTACGATTATTCATAATTATATTTTTTCTGTTACACGGTATATGTAGAATAACGAAAATAAATAAATCGTTCTCGAAATACAATTGTGGATTACATGGTAATACTATCGTTAATTGTTAAATACACTTCGTATATAGCATTTTTAATATTCGTAGTAGGTATGGTATACAGATGGAGAAAATGGTCCACGATGCCTATACACCTTAGGTGGGAGCTCTATCCCGTCCCTCATGAGGCGGGTAAGGCTGGATATGGTGGTAGCTACTTAGAGGAGTTTTCCTGGTGGGATAAGGAACGAAATGTCTCCATCATTGGTGAACTCAAGGAAATGCTTGAGGAAATGCTTTTCATAAAGAGAATTTATAATAATAACAAAAAATTATGGATACTATCATACTCATTTCACCTAGGAATATACTTAATATTAATATGGTTTTTATTAGTGTTCCTAGGTAGTATAACAATTGCCTATGCGTATATACCAATACCATCAAGTAATCCCTGGGCAATTTTCCTCTTCTACGTTACCCTGGTAATTGGTGGCCTTGGTGATTTATTAGCAATAGTTGGAGGCCTTGGCTTACTTATTAGGAGACTTATTAATCCCGTGTTAAGGGATTACACGACATGGCCTGACTACCTCAACTTAATCCTTGTATTATTACCATTAATTAGCGGTTTAGTTGCCTGGATCTATGACCCATACTTCAATCTAGCAAGGGGGTTCATGGCGAGCTTGATAAGTACGATGGCAACACCGTACATGCCCTTGGCAATAATAATTAATTTAGCATTAATTCAGATACTTATAGCTTATATACCATTCTCGAAAATAACACATTTCATAGGTAAGTACTTTACGTACCATAAGGTACTTTGGGATGATGAACCTAACCTAGGGCAATTGGACGGTGAAATACGGAATTTAATTAGTACGAGATTACCATGGAGTGCGCCTCACATTAAACCAAATGAAACCTGGGAAAGCAATGTAGTGGGTGGTGCTAAATGAGCAGGAAGGATTTTGTAAGGATCAAGGACATAAGTAAGCCCGGTACCCAACTAATTAAATTAACTCTCAATGACCTATTAACACTACCACCTCCCTATGATAAACCAGGTATGGAACCACCAATGACGGAACCGAAACCAGATTGGGCTAAGAACTACGTTACCGAGTTGGATGGATACATAGCCATTGATATCCCATGGAAACCAAAGAGTAAGGATGAGGAGGAACAAATTATTAAAAAGTTTCTTGATGGCTTGAGGAAATTAACTTCGAGAGAGGGTAATTGGACGTTTCTACTACCCCTCCTCCTTTCGCTGGACTATTGTGCAAAATGCCAAAATTGTGCGGAGGCGTGCCCCATATACGTAGCAAGTGGTAGGAAGGATGTATATAGGCCAACATATAGGGCCGAGGTATTAAGGAGGATTTATAATAAGTACATAGCTAGGAAACCTGGCTCTGATATAGAACTGAACATATACACAATACTTAGACTTGGCGAACTGGCATACAGATGCACATTGTGTAGGCGTTGTGTACAGGTTTGCCCACTCGGTATTGATAATGGTTTAATTTCGCACGAAATTAGAAAATTATTCAGTGAAGAACTTGGAATCGCCCCAAAGGCCATCCATGAGAGAGGTACAATGCTTCAATTAAAAACCGGTTCATCAACAGGCATGACGCCAAAGGCCTTCTTAAATATTGTTAAGTTCATGGAGGACCTCATTTACGAGAAGTTGGGAAAAAGGATAAAGATACCGATTGATGAGAAGGGCGCCGATATCTTATTAATACATAATGCCGGTGAATACCTATCATGGCCCGAAAACCCTGCGGCATTCGCTATAATTTTTGAGGAGGCAGGGTTAAGTTGGACATTAAGTACTGAGTTATATGATGCCGTTAATTACGGTGTTTGGTACGATGATGTCCAACTCTCCAGGATAGCCCTTAGAGTTGCTGAGGTTGCGCGAAAATTAGATGTTAAGAGAGTCGTTGTTGGCGAGTGCGGACATGCCACTAAGGCCCTTATAGTCGTTGCCGACAGGGTTTTACATGGCGAATACAGAATACCCAGGGAAAGCGTCCTTCCACTATTGAGAGACATTGTACTCAGCAATAAGCTCAATCTAGACCCTTCAAGGAATAACTTCCCAGTAACCCTTCATGACCCATGCAACATAGTTAGGCTCTCTGGTATTGTGGAACCGCAAAGGGAGGTTTTAAGGAAGATTGCACCGTTATTTAGGGAAATGGAGCCACATGGCGTGTATAATTACTGTTGTGGTGGTGGTAGTGGCTTCGCGATAATGACATCTCTAAACTTCCCTGAATGGAGAATTAAGGTGGCATCGAGAATGAAGTTTAAACAAATACTTGATGCATTTAGGGATTCTATGGATCCTAAGATACCGAAATACATCTGTGCACCATGCTCAAACTGCAAGGGCGAAATAAGAGACGTCTTGACACATTATAAAGCCACTGAATTATATAATATTCAGTATGGCGGCTTAGCAGAACTCGTGGTTAATGCCATGGTTGACCTAAAGAAACCATACTTTGACTTCCTCATCAAGGAACATTAAAACTACACCACTTGTGTGTAATAAAAGGTAAAATACACAAGACTACAAGGACCATTAATGCAGACCAGAATAAATAAGGGTAAGGTAATCTTTTTTACCACAATGCCGCCGTCCGAAGAGGATCGAGTTCAAGCCGTGTTAAGACTCGCATCAATCGCTTCATCACAAGGGTACGACGCTATTATTTACCTAGCATTACACTCAGTATTGCTTGCTAAGAAGTCAGTTTTTAGTAAGTTGGGTGAAACAACGAGAAAAATGCTCACCGATGCATTAAATACTGGAGTTAAAATTGTTGCATGTAGAATTGCAATGCAGGGTTTTAATGTTAAGGATGAGGAATTGTTAGAGGGTGTCGTTGTTTGGGAACCAAAGGATCTTTTTGAAGCCGCAAAGGGCTCTGTACTTATTTCGATGTAGCTAAGGAATTTAATAATGTGGCTAAGTACACATCGTAATTAAAATCTAAATCCTCCAATAAACCTTCGAGGAAATTTTCATTAAACATGTTCTCATCAATGGCGGATTTAATACCAATAATTACTAAAGTAGCTTTATCATTTTCCTGAATCTCTAAAGGGAATAAAAATGGAGCTATTGCCCTATTACCATAGATGTCATAACCTATCCTCGTCGTTAAATCCTCTAATTCACTAAACTTTTCCTTAACCTTAGGATAAAGATTGATATCTATACTTTCTACGAGATTTAAATCAAGTATGGCAAGTGATACATAACCCTCTTCTTTTGCTGCATTTATTAGTATCGGTTTATTATTAGGTCTATATAATATTATATTGACCTCATTGATAGTTTTATTTACTATGTCAATAACATCCGAAATCTCGGTAAGTTCTATAAAACCTAGGCTTTTTGCCCTATCTATTAGTGCCATTATTTTATTATCTATTTTATTTCCTTCATCTTCATCCATCATTAATTTCATATCTACGAGTAATTAATTTAAGTTGCTTACACGTGATATGTGTAAGAGCGTTTTTATTGCATAGTAAACGTGCCTATTGGTTAATATGAATCCACTATACATAGCACTCTATGGGTACCTACCATATATCGTGGTGCTGATTTTCGTAGTTGGAGTAATATATAGGATTGTAATGTGGGTCAATGCTAAGGGCTTAGTGGGGCTATACAACGCGAATGTCTGTCTTTACAGGGATGGGTGGGGTACAACAACTATTGAGGTTCTTAAGAGAATTTTCATATTTTACACATTGCCGGGTAGAGATAAGGATCAATCATTGTTCATAGGCTCCTTCCTATTTCACTGGGGTATTTGGATTGCATTAATTGGCCACCTAGGTATAATAATACCAGGCAAATACCTCGAGTCGTGGTTTGGGTTATCACCCAGTTTGCACCATGCGATAGCGCTTTACGTAGGCGGGACGGCGGGTACAATAGCCCTTGTGGGCTTACTAATACTCATCATTAGGAGGATTACTGGTAGGACAGTAACGATAAAGCTCGTTAATGAGTATAAGGTACGCATACCTTTAACAATGCTTAGTTTCCTCGATGACTATTTCGCGGTTGCTATATTACTGGCAATAATTGTACTCGGTCTCTCACAGACCCTAGGTATAACACCAACAAATCCCATGTATATTGATGAAATAAGTAATTGGATGTGGTCCCTAGTTACTTTTCATCCCAACGTTAGTACCATAGTTGCCGATCCATTGCTCCAGGTGCATGCGTTGTTGGCTATGATATTCATAGCGTACTTCCCATGGAGTAAGATGATGCATCCATTCTCATTCCTATTCATGCCGACAATAGCAAGACCAGCTATAAAGGTTAAGTCGCCGTAGGGTGGGGTGATCGGCATGTCATTCGATAGAGTATTCAAAGAAAGACCGTTCAAGTGGGGCAATGTATCTAACTTTATGCATTTCATGGCTGACGAAAAGTTGGTGTCCAGGTTGCATGAAAAGATTGGCCATAAACAACCAATGACTGATGAGGAGAAAGTAAGATACTTTAAGCAGAGGCTCCTTGAGGAGTACGAAAACAACAAAAACGTTAAAATGGCAGTAGACGTTTGCGTACACTGTGGACTGTGCCTACCAGCATGCCCAACATACATTGCATCTGGCGATCCTTACAATTCACCTGTTGGTCGCGCTGACTTAATAAGGGCTGTCATTAAATCCGAAAAGATTAGTGGTAAATTATTCGGCAAAGCTGTGGGCGCAGTTAAGAAGATAGACATGGAGTACCTAAAGAAGGTATACACGTATTATTGGCTATGTTTAATATGTAGAAGATGCGGTTACGCCTGCCCATTCGGTGTTGACCAGGCTGATGTCACAAGAACAGTAAGGGCTATACTCTATGAAATAGGCATGGCCTCTAGATTCACAGCATTAACAGTCGACGCCCACTGGAAGAGCGGTAATAACATGAACTTAACACCTGGTGCCGTTAAGTCAATAATAGATTTCGTCGTTAAAGAAATAAAGCAGGAAAAGGGTGTTGAACTAAAGGTCAAGATTGATGAACCAGCCTACGCCTTGTTACTGCCGTCCTCAGCCGATTACTTCATGAACATGGAGACCCTGAAGGGTTATCTACTATTCCTATATGCAGCGGGTATAGACTATACACTGAGTACTAAAGCTGCGGAAACAGCGAATTTTGGGTTATTTCTACATCCAAAGCATCTCCAGGGCTTAGCGGAGAAGTACGTAAGTATTGCTAGAGAGCTTGGCGTAAAGCTGGTGATAGCAGGTGAATGCGGTCATGCATGGAGGGCTCATAAGAACTATACATTGCCGAGACTTAGGGAGTATGGGATAGAACTTGTTCATATACACCACCTGGTTATTAAGGCGATAAAGGAAGGCAAGATAAAATTGAACCCAGAAGCCAACGGCGACATAGTATACATGTACCAGGACCCATGCCAATACGCAAGAGGGGGAGATCTAACAGAAGAACCGAGGTTCATTTTAAACCATGTAGCTAAAAAGTGGGTTGACCCTGAACATAATAGATCATGGACCTGGTGTTGTGGAGGACAAGGTGGAAACCTAACAGACGAAGTTGTACCATTGGTTGCCCAATATGCAAGGTTATGGTATGAAGAGGCACTTAAAGCAGACGCTCAATGGGTAATTAGGCCCTGCTCGATATGTAAAGCCCAGTTAAGCCATGTCGTACCATACTTAAATAAGTGGTACAATAAGGAGCTGAAGTACTCAGGGCTTATGGATCTTGTGTATAGAGCTCTAGTTATTTAAATATATTTACACAAAAAGATATATTATGTAAATTTCTATTAATTAAAGACAATTAAACGTTTTCATTTACATTTTATCAATATTTAGTGCAATTCTTGCACTTGTAAATTGGTTTTATAGCAACTGAATAAGACAGTAATCAATGCCCTGGGTAAATAATATATCACATAGTGATGTTAATGTTCATAAGGTGCCCGAAGAGCTAAGGGTTAAGTTTAGGAGACTCATTGGTGTTGAGTATGATGATACCATGAATGATATTTTAGCCTACATAATTACTAGGGGTCCCACAACACTGTATAAGGTGTCTCGGGATACACCGCACAGCATATCGTCAATTTATAAGAAGGCAAAGAGGATGGTTAAGGATTACCTGATAAGGGTTGTTGGTAATGGGAATAGGAGTGATAGTGCGGTATATGAGATAACAATTAAGGGCCTACTCCTCTGTCTGGCCCATAATTGTGTTGATGATGATTTAGTACTGAGCAGGCTGAGGTATAAGTGGGGGTTGAGGAATTACAATGTTGATAATTTAATCCCACTTTTAATGCTAATACCGCATGTGGTTAAGGATGATGATTTGAGGGTTCTTGAAAGCATTGACGCATTGATGATAATGATGCTGAGCATACTAATGAACAACCAACAGATTGGAGGAAAGGATGTGGATAAAGATATAATAATGGATAAAGGTATAATAACTAGTGTGAGGAGTACTTCCATATACTATATCGTGAACGACATAATAATGAACAACCTAAGCCAAACGAGAAAACCTGACATAGTAGTAGGCAATAATTCCTACCTAGTTGGTTACCGCAGGTTAGATAATACCCTCTACGTATACATGTGCAGACTTTGTGCCAAGAGCTGCCTAATGACACTCATACCAGTTAATTCCCAGTGCCAACTCGTAAATGAGCTAAACAAGGCTGTAATAAACATGGTAAGGTAATAATGTAAATAATTATATAATTTTGATTATATTTATTTTTATTTGAATTCATAAGTTTAGTGATCCTATATATTATTTATAATTACATAGTCTTTTACCATCTATGTGGAATAAAACATTTTTAAAATTAAGTAAGGTAGATGATGATGTTCGAACTATACTTGCCAATACCGCACCTATGGATAATATATGGAGCAATAGCATTGGTAATAGAGATGGCGATAGGCTTTATAGTGGAGATATCCAGGGGGTTATTGGCTCTATCGAACCTAAGCCATTATCTGCCAATAAAGGGGCCCACTCGTAATTGGGGTTCTGGTGGTGCCTTCATAGCAGCATTAATCACAGCCTTCCTATACCCATTCTACGGCGCACCAATGACATCATGCCATACACAATCATCATACCTATCAAAACCCAAGACAAAAGCCTTGGCGCACGCACTTGTTTGGTGGGGTTTCGTCCTTGCAGCAATATCGACAACGATAGGTTTCATATTTGATGAGTGGGTGGGCGATACGGCATTCATACCAGGTGGTAAGTTGGGGATACCCACGGGTCCCTATGCCGTTATAGGCACTGGGGCGTTGGGTGGTATATTGATAATAGTGGGTTTCATACTCATGATGGCGGTTAGGTGGCAGGGCACTAGACCCGTTGGTGAATCCGCAATTACGGACTTCTTCCTATGGACAGCATTCTTCGTTTCACTGAGTGGTTTTGCCCTAATGGGTGTTGAATTAACTGTACCAACTAATTACTGGGCTGTGTCTACGACATTCTCAGTCCACATATTCCTAGTAGCCATGATGTTCGCCACAATGCCCTGGACAAAGTTTGGCCACGCAATTTACATGTACATTTGGCAACTCTATGATAGGTACAGGACCTGGAAGGGTGTTGAACCGAGGTTGTTGGGGCCATGGAGTGGCGAATTAGCAAAACAAGCATTGCATTCCCATCATCCAAGTCATCGTGAGTGAGGTGATCCAGCATGCCCTCCTACGTAATACCCGCGAAGTGCACGGGTTGTGGGGACTGCGTTAATGTATGCCCAAGTCACATAATGCGATTCACAAAATCCGGGATCTTCGGTAGGAAGGCCGTGAATATAGAACCTGAGTCCTGCTGGGAGTGCTACAACTGCGTTAAGCATTGTCCACAGGGCGCCGTCCAAATTAGGGGTTACATGGACTTCACACCACTGGGTGGTGCGGTTGAGGTTTATAGGGATGAGAAGAAGAATAGGGTTTACTGGACCATTAGGTATAGGAATGGTACCATTAAGTACTTCGTATTCCCAATAAGGACTACGCCGTGGGGTTCAATAAAGCCGCCGCACGAAGCTCCGGAGCCGCCGAAGGATATGCTTAGGACATCTTACTTATCCTTTGAGCATGAGAAGCTTGGCGGTAATAAACTGGGTGTTGAACTTCCAAAGACCAAGGTTCCCGAGGTAGTGAAGGTTGAGGTGAGGGGGTGAGAATATGGTGAAGACTAGGGTTAGGTACGTAGATTCGGACATCCTAATAATTGGTGGAGGAATGGCAGGAACAGGTGCGGCTTGGGAGGCTAGGTACTGGTGTAGGAACTGCAGAATAATACTGGCCGAGAAGGCCAATATAGATAGGAGTGGCGCTGTGGCGATGGGGTTATCGGCAATAAACACATACCTAGGACTTAAGTGCAAGGAGAACACAGTTGAGGATTACGTTAAGTACGTGAGAGGTGACCTAATGGGCGTTGTTAGAGAGGACCTCGTCTATGACTACGCTAGACATGTTGATTCAACTGTGCACCTATTCGATGAGTGGGGATTACCCATATGGCCCGAGCCAAAGACTGGGTGCTATGTGCGTGAGGGTAAGTGGCAAATAATGATTCACGGAGAATCCTACAAGCCAATAGTGGCTGAGGCCGCTAGGAAAGCCCTTGGCGATGAGAATATACTAAATAGGGTAATGGTGACCCACCTATTGAAGAGTCCGTCTAATCCGAATAGGGTTGTTGGTGCCATAGGTTTTAACGTGAATGATGGCACAATATATGTTTTCAGGGCTAAGGCCACGATATTGGCTGCCGGCGGTGGTTCCCAGGTCTATAGACCTAGGTCGCAGGGTGAGGGGCTTGGCAGGTCTTGGTACCCGCCATGGTCATCAGCGTCATCATATGGTATGATGATTGAAGCAGGAGCAGTCATGACAATGATGGAGGCTAGGTTCGTGGTTCCAAGGTTTAAGGATGGTTACGGTCCTGTTGGTGCATATCAGTTATTGTTAAAGACTAAAATAACTAATGCTTATGGTCAGGACTTTTGGAAGCCTCACGTTGATCAACTTAGGAAGCTATATAGTGGTAAGGGCAATTATGTCGACTTACCAATAACACCAACGACCCTTAGGGTCTACGCCCAACGCCTTGAGTGGATGGCTGGTAGGGGACCAAGCTTAATGAGGACCGACGAAACCGTGAAGAAGGGTACAGAAAGTGAGGCAGTAGCCTTTGAGGACTTCCTAGACATGACAATAAGTCAGGTAGTGATATGGGCTGGTCAGAATCATGAGCCGTCAGAGAGGCCTTATGAGGTTATCACAACGGAGCCTTACATAATGGGCAGCCACGCTACAGAGTGCGGTGCATGGGCCAGTGGTCCCGAGGACTTATCGCCAAAGAAGATCGAGGGTCTGCCTGACGACAGGAGATACCAGTATTACTGGGGATACAACAGGATGACCACACTCGACGGCTTATTCTGTGCTGGTGATGCATGCGGTGCAAATCCGCATAAGTTCAGCAGTGGTTCGTTCACGGAAGGTAGGCTTGCTGCGAAGTCTGCCGTGCTTTACTTAATGGATCATAGTGATGAGAAGGTGGAGGTTGATAAGGCTCAGGTGGATTCCCTAGTGACTAGGTTAGTCGAACCACTGGAGCGTTGGGAGAGGGGTAGGTATGACGTGGTGACTGGGCCAAGCTATATGCACCCGGTGGATCCGAATAAGATGTATTGGAAGCAGGGCTTGTTTAGGCTTCAGAAGATAATGGATGAATGTGCTGGTGGTTGGACCAATATGTACATAACTAATGAGTGGATGCTTAATAGGGGGTTGGAGTTACTTCAATTCCTTAAGGAGGACTTCGTAAAGTACGCCGCAGCCCAGGACTGGCATGAGTTAATGAGGATTTGGGAGCTTTGGCACAGGATACTCGCTGCCGAAGCCGTTATTAGGCACATGCTGTTTAGGAAGGAAACGAGGTGGCCCGGTTATTATGTTAGGGCGGATTATCCAGCGCTTGATGATGATAATTGGCACGTATTCGTAAACTCAAGATATGACGCAAAGACTGGGCAGTGGGAGTTGTGGAAGGTGCCTGTGATACACATAATTGAATTTCCATGATTTAATGCAAACTCCTATTAAAATCAACTTGGAATATATTTCGTTTTATTCATAATTATTTAAAATAATTTAATTATTTTCTTGATAATTGTGAAATAAAGTTTATAAATGCGTAGAACTAACATCAAGGTGATAGCGATGAGTCTTAAGGTATACATGCCCCCACCACACGGTGGTAAGTTGGTGGATGCCGTGATTAGGGATAGGGATAAGGCAGTGAATATGGCTGCTGGTGCCGTGGCTTACGATATCAAGCCCACGAGGAGTATTGTTGATGGTAGTCCTATTAGGAATGTCTATAGGGAGATAATGTCGATAACATATGGCTTCTTCAGTCCACTCGATAGATTCATGACGAGGAATGAGGTTGAGAGCGTACTTAAGGAGAGGAGGCTCCTTGATGGTTGGTTGTTCCCATTCCCAATAATATTTGATATTCCTGAGGAGGATCTTAGGAAGTTGGGTGTTAAGGAGGGCGATAGGTTACTGCTGAGGCTTAAGGGGCAGCCCTTCGCCATACTAGACATAGAGGAAGTTTGGAAGTTCGACCCAAAGGACCTTGCAGACAGGACCTTCGGAACGCCGGAGAAAAACCCTGAGGTCGTTAAGAGGAAGTTCGACGAGAAGCACCCAGGTTGGTTGATCTATAGAAGCATGACAGGAGTTGCCTTGGCGGGTAAGGTCTATGTGGTAAATGAGCCCGTATTCAAGGACCCATACACCAGGTTCTGGTACCCACCAGCCAAGTCTCGTGAGGAGATCCAGAGGAGGGGCTGGAGAACCGTGATTGCCCACCAAACAAGGAATGTACCGCACACAGGCCATGAGCACCTTATGAAAAATGCAGCATACTTGGGCGATATCGAGCCATGTCATGGAATCCTTGTGAATGCAATAATTGGCGCCAAGAGACTTGGGGATTTTGTGGATGAGGCCATACTTGAGGGTCACGAGGCAGTTAATAAGTATGGTTACATAAGTCCGAAGAGGCACATCGTCACAATGACACTGTGGGACATGAGGTATGGGAACCCACTGGAATCTCTGCTGCACGGCATAATTAGGCAGAACATGGGTTGTACGCACCACATGTTCGGTAGGGATCACGCAGCTGTCGGTGATTACTACGACCCATACGCAACCCAAATACTTTGGGAGAAGGGGATACCGAGCTTCGGCCTATCCGCCCCACCATATGACCTGGATAAGGGGCTTAAGATAAGGCCCGTCAATATCAAGGAGTTCTGGTACTGCCCCAAGTGTGGTGAAATTGCCTACAGCGATACGTGCGCCCACACCGACGTTGCCCAGAGGTTTAGTGGCAGCTTCATAAGGGGGTTAATCGCGGAGGGTATCGAACCACCGCCAATAATATTTAGGCCTGAGGTTTATAGGGTGATTGTTAAGTGGTGGCGTGTTTATGGTTACCCATTCGTTAATAAGAAATACCTTGAGTTAAAGGAGAGGGAGTTGGAGGTTGATGTTCCTAAAATGGAAATCCCGATCAAGGGGTGATGGGTATGCCCTACAAGATGGCAGTTATTCTAGATAAGGCGAGGCTCGAGAGGATTAAGGGTACGCAATTAGAGGGCTTGGTTAAGGATCTCTACGGTGGTTACCTAAAGGTTCTAGAGCTCGATGTACCTGATGATGTGGCACAGAAAATCCTTAAGGAATTCCCCAGGGCAAGGATAGATGCCAGGGGTTTCATTGAGGAGACACCCGTGGTATTCAAGAGGGAGTTATTTGAGGTGATAGCCCAGCTAAAGAGTGTCGGTAGGGAGGTATTTGAGGAGTTGCTAAAGCCCGAGAGGCTAGGTAAGATTAAGGAGTTGGCTGCCAAGGAGGAGTACTTACCACCACCAACATTGCCTGAGGAGAAGAAGTAAATAAATGCAATGACGACCTTTATCTTAAAATCATAGGGTAATAATTATGTTTCATAGATCCGAGGATTTTATGAGAATCGTTAAGAACGAGTTAGCAAACCAAGGTGTTGTTCCCAATAACCATGTTCTCGAGAGAATTAGGGTTTGCATTGACGAATTAAAAAGAAGAAATATACCTCCAGATAGGTTTCGTGATATTGCTAGGATAATAGCCCAGGTAATTGCTGAGAAACCGTACAGGCAGATACCTAGTAGCGGGCTTGAGGGTTTTCTATCAATGATTAGTTCATGCAGACTAATTGGTTACCAACTGCGTAGGAACGAATCAATCTACTGCCCAATAATGGTCCCTGCAGGTTTCACAGCTATCTCCATGATTGGCGTCTCATCAACGCCTGGCAACATATCCCTCTTCATAAAGAGGATTGGTGAGCCCATAGATAAAAATGCCTATTATGCCGAGGATATCATCCTGGTTGGCTACTTCGATACAAACACAGCCACCTGGAACCAGAGACTAAGCCCCGGTCTATACCTAGTCGAGGTACATAATTACTACAACGAAGATGTCAATGTCTCTGTGGATGTGATGACGTGCATAATCAGCGACTAATTGCTTTACGATATTATTTAGGAAAATATAAACTATTGTATTCTATGCATTTTATGCACTAAATCAAGTGTTTTTTATTCAGTTGAATATACATGGCTTTGATGAAATCCCTGGCGCTAAATCCGGTATTGGTTGATGATAAGTTGAGATTGAGATTAAGACGTATTATTCATGTTGAGGTTGATGATTCAATGATTGATTTGTTGGCTTACATAGTTCTTCACGAACCAATAACACTGTATAGGATTTCTAAAAATACGAAGTATGCGATATCCACGGTATATAAGAAGGCAAAGAGGATGATGTACTACGGGTTAATAAAACCGTACGCATACGATGTTGAGGATTGTGACCGTGAGAAAACAATTTATGAGACCACAGTTACGGGCTTACTTCTCTGCTTGGCCTATAAATGTGTTGATGATGAGGTGGTATTAAATAGACTATGCCATAAATGGCAAATGAGAAGTTATTGCTGCCAAAGACTACTTAAGACATTGTATGTACTACCTGCGCTCCTTGAGGCTGATTCCAATAACATGAGGGTCATTGAGGAACCAAGGGCTTTAATGGTTATGATACTCAATAATGCGGAAAGACTAAGAAGGTTAGTGAATGAGGACTTATTTAGGGAGGCTATAAACACTGCCACGCACTACCTAGTGAGTAGATTATTCCTAGATGGTCAAATCGTCACGAAATCTTCATTATTATTAGGTAACGAGAAATTCGTAGTTAATATAAGCCTTGATGGCGATGTCTACATATACATGTGTAAACTATGCAGCAAACAATGCACCGCCACCAACTTAGCGATAAATAGCCAATGTACCCTTTTACATGAGATCAAAAAGATTGGGTGGAGCACATTAAGATGATTGTGCAATTAACACATGGTGTTCCACATGCAATGTGAAATAACTATTAGAATAATCGTGCCCTAGAATTATTGTGAGTGATCATAATGCCTATTTACGTGGTTGGCGCCGGTCCATGGGATCCGGAGCTTATTACCCTAAAGGCTATTAAGATCCTAAGAAACGCCGATATTGTTTATTACGGCTCATTGGTTAACGAGGAAATAATAAAAATGTATGCACCGAGGGCTCAGAAAATATACATGGGGCATGTCCGCGGTGAGGATCATAATAAGTTCGTTAAGCAAGCCCTAGAGCTGGCTAGGGAGGGTTTGAACGTGGTTTTTCTAAAGAATGGTGACCCGGCAATATTTGGTAGGGGCATTGAAATATGTAAAGAGGCGATCTCTAATGGAATACCCTGTGAGGTGGTTCCAGGGGTTAGTAGTTTCACAGCAGCTGTTGCTAAATACTTAATTGATTTAAGGGGGGTTGTGGCTCTCATGGCTTATCCAAACATTGACTACAATATTAGTGCTGATACCAAGGTCATCTTCATGGGTACTAAAATCATTAATGAGTTAATTACTAAGTTAAGAAATGATGAGGAGGCCGTAATAGTGAGTAGGTTGACGTATCCTGATGAGGAGGTGGTCACCTTAAGTAAGGACCACGACCCTAACATCGATGTCAAACCACCAGCGCTAGTAATCATTAGGCGCCGTGGTGGGTATGAAGGTGGTGAGTGAGAAACCGCGATTGATTATTGCGTCGTATAAGGGTAAGGCGGGTAAGACAACTGCTACGTTAGCAATAGCCATGGCATTAATTAAGGCTGGTTATAAGGTGTCCATGTTTAAGGTGGGCCCCGACTTCATAGACCCCAGTTATCACACAGCCTTAACTGGTGAGCCAAGTAGGAACCTGGACTATATATTGATGGGTAGTGAAGGTATTATTAGGAGATTTTATAGGTACTCAAGGGACTCAAACATAGCGGTCATTGAGGGGGTTTCGGGTCTCTATGATAGTGTTGATGGGATTACCGAGGATGGCAGCACAGCCCAGGTTGCCAAGTTGTTGAGGGCCCCTGTTATACTCGTTATTAATGGTGAGAGGATTAATAGGACGGTTAGGGCATTAATAAGGGGGTTGAGGGATTTCGATCCTGAGGTCAAGATAATGGGTGCTGTACTCACTAACATTAATCAGAGGCAGGTTGATAAGTTGAGCAGGGCTGTGGAGGATGAGGGTCTTGAATTCGTGGGTTTCATACCGAGGAGTGATGATGTCGAGGAATTAATGCAGTATAGGCATTTGGGTCTTGTTCATGCCCAGGAGATGGATAGGGCTAGGATAATCTCGGTAATTAATGAAGTCTCTAAATACATTGATGTCAATAAATTGGTGAGTATAGCTAAGGAAAGCGAACCAATTGCTTTTGAGCAGGATAACGTAGATTCAGATAATACGTATTCAAGGAGCATTAAGATCGGTGTTGTCCTAGGTAGGGCATTCACATTCTATTATCCCGAGACCATAGAGAAGGCCCAGGAAATTGGTTATGTTAAATTCCTAGATCCCGAGATCGATCAGGAAATTGGTAACCTAGACCTGGTAATTATTGGCGGCGGCTTTCCCGAGATTTATGGGCAATACCTAGAGAAGAACAGGGCCTTTAGGAGCGATTTGAGGCGATTCATTGATAGAGGTGGTTACGTCTATGCGGAATGCGGTGGTTTGATGTATCTAACGAGCTCGATAGTGTATAATAATGAGGAGTACGAGATGGTGGGCGCCATAGACGCTGTCACTATAATGCATAGGAAACCCGTGTGGTATGGCTACGCTACGGCTAAGATCATAAGGAACACACCAATAGGTGATTCAGGGACTATATTGAAGGGTCACGAGTTTCACTACTCATCGATAATACTCAGGGGTAGGTACGAAATGGCAATTAGGTACGAGAGGGGCGCCGGCATCAATGGGTTGGACGGAATCCTGGTAAACAACGCCTACGCACATTACTTGCACATCCATCCGGAGACGTATGACGTATTAAGCCACATATTGAGTTATATGCATAGAAATGGAAATCAATAATGATCTGCCTTTATTGGCGTGATGCACTTAAAAAGCCCTTTATGTAATGAGTATATTGTTTTAAATATCCTCGGCTTTATAGTTAAAACGCTATGGCAACTCTCGACATAGATGATGAGGAAATTAAGGAGCTCGTTGATAAACTACACTCAGTGGAGGTCGCCGTGGAGGGTACGGAAATCATGGTCCACTTTAGCGATAGGGAGCAGGAAACTGCCATGTTCATTAAAAGGGTATTGGGATACCCAGGCATAGCAGCCATATACGGTCCACGCGGTGCAGGTAAAACTACGCTTCTAAAGCTACTAGTTGAGAGGGCTAAGGAAGTAGGGGGATTCGAAAACTTCGTATTTATCCGTTACGAATTTAGTGAAAAATACTCAGCGACCTACAATTAGGCATACCTAAGCTTAATGAAGGCGTGATCGGTGAAATCGCTAATGAACTATCTAAGTCACTAAATAACCTAACCATAGGCACGACGTACCTCGGCATAACCATTGCCCTGAGGGATATCATTACTTCCATTATAAAGATAATTGAGAGGTATAACCTTCGTGATAAGAAGGTAGTTGTCATTTATGACGACATTGACAAATACGTGGGTAAGCACGACCAAGACGCACTAATGGCAGCGGCTAACGCAATAGCGGATAAAATAGTTCATGAGTATATACCACGTAGACTATGGGTAAAGGTCATCTTCGCAGTCAGCGATAATGCGGCGACGAGGGAACTCGATAGGTTGGGCTCAAAGGGCGGCTACACCCCGTACTTACTCTGGAACCTGCCGAAGAGGGCGTTTAGGGAGGTTGTGGATGAGGTTGTAATGAAGACAGGGATTAAAGACGTGGACTTCGACCTACTATGGAACCTATTGGGCGGAAACGTTAGAGAGCTCGGCATAATTATCACGGGTTATAATTGGAACGTGAAAGCGTGGCTCCAGGATATAGCAATTAATCGCATTAAGGAGACATTCAAGAGACATGCGGAATCAAGCGGATTCGGTAGTGTCGAGAAGGCGTTGGCGTGGTTAATTAAAAAGGGTAGGGTTGCCGCGAGGGATTACGGGCTCGGGGAGTTCACGGGCCAGCCGGACGCGGTTGAGGGGGTCCTCGGACTCCTGGAAAACAACATAATGATTGACGTAAGCCCACCAGGTGTTTGGCGCTTGTCCGAGCTGCCGAGCGAGCCCTGGATCGGCAAGGACTACGCATACCAAATACCGGCGTATTATTGGGCGATAAGGGCTATGGTCGAGGCAGGTAAGGCTAACGTAACACCTGAGGATTTATTAAAAATCATGCAGCACTAGTACAAAGTTAAAGCCAGCCGGTCTTAAAGCCGTAGGAAGGAGAATAAATAGAGGTAGATTAATTTAATAAAGTTCGTAATGATCACCGCAATGTTCAGCTAAAACTTTCCTCATATTATTGACCATCATAACCACTGCCTCGCATCCATTGACCTCGGTCGTTGGGAAGTAATCAATAAGTGCCTTCGCGATAACCCTCTTCGCCCTAATGACGTCATCCTCATCCTTGAGGTGCCTCATCAATAATTCCAAGAGTGATTCACCATCGCCCAACTTCAACTCGCTGGGCAATAACATGAGGATGTTCCTCGGGAATTCCTGACTGATCACGATAAGGCCATAATTCCTACCAAGACTTAGATGAAGAAGTTTAATATAGCTCATGACCTCGTCATTACTAAAACCCTGTAAACCCCAATAACCCTTGAGAACCCTTAATGCCTCCATTGCCGTATCCCCATCAATAGCCGTAATACCCATTAAATAGGCAAATAGGAGGAGCAAGCACCCACTGGCGTTTATCACGTATTTACCTTTACTAACCCTGCCCACTAGACCAAGTAGTTCGAGTTCTGAGAACTTTCTATAAAATGTAGCCCTACTAACATAATTAGAGAACAATGGCCATAGAGACCTTGATGGATCCTCATCCTTAGATATCTCACGGATACTATGAAGTACGAGCTTAAGAATTAATAGATGCACTAAGTCTAAGCTCGCGCTTGGCGCTATCATTATTTACTCAGATTATGATTATTTTCATTATTAAAATGTTTGTTACACGTGGAATTACGTTTATATTTTCTCATAATTATGAGAAATCAATGAAAAGGCAATGCGTAAACCTCGAATTACCCAACCACCTTGAGGTCTTAGTGAATAGGGCAGTTGAGCTCGTGAGGCAATTTGATGAGAACAGTAGGGTACGTGAAAACGCCGATTTATTCGTTAAGTTCCATATCGTGCCCGTAAATACGGTACTTAAGATTAATGAGCAATCAGTGAGCGTTTCAATAAATGCCCTAAATATTGCCGCCATAACCAGGGATGGAATCATTATTAAATACCCCAATGCCCAATTTATAAATTGTAAAAAGTATCTTAAGGATGCACGTGGGGATCATATGTATATTACCGATTACATGAGTACAGCAGTAGGAATACTCAATCAATTCTATGGATATTTCATATGCGGCCAGGTACTTAATTACCTAATCCTATCACATGAAACACTCCATAATGGTTCATTATTAAAGCACCTCAGGTGCGACCTCGGTAAATGCATAAAGTTACTTAATCAATTATTAAATACCATACTTTGCTGCGTTACCTATCGTAACGATGCATATGGAAGCCTCACCCATAGGGTATTGTTAGATTTAACCGAGAAGTTAGGCGGTAAGGTGATTATGATGCTCATGGTTGGTGAGGATTGTACATATCTAGGTGTTATTGATGGTAATTACATAATCAATGTGTAGTAATGCTTTTAATAATCTTTACATATATTAATTTGATGAATAAGGACTTGTTAAGTAATGTCATCGACAATGCAATAATGAAGGTTAGAGCCTACGAGCCTAATTCACTGATTAGGGAGAGGGCTGATGTCTTCGTGAGAATCCATGTGGTGCCCACGGAACAATTAATAAGGGTAAGTGGTGGTAAGATTGAACCAACAGCGTACATACTGGATACATACGTGATTGGAAACAGTGTCGTTAAAATTAGGGAGTATTTAAACAATCATGAGTTTGGGAAGATACGTATTGGCAAATTAATGGATAAGACGCTGGATAAGGATCCAAAACTAATTACTGATTACATAGCACTCCTAATAAATGTGCTAAGGACCTTCCAGGGCTACCTCATATGCAGGCACGTGCTTGACCACATAGCATGGGCTTACGACGAGATTGTGGGCGAAAACGCCATGATTAATAGGTTTAGGGCTGTGTTCCCTGATGATAGGACGATAGATAAGGCATTAAATGAGACATCGAAGTTCCTAGTTACCGAGGTTGTGGATTTCTATAATGGGTTGAGGAGGTGGGTGCAACATGGTGATTTACGAAAGCCTTCATACACGCAATATCTCGTTATAAACACAGTACTTGAGTCCTTAAGGAATGATGAGAACCTAGTTACATTAGAGGCAAACGAGGATTATTATTACCTTGGTATAATTAAGGGATTGAAACCTGGTATCATCTAATCATGCCTTAAACATCTCTATTAATTTATTCTATCTTTCATATCTTACTATTTAATCGACTACATATACATCATTAATTATTGAATATTATACAGTTTAATCCTTAAATAGGTGAAATAAAGTTTATAAAATCTCGATAGTCAAGGATCTGACATTATTATGTCGAGCGAGAAATCTCGTAATTATGAGACTATGTCCGTGGAAGAGGTGCTAGGTGAGTTGAGGGTAAACCCAGGCACTGGCCTGAACGATTCTGAGGTTGCTAAGAGGATTAGGAGGTATGGATATAATGAGGTTCCTGAGAAGAAGGAACACCCATTAAGGAAGTTTGCCAAGAAGTTCTGGGGCTTCACCGCCTGGATGCTTGAGGCTGCGGTAGTGGTATGTGTGCTACTTTACGTATTAGCTGTACATCACGTAATACCACTACCCCTAAGCACTGCCGAGGCCCGTCTCACCGATGCCTACATAATAGCTGCACTGCTTGTTGTTAACGCCCTAATTGGGTTTGTACATGAGGAGAGCGCCGCAAGAGCCGTGGAATTGTTGAAACAGAGATTGCAGGTCACGGCTAGGGTCCTTAGGAGTGGCGCCTGGAGGGCGTTACCAGCCAGGGAGTTAGTGCCTGGCGATATAATTAGGGTTAGGGCCGGCGATGTCGTGCCAGCGGACGCAAAAATCATCAGCAATGAGGAGGTTGAGGTTGATCAATCGGCATTGACCGGGGAGAGCATGCCTGTTGGTAAGAGAAGGGGTGATGTTATGTATTCAGGTTCGATTGTTAGGAGAGGTGAGGCCACAGCCGTTGTTGTTAGGACCGGACTGAATACATACTTCGGGAAGACCGTACAGTTGGTACAAGTTGCCAAGCCTAAATTACACATGGAAGAGATAATTCAGAAGGTCGTCACGGCATTACTAATGATGGTTGCAATACTCGTTATTGTCATGTTCCCAGTGGCCTACATATTCACCCACAATCCGATATTCCTAATATCCAACGTGTTACCACTGGCAATAATGCTCGTGGTTTTCGCAGTACCTGTTGCGCTACCTGCCATGTTCACTGTAACAATGGCTGTGGGGGCCACGGAAATGGCTAGGAAGGGTGCCCTAATAACGAGACTAAGTGCGGTTGAGGATGCTGCATCAATGACCACATTATGTGCAGACAAGACTGGTACATTGACATACAATAGGTTAACCGTAACACACGTAGTCCCAATGAAGGGGTTCACGGAAGATGATGTGCTGCTCTACGGTGCACTGGCATCACAGGAGGCCAATCAAGACCCAATAGACCTAGCCTTCATCAGTGCTGCCAGGGAGAGGAGGTTGGATCTTGGGGTATTCGAGGTTAAGGAGTTTAAGCCCTTTGATCCATCCACCAGGCGTACGGAGGCCTTGGTGGTAGATAGAAGTAACGGAGGCCGTATACTTAAGGTGGCTAAGGGTGCGGTTAGGACCTTGGCTGAGGTGTTGTGCAAAACGAAGCTTAGTGAGGATGTTGAGAGGATTATGGATTCATTTGCGGCCAGTGGTTACAGAACACTTGGTGTCGCCAGGTCGATTGATGGAGATAATTGGGAGATGGTTGGGTTGGTGGCTTTATACGATATACCGAGGGAGGATACGCCCAAGTTGATACAGGAGTTGAGGAACCTAGGTGTTAGGGTTAAGATGCTGACTGGCGATGCTAAGCCCATTGCTAGGGAGATTGCTAAGATGGTTGGGTTAGGTGAGAACGTGGTTAGTGGTAAGGAGTTGAAGGAATTACTGGAGAGGGATCCTGAGAGGGCTGGTAAGTTGGCTGAGGAGGCTGATGTATTTGCCGAAATATACCCAGAGGATAAGTACTTCATCGTGAAGAGTCTGCAGGTTAAGAAGGAAATAATTGGTATGACTGGGGATGGTGTTAATGATAGCCCAGCCCTTAAGCAAGCCGAGGTTGGTATAGCGGTTAGCAATGCCACTGATGTTGCAAAGGCTGCCGCAAGTGTTGTCCTAACAGTTGAGGGCCTCTCTGGGATAGTTGAGTTGGTTAGGATTGGTAGGTCTACGTTCCAGAGGATCGTTACTTGGATACTCAATAAGATTGTTAAGACCTTCGAAATAGCAGTATTCGTAACATTGGCCTTCCTAATAGGTACATTGGCGTTCCACTTACCACCAAGCCAGGCCTTGGTGGTCTCTGCCCTTGACATAACCCTATTCCTATTCCTAATAGACTTCGTAACCATATCGCTATCCACAGACAATGCCAAGGGCTCACCAATACCGGAGAAGTGGGATGTACCTAAACTTGTGAAGTTAGGTGTGGGACTCGGTGTCTTCACCACTGCGGAGATGTTCGGCCTATTATACATGGCCTGGAACGTACTCCACATAACCAACATACACCAATTACACACATACTTCTTCACGGCAATAATGTACATGGGGCTGTTAACACCATTCATAGTCAGGGAAAGAGGACCATTCTGGATCTCAAGACCTGGTAAATGGTTATTAATAGCATCAATTGCCGACATCGCTGTTGTGGCATTCCTCGCAATAACAGGTCTGCCGCTGCCTAACGGGACTCACTTATTAACACCAATAACACCAACTGAGTGGGGCGTAATAACGGCTTACTGCCTCTTTGTAAACTTCGCAATCAATGACCTAGCAAAGAGGGGGCTTGGAGCCATCGGTATCTCTAGGTAATTTAATTCAATTTAAAAACAATAATATCCATTAAATTTAATACTATATGCAATTAATTCATGCATATGATTATATATCTTCAATTTTCTATTGAAACATATTGATTAAAATTAATGTACTTATATTAAATTATTTTTAAATTAATCGTGAAATATGTGAAATAAGGTTTATAAGCCATGATCGTCATACTTTTGACTGACCGTTATGCTAATACCGATATTGATGGACTTTGTAAGGATGATTGAGTTAATACTTGCGGGCATCATGGCAGGTATCCTTGGCGCACTGGCTGGTTTGGGTGGTGGTGTTGTACTTACCCCCGTCCTCACGTTATTCCTCGGCATCCCAATAATATATGCCACAGGTTCATCCCTAGTCTCAACGATATCCACGTCGGCAGGCTCCGCCAGCGTTTATGTTAGGAAAAGGCTTGCCAATGATAGGATAGGTATTAGCCTAGTTACTGCCACAACAACCGGTGCAATAATTGGTTCACTAACCGCCAATTACGTGTACACGCATCACCTCACGTGGATAATATACGTAATATTCGGCCTAATACTGGTGACATCGATAATACCCACCGTGCAGAGAAGCACCTGTGAATTACCACCACCAAAGGATCCGGATAGAACAACGAGGATATTTAGACTCTTTGGTGTTTGTTATGATCCAGCGCTCAAGATTTGGTATAGGTATTGGGGTGTTCGTTGGTGGTTAGGTTGGTTATTGATGCTATTTGCTGGTTTTATTAGTGGTTTGCTCGGTATTGGTAGTGGCGCCCTCAAGGTCTTAGCCATGGATTGGGGTATGAACCTGCCAATGAAGGTTAGCACAACAACGAGCAACTTCATGATAGGAGTGACAGCAGCAACAAGTGGCTCGCTCTACTGGTTCTTTGGTTACATAAGCCCCTTCATAGCAACATGCACAGCAATAGGCGTGCTATTAGGCTCGAGAATAGGTACAAGGATCCTCATGCACGTAACCAATAGGCAAATTAGGTGGGTCTTCGTGGCAATACTCTCGTATCTTGGCTTTAGGATGATCCTCAGAGGACTTGGTAGGGAGGGTATATTGCCCATAACCTCGCTTGAGAGGACGGTTATCGCTACCGTGTTCGCCTCAGTAATCATAGCATCGCTTTACTTCGCCTTCGAGAAGAGGTATGAGGAGACTGTTGATTACACAATACAACTTTACAGGGCACAGCCTGAGAATCCGGGTAGGGTAGAAAACCTATTCATAAACATAACAAGCAACCTGCTTAAGTACGGCGTATTCATAAGCATAGCCCTACTGGTGCTGGGGATTATCATGCTCTTCATACACAATGGCGGCATGGGCATATCACTAAGTAAAATAATAGACCCCTCAGGGCATGTGGATACGTCGAAAATAACCATGATGGCTGTGGTAACTGGGGTTATGAGGCTGGATGGGTTAAGCCTAATGCTCTTTGGCCTCATGGTTCTAATAGCAATACCCGTAGCCATGGTCTCCCTAAACCTCGTAAGATTCGTCCTCGAGAAGGATAAACTATACATAGCCATGTCACTCATAACGCTCATAAACCTATTAATAGCGATATTTGTGCTACCAATGATTATACTGCATTAATTACGCGGTGATTAATTATGTACCCAGCGTACATAATCCAGGCGGTAATAATTATAGTTCTAATAATGGGGTGTGGCATTGCATCGGGGCTATTGGGCGCATTACTGGGCCTTGGCGGTGCCGTAATATTGACGCCGCTATTAACGATAATACTGAACCTCCCAATACAGTATGCCGCGGGTATAAGCCTTGTGTCTGCTGTGACTACGTCTGTCATAGCCGGCTCACGATTCCTAAGAATGGGGCTTCCTAACGTTAGGACTTACCTAATACTGTGTACCGCGGGAACGCTTGGCGCCATAATAGGCTCCCTAATCACCTACCACGTTATAAGGACGGGCTATGGTTGGGTACTCTACGTACTATTTAGTGCCGTGATGTACATGGCAATGGCATTGACAGGCATGAGAAGGAGTGAGCAAGCAATAAGCCCATTGCGTCCAGAGGGATTGGATAATGCATTCATAGTTGGTTCATACTTTGACCAAGGCCTTAAGGTCTTTGTAACTTACCGTGTGAATTTAAAGAACATAATAACTGCATGGTTAATCATGCTCTTCGGAGGATTAATGTCGGGACTCCTCGGCATTGGGGGCGGGCCCATCAACATGCTAGCCCTGTATTGGGCTGCAGGACTGCCAATAAAGGTTGCGTCGGCAACGAGTAACTTAATAGTTGGCGTCACGGCAGCAACCAGCGGCTCGCTTTATTGGCTCTTTGGGTTTATACAACCGTTCATGGCCATGGCATCCATAATCGGTATTGCCATTGGAGCTAACGTGTCCACACACATTCTGCCGAGGGTTAGGGGCTCGACGATAAAGGCGTTACTCTTAGCAATATTCTCATTCCTAGCCTACAGGATGCTGTTGTCAGGGCTTATAAAAGGACACATAATCGTGATGCCTAGCATTGTCGTTAATATAACGGCACTCCTAGTGTTAGCAATAAGCCTTGCAGTACTAATGGCAATACGTAAATACATTAGCGAATAACACCCATAAACCATGCCAGCTGAGTGAATTATTAAAAATTGTTTCCAGGGTCTTGGGATCACCGTAAGCCTTACTGACCCCTCTCTGCCCTGAGTGGCGAAGTTTGCCATTCGTTTTATCATTAGAAAATCATAATGTGAATTTAGTGTCCCCCGTACTGAGCTTTAGCGTTAATGATCCATCTCTGACCACACTAACCTCCTTAATATTTGCGGGTTTGGAATCAACTATCGTGGGTGTACAAAGGGAACCTGACCTTGGTTTATTTGTCCTCGTTGTGAGTATGACATTGATCTATACTGAGTATTTGTTATCCAGCTTCATTACCCTGAGGACCACTGGGTAGGCCGTTATGGTTAACTCCTCCTCATCAGTAATAACCTTCACTACTAATGGGTTGCATGAAACTATCTCGTAATTAACGTCTACGTAATCGTACATTCATATCACAACTTGAATTAATCTTAGTAATTGTAACTAATTTTAATTTTTTGTATAAACTTAGCCAACTCCTTGTCCTCGGGCTCTATGCTTATGTAGGTTAATTCACCGTTCTCATCGACGCCAACAGTCACGAAAGCCAAGCCCTCCCCAGACCTTCGGGGCACCCTATTGTTTACCTTTATGAATATGTTTCCGAATTCGTGATCAACCTCGATTATCACGTTAAGCCCAAACCCTGGTATAAGCCCGGATATTGATGTGCCGTCTATATTCCCAATAGAGAATGACGTGATATGTTGATACGACATACTTTCCATACAATAATGTTTGATTTAACGACTTTAATAAGTTTATCTGCAAATACCTAAGGCTCATACCGACGCTTGCAAAACCATGGTTGAATTGCGGCCTTAATTAATCTACCACGATATTAGAAAGGGGTTTAACGATTACGGCAGAATCCTCTAGCCTATGACCTACGGCGTACACAAACAATAAGTCCAGGAATTGATGATACACAAAACACTTCGTGTTTAACCCGCCAAAATTACTCATGTTGTGAAGAACCAGATTCTGTTTTGAATAGCTACCCAGTCCTATAACGCATTGTGGGTTTGGGAAGGAGGATTGAGCACCACTGGCGGCCCCGGTGGGATTTGAACCCACGACCTACGGCTTACTTCGCCCTCGTGAGCCTAGAAGGCCGCCGCTCTGTCCATGCTGAGCTACGGGGCCAATACTCTAGTCTTAACTACGATTTTTATGCTTTTCTCGTTATCATCCTCAATGTTTCATGCTTCCATGGCTAAATGCTTATTATTTAGGGAACTCTAAATAATTGGGGTGCCCTAAATGTTGTTTAGTCCTGAGCCCAAGTCTAGGAGGGAGGATTTATTTGACTTTAAGTATGAATTAAGTAATTTGGTTAATGCGTTGAGAGGTGTTGATAGGTTGATTGTGGTTACTGGCTTGAGGAGGACTGGGAAGACTTCGTTAATGAGGGTTGCCCTTAATGAGTCTGGTGTTCATTACCTATACATTGATGTTAGGTTGAGTGTTTATGCGAATTACTGGGACTTAATGAACTTAATAATAAAGTCCCTTAATGACTTCGTAAGCAGGGAGCTATCGATTTTCGATAAAATACGTAACGTCTTCAAAGGACTTAGTGGGATTGAGATTACGCTGAAACCACCCAGTGTTAGGGTCAAGTTTAGGGGTAGGGAAAGGTTGAACATTGGTGACTTATTCGTTAAGCTTAACGAGGTCGGTGAGCCGGTGGTCGTGGCATTTGATGAGGCGCAGGAGTTGAGGAAGGTTAATTGGTTGAGGTTCGATAGGCTCTTTGCTTATGTATATGATAATTTACCAAACATAAAACTCCTACTATCTGGATCACAGGTTGGTCTCTTATACGACTTCCTGGGCATAAACAACCCAAGCGCACCCCTATTTGGTAGGGCTTATTTCGAGGTAAGGACTAGGAGACTAAGCCCTGATGAGGCGCTTGAGTTCCTTGAAAGGGGGTTTA
>Ga0080003_1000217_pt1 | contig 40729 bp, 67 predicted proteins | sample JossMetagenome_FD_69206 | JGI IMG/M metagenome (GOLD analysis project Ga0080003, IMG submission 69206) | Hot spring microbial communities from Joseph's Coat, Yellowstone National Park, USA - JC2_E (SPADES assembly) (version 2) | ecosystem: Environmental > Aquatic > Thermal springs > Hot (42-90C)... | reverse complement strand
GACCGCTAATTCCTTAATTAGACCTCTGCAATTGCAAAATTTTAACTAAGAAGTTGGCGGTCTAGGAAATTCCTAAATTCCTAAATTCCTATTTTCCTAAATTCCTAATTTACTAAATTCCTAATTTCCTATTTTCCTAAGTTCCTAAATTCCTAAATTAGTAAATTACTAAATTCCTATTTTAGGAAATTCCTAACTTACAAAATTCCTAAATTACTAAATTACAAAATTAGTAAATTCCTAATTTCCAATTAATCTGTCATTTCGCGTATTTTTCGCAATAAAGTTAAATAATTGTAATCTCCTAAATTCCAATTAATTTGTCATGTTGTGTAAAAAAGTTAAAAAATTGGGAATTCCTAATTTACAAATAATCTGTCATATTGCGTAATTTGCTTAAAAAAATTTACAAATATGAAATTCGGAAATTAGAAATAAATGTACATTTTCAGATATTAATAGTTAGGAGCTATGTAACTATTAATTAATAACTAGAGAAAACCAAAACTCTATTTTATAATTAATAATATACTAAACATATTCCTAATTTATGTAACTAATAATTTGCCAACTATTAATTAGTAGTTAAGAAAAACCAAAACTTTTACGGCAACATATTATAATATACTAAACATATTGTTAATTTACGTAATTTATAACTTGTCAATTATATAGTTATTAATTAGGAGAAACCAAAACTTTGACGCTGACATATTATAATATACTAAACATATTCCTAATTAGCAGTTACAGATCTCCAACGTTTCAGCTCCTAATTTTTTGCAGTTTAGAGTTGAAAAATTGGAAACTTAGAAAGAAATATTTAAATACTAGAAGAAAGCATTTGATATTAGTAGTGAATAGTATCTTTCTTCTTATTATTATATATTTTTTTTTATTATTACAAATTTGTGAAATATTACGCTAATTAGCTAGTTGTATAATTAGCTAGTTGTATAATTAGCTAGTTATGTAACTACTAGTTAGTATATTGTATATTATAATATAGCAACTAGATAGTTACTAGTTATAATTTATAATATAGGACTTAGTTTGAATTATATATTTTTAGAACTTTTCACCGTTCAGCTAGGAATTTTGTTAGGTCCGTTTTAGAAAAATAGTTTCTGCTGCAGGTCCGTTTCTAGTTTTTTGCTTCTATCTTGAGTTATTATTACAGCTAAGAGAAAAATATGTCGAGAGATAAAAAATGAAAAATAAAGATAAAAAAGTAGAGAGATAGAGAGATAAAAGAATAGAGAAAGATTTATTAATGCTTGAAGATAGAGATGATAATGAGGTAAAATGAGTCACTATATAGCAATAAAAATTTCAGAAAAACAATTTAAAGAACTTTTAAACCAGTTTCAGGGAAATTCAAATTTTTTTGAAAAAAGTTCTGAGACAAATGGATATTACAGTTTTAGTGATAAGATAGGCGGAACAAAAATCACAATTTATAATTTTGACGGAATCTATTATTTAGAAATTTCTTCATTTGTCTAATTTTTTTATTTTTATTTTTTTAAATTAATTTTTTGTAGGGTTATTGGTAATTTTTTTCAGTGATGTTATAATATTTCTATTCGAATATAAAATTCTAAGGCTAGTTCTAAACGTTAAAAATAGCGTGAAATAGAAAGATAAAAGAATAGAGAAAGATTTATATATCTGTTATGACAGACGATATATCAGGGAAAAGAAATGGTTGCAATAGAATTAAATCAAATAAAAGATCAGTTAAGAATTGAGGAGATGGATGGTAGTAGATATTTCTACTGCCCATTAGATAATCAGCTATTGCTGGTTACTGACAGCGATGGCAGATACGGGTTAAGGAATAGCTGTGAGCATTTCCACTGGGAGAGCATGTCCATAACTTCTTTTATCGGATTTAGCAGGATTAGTAATTTTGATGAAATTTCTAAGATAAAGCAGAAATCTGTTTTGAATATTTATGATTTCTTTTCTGTTTATTTATTATTGTCATCTCAAAGTTAATTTTCCTTATTTTTTTAGTTTTTCTTTTTATTTTATTATTTTTTATTTTCTGTTTCTATTTTCATCAATTATTTTTATCAGGAATGTTATAGAATTTGAAGATATAGAGGAATTTCTAAGGCTGATTCTAAGCGTTAGAAAGATGAAGAGATAGAAAAAGTTATGAAAAATTATTTAGAAGTTGAGAAAAATGAGGAATAAAAAAAAGAAAATAGCTTCAGGGTTATAAAAATACGCTAAAAAGATATTGCTTATTGTTTTTCAAATAAACTTCAATACAATTTCCTTTTTCTTCAATTACTATCTTTTCTATTAATTGTATTTTCAAATAACCTTGTCCTAATGATACTATGATTTCATCTATAGGTTCTAACGCAAAAAATTGTATTTCGTATCTCAGCATTTTTTTCTTTAGCATCACGAAACCTTCTATTTTCCTGCTTTTTCTGTTTACTGCGATGACGTTAGGCATTTCATCAATTTCAAATATTTGTGTTAATAGCGTTTTTATTTGATTTCTTGTTAAATTTTTAATTATTACTCCTATTAAATTCCATCTTTTCTCTATCTCTTCTCCACTCATATAACATCTAATTATGTTTTAGAGATTTAGATATATAAAGTTTTTTGTAGATTTTCATGTGACAGATGACGGGTTTTTTGAAGGTTCATCGGTAGAAAGAACGAGAGATAGAGAGATAAAGAAATAGAGAAAGTTTTAAATAGCGATGAGGATAAGAGTAATAATGACGCAAGATGAAAGAGGAAGTTACAATTAGAATAAATAAAAATAAGTTTATGGAACTTTTGTCCTTTTTTAAAAACAGTTCTGATTTTAAAACATTTTACGTTATCGATGAGAAGTCTTATTATTTTGTGACAAAAAAAGAATATATTTTAGTATCTCTACATAAAGAGAAAAAGCTTTTTTTAAACCAATATTTTTTAAGAATTTTCACACCTGATTAAGTTTTATTTTTTTATTTTTTATTTGTATTTTTGGCTTAGATTATTGATAATTTTTCTCAAAACTGTTTTAATATTTCTAGTTTAAACCAAATAAAAGATAAAAGGTTAGATATCTAAAAGTTTAGAGAAAACTTTAAATAGTAATAGCTAAAGAGGTTAGGATAAGGTAAGAAAAATGGGCATAGAAGAAGAGGTAGAAAAACTCTTGAGAGAAGCAAAAGAAAAAGGATCCGTTTTTTTAGTCTCTTTAACACCAAAAGAATTGGAAGATGCGGGATTTGTTTATGATGATGACGACGATTTTGAAGATGTTGGATATAAGGTTGTTGATATTTTTTTAGTTTATGATAATGAATTTAAATTGAGATACGTCTTCGATCATGATGAAAAAAGTGCTGAAGTTGATACAGAGAAAGATTTTTATGGATTGGATCTAATTAAATACGCAATAAAGCTCTACTTAGAAGCTAAAAAACAATAATTTTTTTCTATTATTTCCATTTTTTTATTTTCTAGTTTCTATTTTCTATTTCTATTGATTATTTTTCTCAATTCTGTTTTAAAATTTCATTGACTATATTTAATGAAAGGAGCATAAATATGTCATACAAAAAAATAAAAATCGAGGCATTATGACTGCCTTATTAAGAGAAATAGATTTAGAAAAATTTAGTAAAAATATTTTTTCTTCTCTTCGAGCCGACGAATTTTACGAGAAATGCCACACTAATTTTAGGGAAATTCTAATTGAGACATTAATCGATACAATTGCTGAAGATTTAGAAAAAGACGAGTGGTGTTTGCAAAGTTTCAATAAGGATAAATCTGAAAAATTATTTAATTCATTTATGGAGAATTCTGAAATCACTGTAGGTCTGCATAAAAGAGTAGATGGATCAGATTACACTTTTAAAGAAATTACTGTAGAGTTTAATTTTTCGATAGAAGAGAAAAAGAAAATTGCCGAATTTTATCTAGATAAAATAATAAATTATAAAAATCATCTTAAAGACTGTATTATTGGTGATTTTGAAGAAAAAGATATTGATATAATTTCTGAATTTCTTAGCGAAAAAGTATATCAAATATTATCGACTGATGAGATAAAAGCTAAATTTGGTCAGAAGTTAGAAAAAATTATCAGCGATAACTAACGTAAAGATAACGATAGGTAGAGATCTAAAAAGATAAAGAAAACTTTATTAACTCGTTCTTATAGAATAGATATTAGGGGTTTAGATATGTCAGAAGAAAAAGAAAGTCAAGTTCAAGAAATTTCAAGTCAAGAAGAAAGTAAGTTAAGTCAGGAAGAGGAAATATTTAATTCGATGTATGCAAGGCATATAACTGCTACTACAGAACACGTGTTTACTCAATTACCTAAGGTTTTTATCGACGGTTACAGCTATGTTAAAATTGCTTTAGATAATAATTATATTAACTGCTCCCAATACGTTTCGAGATCAAGCATGACATTCCAAGGTTGTATGCAGTATAAAAACGGCGAATTAAAAGATGCAAGGGGCATTTATCGTGTCACTACTAATCCGATATTATCTATAAATTCTACGAGAAAGATGACTAGAAGTCTTAATGGGATAGACTGGCTAGTTAAACAAATAATGTTAGGGCAGTTATTGCAAGATTCTGAAATAACGCAGAATTTAGAGATAGATCCGAATAAACAGGAGATATTAATAAGTTATGACAATTATAATGTATCAATATTTAACAAATTTATCAAGGGGAAGATATTGAAATTCCCATTAGAGGCTCAGCAGGGACATCTTTACGTAAGCTGGATTCCTAAGTTACCTAAAGCCTTGCATTTTGAAAAAGTTACTGATATATATATATACAATCATACAGTAAATTTTAACAAAGAAGTTATAAAATTCGATATAAATGTGTTTGGCGGAAACGCACAACTTATTTATAATCAAAACTATGAATCAGTGCAGACAAAGTTATTTTCGCCTGATCATGAAGAGATGACAGTAAGTTTAGCGTCTAAAGAACTGTATCTGTTCAGTCACAGAAGACCCAGGACTGAGACAGCAGACTAAATTTTTCTTTCTTTTTTTATCGATAATTTTTATCACTTTTTTAATAATATTTCTTTCCCGATTTTATAATTTCTTATTAGTTCTATCGTTAGTCTGTCTAAACTCATTCTTCTTATTCTCTCTGCGTATTCTGTATACTTATTTTCAATTCTCCAGTTATTATATAGTAACATATACGCATTTATCATTTCTAAAATTTTACTATCTTCTAAGTTATATTCGAATAGGAAGTTATTCTTATCTAAAAATTTGAAAAGTTCTTCTGCTTCTTCTTTTTTTATTCTATATCTTTCTCTCGGAGTTTTCATATTTCCGACGTATCTTCTAGAAGCGTCAAACCAAATTATTTCTTTGAAAGAAGAAATTGTTGAACAAATTGCAGTATCCATACTTTGCATATTGTTAAAAATCTGCAAAAAATATGGAGAAGACATGCCTAGAACATGAAGATACGGAACTTTCTTTTTTACATAATAAATCCACGGAATTGCATATTTCAAAACTTTCAATTTACTAGAAGTCATTATTGCACCAATTGCGAAATAATAACTATATTGTTTATAGAAATCTATAGCTTCATCTAGATCTTTTATAGGATAAATATGAAGTACAGGTATGATTTTCTCAATTGATTCTATTTTTGTATAGAGATACTCAAAATATTCGAAATTTCTTTTATCTATTGACGAAAAAACACTAGGAATATCGAGCGAAAAAAATGCATAAGCACTAACATTTTTATACTTTTTTAGAACATCATCTACAGAAATCTTTAGATTATGTGAAATTATTTGAAACCCGCCACTATCAACCCAAGTTTCATTTCTCCATTTTATTTCTTTTAATTTTAGTTGATTTATTAAAACTGGAAATTTAGTTTTAAAGAGATAACTATTGGACGTATTAACGCCGAATATTAGCTTCATTACAGATCTACGTTTATAGTTTTTCTTCTAAGTAAGTAAATAATTGCACCGATAGTAGGTATTATTAATATTCTTAATATCGTAAATAATGTATTTCCTTGAATTACAAAGTTGTAAAATATACTATTCTGAATTCCTAAGTAGAAGAATAGAAAGATTTGTAAGATTAAGCTAGATATTGCTATTGAAAATACTAATTTGTTATTTGTCAATTTTAGGAATGCTAAACTAACAATTAGGAAATTCCAAAAGATGAATAATAAGCCGTCAAAACCAAATGAAATTGAAAAGTTCAGCAAGTTTTCTAGAACATTTGTAATTGTATCAGCTACAAAAATCAATAGTAAGACATTTGGGGTTATCTTTGCGAATTTTTCAGGTAAAACTCTGTCAAATGCTAAATTTTGAACTAAACGACTTTGAATCATTGTTGTGATAAAAATATAGCTCATATACCAAATTGGGAATAAAGCAAGTAATATATCTAGGTTTGAATAACTATCAAAAATTGCTAATACTGCAACTGTTAAATAACTTGCAAAATAGCCAATTTTTACGTTTCTGCTTATGCTTTTTATTTCTCCAGCTATGTAACTAATTGCATTTAGAAATATGAACATGGATAAATCAAATAGCAATGCTGAAAGAACAGTATTCGATATTGTGAAGTTTTGAATTTGAAAATGAAAACTTGAAATTGGCAAAAACAGAGCTACGATTATTTGCAATATAGCTAATGCATCTACTATATAAGCGTAAATTGATTTTCTAGTTATTGTAATTAGGGCAGTTCCAAATAATAGTTCCGAAATAAAGAATTTGTCAATTATTGAGATATTGAAATTCATGAGAACTAGATTAGCTAACACTGGTGCTGAAAATACATAAATTAGCCATAGTGAAATTCCGAAAACTGTATAAAACTTCGGAGAAAATGCTGAACGAATATATGCATAATCTCCTCCATTTATTGGAATTTTCTTAGTTAGCATATAATACATTACTAATAATGGAATTTCGAAAATTGCACCTATTAAAACTGCAAGTAACAAATTTACAGATTTTAGTAAGCTTGATACAAAAAGGGGATAACTAATTCCGCTTAAAATTCCCATATAAAGTAGATTAATTGAAAAAACATCTAGTGTTGAGAAGCTTTTTAAAAATCCAGAACTTTTTCTTTCCAATTCCATTATTTGGAACAGTTTTTATGACCAATTTAATTCTTATCATAAATTTAAAGAGATATATATGTCATAAAACTTATCAGCTAACTATGAGTGCAACTATAAATTATAATTCAACTACAAAAGTAAAATTTAACGATAATAAAGCTAAAATAATTGTAGAAAATGAATATGTGCTACAAATAATCCTAAATAAGGACGAGATTGTTGCCAAATATGATAAAGATAGTACCACTATAAAATTTGAAAAATTCAATACTGAAGAAATTGCAGGAAAAGTTTACACTTTAGTTGAAAAAACTGGAAAATTCGATATTAAGATTATTGAAGAAGTGCTACAGAACTTGAAAATTGCCGATTTTTGCGGAAAATTTGCAGATAAGTTATTTAATATGAATTTTTCAGAAGCGGATAAAGTTTTAGAAGACTTTGAAAAGTTATTAAAAAGAATGTGATAAAAATATGACAAGTTTTGAAACTCAATGTATGTACACACTTGAAAAAGAAGAACTAGGAGTAATATTTGGAAAATGTTTTAGGCATAAGAAAAATCCAGAGTTTTTAGTTGGTTTAAGGAAAAATGAAAATAGTGAATATATCGAAACAGTTTATAAAGGAACTGATAAAAAATATGCGGATGAATTATATTCTAATTTAGTTTCTGAACGAAAAAAGAAGAATTTAGAAAATTCTTAGCTTGATTCTAAAGCATTAAAAAGTTGTTTTTTAACACTTTCATAACTGAAATTTTCAATCCAGAAGTTGTAATACTCTTCAATTTTAGATTTATATTTGTCATAATTATCTAGGACATTTAGTATTTTCTCAACTGCTTCATTTATACACATTTGAACTCCTTGACCGATATGTATTGAATTATTTGGAAGAACAGTTGGACGATCACAAGGTTCAACTAGTAAATCTTTTAACTCATTTGGAAAATATTCTTCCCATGCACCGTCTTTTGTCGCAATCGTTGGAATTTTGGAAACGAACGCTTCTAAACCGTTTAATTCAAAACTTCCGCCTCTTGAAGTTAATAAATACAAATCTGAAATTCTATACATTTTTATTATATTATCAAAATCAGTATTTCCTGTTAAGTTGAACATTTTTATATCTTTAAAATCTGTTCTAGCTCCGCCACTTTTTACTAGAAAATAAATATCATCTCTTTCTTTTTGAATTTCTTTTGCTATTACGTGAAAAATATCAGCTCCTTTTCGAAAATCTGAATGCCAAAGAGATATCATTATTAGCTTAATTTTCTTCTCTTTCTTGACTTTTTCAATATATTTAAGTTGATCATCAACTTTTAGTTCATTATCATCAGCTAGAAGTCTTTCATTAAAATTATGTACAACTTTATAAATTGGAATTTTTAATCCAGAATTTTTAAACGCGTTTTTTGACCATTCCGAATTTACAATTATTTTATCAGCTAGGTTATTAGCATAATCTACGAATTTTTCGGAAATTTTGTCAGAATCAGCTACTTCAACTCCAATTATTTCGCTAACTTTTGATCTATATTTTTTAAAAAATGAAAATTCCACGTTTGTCCATTTCCACATTGAATAAAAGAAGGGATGAATTATTGATATTGGGTTTCTAAAAGGCGTAAATTGATAAAATGATAAAGCAGGAATTTCATAAACTAAATATTTTTCTTTTAGCATTTTTATATGTTCTCTAGCTACGAATTTGAATGAAACATCATGATGTTGTGGATAAACGTAATAAATTGGTTTCTGCATTTTGATCTCACCAGCTAATTAAAACAAATTCAGGAATATGCTTAAACACTTTAGATATGTCTTCAAATTTAAATTCCATTTTCTTTTCTCCCTCTGGATTTTTTATATAATGAATAGTTCCAAGTTTCAATATGTTCAAATGAGAAATATGATCATGTAGAAATATATCAACTGGAAATTCTTTATAATATTCTTTTTCTATGTATAAGTTTAATATAGTTTCTAAAACTGGAATATGTTTTTTATTGAATATGTAATTTGTTCCTGAACAAAATGGTCTAATCTCATTTGCCCAATCGTAATAAAGCCAATAACATAATGATAATATTCTATTTTGAGGGTCTACTTCTCTAATTTTTGGAACTATTAAGTCACTGTCTATAATTGCAAATTTGTCATCATTTTCATTTTTTGCTACATCTAGAATTTTTAACAGTTGTTTTGCAATTCTTATCCATCTTATATTACTCTTAGTTTCATTCCAAATTATCTTATTTGCAAATTTTTCGTTTAATTCAGGAGTTAAATCATTAAATGTTTTATAGACTACAACGTAATCAAAATCCAGTTCAAGTAAATGTTTTGTAAATCCTGCAAATGTGAAGACTTTCATAACATTATTCTGAAATTATGACAAATATTAGTTATATTTACTCATTAGGAGAACAATTAGAACACATAATATACATAATATGACATATAAGTTGAGAATAGTTTTTTATGTCGTATTTAGATAAAAATGATGTGAGCGTTAATTATACATCTATTTCAGAATTATTAGCTTCACCTTTCCAAAGATTAACATCTGCAATGTGGAACACAGCGAATCTTCTTTTAATTCAATTATATGAAACTGGTGGAAATGCAGTTACTTCAATTCTAAAAAATGGAAATTTATACATTCCTAATAATATTTTCGCATTACAAGGGAATTTTGCTAATGATGTATATGTTTCAGGTCAGCCAGTACTAACTGAAGAAGATCCAATTTATATCTCTGCATTTATTTCTACTGCACAACAACAAATTTACGATATTATAAATTCAAATGAACAATTATATTATTCAATTACTCAATTACCTGAAGAAATTTATCAGAAAATTATAGTAGCAGTACCTACTGTTACCTCGATTCTTTCAAAAGATACTGAAGCTTTATACGAAACAATTTATAATGTTGTAAATTACTTAATTTCAAATGTTGAAGAGTCTAGAACTATAATAAAAGAAGATTTGCAAAATTTCTATACTTCATTTTATGAATTAATAGATTCTATATCTAAAAGATTAGGAATTTCTATACAAGATGCTATTTATTTTGTTGCAGGTTCTATCGAATATGCACTTACATATGTATATTTAGCAACTGTAGGTTTAGCTAATACAATTAATAAATTAGGTTTGTATTTATCTCCGCCGACAATTCAAGGTCTACAGCTTGATGTTTCAACTACACCAGCTCCACTTTATTCAGGTTCAACGTTAGAAACTGTTAGAATAATTTTACAGAATTTAAGTAATTATATCATCTATATTGGGAATAATCTTTATAACAATTTTCCAATTTTGCCAAATGATTCGCTAGAAATTCATGTTAATAATCCTAAAAATGTTTATGCATGGGCAACTGGAAAATGTCAAGTTTATGCATTGTTTGAAATTATTAATAGTTAGGTGAAATTATGAATTATAAAGAATATTTCTGTAAAATGGAATGTTGTTATTGGCATGAATTCGATCAGGCTTATGGAAAATTAGAAGTAAAAGATAAAACAATTACAATTATTGGAAATGACTGTGGAAGTTCAGCTTTATACTTTTTGCTAAAAGGTGCTAAAAAAATTATAGGTTATGAAAAAAGTGATGAACTTAATAAGAAATTCAAAGAAAAAGTTTGTAAAGAATTTAATATTTGCGATAAAGTTGAGATTAATGGAGAATGGTCAGGAAATATATATCCAAATACAGATATTTTTATAATGGACTGTGAGGGCTGTGAAAAAAATCTAGATGTTTCACAATTGCAAAAATATAAACAATATTGTATAGCAATTCATGACTGGACTGAAAATAGATTCCAATTGATGAAGAAACTCTACGGAACAATTTTAACTTTCATATCTGAAGATAATAGAGAATTTGTTTTTTGTCATTTATGATTTAGTACATTGATTATTTATAATTTTTGCATTCGGTGAAATAATTACATTTCCAGTATTTATACCACAAATAAAGTTTTTAATTGTTACATTATCGTTAATTTGAATTGTATCTGCATTATCGTTAATTCTTAATGTGTTTATGTTAGAGTTATTATTAATTATAATACTTCCAAAATTTACTTCAACATGTAATGTATTTATATAAGCGTTATTATTAATTGTAATTATCAAAGTATTAACGCCAACTTTTAATATATTTATAGAAGCATTATCATCTATTGTAATTATCTCATAATTTTTATTGATTAAAAATTTATCTATTGAACCAAATATATTAATTGTTTGATTATTATTATTAATTAAAAAATTTTTAATATATGTATTTGTAAGAACTGTTATACTTGTTTTAAGTTCATTAATCAAAACAGTTAAAAATGTTTTTATGGAGTTTAATAAGTTACTAAATTTATATCCATTACAATCTAATAAAAAGTATTGGTTATAATTGAAAGTTATGAATTGGTTAATATCATAAACTATATCTGAAAATTGTTCAGATTTTACAATTTGGTCATGCTGTACATGAGAAAGTCTTTTTTGCAATTTTATATTATTTTTATTAGCTAATTCTATAATTGCGTCAATAAGTTTATTAAAATCATCTACAGTTAGCGATATTCCTTTTTTTGCATATAAAATTGAAGTAAATTCGTACGGTTTAAAGAATTGGTCAGAATTATAAAATATATTAATTATTGAAGGTATAATTCTTAAATACTGATATTGTGTTAAATAATTAATGTATTCGAAAACATTATATGTTAGATATAAATCTTGTACAATTTCGTTCCATAATTTTGAAGATATTACAGAATATTTTGATGGAGGAGCTAATAAATTAGCAATTTGGTAAATTGATTTGCAGTAGAGTTGGGGTTGTGTTTCAATAATATCTGGCATTTTTAGCTCATTATGTGCTTATTTCCAAATAAATAGTTTAAAGCTTTTTTCATAATTTTTGTATTATCAACTTAAAAAATGTACTAATTTGTAACTTTGCTAGAAATATTATATCTTACTAGATGAATTATGATACTAGAATTATTGTTTTTTGCGGTTGAGAATTTGAAGGCATAACGTTGTTAGGAGGTAATTTTCTTGCTCTAGCCCAATAGAAATATCCAATATGGGTTGCACCGCCTGAGCAATCCATTATTACGAAAGCTGAACCGTTTGGAGTAATTGAAGAATTCCAAATTGTAACTTCTTGTAAATTTAATTGTGGTAGATCTACAATTGGAGAATTGATAGTTTGACCATAATATTCAATTTCGGATTCTGTAACTATTGCTTGATAGAAATTATAACCAGAAGAAGTGAAAACGCTTTCCGACGAAGAAACTTCTTGATTACAACCAGACCAAATATAACCGTCACCGTTGTATGGGTCCCATGAAACTGCGTAACCGTTACTCATGAATACCGAATCTCCGTTTGAACCTGCACAGAAACTACTAGTATTTCCGAGGAATTCTATAGCTTGTTGATCAGCACTTCCGTTGTAATATTCTACACTTTCAAATATTTCATTTATATTATTAGCATTTGTAGAATCTAGATAAATTATATTATATGATCCACCTTGATTATCTAACATTAGGATATATCCAGGAGTTGAACCACTTTGTGGAGTAAATTGAATTGACGAATATAAGTTTGAAGATATTTGTAAATTACTAGGCAAATATGATGTACCCATTGCGTTTATATAAGCGTCAAAAACGTAATTTCCGTTATCATAAGCTGTATTATAATATGCATTTATTCCAGTATAAGGATATTGATTTGAATTTCTTAAAAACATATAGATAGTTAATGATCCATTAGCTGGAACCGAAGTTGGTAATTTTATCCAAATATAAACAGTTGATAAATTAGAATTATATTGAGATATCCAAGCATATAATGGTGTATTACATTGTGCATCTAAGCAGAATTGTAAATTCAATAATTGGCTAGAGCTTGATAGTAATGATGATAAATTCAAATTTAGTAATTGTTGAAATTGACTTGGAGTCGGATCAGCTTGAGAATTTGTTATTGTAATTATATAAGTAGTAATAGGAGTTCCAGTAAATTCAATTTCTTCAGATAAAAGTGTTGGATTTTGTGCAGTTAGTTCAATTTCACTTGGTGAACTTGCAGTTAATTTCAAGCAATTTTTAGGCATTAAATAGATAGAATTGTTTATTTGAACTGGAGAATTGCCTAAATTTTGAATTGTAATTTCTCTCCAAGTTTCTAAATATGCAGGTTCTAAATATTGTGAAGTTATTTGTTCCAAATTTGCAGTTCCAGAAAATTGAAATTGAGTTCCTGCAATTTGTGTAGGAGTTACAATTTTACTTGTTAATTTCGGGATTAATAGTTGTAATTGTTTACTAACTTGAGCTAATTGAACTTTTAGTTTCTCAACTTGGAAAGCTGGAAGTTTATAATTAGGTAATTTAGACATTGGATAAAATTGTATAAATTGAAAAGGTACTTCATAAGGAAAATTTACAGTTGGTCTATTTGACATGTCTTGAAAAGGCTGAATGTCTCCTTGACCAAACGTATAAGCTTCTACAGCCTTGAGATTATATAACGCTTCATATCCATTTATTATTAATTGTGATACGTTTAAATATTTTGAAAAGACTTCATTTAGATTTTGAAAGTTTCCATCTTGATAGTAATTTAATAATTTAGCAGATCCATATTTATTCAGAAATAGTAAGTTATTTACAAAATTATTCCAATCTTGCAAAGTTAGGAATTCTAACGGAAGCTTGAAACGTGTTTTATACGGTAAGCTCATATGAAAGAATTAGTAAGATGACAAAAATAAATGTACAATTCTCATATATTATATAATGTATATCATGTGTTCTAATTCTCTAATCGTTTTTTGAATAACGTCTACAAGTTTCTACACGACTTTCCTTTATCAGGTATAAGGATGATGATTTTTGTAATAATTCGTTTAATTGGTCTAATGTTAATTCGAGTCTTTTTGAATTTTTTGTTTTGAATTTATTCCAAGTTTTGTCTTCCACATCTACAAAATATATTTCTATATTTTCGTTTGGGAGCCAATTCGTGTCCATTGCCGAAAGGTATTCTTTGAATTGTTCTTCATTTAAGGGTTCCATTGTCCTTCCGTCCAGGATGGGGCTACATACGTAGTCCTCTAATTTAAAATCCATTATTACAATCTTCATGTTTTAATCGCCATTTTTGATTATACTTATCTTGCGAAATTTTCTATATGTTCTTTAATTTTTTTAATATCTAGATGTGTATCTTTCTCTATTTGCGATATAATATTTTGATTTTGAAGTATTTTTATTATCTTATCTTTATTTTTAATAAAGAATTCATAAAGTTCTGGATGATTTTCTTTCCAATTATTTTTATTATATTTTAGATCGTTATCAATTTCTCCTAATAAAAATGATAATTTTTTAGTATCGATTTCTTTCCTAACTGGCTTGAATATAACTCCTAGAGTCGCATAAAAAGGTTTGTATTTAAAAACACATAAGTTAAAATTTATTCCCTCTTTACAAATTTCAATATTTTGATTATAGCTTTTAGCAACAATTCCCTCTAATCTTTCTTTCAAAATATTTTGCAGAATATAATCAGTTTCCAAATAAATTATCGGTTGCCAAAAGAAAATTTCATTATCGAAATTTAACGGCTCTATATATTTGTTATTTTCTTTATCGAATATATCATATAAGATAAATTGAGGTATTTCATTTGCATGTATTTGCATTCCAGATGTTTTTTTATGAACAAGTTCTCCGTGTAAAATATATTGATCATTTTCTTTTATGTAATTTATAACTTGTTCAATTCCTGGAACCTGATAAAATAAATTTTGATATCCTTTGTCGTGAGGTATGTCATTTCTAGTATTAATTTTCAGGTCTGCTTCATATTTCAAGCAAATATGAGTTCCATCATATTTAATCTCATAATAAGCATTTTCTCCTAATTTTTCTAAATCAATGTAACTAATATTCTGTGCCTCATATTTACATAAATTAACGCTCATGAGTAGAAACTAGTAAATATGACAAATTTATTTAGTAGTTAGCCCTCAATTGCCAGTTTAATAATATCAATTGAATTTCTTCATCTGTTAATCCATATTTCTTTAGTTGTTGCAGATATGATTGTGCAGTGTTCTGATCTATTTTATGTTTTTCAAATAATAAATTGATCGTTGTAATTATATCATTTACATAAGTTTTTACTCTTCTATTTCTCGCATATTCAAGATATGTATTTTGAAGATCGCTAGGAACTTGGAATTCTGAAAATACTTTTTGCAGTAATTGATTAGGATTACTAATGTATTCACTTATTGAAATTGCTTTTGAAGGAGTTAGATAAAGCTCCTGATAAGCAGTTAATATTTTCTTAATTTGTGCTGATAATTTTAAAACTCCTAAAAACACTTCATTTATTCCATATTGCTTCATTAAATTCTCTAACTGTGGATTTTGAATTCCATAAATCAAACTCTCCACATACTCGTTTTTCAGCGTGTGAACATAAACTCCAATTAATTCATGTTGATAGACATCTAAATACAGATTTATGAATTCGCTAGGGATATAAGACAAATCTATAAGTTTGTTAATTTTATAATTATATTTAAACGCTTTTTCAATTTCATTCAATGAAGGTAAATATCTCTTCCAAATTTCTAAACCGAAACTGGAAGCATATTGATCTAACAATATCTTTATCTGATTATCTGGAATTCCTAATTTTTTTAATTCTGATTCCGCATTTCCTAAATTAATGGGAACTTTTCCAACCTTGTAAAGTTGTCCATTTACAATATTTCCAATTATAGTATGAATATTGTAAATTGTAGGAATATAAGTTTGTACAATTAAACTAGCTAAATCTTTTTGTATTCCTAATTTACTAAGTTCTTGAATTGCAATATCTGGTTTAATTTGTAAATCTTTTATTAATGACTTAATATATTCAATTTCTAGATTTACTTGATATTCTAATAATGCAGGCTTTATTTCGTAATCTACAATTTCTTTCGGCAATTTGGAAATATCTGAACTTATTCCATGTTTAGCTAATGAAACATGATAATCTACAATTTTTGGAAATATATAATCATAATAGAACTTATGAGAATATAAGTCAATTGCAGTTTTATCTTTCAATATTTTAGATAATTCTCCTGATAATTGAGCTTGATCGTAGTATAAATCTTTAGCTAAAGTTTCTAAATATGATAAATGTAATTTCGAGATGTTTATATCATAATTTTCTTGTATTATTTGATTAGCTAGGATTTCATTAATTTTCAATTTCTTTAGTTCAACATCAACAGTTTTAGGATCTATCAAGAAGTTTTTCAATTGTTCTTTTAAAAGCGAAATAGTTGAAGATAATTGAAATTCTTGATTTGTATAATTTATAAAAATATCTTCAAATTCTTTTATAACTCCTAGCGAATGTAATTGCTTTTTGATCTCATCACTTGAAATATATCCTTTTTTAGCTAAACTTTCAATTTGCGAAATTTGATATTTAGTTAATGGAGCAGTTTGATATTCAAAAATTATTTCAGAAATTATCGATGGATCAAATCCTATTGTTTTTAACTGATGTTCTGCATCTCTTGAGCTAATAATGTAATTTTGTAATTTAAATTGAAACTCTTTAAGGATATACTGCAATCTTACATACTCTAATTGATAGTTTAAAATTTGTAAAGCTACTATTTCATTAAAGTTATTAGCTTTCAATTCACCTTTTATTTTCTTTTCGTCGAATATTCCTAATTTTGTAATTTCTTGTAGTTGTCTTAATAATAATTGATTACTGTAAACAAGTTGAGATTCTTGAATCATAATATTAAAGACATTTTCAACTTCTTTAGGATAATTAAGCTCTTTAAATAATTTTTCAACTGTTGTTTCTAAATACTTTAAATCGACATAAGGTCTTCCAAAATTTGATAAAGCCCTAGATAAAAGTGATCTTAGGAATTGTCTCACTATTCTCTGAACTGCATAATTATATTCGAGTGAAAATACTTTTTCAAATAAATCTTTTCCAGATAGATTTACATTTTTTATAATTTCTTCATATGCTTTTTCAGGAGTTACTACAAATTGTCTAATTCCTTGTTCCACAGCCCTTTGTAATAATCTCGCAGTTTGGTTATTATACATCAAATTAGCAGTTTTTGGAGTTATCAAATTATTTTCAGCATATTGTGAAACTGTTTTAGAATCTAAAATTCCATATTGAGATGCTAAAATTACATCTTTTATATTCACGGGTTTAAATAATGGATTTCTAGGTACAAAATCATCAACTGGAGGAGATAAATATGCATCTGTGAACCATTGGGCATATCCTGTTAGATATATTGTTTCCTTGAGATGATCTTTAATTTCGTTATAAGACCTTGCACCTACCCAATTTGCAATTTGTGCAAAAGGTGGATCTGCAAATGGTAAATCTCCAAGTCCAACTTCATTGAAAATTTCTCTTGCTGATATCTTAAAATCACTTACAAACGGCTCCTTAATAAATTCCTTAAGAGTAGATTGGACTTCGTTCCTAACTTCATCGAAGAAATCCGTAGTTGTTTCAGCGAATGCTTTTACTATTTCTCCAAATTTTATTGGGACTTTTCCACCTAATCCGATAGGCGATAAAGAAATTTCAACTTCTGGAAGAATATCTGCTAATTTATCAGTTATCGCTGGAAGAAATTTAGCAACTGTAATTGGTGCAATAAACGGAGTTAAAAATTGTGTTAGTTGCCCTACAGCTGAAGCTATATGTTTCATATTTTGCCCAAATCCATTTATTAAATCTCTAACGACAGAACTTACAATTGATGCAAATGCATTAGCTACATTTGTAAAAAATCCATATGCATCATTTAAAAATCCAGAAGCTAAATTTGCTAAATCTCCGAAAAAGCCCTGGACTTGTTTTGAAAACCATGATACAAATCCAGAAATTGCAGAGGATGCTGTTTGAACAAAATTTTGCAAGATAGTTAAGAAATTATTAGCAATATTTTGCATGAAAGTTGGAATATCACTAATTGCTTGACCAATGAAACTTACAGTATTTTCAACGTCATCAACTACAGTATTAAAAAAGTTAATAATATCAGAGCTTAAGAAATTTACAAAATTTTCTAATGCTGAGAGTTCATCGCTGAAGAATGTTCCTAAATCTCCTAAGTTTAAAAGGAAGCTCATATTATTATTATGTTTATCTTATTAAATTATAAGTATTGTCATAAAAGTAAAAATTACTTTATGCAGAAAAATACAAGAGTAAAAGTTGTTTCAATTAAACGTTTACTGCTTTTTTTCTTTGTATTTATAAGAAATTGTTATTATGAGTATATAAACTAGAAACGTCATTTTACTAGAAATATTTTTAAACCTTTATCTAACGTAATTTTTGTTTTTGTTAATGTAGAATTACGCAGAATAACGACGTAAATACGTTTATAAAGAAAAAGATTTTAGCGTAAAAAGGCTGTATCAAACTCGTTATCTTTTTAAGTTGAAAAAAAATGGAATTTAATATTTGCTTTTTAAGATGTTTCTTTTTTATTATTATATAATTCTTTCAATATTTTTATGAAGCTTTCAAGAAGTCCATCATTGTCTATAACTGCACTCATCAAGTAAGCTATATAAATAATAAATGAAAACATTTCTATTTTTCCATCTGGATAACTATTTAATGTTTTTCTTATTTCTTCATCTAAATATTCTACTTCTTTTTGTATCTCTTTCATTCTTTCATTACTGATTTTATACTGTAATTTTATCAGACTTAGATATGCTTTTAACCCGTCTTTAAATTTACCCATTTTGTTCATCTTCAGACTTAACTTGTATTTTTCGCATTTCTTTTACAACTTTAACAACTTCTAACGCTTTCTTAAAAACTTCAGATTTCCTAATATTTTCTTCATCACAGGTAGCAAGTGCCATTGTCAAATCATCTAAAGCTAAATACAGTTTAGCTGTTACTTCTGAAGTTAAATTTGATTTCTTTTTTACTTCTGACATCTTGCCCTAAATTATATATTATGACGCTTTTATATTTTTTATAATGAACTAAAACTAACGGCTGACAATTACAAAAATTAAACATCTCACAAAACTTAAACAATTTTTCAATTTGGAAATTATCTACTGTAACATGATTTTGTGAAGTTGATTTAACTTCAATTGGAAATATTGTATTGTCCTTAGTAGCTATAATATCTGGAATTGCTTGCTTTCCAGTTCCTGAAACTGGAATTCTTACAGCATTGTAACCATTTTTCTGAAGATAATTAATTGTCTTATACTCATAATATCGTCCAGATTCTCGAAAATTCATCAGTTTTAACTTAAAAATTATGACACATATAAATATATATATGTCATTTTATGACTTCTCGAATAGAAAAGACGGTGTACTGTCTTGGAAAGATTATTAGATAATTTGGAGCATTACATTCCTAAGATAGAGAAGTTGATATTAGAGAAGGAAAAAGGTGGAAGGAAACGAGAAGTAAGTTTACATAGATGGTGGTCCAAACGTTTTATTTATTTATATAGAAGTATTTTTTCATCGTTTTTATTAAATGGTGAAAGCAGATTTTTTGAAGCTATCGAAAAACCAGAGATATTAGATGCAAATGGACTAGTATACCTAGAACCTTTAGCTGGTGGTGGTACAGGAATTGTTGAAGCTTCACTATATAATTTTACTTCCTACGGTATAGATATTAATCCATTAGCAGTAAAGATAATTCGAGGATATTCCGTATTACGTGGTAATGTTAATTTCAATCAAATTACTTCTATAATTGAAGAAGTAAAAAATGAGCTGTCTGCAGTATGGACCTATAAAGGACAAGACGTTTCTTATTTCCTTATTACAAGGGGAAAAGTACCATCATGGATCATGACTGAAAAAAAGGAAAAAGTAATTCTTTGTCCTAATTGTGCAAAAACGTTTAAAACACAAAGTACTGATGAAACTAATTGTCCATACTGCAATTACAATATAAAAATTACCATAGGACCGTATTACGAACCACGGAATTTCGTTATGTATTCGAATTGGAAAGTTTTTGGATTTATTGTTAAAAAGAAGTTTGTCTTCGATAGAGATTGGTTAATTGAAAGAACTAAGTTGTTAGACGAGAATCATAATATTGTAATTGATGTTAATATAGACGAATTGAAAGAAGGAAAAAGACTGTTACGGTCCGGAATTACTAATCCTGAACAATTATTTACTAAAGCACAATTGCTCACTTTTCAAAAAATTGCTGAAAAATCAAAAAATCTTGAAGAAAATGAAAGACTACTTTTAATGCTAAGCGTTAGCGATTCAGTAAAGACATGTTCTATATTGTCAAGATGGTATCCTTCACAAAATGAACCGATACCTTTTGCAGGGGGATTAAAATCATTTTGGATACCTAAATATACTGTAGAAACAAATCCATTATCTTTACATGCTAGAAGCTCAATATTTTCTAGTATTAAAAATCAGCAACTTGTAAAGAAATTCAATTTCAGAGGAGAAATAAACGCTATTCAAGGCGATGCTTTAACAGTTATTTATCCAAAAAGCGATCTAATAGTCATAGATCCTCCTTACTACGGTCTTGCTCCAAGTTACGCTTCTATAAGCTTTCCCCATGTTGTAGTAGCTAATCAGTTTGAAAGATTGCAATTAGAAGAATCTCTAAATAAAGAGATAGGAAATATTGACTATTTCGAAAAAATCCTTAAGATTCTGATAAGGAGTAAGGAAGCGTTAAAAGATAACGGAAGAATTGTGCTGATGATTAATATGAAAAATAAATTGAATAAACTCGATGAAATTATAGAAAAGTCAGAACTTAATGTTATAAATAGGTACAATATAGTAGGCGAATCTCCTGGAAAATTTGGAAGATCCAAAAACAGAATAATTAATCTTATTATTTTAGAAAAATAGAAAACTTTTTAATTTATATATGTCATATTGTATGTTCTTAAGTTGATTAACATGGATAAAGCACTTGAAAATTTGATAGAAGTTTATAAACAAACTTTCAAAATAAGTAAAAAAGATGAAAAGAGAATAAAAAAACAAGTTAGCTATTTGGAATACTCTTTTTATGATATTTTGGAAAGTTATGACGGTAAGATTAAAAATGAAAAAATAGGTATTGACTCATTAATTATTTTCTTCGGGTATGTTTTTGGAATTTTAATAAATAATGAATCAGAACTCGAAATTTTTGTTTCGCTTATCGAAGCTTCATATTTAGCAAATAAAGTTTTTAAAGATAAATCATAATTTTTTAACAAAAACTGGATGACCTGACCTATTTGTCACGCCAACCTGTTCAAAACCTGCTTTTTTGAAAATTGTATTTTGACTACCTGGAATTCCTAAAGTCCAAATTACTTCAGAATCTTCATTTTTTAACTTTTTACCTAAATCAATCAAAAAATTAATGTCGTAATCTCCAGGTGCAGTTTTTGTAATTCTCCTAATAAAATATGATCTATCAGCTGGAATTTTATATTGACTGGCTATGTAGCGAAAAGGTGTATTGTCATGAATCCAAGCTACTGCAACTATGAAATTTTGTATATCTTCTTTAGCAATATACATAAAATATCTACTGTTCTTTCCTGCTCCACCGCCGTTCGGCATCCCTTGTTGATGATAATAATCAATTAATGTCCTAACAAATTTTATCATATTGTGATCTGTTGCTTCATCTACTCTAAATTCCATTTTCATATATTACGAGATCAATATATGACATATATATACATAATGAATCTAGTGAGTTTTTCTTTTCAGAATTTATAATATTCATGAGAAATATGGGGAAGAGTGTTGGAAAACGATCAATCGCTTCAATGAAATACCACTTATATCATAAAACAATTAGCAGAAAAACATTCCCAGCTTTTTCTTCAATGTTCAATGCAGGAGTTGAGTCAGTTCTGCCAACTCCACTTGAAAATATTGAAATTCCACCAGGCTTAAACACAAATTATGGAATTGCATACGCTTCAATTATTTCAGCTCTTTTATCAGGATTAAACAATTTAGCAATTTCAAAATTTAATCCTCAAACTAATTCGTTTAATTTTCTACAATTAGGACAAAGTTCAATTTTTGGACAAACTTCAGGAATTCAAGCAATTAATAGTTTTACGCAAGAATATGATAATTATGTAGATCTTTGTAGTGTTCTGTATCAACCTGCAGTTTTTGATGAAACTTATTTCGATCTTTCAGTTTATCAACCAGCGAATACAATAATTAATAGAAATCAAGCATGTAAAAAAATAGAACAATATTTCAATACTTTAAGTTATTCAAATATAGCTCTTAATTTACAAACTTTAGGTGTTGGGAAAACTAATATTCCTAGTGTTGATAATTATTCAATATCAAATGTTCAAAATACAGGTGTTGAAGATTTATTAAACGCGTTAAATTTAAACTATAATCAACTTCCAGATTTAGCAAAATTCATAGTTGCATTTATTCCCAACTTAAATGAAATAATTAATAGCGGTTTTGCATTAGACGTAGGTTGGTTAGATCGTTGTGTTTTAGATCCTGAGATTGAGGAAAATCCAACTTATAAAGTACAATTAAAAAATAATATGATTCTCCAAAATTTCGCTAATATATTCGGAATGATTTTAGATTATACCCCTCTAGATCTTGCTATTCTAATTCCTGAATTCAATCCAAATAAAGTTAATGAATTAGATTTAGTCGCAATTTTAACAGCAGATAAAACTGTAATTTCAATATTTGGAAATCTATTTAAGATGCATCTTTACGATCCTTCACCAGGTGGACAAAATATTACTTATAGTTCAGAAATTGAGAATTATGCAGTTACATATCAACAATTTCTACATATACAACAACTTGTAAATAAGAAATATTCTAATTTATGGTATGCAAAAATGGTAGCTAGTGCAATTTTGGAAATTGCAAGATATCCGTATCAACAAAACTATAGTTATAATTCAGGAAAAAGAACGCTTTCATATCCTGATTTCCTAAATTACTGGAAAACTAAATGGGCATTCTACGGCTTATCAAATGCAGATTTACAATTTGCTCAAGAATATGGAGAGAAAATTCAAGGACAAGCTAAAATTGAAAATAGATTAAAGCTGGCTCAAAAAGGTGCTAAAGCGAAACAGTATAAGACAATTTTCTATTATAAAAACTTTAATAATATAGCAAATAGATAAATAATGAGGGAAAATGTATACTAAAAAGAAAAAAATCTGGTATGATGAGCCATGTCATCCGAAAATAGACATAGTATATGGAGAACCAGTATATAAAAAAATAAAAATATTTTATGATGAACCTTGTAATTGCGACGAGAAGTTCTATATTTCTAATAAAATAGATAAAAAGAAAATTCAAGAAATAATCTGCAAGTGAAGATAGAGAGGTATACATTATAATATATATATGAAATCACCTTTGAATTTAAGTTGTTCAGTTTTTTAGAAAAAGTAAATTTCTCAATTACTCTTTGCTGATTAAGACAGACATAGAGATATACATATTATAATATATATATGAAATCACCTTTGAATTTATCTACTTCTAATTAGTTAAATAAGTAAATCTTTCATGTTCTTTTTCAAAACAATTAGAAATAGTATTTGATAAATGAGAAAAATTAGGCATAGTGATAGAAGAAGAATTGAAAATAGAAAAATAAAAAATAAAATTCACTCTTGAAAGAGCTTTGCTAGCTCATCTGTAACTTTTTCCATATCTTTGTCTTCCTTTACTTTCATCTTCACTAAAACTGCCCTGTATTCAGGGTCGTCAAGGAAAGCTCTTCTAAATAACGGATCGTTCTCTACGTCGATTTCTTTTCTTGAATTTTTCTTTGAGCTTTGTTTTCTACATCTCATCTTTTTCGCCTATATATAACTCGATTTCGAAATATATAAATCTTTCTATCATGTTTATCGTTCTAACTAACACAGTGATATACATTATATTATGTATATATCATGTTAGGCGTGATTTGTTTTTATCTTCAAACTGAGAAATTATATTTATGTCACGCTCTCAAATTCAGAATAATTCGCAAATAGATCCATTTCAAAACATATTTGGAATTGTTAGAATAGCAATTGACAAAATTAGAGAATTAGAAAATAGAGGACAGATATACGGCTTTTCACGCTATCTTCCAAATTCAGTTATTGTAATGAAAACAATAGATTATCCATTATTAGTTGATGTTTATATTCCTGAATTTCCATTTTATTTCCAATTTGCGATAATAAAAGATGAAAAAACTAAACAAATTTTCATAGATGATATGCGTGTTGTTTATCCTACATCAAATTTTCAAAAAGCTGATACAATGTATAATAATATAACAGATGAAGATAATAATGATAAAGGCGAAGAAGATGAGTGAATATACACTCATTTTAACTATAATCTCTACATTTGCAACTACAATATTTGCAATTGCTCAACTTTACTTAAAGATAAAGCAAGCTCTAAAAGATGCAGTTAAGGAAATTGTAAATTCACAATTACAAAGTTTGAAGGAAGAAATTGAGGAGCTGAAAATAAATCAAAAAGAATTGGCTAAACAAGTTGAAGAACTGAAAAAGAAATTAGAATAATAATTTAGAATATTTTATATCTGTCATACTATGAGTTTTTATGTAAGTGAAAAAATGGAAAACGATATAAGTATAATAAGAATTAAATTATTCGTTAAATGGTTATACGAAGTATCTGAAGAAATATCAAATAATACATTACTAAGTAATGACGACTTAATGACATTATTACTGAGTATGAAAAATACTATTTCTGATGTAAATACAGAAATAGATATAATGTTACATAAAATTACGAAAGATAAGAAGTCTTAAAAAACAAAATAAGAAGAAAAAAATATTATCTAAGCTAGATTTAATATTTTTAAGATATCTTCCCTTTTTTTCTCTTTTAATTTTTGTACTAAAAAATCATATGCGATTCTTCCTAATTTTGTTAGCATATATCTATAATTCATTTTTACCCAGAATGGCATTCTAGAACCAGAGTTTAGTCTTTCTACTATGTCTTCACAGTAGCTGTCTATACATTCTATCTTTAGACCTAGTAGTTTAGAAATCTCTAAAGCTATTTTTTGAGTTTTTCTATTAGAATTCCACTTTTTGCCTATAGCAAGAATTATTGCTACATCTAGATCATCTAACTCATAATCCTTTACGTTTTCCATTTTTACACCTTTAATAAAAACATGTAATATGACAAATATAAAATACTCGAAAAAAGAAAAAAAGATTATACCTTTTTCATAAGTACTCTTATTCTGTCTATTAGACTTTTATCTATATTTATTCCTAAATCTAAATCTTTCTGCTTTAAAATATTTACAGTACCTGCTTCTTTGCATAATTTCGCTAAATCCCTAAGTAATATTAGTCTTTTATTAGCATTAATATGATATAAAGCAAAATGAGTTGAAAATCTCCTAGTTTTCATTCCACAATATGGACATTTCTCTGCAATGTAATGTATAGATGCATGTTTTCTGAATTTCTTCTCTCCAGAAAATCTATTTTTACAAATATAGCAATAATAGTATTTAGGCATTTATTTCACCACTGAAAGATAATATTTAACTTCTACGTCATAGTCTTCGCATATTTTTATTATTCTTTTTAGTAACTCTCTATCGTTTTCATTTATATGAAAAGTCGAAAGACCTTTGCATTCAATTATAATCTCATTTGGCATTTTTTAATTCGCCTTAATTTCAAATTTTAGCTTCCCGCATAAGTCTAAACTAGCCTTAACTGATAATTTACCCTCAGATATAAAAAAATATTCTTCAGAATTTTTACAATTAACTATTTTTTCCGTCATGTTCTCACTTCTAACATATGCTTTATGACGAATATATATATCTCGATTTATCGATCCTTTCAATTATTGCAGTAATACTAGTTATTTTGATCTTTAATTTTTGAAAAAAATAAGTAATAATAATTCCCATCTTTTAAAATAAATTGAGGTTTTCTAAAAATTGACGGTAAATAGAAATATTTAAGCACTTTAGAAATATGAAAATGTTCACAATCTTGAAAATTTTTAACTGAATTATTTTGAACTTGAAGTAATGTTTTATTACAGTCACTGCATAAATATTGTTCATTTGTCGTATTTTTTATTTCAATTAAACTAGGCTGAACCATTTTACTCATCATTATCTAAGAATCTGACATATAAATTATTGATATCATATTTCTTAGCTAGATCTTTCAAATTTCTACTTCTCTCATCTCTGTCTTGTAATTCCGAAGCTATAATTATTGCATTTATCATATCTTGAATATCGAATTTATGAATTCTCCATTTTTGACCGTGATCTTTGTCATAATATTCTTCAATCTCTGATGATTTTATCAAAAGGTTCCATTGCCAAGATGTAAATTCATCTAACGGAGGCATTAGTTGATGAATTACTGGAGTTCCCATTGTCATTGACTCAAGAACTGGAAGTCCAAATCCTTCAGTCCCCGATGGAACAATTACAAAATCCATTGAGCGATAGAACGCAAAAATGTATTCTCTAGGATTTAGTCCAAATTCTGAAACAAAATGTACATTCCCTGGAACCTCGAAATCTTTAAATTGCTTATGAGAAATAACGAAAAAGTGGATTTTCTTAGCTAGGTCTGGAATTTTAGTATTTATCTCCTGAAAAACTTTTAGCATCAGCTCCATATTTTTTCTTTTAGTTAATCCTGAAACTATTCCAAATTTTACAATATTTGGAAAATCAGCATCTAATTTCTGCTTCATCTGTTGAGATAATTGTTCTGCTTTTTCCACAATTTCAAAATTTACCCCGTGGAAAACGGGTAAATCGACATTTAGACCAACTTCTTGTAAATTCTTAGCTGAAAACTTTGAATTCGGAATAAATGTTACATTTTCCAATAGATACTTATTTACAATTTCTAAGTTAGGAATTCCGTCACATGTAGTATAAAAATACTTCTTACCTTTAAATTCTCTAAATTTGTATAAATAAGGATTTAGTGAAGATGGATGAAATGGCATAAAAATAATTAATTTATCAGATTCTGGGACTAAAAATGGATTTGTTGAAATTGTTACTTTTTCTCCATTTTCTCTTAGAACTTGAGCTATATCTTCTGAAACGTTCCTAATTGATGAATAATTCATAGTTAAAATTACAGTTTCCATAATGATTTTTTAGCGTCATGACAAATAAAAAATATCATGGGGCTAGTTTTATTTGAATGCCCAGTATGTGAAAAAATATTCAAAAATAGAAGAAGTATAATGTATCATCTTAGAAAACATCACCCGAATATAAAAATGAGAGATGTAAAAAGAATAAGTGCTAAAACATATGAATATCTTGAAACTGAATCGGAAGATAGTAATTAATTTCAAGCTAAAAAGTTAAAATTGATTTTTTTTAAACTGCTAATTTCAACTAGTTAATTATTAAATTATAATAGAAGAATTCTAAAAACAGTCTAAGAATAAAAAAAGAAAAAAAATAAAATAGCTTTAAAGATATTCTATTTAGTTTTAGCTTACGTATCCAGTTGGAGATCCAGTTATTATATTTGTCACTGCATCGAGAACAGTTGGATTAGCGTTAAATGCAGAGATATAATATGCCTTTAGTCCATTTATCATATTTACTAATGCGGGTCCTCCGCCAACTCTATTTAATGCTCTAGCAACTTTTAATCCATAGCCTTGGTATATTGCTCTATTGGGTCCAGTGATACCATATTCTGAAAGTACTGAAGATACTTGTTCACTTACTGCAGTGAATTTAGGTACATTAGTTTGGAAATTTTCTTGAGCTACTGGAGCTACATTTGTTAATATGGTGCTAGAGACGGTAGGATTACTAAATGCAGTGAACTTTGCACTCCATTTAGCATATCTTTGACTATATGACCTGGGTGTGTGTCCTTTTGCCATTTTTCCTCTATTATTATTTTTAATTATGTAATTAAAAATTTACACGGCTAATTCAAAATATAATGTATATTTATTGTTCTTATTGCTCTTTTTCTAAGAAACAAAGTCATATTCATAATATTATATATATCATGAGTTAAGAATAAATATATAACTCTTAGAATAAATTGATAATTATACTACTATGCGAAAAATATGAAAAAAATATTTAGTTGTCATTTCTTTATATTTAAATTATGGATAATCTAGTGACTAACGAATGTAGAAAATATACAATACAATTATTTAAATGGTTAAAAATACGTTATCCTGATAATCTTTATGATTATTTAGTTTTAGAAGATAATAATATAGTAAGTATTAAAATTGTAATGAATTCATCAATAAAATTTTATGAAAAAAGAGGAATTGGAATTTTAAGATATATAATAAAGACTTTTCGATATCCTCAATATATATCTGCAAATTGGAGATATAATAGGAATATGTTTAATATTGTAGTTATTTGTGGAAGAAACAATAATGAAATTCATTAATTCAAAGTTAAGGAAAATATAAAGTTTTTAAATTAAATAATAGCTAAAATATACTTATGAGGACTATAAAAAACAGGGAAGATATTTTTATTGAATTTGATGATTTTAACGAATTAAAAGAATTGTTTGAAGAAGTAATTAAAATAATTGAAAATAAATCTAAATAACTTAAAATAGATACTCATAAATTTGTCACAAAATGAAAAATAAAAATGTGAAAAAATGGGTAGAACATGAGGTAAAATAATTGTCTTTTTAGCTTTCCTAACTTTTATATTCCCAGCTTTTGTAGTTTTTACATTAGAAATTTTATCAAAAAATATATTAGAAGCCATAATATTAGCGGTTTTTATATCTGGAATTTTTGCATTAATATATGAAGAAATGTTTAGTATTTTTGCTGATATTTACAACGAAATTGATGATCTAAAAGATGAAATTAAAAGATTAAAAAGGAAAAATTAACTGCGTATAAATTTGTCATGTTATAGAAAGTTATAATCATGAAAGAACAAAAAGATTTAGATTCAAAAAATCTAGAAAATTATGATAAAAGTAAAATAATTTTTGATAATGGGGATTATTTTATTTTATGTAACGGCAAAATATATAAAATTATAAATGATACTGCTATAGAAATAATTACAACTAAATCTCAAGGTAAGAACTGAGAAAATATATTTGTCATATTTTCTTTTTTTAAATAGAAAGAATATGATTCTAAGTGATAGAGATTTAAAATATTATTTGGAAAAAGATCTGATAAAAATTAATCCTTTTTCTGAAGAAATAGTAAGAGAAAATGGAATTGACTTAAGAATTGGCAGACAATTTGCTTTATTATCAAAAATTGACAAAGTTTTTGAAGTTGGAGAAAAAATTGAAGATTTCTATACTGTGATAGATTCAGATCATTTCATAGTTTTTCCGCATGAACATGTGCTAATGACAACAATGGAAAATATAGAATTGCCAAATGATGTTATGGCTTTTGTCAATTTACGTTCTACTTATGCGAGATTAGGGCTATTTATTCCTCCTACGATTGTAGATGCAGGATTTAAGGGGCAACTAACTATAGAAATTGTAGGCTCAGAATTTCCAGTTAAATTAAGAACTGGCGAAAGATTTCTACACTTAATTTTCGCAAAAACAGTAACTCCAGTCGAAAAGCCGTATAACGGAAAATATCAAGGACAGAATAATGTTACAATTCCAAAATTCGAAACTCAGAAAGAGAAAAATGTAAGAGCAATGTACACAAGTTAGAAAGAAAAAAAATAATAACTTTTTTTATTTAATATTCTTTTAATCTAATTTTTTCTACTGTACTCTGATCAATTTCTTTATCTTCTTTATGCTTATCTAGAAATTCAGTTAGAGCTAATCTTACTACTTCAGATCTGTATAATCTATGATTTACTGCGTATTTGTCAATTTCGTCTAAAAATTTCTCATCAACTTTAATTGACATTACATACATTTTTATTGCCTTTTCTGTAAATATTCAGTAAGTGCTTCTTCTATCGCTTCTGTCATTGTTATGTTATTATTTGCACAATATACTTTTAATTTGGTTTTTAGTTCCTTATCTATATTAATCCCAAAAACAACCTTTTCCTTTTTGCTTTTTTCTAATATTTCTCCTGACATTTTTATCTAACTTAAACTTACTCATTATGACATATTTATATATATAGATTTTTTCTATAGATTCTATTTCTAAATAAATATCTAATGATGAAAACAATGACTCCATAAATCTACAAATATCGCAACAGATATTATAATATCAGCAATTGAGATAAACTTAACTAGAGAAATATTAGTTGTAAAATACAAAATTATGTTAAATAGAATTAGAATTAAAAGACCATATAAATCATGAGTTTTCCCATGAGTAAAATAATACCACATACCACAAGATTCTGAATTATGAAACTCTTGAATTCTAAAATTAGAAGTTTTAAACTTTAATAAAATAGTTGCAATTAAAATTTCAATAATATCAACAATTGGGATATGATAAAAAACTGGATAATACCAACAATAAGAAACTGGTAATTTATTATCAAAAAACCAATAAAATATGTCTTCTAGTGACATGCTATAGAAAAAAAGTGAAAAAGTTAATTTAATACTTGGGACTAAAGAAATTGTAAAAAATAAAATAAAATAAATTATACGATAAATATAAATATTAATGTAATAATAGAACGGTGTTTTAACTTCAACAAATGCATAAATAATTGAAAAAATAACAATAAATATTACCTTAAAAAACAAATATTTAGTTAGCATTATTAAATCCCTAGATATCTAAATATCTTTTTCTTTAGCCAATTTGCAGTTATAAAATTTCTAGGATTAGCAAAAGGTATTTTATGATCAACTGTATATTTTTCAACTTCTTGGAGATATATTGGAAATGGTGCATTTAATACTGGAATTCCAGTTTCCATAGTGTATAAAGCTATTTCAACTGGGTTATATTCGACAAAATATTCATATGTTTTTTCTGGAAATGCTGGAAAAATTTCATAGAAATTAGGTAAATTGTTAGGTTCAGAAAATCCACACTCTTCTAACACTAATTTCTTTTTTGCAGGAACGTAGAAAACTCCTGCATAATTTACATTATTTTTTGAATCTTGAACTAATGCAACTCTGTACGGATTATCGTAGTTATAATCTAAATGTCTATTATCACTAGTTATAAAATTGATGATTTCAAATGCTTTGTATACTTCAGTATAAAAATTCAAAAATGCGTAAGGTTTTACAAGAGGAGTTCCTCTAACTAACACAAAATCATAATCAAATGAAGTATTATTGTAAATTAGCCAATTAAGACAGCCTGTATTTTTATCAAAATTTTGATAAGTTACGCCGTAATCTATTCTTTTATTTTCTTCAGGTAACTTATTAAATTCAGTTTCATCAAATTTTTCAACTGAAAAATAAGGATTTTGTCTTATTTTTTCTAATAATTGCTTCTGCATAATACTAGAAAAGTAACTTGACAATAATAAACTTATTACGAAAAATAAAAAGATAAATATATTTCGATTTTTTGCATAAAGTTTAATATTAAGCAAATTGTATAAAATAGAATTAGAATGAACATCCCAGAATATGCACTAGAAGGGTTCTTAATTCTAATGGGAACATTAGTTGGCTCATATATTGTAGGAGAAGTTGTACATTTGTACAATCAAAAACAAAACAACGAAACATTCCAAAATTCAATTAACGAAATGACAAAATCAACAATTTCAGCAGTAGAAAGTATAAAAGATACTACAACTCTTGGAATTAATGCAATTTTGAATATGGACACACTTAAAGACGTAAATAGTTTAGCTCAAAAGAAAGCTGAACAAGATAAGAACACTCAAGCTAAATAAATTATTTCTTATTCCTTAACATAAAAGTCAAAACTTTTTTTATATCTTTTTTAATTTTTTCATGATAATTTATAAGTAGCTTAAAAATAATAATTATCATATGACAGATGAAACATTTAGTATAATTGCTTTTACAATTCACAGCATTTTATTTGTATTGATGTTAGTTTTTATATCAGTAAATCCTTCGTTTTTAAATAATTCAACTTATGTAAATATTTTGTATATTCTTCTATCAACCTTATTAATTCATGGCGGTTATCAATTAGGAAAAGAAAGAAGTTCAAAATCCTAATTTCTGCTTCATCATATATTTAAATACATTTTTTATATCTGTTTTTGTTTTTGGAACTAATTGAATATTTATATCTGAATGCTCAAGCATTTTTTTATGAATTTTTGAATAATCAAGTTTCTTATTTGTAAAAACTAGAATATGATAATGAAGTCCTTTCAATTTAGTTGTATATTCCTTAACGCTGAAAACATGAGAATTTTCATCATGATTATATACATATTGCCGAAATTTCTGAAAAATTTCAGTTGTTGAATTATATCGATAATTTGTCGTGATTGTGACAAAATATGTATAAGAATAAAGAAAGTGATAAGTAAAAACTTTTTCATAATCCACATACGTAAATGAATACCTGACAGTTAAATGTATATGTCATATTTATACGATACTTGAAAGAATGGAAAATTATGAAACAGCAAAAAAACAAGTATATAGAGTTGAGAATACCAGGAAAATATAAATCTATTTTTTATGAGAAAAGAGAATTAATAAAAGAAGAAATTAATAAAATAATAAATTCTGAAAAAGAATTCAAGGAACTAGAAGGTAGTGAGGTTTACGACGAACGTGTTTTTTTTACGGTAGACCAATTGTATTATCAAAAATTAGAAGAATTAGCTAAAAGGTATAATATCAAAATAGCGAAAATAATAAGATCCGTATTCTTCCAATTAAGTTAAATATTTTTTTAAAGGATTTTTTTACTAACAAAAGTCACAATCTAGATCTTTTTCAATATATAAATATGTCATATTGCTAGCTATTAATTAGGCGAATAAGATGAGTAGTTTAAAAGAAATAATAGATCAATTAGGGAAAAGTGCAAAACAATCAAACAAAATAGCATCTCGAGTTTTAAAAATTAAGGGAATAAAGAGAATAGTAGTTCAGTTAAATGCAGTTCCAGAAAACGGAAATGTAAGATATAGTATTACTATACATCCACAAAATAATTTCAGAAAACAAATTGGAATAACTGCTAATGATGCAGAAGATCTAAGGTTAATCTCAGAGTTTCTAAATAAATATGCAGATTTGCTAAATGAATACATAAAATATACTAGAAGAAATAACAATGCAGTTCAAGAGGAAGAATTAGATATAGAAGAAGATGAAAATAATGAAAAAGATAACAAAAAAGAGCAAAAAAGAGAAAAGCGAAACGTAGAAGACGAGTTTTAAACTGTCATAAGATCTTTTTTTCTTTATGAGTAGTTATTTATCTTTTTTAGATAAAGTCAAACCACATACTTTTTTTTACAATCCTCGTGACACTGAACGAATTCTTAACATAATTATAGGTGAAAAACAAATTGAAGAGCAAAAGAAAAACGAAATTCTTAAAGCTTACAAAAGAGGAATTGACCAGCAATATTTTGCTTCAAATTTAGCTTTTTACAATGAAGTTAAGTTTATCTCTAAAATTACTAATTTCAAAGTTAAAGGAGATGAAATAATAGCGAGATTTCAAAATGGTTTCACTGCCTCTTTCGATCCACATCTAATTGCAAATAATCCAGATGATTTCTATAATTTAATTTCTTCTTATATGTTTGTAAAAATTAAGAAAAGCTCAGATGATTGGTATATAGATGATATTTATTCTATAGAACCACCAAATAATTATGAAATTGCGAAAGAAATATTTGAATTAGCAAATTCTGAAAAGCAATTATGGGCGTTATTGTTGCAGGCATTTGGATATGATCCAACAAAAATGGAAGTTAGTGATATATTAGTTTTCCTACCTAGATTATTTCCACTTTTCAAATCTCCAATTACTAAACGACAAATTAACTACATTGAAATTTCTAATAGAGGAACTGGAAAAACTACTACTTTCATGATTCTTCAGGAAGTTTTCAATTTCAGATATTATACAGAGTCGCCAACTTATGCTAATTTAATCTTTGATGCTAGGAATAATATGTACGGAGCAGTATTTTTATCAAATGGTCTAATTTTTGATGAAATTCAGAATTGGAAAGAGGGATTTAGTGCTAAAGAATTAGGTTCAATAAATGCTACACTTTCAACAGGTTTGGAAAATTGTATTTGGACTCGTGGAGCTGGAACAGAATCAAAATCTGCAACTATTCAAAAATGTATTCCAATAATTTATGCAGGAAATCCTTATTCTACAACAATTGACAGGTTAAGAACTCCTGAGGTTGAAGATTATCTTGCAAATTATCAAGTATTTACTTCAGCTATTCTGGACAGAATTCACATTATTCAGTTAGCAATTAAGAAAACTTATGAAAAAGTGATAAATTCACGAGTTCTGTATCCTTCAATTTTGCGAGCTTTAGTTGATCTAATTCAACAGAAAATAAACACTGTAAATAATTATGTAGTTTGCAATAATCTGGAATCTAGAAGACAAGAACAAGCGATAGATATGCAGATAATGTTGCAAGCTCTAGACATAGATATTCAAATTGGAAGACAGTCAGATGAAGAAATTTGCAATAAAATAATTAATTTAATGAGATATTCTAACCTGGTGGAATGATCATGAACTATGAAGAAATAGTAAAACAAAGTTTCAAAATAAAATATCCAGAAGATACAATATTCCCTAGTGAACTTGGAATTTGTTATAGAAAAAGTTACTTTGCTAGAAAATTTGAATTTGAAAGAGGAATTAATGAAATAGTTCTTGATTTAGGAGAACAATATCATGAAAGAATAGAAAATCATCTTATAGAAAAATTGAATTGTAAAAGTGAAATTGAAGTAAAAGGAGAAATTGAAGGTATGAAAATTTCAGGTCGTATAGATTTAATTTGCGGAAACGACTTAATTGAGTTAAAAACAATTTCAAGCAATTATTTTCATGTAAGAGAATATCACTTATATCAAGTTTCAATATATTACTATCTATTATCACAACAAAATTATCAAATTGACAATATCTATATCATATATCTCAATAGAGTAAATAGGGAAGTTAAACAATTTCAAATAAGCAAAAAAGTATTAGACGAATATTTGCAAAAAACGATAGATTGGATAAAAAATTTCAAAGAATATATGAAAAAAGAAGATTATAAAACTATACCTATTGCGAATTCGTTTTTCTGCAAAAATTGTGAGTTTAAAGGAAAATGCTATGGAACTTTGTTTTAATCTAAAAATCTAAAATTAAAAATCTTTTAAGATGTCATACAACGTAATTTTCATGAGTTAAAATGGGTAGATTAAAAGTTGTAACATTCAAAATTGAACAGGATTTGTTAGAGCAATTAGATAAATATGCTAAAGAAAACAAAATGCTTGGAAGTGAAGCAATTAGACTAATTTTGCAAAATTTTTTAGAAAATCAAAACGACGACGAGATAATTCATAAGGCAAAAGTTGTAAAAATAATGAAATTTGATTAAAAAAAGGTGTGCAGATTGAATATTTCACTAGTTTCATATACAATTAACGGAGAAAAAATAGTAGCAATAGCTTCTAAAATGTCTAGAAGTAGAAAAGGTTGGAAACATCATGAAGAAAATATGACAGAAAAAGAAATTGAAACATGGATAACAGATGCAATAGTTCATGGTTATTGGTCACCTCTTGAACATAGTAATTATACTTTCTCAATTGAAAATATTTCTAGAGTATCATCGCATCAACTAGTAAGGCATAGAATAGCTTCATTCACTCAAATGTCTCATAGATTCGCTAAACCAATAGATGAATTTTATCAACCAATTATTCCACCATCTGTAGAAAAAAGAGCAAAAAATCTTACTGAAAATGTATATAATGAAATTTATAGTTATTATTACGAATTATTAAAAAATGGCATACCTGAAGAAGATGCAAGATATATTTTGCCTAATGGTGTAAATACAAATATTGTAGTTACAATGAACGCAAGAGAATTATACAATTTCTTTTCTCTTCGTTTATGCTCAAGATCACAATGGGAAATTAGAAAAATAGCATGGGCTATGTTAGATGAAGTGAAAAAAGTTCATCCAATCCTTTTCAAATATGCAAGTCCATCATGTCTAATTCATGAGAACTTCATAAGAGAAAATCCAATGACTCTTGAAAAATTAGGAACCTTCGTATCTGAAAGGTGCATAGAAGGAGTTTCAAGAGATAATATAGTAAAATGCATAAATAATTCAAGAGGTGAAATAAAATGATAATAAAAGATGGAAAAGATATTTTAGAATTTCTAAAACAAAATAAATTAGATTTCAAGTATTGGAAAGAACAAGATGGTCTATACGATATACATATTTTCAATTTAAGATTATTAAGTTTCAGTTTTGCTGATTATGAAAATTCTATAGAAATAAATTTTATTATAGAAAATAGTGATTTTAATTTTCTGCAAATCTTCAAGACAAGTTCAAACATTGAAATTATAATTGGAAAAGTAGATACTTACAATAAAATAGAATTAAAAAATGCAAGAATAAGATACGACAGAATTGAAGGATTAGAAATTTTATGGAGAGAAGAAAAATAATTTATTTTCTCACTAACTTGAAAATTAAAATATATATTTTTTTATTAAATTAATCAGGGACATACGACGCTACGTCGATAGTCCCCTCACTTTTGACGCTACGCCTAATAAATAATTTAATTCTGACCTATTTAAAGATTTCTGTTATTTCAAAAAATTGGCTAGAGAAAAAATAAGAAACTGTATCTTAAATTCAAAGTTATAAAAATAAAATTATTTTTAGCTGTCATAAGGCATAACATTAGTTAGGTAAAAATGGATTCAGATAGAATAGAAAGAACTCAAATTAGGAGAGAAGAAATAAGAAATAAAGTAAAAAGTATGAAAGAAGAAGATATAATAAATGTTCTAAGTAAAGCTTTTACTTTCACAGAAAAACCAAGAATACTGCTATATACGAATACAGAAAATTCAGTATACGGATACCTGAAAATTTCTAATAAAATATTACAATTCAAAATATGGTTTAGCATAATGTATAACGATATAACTATTGAAATTGGAAAATCGTCGAAACATATTAAGGAGGAGTAAATAATGGGGAATTACAGTGAAATAGTATTAAAACTAGAATATGCAAAACATTATCTAGAAAGTTCAGAAAAAAAAATAGGGGAAATAATAGAAACTGATAAAGATAGTAAAGGGCAACTTCAGTTAATAACTAGGAAAAAAGAAATAGAAGAAATGATAGATGAATTAGATGATATTATATTAGAACTAAAATCAGTGTAACTAAAACTTTAAAAACTTAAGTTTAAACCGTTTTTTTAATTTATGTTAAGAAGTATAATCTAAATTTTGATAAAAATTATAGTCAATATTAGCTTAAAATATGTAATAAAAAAAGAAAAAACTTAAAGAAAAAAATTATTGAATTAAGTAAACCCTCTTCTTGACCCTACCAGTATCAGGATTTATTTCCTCCCGAATCTTTATTAGACCTTTTTCTTGCATCTTGTATAATCTTTTCAAAATAACACTCTGGTATTTTTTAGCCCAAGAGAAATACGCTACTATATCCTCTTGCCACGCTGAACCTGAATTTTGCGTTAAGTAAAAAATAACAGCTTTTTCTTTTTTTCCTAACTTAACTTTTGAACTTTCTTCAAAACTCATTTTATCACTTATATATAATCTATAAAAACACATTTTTAAAGTTTTCTCTAAATTTCTATAACTTCACTTCAAATTTACCTAATTCTAAATAGTTTAAAATAATATAACATACTTGAGAAAAATTATTGATAAGAAAAGAAAGCTAGAAAATAAAGTTAGAAAAGAAAAAATAAAACAGAAAAAAAATAAATTTATTCGAGACTATAATTTTCTTTTATTAAATTTACTATTTTTCTTAAAAAAACTTGAAAGTTATATGTTATATGATTATCTGTACTTATACCGATAAGATCTTTATAAAAAATTTCTATTTCATTCTCTCTTAAAACTCTAGCTTCTACAAGAAGATAATGTAAATAAAAAGTTTCAGCACCTGTTAAAGGATGATAATTTTCTAGTTGAGATATAATTTCTTCTTTTAATTCTTTAAAACTCATCTTCATCATCCCCAACAATCTTGTAGCATTTTAACTATTTTTCTCTTGCCAATAGACAGAATTTGTGCTATTTCTTTAACTGTATAGCCCTCTCTAGCCAACTCATGAACTAAATCAATCATCTCATCTTCAGTATTAATTACATATACTGTATTTTTAACTCTTATCTCTTTCATCTTTTTATCCCTAATATATCATCTGTCTTCATTAGTATATAAAGTTTTCTCTATCTTTTTAGATCTCTATTTTTCGTTATTATAACGTCTTTCATAAAGAACTTTCCCATGAATTTTCAAAATTCCAGTTTTATCATATTCAGCTAATGCATCTAGATATTCTTTATAATTCTTTACAATATATTCTGTTCTTTCATGCATTCTTTTCAAAATTCTTTTTTGTTCATCTGTTAAATTATAAGACTTTACCATTTTTCATCACATGTAAAAGATCATACAATTTATGACAAACTTAAAAATTCCTTTATTTTAGTTACTCTAATAGTACAATTTCCAAATTACTAAACTTATTAAAAACCATATTTCCTCTTTAAGTTTCTCATTCATTGCACTTTTTCCTAGATATTTAGACATAACTTTATACGTTCTATAATATGAACCTATCTGGTCTAATATTTCTTCAATTTGATATTTTTCAGGACTTATAATTCCGAATTTAGTTTTAATTTCATTTGAGTTTTTTATATCTTTTATGTCTATTTTTAATTTATCATAAATTTCGTCATATTTCTTAAATTTCAATAATTGAATATTAAAATCTAATTGTAAATCTTTTATAAATTCCTCTTCTTGTATTTCCATTTTTACCAGAAAGAATATATAAGTTATGACAAATATAAAACATCAAAAATGTCTAAAACTTAAAAATTGCAAAAAAAATTAATCTTGAAAATATTCAACTATAAGTCTATATACTGGAATATTGTTCCCTGTTAGCAGATTTATTATTTCTCTAGGATTTCTTACTATTAAAAGAAACAATTCTTCAATATTTTTTACACCTAGCTCATGATAAAAAACAAAACAACTATCAAAAATTCCATTATTATCAATATGTTCTATTTTAAAGGCTTTTCCCTGATGATCTGTAAATAAACAGTTATATTCATCAGTAAATACAATTCTAAAATAATCTCTATGTTTCTTTACTATTATGTCTCCTAACAGATCATCTCCTTCTTGTAATTTATATAACGATACCATTCCCTTTCAACCTAAAAGTAGCTTATTCATTATGACAAATATAAAAACATCTTTATTTTTAGTTTCATGAAATTCTTAGAACAATAGCAAAATTATTTGAAAGATGAGAAAAATTATAAATAGAAATAGAAAATGAAATAAATAAAAGAGGATTTAATAAAACGAATATAATAAAAATATAACGAATAAAAAAATATAAAATAAAAAAAGCTAACCAAAATTATAAATATAATTAAAAAGCGGTAGTTGCTCTTTACTTGAAAGTAAAATTTGCTCAATCTTCTCAGGCAACTGTCCCAAAAGGATTCTATTTTTCTTACCCTCATATAATTTCCATTCGAAAAGAGTCTCAATAGCTCCATCTTCTTTTAACAGAATTATTGAAACTATTATGTAAGTGTTACCTAAATTGCTCCTTTTTACTTTATACATTAGATATTTCGCTGGTAAAAGCTTATAATTTCGACTTCCATGAGAACCAGACCTTGATAAATGCAAATTTGAAGGTATTATATTGCCTGTTCTAAGAGAAATTAATAGTGTATCGTCTTTTCCACCCGCAGTAGTATTACGATAAGGGAAAGTTATAATCTTATGTCTAGCTTGCCTTTCCAAATTTGAATTTATTTGAACCTTTTCTTCTGACATATCTTAAACCCTAATATCTATTCTATCCTCCAACCTTAATAAAGTTTTCTCTAAACTTTTACGTTTTTATCTATCGAAACCAGAATAATAATTAACTAGACTCTGCAAAATTTCGTTAAGTTAATAAAATAGGAAACAGTTTATAAATTATTTTTTTATCAAACCTCTTTTTTTTATTCCTCATTTTTCTCAACTTCTAAATAATTTTTCATAACTTTTTCTATCTCTCTACTGTTTTACTATTAAGTACTTCATCTAGAATTTCTCCTCAAACTAGGAATATTATAACATCACTGAAAAAAATTACCAATAACCCTACAAAAAATTAATTTAAAAAAATAAAAATAAAAAAATTAGACAAATGAAGAAATTTCTAA
>Ga0080003_1000215_pt1 | contig 40909 bp, 38 predicted proteins | sample JossMetagenome_FD_69206 | JGI IMG/M metagenome (GOLD analysis project Ga0080003, IMG submission 69206) | Hot spring microbial communities from Joseph's Coat, Yellowstone National Park, USA - JC2_E (SPADES assembly) (version 2) | ecosystem: Environmental > Aquatic > Thermal springs > Hot (42-90C)... | reverse complement strand
TCCTGGCTCAAATCGATGGGCTTATCGTTAATTATATCCACTGCAACAGCGATTCCCAATTGGATCCCCAACTTCGATAGATCCTCGCTAATCCCTATTCGCATACTACTATTACTATGGCTACATGGATATAAACATTATTATCCATCCCATCCCCAAAAAATGCATCTCTTTACACTGATCTCCTCCCGCCTTGAGGGGTTTCCTTTGGGTGGTTCTTTGATTCATGGTTTACTGCCTTCATCGCCGCTTAGGCCTATTGTGCAAAATATTTTTAAATAAAGGAATCCGCATCATTGATATGACCATTACTTGCAAGCTATGCGGTAAAAGCATGAATTCGATAGGGGAGTATGTGAGGCATGTTAGAGTTGAATGTAAGCAAATACCAAGAACCAGAAAATGTCCCATCTGCGGCAGGAAATTTAATAGCATACATAAATTCAAGATACATTTAATGAATGAGGCATTAATCGATGCGCGCCATGGAAACGCAATAATACAGTAATTGAGTCCACGCATTAATCCAGGCTCATCACCGGCAATTGATTAATCATAGTTGGATTCTTCTCCATTACAAGCTTCCCTGGATCTATATTGTGATAAAAAGAACGATAAACCTCGCCTTTTAAGGCGGTTGGAGCGGTAGGGTTATGCTCTTGTTTAGGGTAGTTAGCTTCCCTTCAATCAATGGGACTAGATAAACTCTGTTAGATGAAAAGCAGTAATGCAGGCCGATGTGGTTTATTAATTAAACAGCCGTATATATCTATTCTCCGAATTACATAGTATGCCTGAAATCGATGACATTATTGAGAGAAAAACATCCAGTTCGGATGCCACGGGAACCATTGTGGCTGCAATCCGGTTACTGAATAAGGGGGTAACTAGATGGGCGCTCAGGGCATTAATGAAGGAAGTGGAGATGCGGGGCGAGAGGAAGCCATTAATGGAGTGGGCATTAGCTAAGTATGCCGGGGAGGAACAATGCCCAACGATTGCCCACTTAATTTCGCCTCTCCTAGAGATGGGCCTGAAACTAGCCACTGCGTATCTACGCTCAGATGAGGATGCATTGAGACGGATGTTAAGCGATCCAGCGGTGAGGAAAGGGCTCATCACTACGCTGAGGGGCATAGCATTATTCGGCGTCACCACGCCCCAGAGATTGCCGGCTCCATTCTTCATAGTATGGAACTTCACTAATTCCTGCAACCTTAGATGCATTCATTGCTATCAGAACGCGGGGAAACCATTACCCAATGAATTAACGCTTGAAGAGAAACTCAAGATAGTGAAGGAGCTAGATGAGGCCGGCGTACCAGCCATAGCATTATCCGGCGGTGAACCAACTGTTCATAGGGATTTCTGGCCCGTCCTAGCGGAGATATCGCGGCGAGGCCTTTATTCGGCCGTGGCCACTAATGGATTGGCTTTCTCAAATATCGAATTTGCCGAACGGGCCCGTAGAGCGGGCCTTCGATATGTGGAGATAAGCATAGATGCGGCCGATCCAGCTATCCACGATAAGTTCAGGGGAGTGAAGGGGGCGTGGGATAAGGCAGTTGCCGGATTACGTAACGCCGTCAAGCTTGGCTTCAGCACTGCGCTGGCCTTCACGATCACCAAGGTTAATATAGGCGAGGTCGACAAAATAATAGATCTAGCGCAGGAAATTGGGGTCTCTAAGGTGATATTCTTCAACTTCGTCCCCGTGGGTCGTGGCCGTGAGAATTTGGAGATAGATCTATCTCCAGAGGAGCGCGAGGAGTTTCTCAGGCACATATATGGCGAAATGAAGCGAAGGAAGATGGAGATAATAAGCACGGCTCCTCAGTATGGTAGGGTAGTGAATCAATTAAGCGAGGGCAGCGATTCTTCTCCAACTCACTTCGTAGTAGCGAGCGACCCCATCACTAAGGAATTAACGGAATTCATTGGAGGATGCGGGGCAGGTAGGGTTTATGCAGCAATTGAGCCCGAAGGAACATTAACTCCCTGTGTTTTTCTTCCGCGCCCAATAGGTAATCTCCGCATCAAATCATTCTGGGATATATGGATGGACCCATTCATGGAGAACTTCAGAAACCGCGATCTACTAAAGGGATTCTGCGGCCAATGCCCCTATAAATTGATATGCGGGGGATGCAGGGCCAGGGCCTATAATTACTTTGGCGACGTGCTTGCACCGGATCCAGGCTGCATATATAACTCAGCGGATTGGCGCAAGCTTTCTGAGGACATATCTAAAGTGAAGGTTAAGGCACCGATGGCATTCAAGTGATTTACATGAAGGTCCTCCTCGCCGTTCCACCCGGCATAGAGAAAATGGAGCTATATAAAGTACTTGGATTGAGGGCGCCGCCGCTTGGATTAGCATGGATAGCGGCGGTTCTGGAGCAGGGCGGGCACAGCGTCAGGATAATTGACTCGCCGACAATTGGGATAGATTTAACTGCTTTCATTAATGAAGTGAGGACTTGGCATCCAGATGTCGTGGGCATAACTTCTATGACGCCCACCATATATAAGGCATATGATGCTGTCAAGGCTGTCAAGGAGTACGATAAGGACTTGCCCGTGATTATGGGCGGTCCTCACGCCACATTTATGTATCAGGAGGCCTTAAGCAATGGAGTGGATGTCGTGGTGAGGGGAGAGGGCGAATTCACTACTCTGGAGCTGGTGAATATTATTGAGAGAAATGGGTTAGATAAAGACAAGTTAAGGAATGTGGCTGGAATCGCTTATACAAGCGAGAGGGGAGCAGTGGTAACCAAGGAGAGGCCCATAGTTAGGAATCTGGATGATTTGCCGCCCCCGGCCAGGCACCTCCTTCCCATGGATAGGTACACATTATTCGGGAAGCCAATACGCATTATTCATGCAATGGCTAGCCGTGGCTGTCCATATGGTTGCTCCTTCTGCTCCACATCATACTTCTGGGGCCGTATGATTAGGTACAGATCGGCTAAAAACGTTGTAGATGAGTTGGAGGACGCAATTAATAAATATAAAACCAATATAATTGCCTTCACCGATGATGAGTTCACATTGGGCAAGAGATTCATTGATGCCTTCCTTAAGGAATTATCCTCTAGACGACTCGATATATCGTTTTCCTGTGGTTCTCGGGTTGATACCATTGATAAGGAAATGATGATGCAGCTCAAGAAGCACGGCTGCTCCGCATTATACTTCGGCGTTGAGTCAGGTAGCCAGGAATCCATAAATAGAATAGGCAAAAAGATAACCTTAGAAAGGGCTGAGAAGGTGTTTCAATGGGCTAAGGAAACCAAGGTAAGCCATGTTGGTTCCTTTGTGCTCGGCTTTCCCTGGGAATCAATTAATGACATGAAGAACACCGTTAAATTCGCAATTAAGCTTAGGCCAACATACGCTCAATTCACAATAGCAACTCCCTATCCAGGCACGCCGCTTTACATGGAGGCTGAGCAAGAAGGATTAATAGAGGACCGTAATTGGGATCACTACACGACGCTAAATGCGGTAATGAGGGGATATAGATTCACTAGGGAGGAAGCTCAGAGGATGCTTCAATGGGCATACATAAAGTATTATGCCAGGCTGGGCTTCCTCATCAGTGAGCTGATTCATGGAAGGCTTGGCCCCATAGTGACGGCGATAAGAAATGCCTTGGTTCCATGGTTCAGCGAGGAACTGCTTCACGGAACTGCTTCACGGCAGTAATGTTCCCTAATTCCCTTAGTAATTGGCGGCCATAATGCCTTGGGCATGGCTTAACTATGTCTCTCAGGGCTGGGAAGACATTAAGGATCGTAGAACTAGGAGGCTTCTCTTTGCTGGGAGTATTGCTGTATTGAATGATTCAATATCCATATGTATTCCCCACATATTAATTATATCTATTAATATATGGATATCTCGATTGATTTCGCCCATCTCCACATAATCGTGGATCACTTGCAGCACTTTCTCCACGGTCTCCATGCCCATTAATTTAGCTAACCAAACTAATGCATCGGGCACATTAAGCACTATCATGTTTCTCTTGTTCAGCTTTATGTTTAAATACATGAATGCCAATTTAACGTTATTGACTTGCTTGCAACTAACCTTTCTGCAGTCATTCCTAGTCAGGAGGACTCCATCATGTACATAGATGTTTCCCTTCTCGAAGCCGAATCTCAGTGAGGCGGTTATGCCATTATATGCGAATATCCCGATATCTTCATTTAATTTCTCCGCTAATCGCCTAAGCCTCCTAAATAACTTGTAAACATCATCCCTATCGCAATTCCTCGCAATGAATGGAGTCGTCGCTAGGAGGGGTAGATCCATGCAGTCCAGCCCAAATTCATTGCAGATAACGACGCGTCTCCATAGTATCAATAGCATTAAGTGTAGCGTATCCATTTCATTAATTGGACAATTACTGCTGGGAGGGGACTTAAAATCCACATCAATGTGATTAGCGGGTTCCCTATATAGATTTCCCTCACCGTAAACCGTAAAAATGGGCTACTCCAAGGGTTCCAACGAGCCCCGGTAGCTCAGCCTGGTTGGAGCGCTCGACCCCGGCGCCATTTGGGGGGCGAACCTTGTAAGTTCCAGTCAAGGGAGCGAGAGGTCCCGGGTGGCGGCCTTGGTCGCCCGGGAATTCAAATCCCGGCCGGGGCTCCACATCATTCTAGAGCAAATCCCGGCATATTTTTATTTGTCTCCCTAATTATTTAGAATCATGAGCAGTGACTTACCGTTCTCCGAGGTAGTTAAGGTGTTTGAGGCCATAGAAGCCACCACTCAACGCACGGTTATGGCTAAGTTGCTCTCCTCGATATTCAGGGAGGCGCCGTCCAACGTAATTGATAAGGTGGTCTATATAATGCTGGGCCAGTTACGGCCCGATTGGGAGGGCGTGGAGTTGGGGGTTGGCGAGAAGTTAGCGATGCGAGCCATATCGACTGCCTCTGGTTTTCCCGTTAAGAAGGTGGAGGAGGTTTATAAGAAGGTGGGGGATCTCGGGGAGGCTGCGAGGCAAGTCATGCAGATGAGGGGTTCCTCAACTATACTGGATTACTTTGGGGCTCGTGGCGGCAAGAGGTTAACCGTTGGCGAAGTCTATGAGGCCTTAATGACTGTGGCCAAAGCATCTGGGGAGGGCGCTCAGGACACTAAGGTTAGGCTGCTCTCCTCTCTTTTCGCCGATGCCTCGCCTGATGAGGCTAAGTATATTGCTCGCTTCATAGTGGGTAAGCTCAGGCTTGGGGTGGCCGATATGACTGTGCTGGATTCATTATCCGATGTATTTAACGTGCCCAGGGATGCATTGGAAAAGGCTTACCACATTCATCCCGATCTAGGGCATATTGCTCGCCTTCTCTCGGAGAAGGGCCGAGATGCTTTACTGGAATTGAAGGTAACGCCGGGCATACCGATTCAACCTATGCTTGCGGAGCGGCTTTCATCATCGCATGAAATTCTCGATAAATTGGGGGGCATAGCCATATGCGAGTATAAGTATGATGGCGAGCGCGCGCAGATCCATAGAAGCGGCGACGTGGTTAAGATATTTAGTCGGAGACTTGAGGATATAACTAATGCGTACCCCGACGTGGTTGAGTACATGAAGGAAGCCATTGATTCCAGCGATTTCATAGTTGAGGGCGAAATAGTTACCGTTGATCCTGATACCGGCGAAATAAAGCCGTTCCAGGAATTAATGCATAGGAAGAGGAAGCACGACATTAAGGAGGCAATCGAGGAGTACCCGGTGGAGGTATTTCTATTTGATGCGATATACTTGAATGGAATTGATTTAACAGATCTTCCATTAATAGATAGGAAGAGGGCATTATGGAGCGTAATGAGGCCTAATCAACATGTGCATCACGCGACTTGGCGATTGCTAGATAATGAGGCCGAGGTCGATAAGTTCTTCATGGAGGCGATAAGCGATGATTGCGAGGGAATAATGTGTAAATCAGTGAAGCCGGGTTCCATATATGAATTGGGGGCAAGGGGTTGGCTCTGGATAAAGTATAAGCGCGATTATAAGAGCGAATTAAGCGATACGCTGGACCTAACTGTGGTTGGCGCGTTCTGGGGACGCGGCCGTAGGGCTGGACTATACGGTGCACTGCTTTTGGCGGCTTATGATCCAGACACCGATCAATTCTATACTGTGGCTAAGGTCGGCAGCGGATTCACCGATGAGGATCTCAAGAAGTTGCCGGATCTCCTGAATCAGTATAAGATACCCCATAGGCATCCCCGCGTCGTGTCTAGAATGGAGCCTGACGTTTGGTTCGTGCCGGGCCTAGTAATAGAGGTAATTGGGGCCGAAATAACTCAATCGCCAATACATACTTGCTGCCTAGATCCCAAGGCGGGCACTGGTCTAGCCATTAGGTTTCCCAGATTCACTGGTAGATATAGGACTGATAAGTCGCCGGAGCAATCCACTACGGTTAAGGAAATCATGGAGATGTTCAAGAATCAGAAAAAGATAAGCGAGGCGCCAATTGATGAGAAGCTCTAGGTCGCTTTGCCGGGTCGCTGTTTCAATAGGTGTGCTGGGAAACATTAAAAAACCCACATAGCTTGGATTCATTGATAGAAAATGTTTTCGCCACAAATGGCTGGATACGATAGGGCTATAACCATATTCAGTCCGGAAGGAGAACTCTACCAGGTACGGTATGCTGGAGAGGCGGTTAAGAGGGGGTGGGCCACCCTCGGCATAAAGTGCAGCGGGGGAGTGGTTCTTGCAGCCGAGAAGCGGAAAATGAGTCCCCTCATAGATCTCAACAGCATTGATAAGGTATATATGGTTGATGAGCACATAGGCATTGCTCCATCGGGTCTCCATGCGGATGCCCGCATACTAATTGATTACGCTAGGGAGCAGGCACAGACTTATAGGTTGCTCTTCGATGAACCAGCGGAAGTAGAGTATGTCACGAAGAAGATAAGCGACTTGAAGCAAGTCTATACCCAGCATGGAGGTGTGAGGCCATTCGGTGCTGCGTTGATAGTGGGCGGTGTTGATAGTCACGGTCCCATGCTGTTCCAAACCGATCCAGGCGGCATATATTTCGGGTATTACGCCACAGCGCTTGGGAATAGTTCATCGACTATACTGGATTACTTGGAGAAGAATTATAAGTATGAGATGGATATTGGGGAATGCACTAAGCTTGCCGTTAAGGCACTTAGCCTCGTCGTTGAGTCGCTTGAGGTCGATAGGATAGAGATGGGCACGATAGATGTGGCAACCAAGAAGTACAGGAAACTTAGTTCAGATGAGGTTAAGGCCCTCATCGATAAAATAAAGGCAGAGCAGGGAAGCACTCAATAGGCTTTCTCTAGTTGAATTGTTTTTCAATTGCTTTAAGAATATTCTTGTGCATGGTTCGTGGGGCAACATTTATAAACTGTTTATCTATGGTATAGGTAAGTAGGATGGAAAGATGTTTCAATCACTACGTTCAGAATTAAGCAATGCCTTGCTTGATGCAGGGTTCAAAGAACCAACGGAAATCCAAAGGGCTTCACTGCCTTATCTCGTGAGGGGCAGCGATGCCGTGCTTAGGGCTAGGACGGGAAGCGGAAAAACAGCTGCTTACTTGCTTCCCATCATGAATTCCGTGAAGGGCGAGAGGGGCGAAGTCCTTATATTAGCGCCAACTCGCGAATTAATTAGGCAAATAGCGGATCAATTCGATTTATTCAACAAGTACCTGAACTACAGTAAGGTATTGGTATATGGCGGTGTCGGGTATCAAGGACAGGAGAGGGGATTACGCGATGCCGTCTTCATCTTCGCAACGCCCGGCAGGATGCTTGACATGGTTAGGCGAGGAAGCGCGGATTTGGGGAGAGTCAGGTTCCTCGTCATAGATGAAGTGGATAGGATGCTTGACATGGGCTTCATAGATGATATAAGAACACTATTATCGCTCTCCAGCAATAGGAAGCAAACAATAATGGCCTCAGCCACCGTACCCCCGGAGGTTAAGTCATTGATATCCAGCTTCGCTCCCACCGCTAGATTCATAGGGGTTGGCGATGAATATGATGTCCCCAACATAGAGCAAGTGGTTTACATAGCTTCAGGCGATTGGAGGGAGAAAATGGAGCTAGCAATTAAGGAAATAAGCGGAAAAACCATAATATTCACAAATACGAGGAAAAGGGCTGACGTGCTTCACCGACAATTACGTAGGCGAGTCAATGGAGTATTTTACACCCATGGCGGCGTCGATCAATACGTGAGGGAGAAGGTAATGCGGGAATTCAAGGAGAGGGGCAAGGTATTGGTTGCCACTGATCTAGTGTCCCGTGGAATAGATATCCTCGACATAAATACAATCATAAATTTCGATGTGCCGCAGGATCCGGAAACATATATTCATAGAATAGGCAGAACCGCTCGTCTAGATAAGGGTGGAAGAGCCGTTACGCTTGCCACCGATGATGATATAGGCATAGTAATGAAGGCAGCTCAATTAACTGGGACTAGACCGATAATTAGGCGGATTGGCATGGAGGAAAGGGGAGTAAGGGCTGCTCGCGGCTTTGAGCGATGAAAGGATTTAGATTAATATCTCCTAATTTCTATGGCTTCTCCTGAAATCGTTTAGACAATTCATGCAGCAAAAATAATAAGTTCGATTATGGTACCTCTCAATTATTGGGCTTCCCCTTATTAGTCCGCCGCAATAATCGCAATGGAGTCTGGGATTCCTTATATTAATTACCCTGTTGCTCCATAATTGCTTATCCACTATGAAGAGCTGCACGATGCTGACCTTGCTCTCCCTTATTGCTTTCCTGATTTCAGCTAGATTGTTTGCCTTAATTATGCCTATGAATCTTCCATCCACTGATTCATAGATTTCCGAGAATAAATCGAGCCTAGTTGGTTTAGTTTCAGTTATGAGAATAGCCATTACATCATCATTGATGTATTCGCGTCCCACCTCTATTGTGAACCTAGTTATTACTCCGCGTGAGGCTAGGTTTCTAATGGTCTTAGATACGGTGTTTCTCGATAATCCCAGTTTCCTCGATAATCTCGTAATGGGTTCACTGGAGTCCTGTATTAATTCATTTAATATCCTGTACTCCGTCTCGGTTAATTTATCCATGTCATGAAATCGCTTCTCTCCTTAAAAACCGTTGTGCACAGCTCTATGCTTTAATTATGCGCATTTTGCTAACAAAAAGCCTTATCTCAGTGGCTTATTGATACAACACATGCAAATTAAAGACCCAGTTTGCGGAATGGATGTGGATTCCTCAACGCAATATAAATCCCTATTTAAGGGGCAAGTATATTACTTCTGTTCCCGGGAATGCAAGCGAAAATTCGATGCATCGCCGGAGAAGTACCTAAGCGGGTACAGGGAGTCCATGTGATGATGCATGGAAATGCCGAATCTGGACGTCAAGATGAAGGTGAGCGGTCGGGAAATCACGTTTAGAATAATCGGCATGCATTGCACATCATGCAGCTTAACCGTTCAAAGAGCCATCTCGTCGGTGAAGGGAGTTATATGGGTTGATGTTAATGCTGCTACCAATGAGGCGCATATATTAGCTGGCTCCGAGGTGAGTTATGGCGAATTATTGAAGGCGGTTCAATCCGCTGGATACGATATATATAGAGAGGAAGCCGTGATCGTATTGCCTAGACTTGAGGCTGATGAATCATCACTAATAACCACTGCTCTCCTGAAGAGCAAAGGCGTATTTAATGTGATGATTAACCTGGGCAGTAATCAAGTTATTGTTGCATATAATCCTTTAGAGACGAATGTCCATGAGTTAGTCAATGAATTGACTAGAATGGGTTTCAAAATAGTGGATGTGCTATCCGGGGATGATGTTGGGGATATCGATGAGAAGGCGATGACTCGTGACGTGAACGACATTAGGACCAGGCTATACATAGCTATTCCCCTAACCATTTCCTTATTTGCAGCAATGCTACTTAATTACCTAGGCATCATCGATGCAGCGATCTTTAACGTGATTGGATTGTTCTTGGCCACTCCTATTCAATTCTTTTCGGGTTGGAGGTTCATAAGAGGAGCGGCATTGGCTTTGCGTAATAAATCCGCCAACATGGATGTCCTGGTCACTCTTGGATCCATGAGCGCCTATGTACTGAGCCTAGCCCTACTGCTTCAATCAATTAATGGCGCCACGTTCTTTGATGCTTCATCGGTTATAACCTTCGTATTGATAGGTAAGTACATTGAGGCTAAGATGAGGCGACTAGCCCACTCCTCCTTAACTCAACTAAATCAATCATCGATGCGCGCCCGACTAATTGATGGGAGTGAGGCAAGGGTTGATGAATTGCTTCCTGGAACTAAGGTCATTGTGAGAAGCGGGGAAACCATACCTGTGGATGGCATAGTTGATCAAGGCAATGGCTTAGTGAATGAGTCCCTTATGAGCGGGGAATCAATGCCGATAAATAAGGGTCCAGGGGACGTAGTCATAGGGGGCTCAATATTGCTGAGCGGTTACTTGGTGGTGAGGGTCACCAGGACCGGCAAATACTCCTTAATGTCTCAAGTAATTCAATCGGTTCGACGCGCTCAAGCGTCGCGATTACCAATTCAATCACTTATAGATAAGGTATCGGGCGTTTTCTCATGGGTTATAATATCAATAGCCATCGCCGCTCTATTGACATGGAAGATAGTGATTGGAGCACCGCTCTCCACCTCGGTGATCTACATGGCATCGGTCCTAGTCATAGCCTGCCCATGCGCATTAGGATTAGCTACGCCGCTGAGCGTGATGATAGCCATTAATCGCGCTGCATCATTAGGCATACTCGTCAGGAATGCGGAGGCAATGGAGAAAATGCCTAGGGTTAAAATCATGGCACTGGATAAGACCGGTACATTAACAACGGGAAAATTCAGCATCAGTAAGATACATGGTAACGAAACATTAAGATGGGCCGCCTCCGCTGAGGCCGGCTCGAATCATCCAATCGCGTTGGCGATAGTTGATGAAGCACGGCGTCGCGGCATTAATTTTGAATTGCCGTCCTCAATAGATGCCGTGGATGGCGGGATAATTGCGCATATTGGAAGTAACGTAGTCGCCGTGGGCAATAAGAAGGTAATTGATGGAATGGGGATCAACATTGATTCAAGCATTCAGAGGGAAGCCGATGCATGTATTGGAACGGTTATCTATGTCATTCTTAACGGCGAATTATTGGGATTCATAGAGTTGAGGGACACCATAAGGCCGGAGGCGACTCAAGTAATTGATTGGTTAAGGCGGCGCGGCATTCGTCCAGTTATCATAACCGGCGACTCCGAGAAGTCAGCTGCATGGATAGCGAAGGAGCTGGGAATTAGCGATGTATATAGCGGCGTCTTGCCCACCGAGAAGGGCGATGTAATTAGCGAGTTGCGGCATGGCCTTGGCAGAGGAGGATTAATAGCAATGGTTGGGGATGGCACTAATGATGCGCCGGCGATGGCGATGGCCGATGTAGGGATAGCAATGGGTGCCGGCACCGATATAGCCAAGGAAGCCGGCGATGTAGTGCTACTTAGGAATGACTTAACGCAAGTCACTCGACTCTATGATATATCGCTGAAGACTGTGCGTAATGTTCGATTTAACATTGTCTACGCATTCGCGTATAACGCGTTTCTCATACCGTTGGCCGCTGGCTTAATGGGAGTCCTAATAAGGCCTGAATTAGCATCAATAGCGATGGCCATGAGCAGCATCTCCGTCACGCTTAATTCACTTAGACTTAGAAGAGCCTAATTAAAGAGACTCGGATCAATTGAGGGGTAAGGCATTGCCATGTATTGATAAAAGGAATGACAAGCCTCGCCCCTTATTATGGTGGGGAGGAGGTCAGCCTATGGGGCTTAGCTTAAAAATGATGGGGAGATGAGTACAACTATGGGCTTAGCCATTGGGATTGATATAGGGGCCTCATTCATTAGGGTTGGCGTGATAGATGATGCTGGCAGGGTAATAGTGAAGGAGAAGGCCCCCGTCCCCTCCGAGGGTGGAGAGAATACCATGGCTGAATTAATAATAAGCATGATTAATGAGAAAATACCGAGGAAGTACGTGGATGAGGCATCGGCAATTGGGGTAGGTTCCATTGGGCCCCTCGACTTGAGGAGCGGCAATGTGCTAATCGCGCCTAACCTCAAGTGGAGCACCAAGAGGTTCAGGGTTGTGGATCCCATAGCGAGGGCAATTAATAAGAAGGTGATTCTATGCAATGATGCTGCGGCTGCTGCTTGGGGCGAGCACGTGTTTGGGGATGGTAAGGGCATAGATAATTTAGTATATATTACTTTATCCACTGGAATAGGCGCTGGAGTCATTGTGGATGGGAATTTATTGATTGGCAAGGATGGAAATGCCCATGAGGTGGGCCACCTAGTGGTTGATGCTGATTTAGGAGTACGATGCGGTTGCGGCGGCATTGGTCACTGGGAGGCTATAGCGAGCGGAGGAAACATGCCGAGAAGCATAGCATTGTTCATGGAGAAGAGATATAATGGTCCGCGAACTAGGCTCTATGAAGCGGTTAATAGGGGCGGTATTGCTTCTCAAGACATATTTAGGTATGCCCAGGAGGGGGATGCATTGGCCGTCGAGTTCATAGATTACATTGCCGATATCCACGCTAGGGGCATGGCAGGCGTAATTAATGCTTACGATCCAGAACTAATAGTGCTTGGTGGAAGCGTTATAATCAATAATAGCGATGTTTTGTTACCTAAAATAATCGATAAGATAAGCAAGTATACGGCTAATAGGATCCCGGAAATAAAGTTAACTAGATTCGGTGATGATATAGGAATAATAGGAGCCGCAGCACTGGTTCACAATGTGCCGGCAACGCTGCGACGCTTTCTTTAATTAAATACTCGCGGCAGCGTTTTAAGCCTTAGTGCCTAGCGTTGTCATGCATCTCCCCAGGCTCGTTATAGGAGGCATCAGCAGCGGCGTTGGGAAGACCATGGTGAGCACGGGAATAATGGCTGCATTATCCAAGAAGCTTCGCGTACAGCCATTCAAGATAGGCCCAGACTTCATCGATACATCATTTCATGCGCTGGCCACAGGTAATTCATCAATCAATTTAGATACGTGGCTAATGGGGGATGAGGGGGTTTTATCCTCATTCGCCAGACACGCCGTCAACGCTGATGTCTCAATAATAGAGGGAGTAATGGGTATTTTCGATGGTGAATCAAGGGGTGCAAGCACCATTAGTATCGCTAAACTGCTCTCAGCCCCCATTGTCCTAGTTATTGATTGCCACGCCATGGGCGAAACGGGCGGCATGTTGGTCAAAGGCTTTAGCGACGTGATTAGCGCTGTCATATTCAATAGGGCCGCCGGCTCGCATTGTGACTTATGCAAGTGGGGGGCTAGCCGCATTGGAGTTAAGGTGCTTGGCTGCATTCCATATGATTCAAGCGTGCATGTGCCGGAGAGGCATTTGGGCCTTAGGATGGCTCATGAAGTCGATTCTGGATTCATTAATTCGATCACGAGGTTAATCGAGGATAACATAGACTTGGATGAATTATTGAGGATTGCGAATGAGGCGCCGGATATTGATGTGGATAAGTACTTGATTGAGGAGCATTCATTTAGTAACAGTGGAGCGGCGTACGTGGCTTTCGATTCTGCTTTCAACTTCTATTATAGGGACAACATCGATGCATTATCTAGGAGTTTCTCTGTGAAGTTCTTTAGCCCTGTTGCGGGGGATACATACGGTGATGATGCGAATCTAGTTATTTTGGGGGGCGGTTATCCGGAGTTATTCCTTAATGAATTGGCATCTAATCAAGAATTGATAAGTAAATTGAGGCGTGACTCCATGGATGGATTACCCATATATGCGGAGTGCGGTGGATTGATGTATTTATCACGCTATATAAGGCGGAACGAGAGGGAGTTCCCCATGGTTAATTTATTTGATGTTGGCATAGAAATGACTAATAGATTGACTCTTAGCTATTCATTGCTTGAGTCGCTGAGGGATTCGCCCATATCCATGCGTGGCGATTCATTGAGGGGACATGAGTTTCATTACTCAGGCGCAGAGGTGCTGGGGGAGGTTGAGTTCGCTCATAGGGTGTTGAAAGGTAGGGGCATCAATGGGTTTGATGGATTGATTACGCATAACTCGCTTGCCCAGTATACTCATATAAATTTCGTTAGGGGCAACGCAATTGAACGATTAGTCAACATTAGTAATTCATATAGTAGAAGATAATTCTATCGATATTTGGTTGATTATTATGGGTTTCTTTATCTATTATTAGTTAGTTGATTATTTTGATATTAATAGGATTTCTGGTCTTGTTTTTATTCGTTAATTAACGAAGGAAAAGGTTTAAAAAAGCGTTGGTAGCCACATGTTCATGGAGCTAAATAGCTCTATAACTAGATACAATAGCTTGTTCCTAAATAGTGTTCTAAGTAATCTAAAGAGAGCTATTGATTTAGGTGGATTCGGAGAAGAATTCTTCACTTACCTATCACGTCCAATGCGCACCATAAGCATAAACATACCGGTCAAGATAAATGGATCCATTAGGATATATGAGGGCTATAGGGTTCAGCATAATAATGCGCTTGGTCCGTATAAGGGCGGTATAAGGTTCCACCCAGAGGTTACGCTGGAGGACGACATGGCGCTCGCCACAATAATGACGCTCAAGAACAGCCTTAATGGGTTACCATATGGCGGAGCCAAGGGAGCCATAAGGATAGACCCAAGCAAGGTGTCGAAGGAGGAGCTTGAAGCCGTCAGCAGAGGCTATGCCCGAGCCTTGGTTCAATTCATCGGCCCCGACATAGATATCCCGGCCCCCGACTTAAACACTAATCCCCAGATAATGGCTTGGATGGTTGATGAGTACAGCAAGATGATGGGTAGAAATGTGCCGGCGACGTTCACAGCCAAGCCGGTGCAGCTATGGGGCAACCCGGTGAGGGAGTACTCAACAGGCTATGGAGCGGCGCTCTGGACTCGTAATGCGGCCCGCAAATTCCTTAAGGGCATTGAGGGCGCCACGGTTGCAGTGCAAGGGTTCGGCAATGTCGGTTACTGGTTAAGCCACTTCCTGACGGAGATGGGTGCTAAAGTCGTTGCAATCGGCGATATAGGGGGTGCAATATATAACTCCAATGGATTTAATCCGGATGAGGTGAAGGCGGTGGAGAGGAAGACAGGAACAGTGGTTAATTACACGGGCCCCGGCACCAGGAAGATAGGAATGGATGAATTGCTGACCCTGAACGTGGATATACTGGTTCCAGCGGCAGTGGAGGGAGTAATTAATTACTCAAATGCCAATGCAGTGAAGGCAAAGCTAATAATGGAAGCCGCCAATGGACCCGTAACATCGGATGCAGAGGAGATGCTATACAAGAGGGGCATATATGTGTTCCCAGACATAGGGGTAAATGCTGGTGGAGTCGTCATGAGCTACTTGGAGTGGGTCGAGAATCTGCAATGGTTCATATGGGATGAGGAGGAAACCAAAAAGAAACTTGACTTCATGATAACCAACGCATTCAATAGGGTCTACGATAGATGGCAGAAAATGAATGGCGCTACGATAAGGGATGCCGCATATATAGATGCATTGGACAGGATATACCAAGCCATGAAGTGGAGGGGCTGGATCTAATAGCAATTGTTATAGGGATGCCTCAATTCACTCAATAATCGGTTCTGTTCTGTAAGAGCGTGATAAAACTAACGCCAAACCTCGCCCTTCAGGGCGGGGAGGAGGTCAGTTTTATTTTCATTAATGACCCTCCATGAGGCTAGGGCTGGAATTCCAGAAATTAGGATAAAGGGAATTATTTTTAACGCGGCTGGGATAATGAATAGCGTTGCAAAATGGCTGGAGTCCATATAGGTCCAGCCGGAATTCCAATAACATTGAGGCAAAGAAAAAGGAATGCCGGCACCATGGATGCGGTTAGGTACGTTCGTGAAATCGGGTTAAACGCCATGGAAGTTGAGTTCGTTCAAGGAGTACGTATGAGCATTGAGGCGGCTGAGGAGGTGGGGAAAATAGCTGAGGAGGCTGGGGTTAGGTTGTCGATTCATGCCCCATACTTCATTAATCTATGCAGCGATGAGGCGAGCAAAGTTAATGCTAGCATATCCAGGTTAAAGGAATCCCTTGAGCGCGGCGATGCAATGAGTGCCAAAGTCGTCGTTTTTCATCCAGCATATTATGGGAAACTAGGTCACGAGGGTTGTTTTAACAAGGTTAAAAGCGAGGTAAGCGAATTAATTAAGTGGATGAATGATAATGACATCAAAGCGAAGCTGGGGCTGGAAGTAATGGCCAGGGACTCACAATTTGGTTCTCTTGATGAAACAATTAACCTAGTTAAGGAATTATCGAGTGATTTAGTCACTGTCGTAATTGATTGGGGTCATGTGTATGCCCGCAACGGCGGTTCAATTAATTACGCGGAAATACTTGACAAATGGATGGATGCCTTTCCAAAGGATGAACTGCACACTCACTTCACCTGCGTTAAATTCAGGAATGGGAAATGGGTGGATGAACATGAACCCATGGATGCAGAGACCCCGCCATTCGAACCCCTTGCAGTGGAGCTGGGTAAGAGGGCTCTATCCATAACAATAATAAGCGAGACGCCGTTAATAGAAATCGATGCGATCAAGATGAGGGATATATTGATTAAGCACGGGAATGAAATTCGCTAAGCCCCTGCTCAACATAGGTCCCTCCCCGCTCTAAATGGTAGGCTTAGCGTTTGTTATGCAAGGTTTACGCAACACCATAAAACATTAAAATGTGGACTTGATTTTTGCATATGGTTTTCGAGAACCCCACGATAAGGGAGATCCTGGATAGGTATAAACAGATCTGGGCCCTGCGACACGCATCGGCATTAATGGACTGGGACGTACAAACATACATGCCGCCCCAAGGCATAGAGCACAGAAGCATAGCGATTGCCCAATTAAGTCTCCTTAGCCAGAAATTCATTACTGATCCATCATTTATAGCATTAGTGGAGAAGGCCGAGGGGGCGGAGCTAAATGATTATGAGAGGGGAGTGGTGCGGGTGCTTAAGCGGGAAATAAAGTACAATACCAAGATACCACCGAAGTTATTAGAGGAAATAACTGTAACGACTCAGGAAGCCACCGTTGCGTGGCGTGAGGCTCGGGAAAAGTCTAATTTCTCCCTCTTTAGGCCTAGGCTTGAAAAAATAATAGAATTATCGAGGCAAGTTGCGGAGAAACTGGGTTATGAGAAGCATCCATATAATGCGTTACTAGATTTATATGAGGAGGGATTCACGGTAGCCGATGCGGATGCCATTTTCTCCAAACTAGTTCCCAGCTTGAGGAGCATAATAAATAGACAGAAAATGCCGCCCCATAGTCCACTTGAGGACGTGAAGTATGAACGGGGCCCCGCCGAGGCCATGATAAATGATATATTAAGGACGATGGGTTATGATTTCAATAGGTTCAGGGTGGATGTTTCCCCCCATCCATTCACGATAGGGCTCGGCCCCAGGGACGTGAGGATAACAGTTAGATATGAGGGCATAGATTTCAAGCGTGTTCTATTCTCGGCAATACACGAGGGTGGGCACGCGCTTTATGAGCTGCAGCTTGATGAGTCCCTCGCCATGACTCCAATATTCGATGGTGCATCAATGGGCATCCATGAGTCCCAATCCAGATTCTGGGAGAACATAGTTGGTCGTAGTAAGCCATTTGTTGAGGCAATGTACCCAATAATGAAAAAGCACCTAGGTTTTCTCAACGCCTATTCGCCGAGCGATCTATATATTTACTTCAATACTGTTAAGCCCAGCCTAATTAGGGTTGATGCTGATGAGGTAACATATAACATGCATATAGCGGTTAGGTATGAGCTAGAGAAGTTAATGTTAACCGGCGAGATAAAGGTAAGCGATTTGCCGGAGCTCTGGAATAGAAAAATGGAGGAGTACCTCGGGATCCATCCATCCAATGATGCCGAGGGAGTGCTGCAGGACATTCATTGGAGCCAGGGATCCATAGGATACTTCCCAACATACACCCTGGGCAATTTAGTGGCAGCCATGGTGGGTCACTTCGCCGGAAAACTACTTGATGAAGTTGCAGAGCTCAAGTTTGATGGTTTAAAGGCCTGGCTACGCGAGAAGATTCATAGATATGGAGCAACTTATGATCCAAAAACGCTTCTTAAGAAATCATTTGGAGAATCATATAACCCGGATTACCTAATAAATTACCTAAGCAGAAAATACCTTTAGGGCATTTTTTGCCCGGAAAAAATTGAATATTTATACTATTTAGGGATCGGTAAATTTCGCTTTTAAGGGGGCAGTATTGCCCCTTTGTTTTCGATAATTAATGGCTAGCCCCTTCATTATTGGTTTAATTTATAAGGCTGGGGATGCAAAATATTTATTAGACTGTGAATATAATAGTGAAATGAATGTTCATTAGGCTATACAAGGCCTCGACTGCATTACAGGAGATAGATAGTGAATTGGAGTCGCTTCATAGTGTTAAGGTGGAGTTAGAGTCATTAATGGTGAGGGAGGATAATAACTCAAATTTCGAGAGAAAGCTTCAACGCGTCGCCACGGTGAGGAGCATGGGATATAGATCATCATCGATTAGCGGGGATTTTGAGGTGTTGATAATACCTGCCTCGCTTCATCTGAAGGGGAGGCTCAGCGATATAATGAATGAAATAACCAAGATAATAGAGCAATTGGAGAAGATCAAGGGGGTTATCGGCAAGATAAATGGCATTAACTCGGCTGGATTCATAATGGTATTGGTCGGAGGCAATAAGCCTAAGGTGGTGATTTTACCATGAGCGTTCGGCGTGAATTCAAGAGCGATGAGCCTGAGAAGGCCATTAATTATACCACATTAAGGGAACTCAGCGATAAAATAGAGCGGCAAATAAGGCAAATCGAGGATAGAATAAATGAATTAAGTAAATTGCATGAGTCAATATCGGGAACAATTAGTTCACCCACTATTAGATATAGAACAATAGAGTTAGGAGGCAAGATCGGGCAAGGATTCCCCGTCTTAGTGATGGATTCTAACCCAGATAGTTATGCCTTCTATGTACAGGAATCACTGGACTTCTATAGATTAGATCACAAGAAATTAACTATAATTAGGGATGAGGTGAATGCGCTCCTTAAAATGAATATGGGGGACATCAACGTAATGTACCTATCCATGAGCGGAGTGCCCTCTAGAATAGTTATATTTCCAAGGACTAGGCTAGACGAGAGGAAATCAGGCCCATGATAATAACCACTAACATGAATCCCAATGAACTAAGGAACTTATTCTCTAAGTTATCCAGCTATGTTGAGGCATGGAGTGGTCTCTTGGTTAATCAATTCAATATCAATATCGGGAACTTGAATTCAGTGCTGGATGTATTTAAGGAAAAGAAAATAAAGGCTAACTTGGTTCAAGGCACTGAGGCGCCAATTATAGATATCGATGGGGTCGATGTTGTCTTCGCCGTGACTAGATCAAGCTATTTGGAGCATATGAGGCTCTTCCTTGATAATATGAGCAAGGAGATTGGCATGCTTCGGGAAGCGCTTATGTTGATCAGCAAGGTAATTACGCCGCCTCCCTCAATACTTTATGTGAATGGGTCATATGGTTTACTGGTGATTGGGAGAAGCGCGAACTTCCATTTCGCGCCGGGGAGCGCCTTGCCTGAGAAGCTTGCTGAACCGAAGCCATTGCCGCAACCGGCAGGCCTTGACCCAGCCGAACGTGCGCGGGTAATTAAGGTAATAGATAATGTAATAAGTAGGATAACTCCCATATCGGTTAAGCAGGTCGTGGTCGTTGATGAGGGTAAGCAATAACTAGGTCCCTAGAGCTTCGCATTCATGGCTCTAAATAGGGGATAAATGTTTTTATTTGAGGACTAGCCTAATCAAGCTATGGGGAAAGCCATTGTGATAAAGTATGAATCCAAGGGAGAGCACTTCGAGATACTGGTTGATCCAGATGCCGCGCTCGATATGAAGCTTGGAAAACCGGTGAGCATAGATAAGGTTCTGATAAGCGATACTATATATAAGGACTCCAGGAGGGGGCTTCGTGCGTCCGAGAGTTCATTGAAGAAGGTCTTCGGCACCACGGATTCACGCAGAGTCGCTGAGCTAATGATAAGAAATGGGGAAGTGCCACTGACAGCTGAGCAGCGGAAGAAATTGCTTGACGAGAAGAGGCGGCAAATAGTGGAGTGGATAAGCAGGAACTGCATAGATACACGAACAAGAGCACCAGTTCCGCCGCAGAGGGTTGAGTTAGCCATGCAGCAGGCCGATGTGACTATTGATCCGTTCAAACCAGTGGAGGAGCAGGTTAATGACGTTATAAAGTCGCTTCAGCGATCGCTACCAATAAAGGTTGCTGTGGCTGTTTTCGAGTTAAAAGTTCCCGCCGAGTATGCCCAGAAAGTTAAGTCGCATGTAATGCATATGGGGAGGGTGGTGAAGGAAACGTATGACTCGGAGGGCAACTTATTGCTGGAGCTCGAGGCGCCGGCCGGCATGCAGGACTCAATTCTATCTAAAGCCAATGAAATAACTCATGGAAACAGCGAGATCAGGCTAATAAGCATCACGAAGTGAATCCCTTAAAGGGGAATGTGGGTAGGGAAAAATTTTTAAATTAATTGTGACAAGACATCGATCAGCAGGGTGGGGAAGCCTGGTATCCTGCGGGGCTCATAACCCCGTGGTCGGCGGTTCGAATCCGCCCCCTGCTACTATATTTCTCCATGGTAATGCTTAAATATTTCGATGATTTTGATCGACTATGAATATTAAAACCATAGCTGTCATGGGCGCCGGCACCATGGGTCATGGAATTGCCGAGGTCTCGGCAATAGCCGGCTTCGAGGTTTATCTGAGGGACATCAATCAACAAATATTATCACGAGCCATCGATAACATTAAGTGGAGCCTCGAGAAACTTCATGAGAAGGGGCAATTAAGGGAAGACCCTAACCAGGTTCTGGCCAGGATTCATGCTACGCTGGATATATCGGAGGCTGTGAGAGTCGCCGACTTCATGATAGAGGCGGCTTTTGAGGATATAGATGTGAAGCGGCAAATATTCATGGAGGCGGATAAGCATGCGCCTCCTCATGCAATACTTGCGACAAATACCTCCTCACTTCCCATAAGTGAAATAGCTAGTTTCACCTCGAGGCCGCAAGCAGTTATTGGGATGCACTTCTTTAATCCGCCCCCCATCATGAAGCTAGTGGAGGTGGTGATGGGGGATAAGACAAGCCGTGAAACCCTTGATGCTACTCTAAGCCTTGCGAAGAGAATGGGTAAGGAACCTGTCGTTGTGAATAAGGATGTGCCGGGCTTCATCGCCAATAGGGTGTTTCTCAGATTAGCGGACTCGGCGTGCTTCATGGTTGAGAGAGGGGAAGCCACGATACAAGCAATAGATAGCGCTGCTAGGCATGTTCTTGGTTTTCCAATGGGTATCTTCGAATTAATGGACTTCGTTGGAATAGATGTAATGGATTTCATAGCTAAAGCCATGGCGGCCAGGGGAGTGAATAGGATTCCCTGTAATCTGATTGGGGAGAAGGTGAGGGCGAAGGAGATCGGTTTAAAGGCAGGCAAAGGATTCTACTCATACCCAGCCCCAGGCAAGTATGCCAGAGCAGATATTCCGAGGGATGCTGGGCAAAGCATTAACGTGGTTAGGCTGCTGGCTTCACCTATAAATGAGGCAGCGTGGTTATTGAGGGAGGGCATAGCTACCAGGGATGATATTGATAAGACAATGAGGCTCGGATTCAATATGCCGAAGGGAATACTGGAGTACGCGGATGAGTTCGGCATCGATATGGTGGTGAAGGAGTTAAATGATCTCCTCGCTGCGTCTCATCACGATGCGTTTCAGCCGGATTCATTGCTTCAACGAATGATTTCGCAAGGCAGATTAGGCGTTAAGACGGGGCTGGGGTTCTATCCCCATCCTTATGAGAAGAAGCTCGGAACAGTCATCCTTAGGGTTAATCCGCCGATTGCATGGGTGGAATTGAATAGGCCGGAGAAGAGGAATGCATTATCGCCTCAAGTAATTGAGGACTTGGAGAACGTTATTGGTGAGATAGAGAAGATGCCAAGCGACTTGGCTAGGGTAGTCGTGATCAGGGGCAATGGAAAATCATTCTGCGCTGGCGCAGATATATCTATATTCAAGGGACTAAAGCCGAGCGATGCACTAATTTTCAGCAATAGGCTTCAAGGGCTTTATAATAGGATAGAAATGCTTCCAAAACCCGTCATAGCATCAATACACGGCCATGCATTAGGTGGTGGACTGGAGCTGGCCCTAGCATGTGATATACGCATAGCTGCTGATGATGCTGTTCTGGGGCTACCCGAGATAACTCTCGGCATAATTCCTGGGGCTGGGGGCACGCAGAGATTGGCCAGATTAATTGGGATTGGCAAGGCAAAGGAATTGATATTGACCGGCGACACAATTACTGGACGCGAGGCAGCCGAGATAGGCCTAGTAAATAAGGCGGTGCATATTGATAAGCTCCAAGAAGAAACCGAATTACTTGCCTCAAAGCTCGCGGAGCGGCCGCCCGTTGGATTAATGCTGGCGAAGAGGTTAGTGAATGAGTCGCTGGATGAATCATTAAGGAATGGATTAAGCGCGGAGGCCGAGGGATTTGCCGTTGTGTTCTCAACAAGTGATTCCCAGGAAGGAGTCTCCGCCTTCCTGGAGAGGCGCAAGCCAAGTTTTCGGGGCGAGTAATAGAAAAGATGGTAAGCCCCCTCAGGGCTGGGAGGGGGTCAGCGATGGAATTGCCTCATAATTGAGTTAATCATATTTATAAACTGGATCCACCCATATGAGTACCATGAGGAAACTACTTTTCTTGGTTCTTGATGGGGCTGCGGATGATCCAAGCAATCCCCCCACTCCATACATGGCGGCCAATAAGCCTGGGCTTGATGCATTGGCTAAGTCATCAATCATGGGAATGCATTACCCAATAGGCAAAGGAATCGCGCCCGAGAGCGATGCAGCGGTCATGTCCATACTGGGATACGACCCCGATAAGTACTATACTGGGCGAGGGCCTCTTGAGGCATTGGGGGCTGGTTACAAGATAAGGGATAACTATGAAGTCGCGTTTAGGGCTAACTTCGCCACAATAGATTCATCTAGGAACATAATTGATAGGAGGGTTGGCAGAAATCTAACAAGCGAGGAGGCCGCCGAGTTAGCGAGGGCCGTGGATGGCATGGAGTTAGGCGGCGGGGAGGGCTATGCGAGGGTTATACCAACCATTGGCCACAGGGCCGTGGTGATAATTGGATCCCAAAACAAGCTAAGCGGGTTTGTCAGCAATAATGATCCGGGCTATGTTAGGCAAGGAAAGATATCGGTCGCGGTTCCCAATCCAGGAACTAAGCTGCCCTTAATAGAGGCCCTTGATTCCTCTGAGGAAGCCAGAAGGACGGCTCGCCTAGCTAATGAGTTCATGGAGAAGGCCATACAAGTGCTGGCCAATCATGAGGTCAATAAGAAGAGGGCTGGGGAAGGCAAGTTGCCCGGCAACGTAATTCTCATGAGGGATGCCGGCCACGAGGTGCCCCACGTAAAGCCAATAAGAGAGGTCTTTGGATTAAGCTTTGGGGCGGTCACCGAGATGCCTGTCGAGCGCGGCATAGCCATTGCGCTAGGCATGGATTCGGCCCCGGTCTCAAAATATATTGGCTCCAAGGATGAAATACTAATGGAGCGACTAGACGCAACCATGCAGTTGTTGAAGCGCGTTGATGTGGCGTATGTTCACTTAAAGGGACCTGATGAGCCTGGGCATGATGGTGATTTCAAGCGGAAAGTAGCTGAGATAGAGGCCATTGATAAGTACTACATCCAAAGGCTCTCCCTTAATGATACTGCCATATTGGTTACCAGCGATCACGCTACTCCCTGGAAATTGAAGTCGCACAGCGGTGATCCAGTTCCATTCATGTTAAGCGCGGGTACGGCGAGCGATGGGTTCTCATCATTTAATGAAGTCAATGCCTCCAGGGGTAGCCTAGGCATTGTGGAGCACGGCTGGTTACTGCTACCATTAGTTCTTAAACGGCTCTCCCCATAGGGAATGCTTTTAAACGCTGGCTTCAATAATGTTCAAGTGAGGATGGTAATAGCCCTAGGGGGCAATGCATTCTCCACAAGCGGCGCCAGGGTTGGTTCACCGGATGAGCAGTGGGAAAGAGTTAAGGAGGCAGCCAGGGATGTAATGGATGCTGTGGAGATGGGTTACGACGTCTTAGTCACCCACGGCAATGGCCCCCAAGTAGGTGCTTTAGCCGAGTGTGGATTACCGTTAACGCTTGACATGCATGGAGCAGCGACGCAGGGCTGGCTCGGCTACTTATTAGCGACCGCCATAGATAATGAGGCAGTGGCTCGACGCATTCCAAAGAAGACCATTACAGTGGTTACCAGGGTATACGTTAATGAGGAGGACCCCGCCTTCAATAATCCAACTAAGTTCGTTGGCCCAATTTATAGTGAGGAGGAGGCCGTCAAGTTATCTCAATTAAGGGGTTGGAGATTCAAGCCGGATCCACGTGGAGGAATGCGTCGAGTGGTTCCTTCCCCCATGCCCGTCTCAATAATAGAGGTGAAACCCATTATTCAACTAATGGATGAAGGATACATAGTGATATCAACTGGCGGAGGAGGAGTACCCGTCACTGGCGGTTCTCAATTAAGAGGGGTTGAGGCGGTCATAGATAAGGATTTGGCCAGCCAATTATTGGCTGCAACCATAGCGGCGGATGCATTTGTGATACTCACCGATATAGATGGAATCTACACCGACTTCGGGAAACCCGCTCAAAGAAAGCTAAGCCGAATCGATGTCGTGGCACTAAGGTCGCTATACGAGAAGGGCGAGTTTCCGCCGGGGAACATGGGTCCGAAAGTTCTTGCTGCCATTAATTTCGTGGAGAAAAGCGGTAAGGCAGCATATATAGGAAGGCTCGGCGAATTACGCAGCATATTAGAGGGACGAAGCGGCACCACCATAATAAGTTAAGCGAAAAACATGGGGAACCGCAATACCTTTTTAACTGGCGTGATCTTGGTACAGGCATGGTTGTTTCCATAATAATAGAAGGCATCGAGAATGGGCCTAACCTCGTCAAAGTAAATGGGGAAACGAGGCACGCATTATGCAGGTGCGGTGGATCAAATAATAAACCGTTCTGCGACGGCACTCATCGCAAGATAGGCTTTAAGGCGCCTCCACATAAAGTGGAGATCCAATTATGAAAGTAGGCGAAGCCCGCTCATCAATAATGCATTAATCCCTTTCTTTCCACGAGTTAATTTGCGGGAAAACCTTTATATAATAATGAATTAGTCGCTCCATTAATGCATGGATATATCGGGAGGCCCTGGATCCATTATCAATCATTGGGTGATTTATGTGTCTAGCCAGTTAGAGTATATAAAGGATGTACCTGTGATTTATGAGGATATAGGATCACATAGCGTGCAGAGCTTTGAGGTGCCTTACATGAGGTTCTTCGCAATACATGAATTGACCTACTTGGCAATAATGCTTAATGAGGATGGAACGGAGAGGATAGCGAAGAAGATAGAGGAATTAAAATTCGGCCGAAAAACCATAGAGAAGCTTTACGCCTATAGGTACGATAGCGATCAGTACGGTAACCCAATTCCCTGGCCGCTTGCAAAACTAATGCTGCCAATAATGACTGAGAACGAGGTTGAGCCTCATACTGTTGCGGCGCCGGAGCCCGTTAGCTATAAGATAAGCGTTGATGTGGCTGGGATCAAGGATTTCCTCCAGATGACGCTCCTCTCGTTTGGCAGCCATAAGGAACTCATCATTTATAGGAACGTGGAGCCCAGGGGAATAGTGAGGTATATAATCAATATATAGATTGAGCCATTACTGCTTGATGAAGCCAGCCGCCATAGCTATGGCGTCTCGCCCGGCATATATGTACCTATAGAAGCTTATGAATCCATGAATGACTCCGCCAAACCTCGTTAGGGTTGCTTTGACACCGCTTGCCCTAAGCCTATGTGCATATATTTCGCCTTGGTCACGTAATGGATCATACTCAGCCGTGACCACTAGGGCCGGCGATAAGCCGCTCAAATCAGCTAACATAGGTGAAGCATAGGGATTAACCGCATCCCTCACGTCCCTCAAGTATTGCTGTCCAAACCACCTCATTTGATCCATAGTTAAGAAGAACCCCTCCCCATACTCATGAATTGATGGTGAATTATCTAGCATGTGGGTTGATGGATAAAACAGCACTTGGCGCTCTATGAAGTTTTCACCAGCATCCCTAGCCATTATATTCACTACGGTCGCTAAGTTGCCGCCAGCGCTATCGCCGGCCACGACGACCTTATTGGAGTCTAACCCAATGGATTCCCCATTACTCACCACCCACTTAGCCGCATCAAATGCATCCTCAACTGCGGCTGGGAACTTATTCTCAGGCGCTAGCCTATAATTCACGGAAACCACGGCCCTCCCCGACAAATTAGCGAGGAGCCTATTCACATTATCATGGGTCTCTATGCTTCCAAACACGAAGCCGCCTCCATGATAAAACTAACGGCAAGTCTCGCCCCTTTAGGGGCGGGGTAAAGCTTAAATAAGGAAGACTATTCCTCTTTAGGATGTCCTCTTCCGGTCAATTTCTTGGGAATGGGGGGCGGGGGCCGACTTCCCCCGCAATACCGGAAGAGGGCATCAAAGAAATCGAATTCAAGAATAGGAGGACTAACTTGGTTCGCCTCCTACCAAACGGCTTCCAAGAAAGGAAGCTGAGGAGGCTAGCCGACATCTCCGCCAAACTCTTCAATGAGATTAATTATGAGAGGAGGCAGCAATTCTTCCATGGAGGGAAAGTGGATTTCGAGGGGACTTGGGATAAATGCTACGAGAAGTACAAGGAAGAACTAGGAGTCAATGCACAAGCGGTTATGCAGAAGAATAATGAGGCGTGGAACTCATTCTTCTCCCTATTGAGGTTGAGGAAGGAGGGAAAACTACCATCTCACATGAACCACATTGGCCCACCAAGTTATTGGAAGGATGGGGAGGCTGGAGGGAGGAAGCTCCTCCTAGTCATTAGGCAGGATAGGTACGTAGTGGATGAACAGAAACTAGTCCTAAAGGACTTCGGCCTAGAAATCATTTTTACGGGTAGATTGAGGTGGCACGGGAAACAAGGTAGGCTGGAGATCTATTATGATGAAACGAGGAATGCTTGGTATGCCTCCATTCCAGTGGAGGTGGGCGTTGAGAAAACGAAGAATGGAAGGAGGAGCAAGCATATAGTGAGGGGGGAGAGGAAAGCCATTCAAGTTAAATCACCGAAGGGGAGCAAAATGGCCTCAATAGATCTAGGCATCAACGTCTTGGCGAGCGTAGTAGTCGATGACGGAACTTGGTTATTATACAAGGGCGTTAGGACTAAGGAGGACTACTTCTACTTCGGGAGGAGGATATCCGAGGTACAGTCCTCTGCGGATAAGGCGAAGAACTTGGGCGAATACGAGGCGTATTATGAGCTTAATAGGGAGGAGAGGAGGTTGCACAGGAAATTAACTAGGAGACTACTTCACCTCTACCGCAACTTTGCCTCCCACCTAATGAGGGAGTTACATGAGCGAGGAGTCTCAACGATTTACTTGGGGTACCCCTTCAATATTGCTCAGGATAAGGGCAATAAATTCACTGTGAATTTGTGGTCTTATCGTAGACTCATGGAGGTCATTGAGTTGAAGGCTCAGGAGTATGGCATTCGTGTGTTTGAGGTCATTGAGTACAATACGTCCAAGTACTGCGCTTATCATGGTGTTGAGGTTGAGAGGGGGCCGAGAGGCGTAATCAACTGTCCTAAGGGGCATAGACTGCATTCGGACCTAAACGGTGCATTGAATATCTTGAAGAAGGCTACCGGCATAGTGATCTCAGCAATAAAGAGGCCCCTCTCCTTTATTGTGGATCATAATCGAGTAGCGCCCGTGAATGGGGCGTAACCCCCAAGACCTCGGGGAACCCTCGCCAAATGGCGGGGAGGAGGTCAGAATAAATCACGACTTTATGAGGCGGCCTTTGATTAAGTGGCCTATATATCCTTATCCGGATCCCCCCATTCCTGCCTTGAATGGTCTTGTCCTCAATGCCTCCAATGGCCTCAGGTTCCCCACTTAACTGTATTGATGCCTTATCCGCCGCTTCCCTGTATTGTTGGGGAGTTATTTTGCCTATATCCGGTTGAGGGAATACTGCCATCAAGGAGAATAATTTCTTGACCTGCGGATCAAGAGGCATGGATTGTTGTAGCCCCATCTTGTATTTAAATGTTGCTGCGATCCATATGCTCGCCCTCAGGTAATAGATGCCTCCAGCATTGAGCGGGTTCATTTGATCTATATTGGAGAGGAATGCTAAGCCTCACCATTGGGGGAAATTTAATGCGCTCCCCTTGTTTGTTCTTTTTCAATTATTATGGAACACATCCGACCTCCTTCCCCGCCCTTGAGGGCGAGGTTTGTCGTTCGTTTTATCCGTGAAGTAGGTTTGATTTGTGAGTAATTTGTAATATATTTCGAAAAAGGTTTTTACGTAAAAAGCAATTGAAAAGCATATGAAGACAAGTACAATAGCGATAGCGGTCGCCGTGGTCGTCATAGTGGCCATAGTGGCCGCGGTCCTACTGACAACGCACACCTCAACCCCAATGCAATCAACTACATCGCCTATGTCATCAACATCAACCACACCAATGCCCGCCACCACAACAACGACATCCATGCCGTCGACTTCGACAATGGCCTCCGGCGCCTCGTCAAGCCAACAAATGGAGCCGGAGCTGGTGCCGGTTGCCTCTGCATCGATTAACGTCACTTCATCAACGGGAGGAACGGTTAGGCTAGGTAACATAATAGCTGTGATTCGCCCAGGAACCAATGTCACATACAATGGACAAACATTAACTGAATACACATTCTCCATAATAGATTATAAGGTAATCGGCGTTGGCTTGCCTGCCTCCCTATCCATGTCTGATCCATCCATGGGCATGTACCCAGCTGAGCCAATATACGCATTCGCCTATGCCGTGAATGGCCACGTATCGCCAGCCTATACATTCACGCAGCCAATAATAACGGTAATACGCATGCCGAATGGGTGGACAAGCTGGACGTGGCTTGGATACACCCAGGAACCAAACGGCACACTAGTTGGGGGATCATACAAGTTCCCGAACTCCTATGTATATGCTGGCCCCGGGTTATTCGTTAATTACCAATTCGTGAAGCCGGTCCCATGGATATTCATATCCGGCGCTCCCCTCTCTAACATCAGCGCCACTTACTCAATGCAGATACCTGTGAATTCATCGCTGATGTCCTCAATGGCTCCAGAACTCATTCCGGTTGGATCAGCAACAGTAACCGTTAATGCCACTCAAGGCGCAGCCGTTGAGTTAGGTAATCTCCTAGCCATAATAACGCCGGGAACCTACGTGGAGAAGGGTAGCCAAATCATGTCTCAATACAACTTTAGCCTCGTATATCAAGCAATATATAACGTGCCTCCACTTAATGCTAGCACTGCCGGCTGGCCATTATTCTCATACGCGTTTGCAGTTAATGGGGAAATATCGCCGGCCTATACATTCGTTACCTCCAGCGGCAAACCAACCCCAGTGATAACAATAGCTTTCTTGCCTCCCACGTTCTGGACGTGGACGTGGCTTGGATACACCCAGGAACCAAACGGCGTATTAATTGGAGGATCGTACAAGTTCCCCAATGTCTGGATACCGGGCGAGGACTACATAGTTAACGTCCAATTCGTGAAACCAGTTCCATGGATATTCCTCGGCGGCGAAACCACAATAACCGGCCAAATGATGCCGCAATCAATGCCAAGCACGACATCCACGAGCACAATGACTAGCACGGCAACCAGCACAACAACCACCAGCAGCTACGTCTGGGGCGGCTAACGAAATCAAAACATAGAAAATAAGAATAACTCAAAATTTCCCCTCTTTCTTCCCTTTTTCTTCAATTACTTCATTTTAATTTATTAGGGTAATGATGAAACGCGTCAGGCATTAATTATGATATTAATTCATGCTTGCCTTAATTCGCCTCAAGTCCTCCTCCATTTTTTTCCGCCTCTCCATGCCGGCCAAGTATTGTCGCCTCTCTCCATCGGTTTTCGGTTCATATGGAGGAACGGGTTCTGGTTCTCCGGTTTCACCTATGTGGACAAACGTGTAGTATGCCGTACACATGTGCCGCGAGCCTCCATACTTGTCCTCGGCTATTACGTTTAGCATGACCTCCACGGTGGATTTGCCGACGAATGTTACTCCAGCCCGTATATTAACCACATCGCCTATATATGCAGGGGAGTAAAATGCGACATCGCCTATTGAGCCCGTCACCACTGTTCCCCCCGCGTACTCGGCGGCAACAAGCGCCCCAATGTTGTCCAGCCAGGCCAATAATCTTCCGCCTGACAATATATTGCCGAGCAATGTATCATCGGGCCTAACCCATTGCCTCGACTCCACCCTGAATCTTAAGTCATGCGTTGGGTCCTCAACATCGTGTTCAGCAGTTCTCCTATTGCCGACAAGTAATTCCCTCTGTCTCCTTCTCTCCATTGCTGTGCTGAATTCGTTCTCTTCATCCGGTGCCGGAACTATCTTGGTTGGAACGTCCCTTGGCTTCCCGTAATCATTTATGGCGACGAAGGACATCGTTGACGTCACCACGACGCCGCTTGATCTCCCCCGCTTCTCTGACCTGACCCGGGTCTCCATCGATGATCTGCCCACGTAATCCACCCATGCGTCTATTGCAACTATGTCCCCCACCTTGACTGGTCTCAGGAAAAATAATTCATCCAGGTACGAAATAACGGATGGACCATTTGATAACTTAGAGGTAGCTATGGTGGCGGTCTCCACCATCCACTCCATCATTCTACCGCCGAAGAGGTTCCCAAGGTAATTAGCGTCAAATTGATTAACGACCCGGAGAGAATGAATCCTGGTGTCCTTAATGGCAACCATGATTGGGGAAATGCGGTCCAGATATTAAACTTTTATGTGGACAACATAGTTAAAACAAGCCCGTTTGCCTCGCTTCTAATGATTCGATTACTTATGCTTGATATAGATGGAACCCTCACGAGAAGCAGAGATGTTGATGAGTTGGAGCCCGAAGCATTAAGGGCAATACAATCCATTAAGGATAAGATAAGGATTGGAATAGCCACGGGCAATGCAATGATTGTGGCCAAATCCTTGGCTCGATATATAGGCATAGGCGCATTCGCCCCAATAATAGCCGAGAATGGATGCCTCTTATCTCTTAATGGGGAGGAGATACCCCTCTGTAGGCCTGGCATTAAGGAGCTTGGAGTGGAGTTGGCAAGGCGGCTTGGCCTTAAATTGAGCTACCAATTCAATTGCCGCTCCTTCGATGCCGCATTCGAAATAACGGGGAACGAGGATGAAATAATCGGGAAAATAAGGGCTGAGCTGCAGAGAATGCGCGTTGAGGCGGTGGTGGAGTCCAGCGGCTACGCCATTCACGTACTTCCGCCCGGCATAGATAAGTCCACCGCTATTATGGAGGTCTGTAGGCGATTAAGCATTCCGTGTGGGGACGTGGCTTATATTGGGGATGGACGCACCGATATTGGGGCTGTAAAGTTGGTTGGGTGGGGAGTGGCGGTGTCAAATGCTGTTCCAGAGCTGCGCGCTGCCGCTAGAATCATCACTAAGGCGCCAAGCGGCTTGGGAGTGGCCGAATTCATTCGTGAGTATATATCTAGGTAGGGTTTAATATATACTTATCCCGCCTAATATGTTTAGTACGTGAAATTTATTTTCTACAATAGCAGTAATTTCCACTAAAAATGCTTAAATATATACCGCATGTAGAACCACACATGTCGGAAACCATTACAAAGGTGGAAATATCCACAACCGGCAAGGTAATTCAATCACCCTGTGGACCAATAATTCATGGACTGGAGGACGTCCTGGTTAAGACCACATCAATAAGCGACATAGATGGGAAAAAAGGCATTTTATGGTATAGGGGTTACAATATAAATGATTTAGCCAAGTACTCCAACTTCGAGGAAGTAGCGTACCTAATATTTAATGGCCGCCTACCCACGAAGGCGGAGCTGGAGTCCTTTAAGTCAATGCTGGCCAAGGAGCGGGATCTCCCAGATGAAGTGATCAGCACAATAAGGGTCCTAGCGCCCCGGGCACACCCAATGCATGTCCTCGAGGCCGCCGTCGCTGGCTTAGCCGCATTTGATCCAGACATAAATGATAATAGCCAGGAAGCTAACTTTAGGAAGGCCGTTAGACTAACCGCTAAGCTTCCATCCATAATAGCGGCCCACTATAGATTCAGCAGGAAGCTCGAGTACATAAAGCCGAAGGAATCACTGTCTCACTCAGCCAACTTCCTCTACATGATGTTTGGAACCGAGCCCGACGCCACATCAACAAAGGCAATAGATCTATACCTGGTGCTCCATATAGATCATGAAGTCCCCGCCTCCACTTTCGGCACTTTAGTAGCCATATCGACCTGGACCGATTTATACTCAGCAATAGTGGCTGGAATAGCTACTCTAAAGGGTCCGCTCCACGGTGGGGCAAATGAGGCAGCCATGAAGCAGTACCTGGAAATCGGGAGCCCAGATAAGGCTAGGCCATACGTAGAGAAAATGCTTGGGGAAGGCAAGAGATTAATGGGCGTGGGGCACCGCGTCTATAAGGCTTATGATCCAAGGGCCAAGATATATAAGGAACTAGTGAAGGAATTAAGCCAATCAAAGGGCAACATGACGTACTACAATATAGCGAGCGAGGTGGAGGCCGTTGTGCTGGAGAAATTGGCCAGCAAGTATCTATATCCGAATATAGACTTCTGGAGCGGCATCGCCATGTACCTGCTGGGCATACCATACGAGTACTATACCCCAATATTCGCAATGAGCCGCGTGGTCGGCTGGTCTGCGCACGCCATGGAGTACCTCAACCAGCACAGGCTATTCAGGCCCAGGGCATGCTACGTGGGGCCACACGACGTGCCATACGTACCCATAGAAAAAAGGTAATTCAATCAAATAATAATTCCCCGCTTATCTATTTTTCAATCCTCAATCATTTCACATAATTGTTGGTTCTCATAATCCTGAAACGATGTGGCGCCGGGGCCGGGATTTGAACCCGGGCCCCCTTTCGGGGACGGACTTAGCAGATCCACGCCCCCAAATACGGGCTAGACATGCCTGTTCGATTCCACAATCTACGACCCGTCCTTGTCTTCACCAATGTGCCATTTATGGATTATTACAACAACGTGCTCATCAATGTTGGTGGAGATAGGGCAATACTCAGGAGGTTCATTGAACTATCCTGGCACGATGAAATCCTCCCAATGGAGGCAACCGAGGACCTACCAAAGATTAAACCAATCTACGGGTTGATAGGCGAGGTGTACAGGAAGTACTGTGACAAGCTAATGGCGACTAAGAACCTTATCCAGCTTACCGAGGCCCTCGTGGACTGCATCACTGAGCTTTACCCAGACTTCGCCCTTGTTGCCTCTGCCACTAAGGAGTGGCTTAATGAGGTTAAGACTGAGAAGGAGGTTGAGATTGCTGAGGTTGTTGACTCAGGGGAGCTTAGACTGGTTCAGTATGCTAGGCGTTATATTCAGGGTCAGGTTACGAAGGCTAAGGTGCTTAGGGCGATCCTAGAACACGGGGTGGACGATGGGGCGATTGTACTTGATGAAGGGAGTCTTGAGGATGAGGAAGCCGCTAGAGCTGGGTTAAATGTGGTGGTTAACAGCCTTGGCATCAACGGCAGTGATGGTGGCGCCGGTGATTTAACAAGCATCATTAACTCAACGGCCATTGATCCCGACCTAAGGGAGGCCCTGAGGATTGTTCAGTATCTCGTTAGTGAGCATCTGGTAATTGTGACCTTCAGGGCTAAGAGTGCCCTTGTACCAGGCATGCCTAGGAAGATATGGGGTGTTGAGAAGAAAATGTACTCAAAGGGCGGGGTTAAATACGTTGGCTATAGGTTCAGGGTTGATGAGGTTGTGCGGAATATCCTGCTTGGGTACAGGGAGTAGCCGAGCAGGGCCTCACGGTTAAAAGCCAAATCACGCTTTTTACAAACATAGGCTTCGACACCTCGACCCACTCAACCCCTGGTTAAAGTTTAGGGGGACCCCAACATCGGGCTCCATGCCCCTGTTGGTGGGGGTGGATGGTGGGGGTGGATGGTGGGGTCGAAGGTTTTGTTATAATTATAACAAGCAACGTCAATCACCTAAGCTACTATTGGCGAATGCTACCGATAATAACCATGCCGTGACTAAGGTGCCTATGCCACTACCCCAATGGGTCGAGGTTAATCAACCATTGTAACTAAGCCAAATGGTGCACGTCCTGAGCCACCTGGCCGTGGGCGGCAGGCCCCTCACAGTGGCTTGTGCCTGTGATTCTAAGTAGCCCCTACCCACCGTTAGCCTGGCCACGGCATTCAACAGCACCCTCCTTGCCTTTTCCCAGTCCCAATTCCTCAGGTGGTGGTACAGGAGCTCTAACTCACCCCTAATCCTCCAAAGCCTTAGGTCGCCCTCGATTTGGGGCCATGGGAGTGGGTTGGGGGGTTATTAACCCAGCGCCCACTGGCCTCTCCTTCAACCGAGTACAGTAGCCATTGTCAAATGCCCGTTTGAGCCTGTTGCCGTGTAAACCAATTCGACACGCCGCCGGGGCTTCATAGCGGGCTGAATGAAGCCCTGACATAACCCAGCCTTCAGAGAGGCTTTACTAAAACCCCCGGGTCGAGTGGGTCGAACGTGTCGAAGCCTACATTGCGCAATGGCTTGTTTTACAATTGACCGTGGGCCACGGCGGTGTGCCACCGATAACAACCATGCAGCGTCTAAGGTGCTTAAGTCTCTACCCCCATTGGGTAGAGGCAAGTGTCCTTGGACAAACAGCAAGCCTGCTGAACCCCCACTGGAGTGGGGAGTCAACCCAACCCACAGCCCCCGCCTAGAATACTAGTTAATAGTATACTACACTGGCCACCCGTAGTGTTAAAAAAGCACCCACGGGTTGAGTAACTATGCCCAACAACACGCACCCACAACCCAAGCCTACCGTTAAGCCAACTGCCAAGCCGCCTAGGCCAGCCAAACATAGTGATTTTTCAGAAGAATACGTTGGTCACGTTGTCTCAATCACATTGGTGAATGGCACAGTGCTTAAGGGCATGCTTGCCGAGGCAAGGCGATATTGGGTTAAGGTTATTGCCGACGGGAAGGTGCACTTTGTGAATAAGGCACACGTTGTTGAGGTTACGCCTGTGGGTTAGCCGCCGAGGCCGCCGAGGGTTGTGCTGAAACAACCCCAAAACCCAGGGTTAAAAACCTTACCCTAAAAAACGGGGCCGCTTGGCCCCTTGTTTTGAACTTGGGGGTTTCCGGGAGGGGGCCTTCACTTGGCCTTACGCCACTTGAACACTCCGTATGCTATTAGTGTTACTGCGGCTGGCAAGCCAACAACGGGCACCAGTAGTAGTACTAGGCCTCCTAGCACGTATGCCCAAAGCCTTGGCCTCCTAGCCTTAGCCCCCTCGTGCCTGTCCTCGGGCTCCCTCGGAACCCTTGGCGGCATAGCGGGTTATAAAACGCAAGCCAGGGTAATAAGCCTGTGCCAGTGCCTCTTCTTTGCAACCGAAAAGGCTTATAAATTCGGTTGAATTATGTGTATTATGTCGGGTGTAACTGTGGCGTTCAGGGGTAGGGTTATTGTGACCAGGAGGGGTGAGGTTAGGATCTACGTGAACAAGAGGGGTGAGGGAGGTAGGGTGTTGGCTGGGTTCAATGGGACTAGGGTAGCTGGCATACTCGTTGTGCTACGGGGTGGTAAACATGGTTGACGTCTACTTCACAAGGGATGACGTACTGCTCATGGTTGCCTTGCTTGCCGTAGTGGCGTTGTTGGGCTTCTGGGTGGGGAGTAACATTACCGTCAAGCCAACCTTCACGAAGACAATCAACTGGACTACCACGGTCATCTACCCCACCACCGTGACTGAGACTAGGACTCTGGTGCTCAACAGGACTGTGACTGAAACACTACCTGGAGGCGTGGTTACAACGACGGTTACAAGGACGACGACCGTGGTTGAGAATGCCAGCCAATTACCACCACTCAACATGAGTGACCCAGGGAGCATCCTAGCCTACATTAAGGACGACTTCGGGCTAGGCATGATGGGCATAGCAAACCTAAGCCTACCACTGGGCTACTGCATAGGCACAATGTGGATATTCCCAAACGCCAGCGTAGTGTACCTCGGGGCATGGTTCATCCCGCAGAACATTGCCCAGAAGATGATGACACCAAGCAACTCCTATTACGTTATGACGTTCCCCAAGACTGGCGTTGAGGAGTATGCTACACACGTTTCACCCTCACTGACAGTGTTGAATTACTTGGGTAATTCCTATTATTCATTTGAGGCCAACACAACGTACCTAGTGAACATCAACTACCCTGGGAACGGGTACATTGTTGGGGTATTTGGTTCAAACACTGTGAAAAGCCTACCACCCTGGGGGCTAACCGTAAGCACACCAGTATTCCAACTGTTGAACAATGGCACCTACATTATGGCTATTGTGAACAGTTCAATACCAACATTAATGCAACTTGTACTCAACCCACCTGGCCTATGCCTCATCCAAGTCATCAGGGTTAAGCCAGGCACCCCAGACAGCTACATTCTCAATATGACATTCCTAGGGGCACAATACTGGGCATGGGTTAGGAGTATTGCACAGTACGGGAAGCCTGCACCATGCTACGCGCCTTGGGAATGGACTTACGGTTACGTTGTCTACCGCATTAACATTACAGAGCCAATTGGCTCAACCTGGGACTACTACTGTGGGCCTTCTAAGGGCGTTTGGCTACCAATGAAGCCCTAGGCATTGGTTCAATTAAAAACATGTGTTTGAAAAAGAATTGTTTTTGAGAATTGGGTTAGGTTAGCCTGAGCCTCCTCGATGCTGGCCTCACTAGGATTGGTGTTATGAGGGCTAGGAGTATTAGGAAGCCCAAGGCGAAGCCATTCTCAGCAAGCCACATGCTAACGTACTCATTCCAAGCCTCAAGGTAAAGCGGCTCCAGTGGCGCTAGTGTATTCGTACCACCCCTCAAAAGCCAGCCAATTGGCAATTCAGGTGGGTTCCATATGCTGAAAATAACCCGTGGCTTACAATAATCTCAAGGCGGGTAGCCACCTGAATGGGTTATTAACCTGGCTTGGGGTTTAGTTACGGGGAGAGTTATGGCAAGGGAGGAAACCTCCCTTAATGCCCGGGAACCTGCAAGGGGGTCTAAAAGCCTATCGGTGTCTGTCTACGTTGACGTGGCTGGGCTGACGAAACTAAGGCTTAATGCAGCGGCAGCCGCTAAGCTACTGATCGAGGAGGCTAGGAGGCAGGCGGCTGCCAAGGAGTATGCGTTGTTCCTTGTGGTTGGGCGGAGGGTGATTGGGAATGCGTACGTTATCAACGTGGACTGGGTTGACAACCACACGCTTAGGATTACTGTAAAGGCTGATACTTGCAGGAGCATGGGGCTTGACTATATAGTTAAGTGGACGTTGACAATCCTGGCGAAGGTGCTTAACGTTGAGCTTGAGGACGTCATATCACACGCCTACTGACCCCCGAAAACCCCCAAGGGGTCAAACCAAAACCCCTTTTTTACCACCACTCAAGCCAGGTGTGGGTATGCTTACCCTCGCAATACCCCTAGCCGCAGGTTGTGCGGCTACACTCGGCGGCATTGTCATTGGCTTAATCGGCTCGCTGATAGCCACCACAAAGGCTTAATTACCTGCCTGGGAATTGAAAAACGACCACTATGGGGAGTCTAGAGGCAGTAGTCTTTGGAATAGTGATGCTTGCCGCAATACTAGCGGGGGTACTAAACGCACAGTGGTACGGTGGAGGGTGGTGGTTGCAGGCATCCGTCAACGGGCCGAGTAGCGTTGTGGTTGAGCTGACTGATAGTTACGGCCATACTGTGACTGCGCCTGGTGGTTGGGCTGGGGCATTGGGGCCTGTCTACGGTTGGAGTGACACTGTCTATGCGCAAATCGTGAGTGGGCCCAGTGGGTGTTCTGTGAACCCAAGCAGGGCAGTGGTTTACGAATGGTGGCCCTACGTGGTGTTCACCGTGTCTTGCCCTGCATCAACATCAACCACAACCACAACGGCGCCGCCGCCAACAGTGACCGTGACTAAAACCTCGACTACAACAGCCACAACAACCCTGACGGTTACGTCAACCGTAACGGCCACATTAACGATGACGGCTACTGTGACTCACACCACCACGGCCACGGTGACCAGCCCAGTAACCGTTACCACCACTGTAGTCAGCCCAGTCATTGTGAGGAAGGTAAACAATGGATGGGTAACCATACTACTAGCCGTTATTACGAACTTAGCCAAGGGGTTCCATTGGTTGGCAAGTAGATTCGCATTCAAGCCAGTCACACAGGTTCAGGCCGACTTCTACGTGCCCATCCTAGAATGGGGGTGGAATTATGCGTTCGGCACGAGGGTTATCATCCTACCCAATGGCCATGCCATTGTGAGTAACGGTACCACGACGGCCACGCTCACCTTGCCCAATGGCACCGTGGTGACTACTACCTACACTGGCGGTGGCGGGTCGGTTAAGTGGGTTGTGACCCTCTATGGGGGTGGCACTTGGGTAATCCAGGACATCTACGGGAATTCGGCAAGTGGGAATGGGAACGGGAGCGGTACCTTCAAGATAGGTGGCGCCACTGATGTGATAACCCTCAACGCCCCATCCGCCTGCCAAGTGTACCCTGGCAGGGTTGTTAACGTTACCGCTGGTTCAACGGTTGCCTTCACGGTTGACTGCCTCCCAAGCTGGAGCCTATACTTCACGATACCCTACAGTTGCAACCTCATTGCAACCTACACTTGGACTATGAGTGACAATTACGGTGACACGGCGACTGGGGTGATTACCTTCAACAACATGCAGGGCTCGGGAGCCTTCACCTACCCAAACAGCTACACGACCGCAGTACTACATGCATCGATATCAAGCTGGAGTAGCGGTGGCTGGTTCGTCTATAATACAATCAGCCCAACCGTGACAACCGTAACCCAGCCGCCGAGTGGGACTACTACAGTGACATTCAATGCGTGGTGCACGAACTGGGGATCCACTACTACCACAACCACGGCAACCACGACCAGCACCTACAACCCAAGCGGTTGGTGGACGCTATACATCAGCGTTAGTGATAGCCCAGGCATAAGCTACACTATACAAGATAATTACGGGAACAGTTATTCTAATAGCCAGTCTGTGGTGGCGTTTGCGAGCTATTGGCCTGGGGCTAGCGTCACGCTCACAGCCAGTACAGTGCCTGGGTGCACCATAAGCCCATCCAGTACTACAGTAACCTCCAGTGGCCAGAACCAGTACGTTACCTTCACAATATCCTGTGGTTCAGGTAGTGGTGGTAGTGGTGGTTCAGGAGGCAGTGGAGGCGGTGGTGGTGGAGGAGGTAGCGGTGGTGGAGGTTCAGGTGGTTCTGGAGGTGGTTCAGGTGGTGGAGGGGGTAGTTCATCATCAAGCTCAAGCCCACCACCCACAAGCCCAACAACAACATTCACATCAAGCACACCAGTAACAGTGCCCACGACGACTGGTGCGGCTGAGGGGTGTGCTAGTGGCAGTGTGGCAATTGGGCAGGCTGGAGTCTTTGAGTGTTACTTCGCATGGAATGGCTACACGCCATTGAGTATCACTGCGGGGGGTGCCGTCTATGGGTTGCTTGCCACCGAAACTGGAACACTCTACTACATGCAGGGTGGGGGTGGCCCATACCCAGTTGCAGTGGCTGGACAGTGGAGCATAGTAGGGCACTGCCCAATGGGCTGGATAGCGACAGCAGGCATAAGTGGTGGTAACATCAACAACCAACCCTTGAACGGCTATGGGACATCCGCCGCATACACATGGTGGGTGACAGTGTCAGCATACTGCCAGCCAACAGGGTATGGTGCGCAGTTCGCCTTCCCTAATGAAGCTCGGCGCCTCGGCGTCAACAATGGCTGGCTCGGGTTGATTGCCAAGGAGCCTGGCTAATTCCTCAGGGGTCAAGTGGGTTAGTGCACGGCATAGTAGGGAGTCAGACACCCTGCGCCTACCCGACTTAACCATGCTGATGAAGTTAATGGTGACGCCAAGGTCCCTTGCCCTAAGCCCCTTCTCATCAATGAGGTACGCCAAGACCCTAACCCTCTCCTCATCCTTGAGACTTCTGATTAACTCAGGGGTGCACTCCACGTTTGAACCAGGCACATCAAGGGGTTATTAACCCTTCCGTAACTGGAGCTTCAACGAACCGTAACCTGAGTAGGGGTTGAATGATTGGGCTTGGGGATTGAAAGGCCAGGAATGTGGGTGTTTATGACTCTGGCGCCGGGGCCGGGATTTGAACCCGGGCCCCCTTTCGGGGACGGACTTAGCAGGCCCGCGCCTTGGGCCAACTCGGCCACCCCGGCTCATGCGCCTATCTAATGAGGAGTTTTTTAGCT
>Ga0080003_1000214_pt1 | contig 40923 bp, 51 predicted proteins | sample JossMetagenome_FD_69206 | JGI IMG/M metagenome (GOLD analysis project Ga0080003, IMG submission 69206) | Hot spring microbial communities from Joseph's Coat, Yellowstone National Park, USA - JC2_E (SPADES assembly) (version 2) | ecosystem: Environmental > Aquatic > Thermal springs > Hot (42-90C)... | reverse complement strand
TACTACATTTGTTCTCTTATTTGTATAATTAACTTCGTAGATGCCCTCCTCTGGTATTGCGGGAAAAATCGGCTCCCGCTCCTCATGTTTTAAGAGTTGACCAGATAAAGGCATCTGGAGAGCATCTCAAATAGAAATAGTATTTTTGATTTAAAAAATTTTATTCCGCCCCTTCTAGGGGCGAGGTTTGTCGTTCGCTTTATCGATCTACATTATTAATATTATTTAGGATTAATTCAAAAAATATAAATGTATATAAATAGAATTTATTAATATCCTTTTACCAATAAATCTTTATTTTCACTTTATAATATATATAATTGGGTGGAATAAGTTGCCCTCTATAGATAAAATAAAGACAATTTTGGTTGTAGGAGCAGGTACTATGGGTCATGGAATAACTGAGCTAGCTGCAATAGCAGGATACAAAGTTTATATTGCAGATATAAACAATGAAATTTTAAAAAGTGGTTTGGAAAAAATTAAATGGAGCCTATCTAAACTTCATGAAAAAGGTGGCCTAAAAGAAAGCGTCGATTCTGTTATGTCAAGGATTATACCTGTAGTCAATACTGACTCCCAAGGAAATTTCACAAAAGATTTTGAAAATGCAATAAAGGATTCTGATATGTTTATTGAAGCAATTCCTGAAAGGCTAGATCTAAAGCAAAACCTATTTAGATTTATAGATAAAAATAGGAAAGCCGATTCTATAATGGCAACTAATACAAGTAGCCTACCTATCACAGAGATAGCCGCAGCAACTTCTGCACCTGAGCTTGTTGTAGGAATGCACTTCTTCAACCCACCACCTTTGATGCCTTTAGTTGAAATAATTAAGGGTGAAAAGACATCAGATGAAACGGTTTCCGTTACATATCAAATAGCAAAAAACTTTGGAAAACAGCCAGTAATAGTTAAGAAAGATGTGCCAGGATTCATTGCAAACAGAGTATTAGCTAGATTTTTGAATACAGCTTGTTGGTTAGCATATAAAGGCATGTATTCAACATTAGAAATAGATTCTGCTGTAAAATATAGCCTTAACTTCCCTATGGGTGCATTTGAGCTAGCAGATTACAGCGGCATAGATGTTTTCTACTTTGTTAACAAAGCAATGACAGAAAGAGGCTTTAAGATGAAGCACTGCCCTATGTTTGAACAAAAGTTTAATTCAAAAGAACTAGGAATGAAAACAGGAAAGGGATTCTATGAATATCCAAAACCTGGAGTATATGTTAGACCCCAAATACCAAAAGAGATTGCAAACAAAGTAGACCCTGTTTTACTTTTAGCACCAGCAGTTAACGAAGGTGCATGGTTATTAGAAAACGATGTTGCAACAAAAGAAGATATAGACAAAGCCGTTATGTTAGGCTTAGGATGGCCCAAAGGATTATTTGAATTTGCTGATGACTTTGGCATAGACAAAATAAATGCTGCATTAAAGCAACTTAAAGATCTATTAGGAGATGATGATTTCGAGCCCGCAAAAATGTTAAAAGATATGGAATCAAACAATCAACTAGGAAGAAAAACAGGAAAGGGATTCTATGAATATAAAAAAGTAGAAGAAGTAAGCAAAAAGACAATATTAATAAAATATGAAAAACCAATAGCATGGATTGTTTTAAACAGACCAAATAGATTAAACGCGATATCTCCAGATATGATAAAAGAGCTTGGAGAAGCTTTAGATGAACTAGAGTTAAACGACGACATAAGAGTTTTAATAATAACAGGATCTGGAAGAGCTTTTAGTGCTGGAGCTGATGTAACAGCTTTTGCAGGAATAACACCTATGCAGGCTGCTATATTTTCAAAGAAGTTCCAAGAATTAACATTAAAGATGGAATTTTATGCCAAACCCATTATTATAGCAATTAATGGATATGCCCTTGGTGGAGGTCTTGAGATATCAATGAGCGGAGATATAAGAATTGCATCAGAAACTGCTTTGCTTGGACAACCAGAGATAAACTTAGGATTCATACCCGGAGCTGGTGGAACTCAAAGGCTTCCAAGGCTAGTTGGTAGAGGCCAATCAAAGTTATTAATTTTCACTGGGGATAACATATCAGCAAAAGATGCGTACGCATTAAAACTAGTTGATAAAGTAGTTCCTCCTGAAAGACTGGAACAAGAAGCAAGAGATTTAGCTTTAAAGATCGCGGAGAGGCCTCCATTAGCCTTAATGGCAGCAAAGCTTGCTATAGAACAAGGACTTGAAAGCAACATATGGGCCGGATTAAACCTAGAAGCAAATCTATTCGGTTTATTATTTAGCACTGAAGATGTTGTTGAAGGAGTCACTGCATTCTTAGAGAAGAAAAAACCATCGTTTAAAGGTAAATAAATTTTTAATCCTTTTTCTAATCTTATTAATATTGAAGCCGGGTCGTCTAGCGGCCAAGGATGCGGGGCCTTGGATGGCTTGCAGGTAGCCAAAGGAACCCCCGTGACCGGGGTTCGAATCCCCGCCCGGCTACCATTTTAAACATATATTATTTCCAAGTCCAGTTCCTTTAATATAGATTCAATTTTCTTTCTGGTTTCGGACTTTATCCCTTTCTTTTCAATTATTGCAACTTTTATCCTAGGGTTACTTTTCTCAACGCATTGATTTAACAAATCAAAATCCAAATAATCAGCATAATATTTAGAAATTATGTGGCCAAAACAATATTTATCATTTAACTCCATTTCAGTAAACTTTTTCGGATAATGAGTAGACCCTATCCCTATTGATGGCACGCAATCATAACTAACGTCTTTATTTATTACATCAGTCAATGTTTGAGCCAAAGAATTAACTGCTTTTATATCATTCCATTCCTTTTCGGTGCTGCCTATTTCTATAAATAAAATGGGCTTAGTTAATGACGTAGGGCCATGGTGAGTTGCTTCCAAAGTAAAATTATATTCCTTTAATTCAACAGTATTCTTATAGTAATTTTTAAATACATGCTTAGTTATAGCAGGGTTGACGTAAGATAATTGCTTAGGCTTTCCTCCAAATAAGGCATCACTTATATTTCCTGTATGGTGCACGCTAAGCGTTTTTGCATTGCTTGTTGACTGATGCTTTGAAACAACTATAATAAAATCAGAGTTTTTATCTGGTACCTCATCCAAAAAATCAAAATATATTGTATCCTCATTAAACCCTGCCAACTTTACACCATTTATATTATAGCATGATACAGCAATTTCACAATAACTAATACTTCCCCCTCTCTCTACAAGCTTTTCGGCAACATTTTTTCCCACTGGATCGTTAATTGAATATGCGATAGCGTATCTTACCATATCTAACTCCCTATAGATATTATATTATTTATTTAATAAATTTGATTTAGAAAATTTAATAGAAAATTATAATTCTTTGGATTAACCTAAAAATGGGTGAAAAAATGATATCTTCAGCTGAACTGGAAGTAGTATATGAGGATCCAAGCTTATTACTTAGAGGGTTTGAAACAATAAAAAATTATATTGATGGATTAAAATGTATTGCAACAGCGTCATCTGCATGGGCGATTGCATCGTGTGACAGCTTATTCATTAAAGCAAGAATTGATATAGAAGAAAACTTAAACTTGCAAACAATAGCTAAGGCTTCCATAAGCATAAAATTAGAAGGAGATTCTAATGGTATAGTAAGAATTACTTCTGATCTAGTAAAAATAATAAAAGACTCGGGAGGAGGAATTATGCTTAAGTCTTAATTATATAGCAAAACCTTTAATCTCTTCTCATATAAGATTTAGTTGGTGAATGTTAAGTGCAAAAAATAGTTATTATTGGTGCTGGAGCAGGAGGCATGGCTGTAGCTTCTAGAGCAAAAAGGCTAAACAATAAGTTAAGCGTAACTGTTTTAGAGAAAACAAATTATGCGAGCTTTGCTTTGTGTGGCATTCCATACTACATTGGAAACGTAGTTAAAGAGCTTGATGACCTTCTCTTTTACCCACCAGAAGAATTTACAAAAAGAGGTATAGATCTAAGGTTTAACAAAGAAGTTACAGAGGTTGATGCTGAAAATAAGACCTTAAAATTCAAGGATTTAAAATCTGGAAAGGAAGAAACATTAGAATGGGATAAGTTGGTTATAGCAACAGGGGCAAGATCTAAGGCAGACAAAATTTGGCCAGAAATAAAAGATGCAAAAAATGTTTTTTACATAACGCATTTGGACTCAGGAGAAATTATAAGGAATTATGCTTTAAAATTAGGTAGAGGCAAGAAAGCTGTAATAATAGGATCAGGGTATGTTGGTTTAGAATTAATAGAAAATTTAGCTAATCTTGGGTTGAAAGTAACTGTCATAGAAGCACTTAACCAAATTCTTCCCAAAATGCTAGACCCTGATTTAGCAAGCATCGTTGAAGATTATTTAAAATCTAAAGAAGTCGAAATAATAAAGAACTCCCCAGTAGAATCTTTTGAAATAAATAATAATGAGGCGGTTAAAGTTAAGACCGCCAACGGTTCTTTTGATGGTGATATGTTTATTATAGGTGTTGGCATAGAGCCAAATAATGATATAGCAAAGCAGCTAAAGCTTAAATTAGGAAGTAGTGGTGGTATAATTGTTAATGAGAAGCTATTAACAAGTAACCCAGATGTATATGCAGTTGGAGATGTAACAGAACACCTAGACTTAATTACTGAAAAATTTGTTTGGAGACCATTTGCACAGATAGCTAACAAAATGGGCTATATAGCTGGAAGCAATATAGGAGGATTAGAGGCTGTATTTAGAGGGAGTGTTGGCACCTCCGCATTAAAGACTTTTGATATGGTAGCAGCTAAAACAGGGCTATCTAAATCAGAGGCAGAAAAACTTGGCTACAAAGTTATGGAAGCTTCATTAAACGCTGGGATTAGAGCCGATTATATCCCCGGGGGAGAAAATAAGATATATCTTAAAGTAGTTTCTGATGATAAGAGAGGAAGATTGCTAGGCGCACAAGCTATCGGTCCCGGAGATTCTGTTTTCTGGCGCATTAATTTAATTGCATCACTTTTAACAGTTAAGGGAACTATATGGGACCTGTTTAATAGTGATATAGGCTATCAACCTACCTTAAGCCCTGCATGGGATCCGTTAATAATAGCGTCGAGGCTCCTTATGAGAAATTTAGGCGAAAAGCCTTTATAGAAAGTGTCCAATAAAACGTATACACATACTTTGGCCCTGATCTAGGGCCTCCCTACACCATATCACACTGTTAGTTGGTGTTAGAGCCATACCTCATATTTCAGTGATACATACCCCTTTGGCAGCTGTCTCAATTTTTAATAAGTATTCAGATATTTTCAAGCTTTTACCATGCCTCTAAAAAGGACAAGGTTTGTCGTTCGCTTTGTCAAATTAGTATATAAGACTCTGCTATATTTTATAAATTGGAGGATTAAGAATGGCAGGGCTAGACAAAATAAAAGAATATCTATCATCATGGAAAAGAATATTACTATTATCAAGAAAGCCCGACGAAGAGGAGTTTAATTTATTGACGAGATTGAATTTATTAGGTTTCGTTATAGTAGGAGCTATTGGATATATAATACATTTAATATATGTATTATTGGTGGCTTAAGGTGATATCTATTGTCTTCTTCAGAAAAGAAAGAATCGAAAATTTATGCGATATCAGTAGTTGGAGGGTATGAGGAAAAAATAGCCCTGATTTTTGCAGAAAGAGCACAAACGCTAAAATTAGATGTGAGAAGTATAGTTTATTCTGAAGATTTAAAGGGAACGGTAATAGTTGAGATAGGAGATATTAAAGATCTATTCTATTTAATAAGAGGAATTAAAAATGTGAAAAGAAAAAGACCTATAGCAATAAATCTGCAAGATGTTGTTAAGCTTCTAAAACCTTTAACTGTTTTGCCTTCATTAAACAAGGGACAATTAGTAGAAATTATTGGAGGTCCCTTTAAAGGAATGAAGGGTCGTGTCGTAGAAATTTATTCAACAAGAGGAGAAGCTGATATAACTTTATTAGAAGGTGATTCAAAAATAGTTGTAACGATACCAACAGAACATTTAAAGGTTTCTGAACAAAAATAATTAATAAGAGCAAAATTATCTTGTTAACATAATAAGGCAAAATATATGCAAAACAGCTTTAAAGGTTTCTGAACAAAATTAAATTGAGGTTGGTAAAAAATGGCTATATCATATGAACAAGGTACGGCTGTTGGAATAAGAGCAAAAGATGGTATTGTTTTAGCAACTGATAAAAGAATGTCCTATGGCAGCTTCATAATGAGCAGGAACGCAAAGAAGGTTTATTTGTTTAATAACAAAGCTGGTATAGCTTTAACAGGGCTTTATGCTGATGTGAGTGGATTAATAAGAATAATGAATGCAGAGATAAGTTATTATGAGACAACAAACGAAGTTTCAATGAGCCTATACGCAATATCTAAGCTCTTTTCGAACATATTATACTCATATAAAATGCTACCTTTTCTAATAGAAGCATTAATCGGAGGAATCGATAAGGATGGAAAGCCTAAGCTTTATACATTAGACACTTTAGGTTCTATAACAGAAGATAAATACATGGCTGTAGGCAGTGGTGGAACTACAGCGCTTGGCGTATTAGAATCAACTTATAATGAAAGCTTATCTGTTGAAGAATCTGAAAAAATTGCTATAAACGCTTTAAAGACAACTATGGAAAGAGACTCCTCATCAGGAGATGGAATAGATTTACTTATAATAAAAACTGACGGAAAACCTGTAGAAAAATCATATAAATTAAAGGTAGTCGAAGAAACTCAATAATATTTTAAAGTGAATTTAATGTTTTATGATAATTGCGAACAAATTAAAGCCAGCTTTAATAAGGATATCGCTATTAAAATTCAAAACATTATAAGCAAAAAGGTTGATTTAAGGGATTATGTAAACACAAATGAAATAGAAGGTAAAATTGTAGTTGGTTTAGATGCTTCATATATTAATGACTTGGGCATAGGAGTTGCCGTTGCTATAAAATATCCTCAATATGAATTTATTGATTGCAATATAACCATAAGGAAGGTTTGTATCCCTTATATTCCAGGACTTTTAGCTTTTAGGGAAATGTATTTATTAGTTCCGTCATTATTAAAAACGCTAAAAAAGGTAAATCCGTATTTATTGTTTGTTGATGGTCACGGTTATGCTCATCCGAGATTTGCTGGTATAGCTACCCATATAGGGGTTGTATTTGATATACCTACTATAGGTATAGCTAAGAAAAGGCTTGTGGGGGAAGAGGTATTAGAAGGTGAAAACATTTATCTAAAGATAGGAGATAAACTTGTTTCAAAAATTTTATTAATTAAAAATAAGAAAATTTATATAAGTCCTGGAAATAAAATATCTTTAGAAACAAGCTTTAATATAACCAAAATGATGTCTGGAAGCTTTAAATTACCAATGCCTATATACATAGCCGATAGGATATCAAAAATGGCAAAGAGTTATTTAAATTCTGATCTGGATTGTAAAAAATTTATAGATAAAATAAAATAAAAATTTATTTTATTAAAGATACCTTTTGTTTTTCTAGCAGTTTCCTTGCCCCATTAGTGTGCGATTCTATAACCGTATTAGTTCCATCATCTCTTATTATTAGGGTTTCATCTATTATTCTCCTCCCACATACTGGACATTTATAGTATCTTGTTATTTTCACTGATTTTCCGTTACTGTTTGATACTTTTTCCGTTTCAGATAGGTAATCCATAGGAACTTTACATCTAGGGCACAGTATTTCTAATTTACTTTCTCTTATCATTTTTTCCACCTTAGTAATATTAATAGATTTACTATTATCGAGTGTTAGCTCTTTTCTTTTTTCCTCCGCTTTCTAATTTACGTCCAGCCCTTATAAAATATAAAGGATTTTTTAATATAGAGAAAAACTAATATACAACCTGCTCAGGTTTCTATATCATGAATTCCTACTTCTTTTGCTCCTAAACTTGTTATTCTTGCAAGGCCGGCATTCCATGCTTCTACAATATTTTTTGCGCCTGCATAGCCTAAAGATGCTTGAAGACCTAATGCCATTTCGCTTAATGCATTAATGGCGCTTCCACAATATTCTACAATTCCTTCAACTCCTTCTTCTATCGCCTTACTTGGCTTAGAATATCTATCCTCTGCATACCTTTTTTCCATAGCACCTCTGCTAGCCATACCACGGTATTGTTTATACAGTTTATCTCCAATTCTTATCTTAACTCCTGGCGATTCTTCAGTACAAGCTAAATATCTGCCAACCATTATGCTGCTAGCTCCAGCTATGATAGCCTTGGCTGCGTCTCCAGCATTTTTAATCCCTCCGTCAGCAATTATTGGAATTTTTCCAAACAAACCTAACTCTTCTAATGCCTTTCTTGCGTTAATTGTTGCTGTTAACGTTGGTACAGATGCCCCCGTTACTTCCCCTGTTAAACAAATACTTCCACTTGATATACCCATTCTAAGGCCCGATATATTTTCAACTTTAGATAAAGTGTCTTTAACGCCTTCTACAGTACCTAAGTTACCAGCAACTATTTCAGCACTAACATTTTTTGAAATTTTTGCTAAGCCGCTTAAAGCATTTTCATTATGCAAATGCGCTACATCAACCACCAATACATCGGCCCCTGCTTTGTCTAATATCTTAGCCCTTTCAAAGTCAAACGGAGATATGCCTGCTCCAACTCTAAGTCTATGATTTTCATCAATTGTTGGAGAAACACTTATCATTGACAATAGCTTAGCTAAATAATCGATTTTCTTTGATTCAAGAGTATAATTTGCGCCTATTCTTAATATCATACCTTCAATACCGTTATTGCTTACTATAGCAAAATAATCTTCACTTCTCAATAAAACGTTTTCTATTTTAGAATCTGGATCTATTTTCGGTATTTCTTCCCATATATCTGTTTTTTGTTCCTTCACCTTTCTTATTTGAATTGCCTGCTCTTCTCTTGACATATTCCTGTGTATTATTCCGATAGCACCTAGCCTTGCTAAAGTTGTTGCCATTCTCCAATCAGTTACTGTATCCATAGGGCTTGAGATGACCGGTATCGTTAAACTTATGTTTCTTGAAATTTTTCCGGTTATATCAACTTTTGAAGGCTCTAGAGACGATCTTCCAGGCACTATTACTACATCGTTAAACGTTATGAAATCGCTTATGTTCATTTTCATCGCCTTAGTAATTTTACTTCCTCAATTAATCAGTTTAAGGAAAGCGATAAAAACATTTAATATTAATTTGAGTAAATTAATAATTAGTTTAATTGGTTTTATAATTTATTAAATTATATAACCCCAAAACTTTTTAGAATAAATAAAGCATAAGGAGAGGGGTTTACATGGAATACATAGCCATCGTTGATTTAGGTTCGCAGTATACTCATTTAATACATAAGAGGTTAACTTATATTGGGGTTGAATCAATTTTAACATCAGAATTTGATGAAAGAGTTTACAACGCTAAAGCGGTTATAGTATCTGGGAGTCCGTTAAGTGCGTTAAGAGACGATATAAAAGAAATAGAAGAAAATATAAACAAAATAGTAAGCTTTGGGAAGCCTCTTTTAGGAATTTGCTTTGGACACCAATTAATTTCTTTGATGAGCGGAGGGAAAATGGTAAATAAAGCTGAATATGGAAGAACTAAAATATATTTAAAAGGAACAAATGAAATATTAAAGGGCCTCGATGATATTGAAGAGGTATGGATGAGCCATGGGGATTGTGTTATAGATCCTGGAGAGGCTGAAGTAAATGCAATCTCAGAAAGGGGTTGTATTTCAGCAATAAGATTACCCAATAAAATTGTTTATGGGGTTCAATTCCATCCAGAAGTAAGCCATACAAGAAAAGGTTCACAAATATTAATGAATTTTGCTAAAATATCTGGATTTTTAATAAATGAAATTTCTATGAAAGAGAGAGTCTCAAATTATTATGCTGAAGAATTAAACAATATAAGAACTGTTTATAAAGGTGGAAAAGTGGTTTCTGCTGTAAGCGGGGGGATCGATTCTACAGTTGCAACATATATGGTTATGAAGGCTATTGGTTATAATAACGTTATACCTGTTTTAATAGACCATGGATTGTTTAGGGAAAACGAAGTTGATGAATCAATAAAAAATTTAAAGAAGGCCGGAATAAACCCAATTTATATAAACGCTTCAGAAGATTTTATAGCAAGGCTTGAAGGGATAGAGAGTTGCGAAGAAAGGAGGAAAATAATAGGAGAATTGTTTGCAGAGAAACTTAATAAAATAATAATGGATGAAAAGGCTTCTTATTTAATACAAGGTACGACATACCCAGATTTAATAGAAAGCGGGAAAACGAAGCATTCACAAAAAATTAAATCTCATCATAATGTAGGCGGTATTCCTAAGTGGTTTAATGTTCAACTGATAGAGCCTCTTAAGGGATTATATAAGGATGAGATTAGAGAATTAGGAAACATATTAGGAATTCCTAAAGAAATACTTAGCAGGCATCCATTTCCGGGTCCAGGATTGGCAGTAAGGGTCATAGGTAAGTTTACAAGTGAAAAGCTCAATTTGCTAAGAAAGGCTGATAAAATAGTATCTGATGAGTTAAAATCTAAAGGTATATATAATGAACTATGGCAATCAGTTGTATCTATATCAGAGTCTTGGGTAGGAGTAAAAGGAGATGAGAGAGAAGAAGGATATATTATTAATATAAGGCTCATTACTAGCAATGACGGTATGACAGCAGACTATTATTTACCTCGTAATGATGTTGTTGACGAAATATCTCGCAGAATTACAAACGAAGTTAAGAAAATTACGGCAGTCTCTTTCATTACATCAACAAAACCGCCAGCTACCATTGAGCCCTGTTAATAGGGTCAATTATTTTTCCTTTCATGACATCAACAAGACCTTTATCAGTTATTCTTAATTCAGGTATAACAGGTAAAGATATAAGGCCTAATGTCATAAAGACGCTGTTAAGCGAACCTCCTGCCGCGCTTAAAGACTCCTCCAACTGTTTTAGTTCCTTATAAACTTCACCATAACTAGAGTTGTTTATTAATCCAGCTATAGGAAGCTTAACAATAGAAACAAGTTTTCCTTTATCGACATATGCAATACCACCATTTGATTCTATAACATATTTTGATGCTGTTATCATATCTTTTACATCATAACCTGCTATAATTAAATTATGCGTATCATGAGCTATTGTTTGGGCTATTGCCCCCCTTTCAATTCCCAAATTTTTAACAAAACCTTTTCCTATATTACCAGATGCGTGATGCCTATCTACAACTGCTATGTGCATTATGTTTCTTTCTATATCAGAGCTAACAAAGCCTTTCTTAACCGGTAGTTCTTCGACTACTTTCTCGGTTAAAGAACTTCCCGGTATAGCCTTTATTATGTTTGTATTAACTTCTCTTAAATCATCTTTTACCTTAATTAAAATATCTTCCTCGTTAAATCGATTTAAATTAATTGTATTGCTTGCATATTTGGGATAAATGAAGTTGTCACTTTTATTTTTAGCTATTATTTTACCATCTTTATAAACAACCTCTCCCTCTATTATAGTAGTGTTTATGTTAATTTTGTTTAAATTTTCCGAGAAAACTAGATCTGCATATCTGCCTGGAGCTATTATACCTATTTTATCATCAATATGAAGATGCTCTGCGGGATTTATTGTAACCATTTGGATTGATTTTATAGGGTCTATACCTAATTCTATTGCTCTGTTGATTAAATAATCTAAATGCCCGTTTTCTACCAAATCAACAACATTTATATCATCAGCAACAAGAATAAGCCTTCTGCTATCAATTTTATAGTTAGTTATGAGTTCGGAAAGTTCATTCAAGTTTTTCCAAGCGCTGCCCTCTCTCATAAATACATACATGCCCTTTCTTACCTTTTCTAAAGCTTCTTCTACTATTGAGGATTCATGATCACTGCTAGCACCTGCTATTAGATAACTGTCTAGTTTTTCTTTATTAAGGAGTGGTGCATGACCTTCAATAACTTTATTGCTACTTTTTGCTATTTCTATCCTTTCTAGCATTTCTTTCTCTCCTTGTAAAACGCTTTCAAAATCCATCACTTCTCCCAGTCCAATAATTTTTTCTGATTTCATCATTTCGCGTATATCATCATTATTAATTATTTTTCCTCCACTATCTAAGCCTTTATTAATGTCAACAGCTGGGACACAACTTGGAACCTCAAAATAAATTCTTGGAAGAGCATATTTGCTTTCTTCAATAAACAATTTAACTCCTTCATATCCTAAAACGTTACCTATTTCATGGGGATCGGCAATCACTGTTGTTACGCCATGAATGACTTCAAGCTTTCCAAATTCTCTAACATTTAATAGGCTTGATTCTATGTGTATATGACTTTCTATAAAACCCGGCATTACATAATTATTTCTTGCATCTATAATTTTTGTTCTATATCCAATATAATTGTTTATATCTTCCTCCTTATTTAAAACCCTTGTTATAATTCCTTTATATATTGCTATTGATGCATTTTCAATTATTTCCCCAGTAGTTACGCTAACTAAGTTTGCATTAGTAATAATTGAATCAGCCTTAATAATACCTTGAGCAGACATCATTAGTTCTTTTATATTAGGCAATATTTATCATCCTCTAGTTATTATTTACTATTAAAGAAACTTTCAGGGTAAATATACTTTTCTATAAAAAAGATACATTAGAAAGCTTAATTAGATAGGAGCTTAAACCTCATGGAAGCACTTCATCAAATTCTTAATTTTTGTGCTCTAAAGCAAAAGAAAATACTTATTTTTTAAGGAGCAAAGGAAACAATCAATAGCCAGAAGCCTTTTTAACAAAATTTAATTTCACTTTATTTATTATAAGCATGAAACTAAAGAGGTTAATCAAAATAGCCTTAAAGGATTTTCATAATTTAATGCAAGGTATAAAGTAATCAAAACGCCCCCTAATATAGAATTTAAATCTTCCCTATTCCTTTTCAATACTTTATCTTTAGACGATAGCTTATTTAGCAAATTAGGATCATTAATATCCAAATCTGAGAAGTCATTTATTTTGTACAAATCTTTTCCTATATATATGTATGATTTTATAGATGCATGTATAGCGTTTTTAGAATTAGTTATTAATTTAGATAACTTTAGCAGATTGCTATAATCTTTTATATTTATCATAAATCCTGCATCTATTTTAGATAAAACCTCAAATATATCTCCTAATGTCCTACCTTCATATTCTATATAATTTTTATTAATATTAGCCTTTTCTAACAAACTTATGTAATTTGATAAGCCCAAATCTTCTAAAGACTCTATAAATTCAACCGTATCGTTAGGCTTCCCCTTATATAACAATTTAGATAAAAAAGAGCCTATGTTATTAATTACATTCTGCTTTAACGCTTCAGAATATCCATCTATTGAAGATAAAACAATAGCTGCTGCTGCAATACCTGGTATGGGTCTCTCGTTAATGATTTCAAAAGATTTTTTATAGGCTGTTGATATTAAATGCCCTAAACCTAATGAACCCAGATCGATATTCCCTAATGCAAGTTCCCTACCTCTTTTATGCGATTCATCAATAATGTCAAAAACTTCTATTGCCTCTACAATTCTCTCTTCAAACTCTATTTCAGGCATAAATCTATGAATTGAACCAGGCTTTATAGGCGAAGTTAAAGTTAACATTAAAGCCCTTTTTATATCTCTTATCATTAAGATTTCCCTGCTTTTTGTAGCTATTATGCTTTATAAATTTAAAGTAAACTACCTGACCTTAAGAATAAAGTTACATTATAAATGGTATAGAAAACTTTATTCTACCTTCAATTAGTTTACATACCTTTGACCCATACCTCTCATTAAGGTATGAGTTATGTTTAAAAGAGGAGCTATTTTCAGTTTGCAAAAGCGAGAAACTTATTAATTCTTAAATTCAACATATTATATTGGTGAATTAGATGAGCAACATAGAAACAAACCAAACCATAAAAATCAGTGATTTAATAAATAATATAAATAATCTAGTAGATAAGATAACTAAATTAGTATTAAATTTAACTGATTCTCTCTTGATGCCTAGTATAAACACTATTAAAACCATAGTTAATTCTATATCATCTATAGATTTATTATCTCAAGATGCAGCAATGCAGGAAAAAATGAAAAATTTTGCCGAAATGCAAAAAAATGTTTTAAATTCACTTATAGATTTCTTAAATTATCTATCAAATATTGCAAGCAATATATTAAATAGCTTGATGAACTCTTTTAAGGTAGACGATTTAATAAGTTATTTTAATAAAATTTTAAATTACGTTAAAGAGTTAGGATTAAAAATCCTTAATATATTAAAACAAATATTTAATTTAAACTTACTAGATGCAATTTCAAAGTTTTTAGAAAGTTTTATAAATAACTTATCAGCAAATTTAGAAAAAATATCAAAAAGTAATGGAAGCATCTCAGATATTTTAAAATTATTGGTTGATCAAGACTTTCTAGCATTTATGAACATAATTTCTCCAATAGTAAAGGCTTTTGGTAAAGCTGTAAGATCTTATACTTTTGAGCCTGAAAAAACACAACAAGATGTAAATTCAAGCTCTCAGCAATAAATATGTGAATTAAAAGAAATTAGTGTTGTAAAATTATAAATATATTTCTGACTATTCTCTGCCCTAAAGGATTCCCTTGGGCGGTTCATATGTTTAGGATTGTATTTCTTATGACACATTGCCAGCCATTGATAAAGTTATAGTTGAAGATGTATTTTACGTGTTTATTTGAATTGTACTAAATCTTATGTTCTCCTATATTTTAAATTCTAATACTTAAGAGCTCTACTAGAAGAGAAGAGGCTTGACATTCTTGTCAATACTTATCCTCTTAAAAGGATAAAATATTTTTAAAATCTAATTTTTAATATAAAATTTTTAAAACATTTTAAAACATGTAATAAAAATGTTAACTATAAACAAAAAGTTAATGCCTAGCCAAACCAATTAAAATACCTATTATAAATCCCAAGAGTATTGGACCAATAGTAAATAATCCTAGGGTTAACATAAGGTTTCTAAATACAGGCTCTATACTAACTGCCTCTGTTTGTAGGGTAGATAGAGTATTGCTTAAGCTACCCCCAAAGCTCCAAACATTTAATATAACGCCTATTATAACTATAATGATAAAAGCTATTATATATTTCAAAATTTTAACTGAAACGTATCCTAGCCCTAAACCCAATAAAAATTCAATTAGTATAGTAATCAGCTCATAAGGATTATGCAAGGCATTTACAAACATTTGAGATAATGAAGCATTAGTTATTGTTATTGTTGAAAAAATATCCATTATCATTAGACTCACCACTAAATTCTAACCTCCTAACCTTAAAGGTTTTTCTAAGTTCTTAAATATTATTTTATTTTGACTGACCTCCTCCCCGCCCTGAAGGGCAAGGCTTTCAGATGTAAAACCTATAAATTCTTTAAATAGAGAAATATAGGATAACATAAAATTAATATATCTTCCAAATATCTTGGGTCCTAAGAATAATTGATTAAATCTGATTAACTTAAAAAGCTCAGAGGAAAGTCGCTCATCACTTCTCAGGGTCGCTCCATCCTCCTCATTGCAATTATAATAATCTTTATACAGGTAAATAGCTTTATCTGACAAAAGATTGACAAGCTTAGCCTTTATAGCCGAAAGAAGGTTACAACCGAAAGTCTCGCCCTTTAATGCAAGGAGGAGGTCAGATTTCTAATTTTTAATCTATTAAAATATTTTAGCTAAATATTTTTAAACAAATTCTAAAAGCCTTTAATAATTTATTATATATAAAAATAATTGGGGTTAGGCGTGAAAAGTAACTTGGTAATTGCTGGGACTAATGATGTTTCAAACGAAATAGCAAAATCCATAGCAAATTCCTTATCAGCTGATATATGTAATCCCATATATAAAACATTTCCAGATGGAGAAAGCTATGTAAGAATACCTTGCAACATAAAAGGGAATAGAGCTATAGTGGTTCAATCTCTTATATATCCTCAAGATAAATCTATAATAGAAACCATCTTATTGGGCGACGCCATTAAAGAACTAGGAGCTGAAGATCAAGTACTCGTTTCTCCCTATTTAGCTTATTCTAGACAAGATAGGGTATTTTTAGAAGGAGAACCAATTAGTATAAGATCTGTTTTAAATATGTTTAAAGAATATTATAACATGTTATTTACAATAGAAATACATAAAGAGGAAAGTTTAAAATATTTCGGTAAATTATCAATAAACATAAGACCATACACTTATATGGCAGAAAAGATTGGATTCAAAAATAAGAATGTAGCTGTTTTGTCTCCAGATGCAGGGGCTATAGATAGAGCAAAATCCCTTTCTTCTTATTTAAATTGCGATTACGATTATTTTATAAAGAGTAGAGATAGGGTTACAGGAGAAATAACAATGCAACCAAAAGAGTTGGACGTTAGAGGAAGAGACATCATAATAATTGATGATATTATAAGCACAGGAGGTACAATATTGAAGGCTTCTCAAATCTTGAAGAGCCAAGGAGCTGGAAAAATATATGTGATGGTATCTCATGCTATATTGTTAAATAATGCAGAAGAAAAGCTTATTTCTTCAGGCATTGAAAAGATATATGCAGCTAATACTTTACCTAAGAAGGATAAGGTTTATTATATAGACGTTGGACCTTTGATTGCAAACAATTTAGCCGCTTATCTCAATTAAAGCCTCGGAATCTTGTAAAAGCTTCCAATCTTTTCCTATACCTACTATAACTAGCATTGATTTTGGTTCTGCTCCAGCCTTTCTAATTAATTCGATTAGGGCATTTAATGTGTGCCCTCTAACACTAAAGTCATCAACTATAAGTATTTTCTTGCCTTTAGGAAGTTCCCTCTTGGGCACGTAAAAAACTGTATAAGATGCAGGCCCGCTGAAATGAATTCCGTCTATAATAGGCTCTGTAATTAAGGGTCTCTGTTTTCTAGCAATTATCATTGGCACGCCAGAGGCTATGCTAATTGATGTAGCTAAACTAATACCTCCAGTTTCAGGTGTTAATATTTTGTCAAATTCCCCATTAAACCTCTTCTTAGCATATTCAGATATTAGTAAAAGAGCATCAGGGTTCCAAGTTACACCGCTTATATCATAAAATCCGTTATATATCTTAATGGCAGTAGCAACGATATTTGATATTACTTGTTTCGATAATAAAGCATTTAATATTTCCTTCGCATTTCCTTCGGAAGGTAATGTATATTCTGTAGAATATCTTGAAATCATAGATAATGGCAAACCTGTTAATTCTGATACCTTTGATAGGGACAAAAATTTCCTGGCAGATCTTAAAATTTTTACTGCTCTTAACCTTTCATCATAGTTTTGCTGCGGCAATTATAAGCCCCTCTATATAATTAATGTTTAAACCTTATAACATTGAATAAACAATCTTTGCAAGTTCCAATGCTCCGTCATTATAGCTATTAGGGACAAGGTACTTAACTTTTTCAACAGCGTTTATTAATGATTCTTCGTTGACTTTATCGGGAGGCAAATAATATGCATTTAACTTTTTTGCCATAATTTCTGATTCCTTTAATCTGGTTTCATTTTGCATCCATTTCCATTCTATATTTGGAGAAAGTATTGTAGGTTTTTTATATTTTAATGAGCTCTCAACAGCTGTCCTTCCAAAGTGTGTTATAACAATTTTTGCTTTCGCTATATATTTTTCTAGTTCTGGATCAAATTGGAAAACTTTCCATTCAGGATGAGCTTTCATATAAGGCTTTGGGTCAACCTTGCCTGTTTGCAATACAATATTTTCTAAATTGGTTTTAGATAAAGAATCAAAAAGCTTCTTATATCCATAACTCCCAGCGCTAACCAAAATATATCCTTCATCCTTAATTTCGTATTTTAACTTACCTAAAAAAGGGCCAACAACCTTACCTTTTTTATTAAATTTTAATTGCTCTTCCCATTGAAATGCTATCAACTTTGATATTTTTCCTAAAGTCTTAATCGTTCTGCTTGGCTCCAGAAACCTCTCTGTTGACTCAAAAACTACTATATCTGAACCTTTTAACCATAAAGCAATACCCGATGATATGCTATGATTACTCCCACTTGCTACAACTATTTTATATCCTTTATTAACTCTAATTAAGGACTTTATAATTGCTATAGGTGCTCTCAAAATGCCTAAATACAAAGGTTCGCTTGGGTCTAAAAATTTAGGAGTTTCTGAAATAACTTTTCCATAGTTTTTTACCGAATTCCTTGTCCATTCGTCTTTTTCAGGTATTATGAAATCTACATCGATACCCAAATCGATCATGTGTTCAGCCAATGCTATGCTATGCCCAGTATGTCCCCCTCCGCTTGCTATTACCAATACCTTCTTCATATCCATCTCCTTTAACCACTTTTTATAAGCTTTGAAATAAAAAATCCAGGATAGCCTCTATCCGGCGTAAACCTTATCCCATAATCATTTTTTAATGCATCACTCTTCACTTTTATTTCTTCAACATCAAATCCCATACTCATTGCATACCTTATATTTGCCTCATTTTCACTATAAGTTAGTGTACATGTAGAATAAATTAAAGTTCCTCCATGTTTTAATAATCTGAAAGCTTCATTTATAAACTGCTTTTGATATTTAGTTAAAACTATCATATCCCTTAAAGTTTTTTGATCATATAGTTTTGGTATAACGCCTAAATTTGTACAGGGGGGATCGACTAAAACAAGGTCTGCCTTCTCATTTATGTTAAGCTCATGGCTAGCATATCTAGAATCCCCTCCTATAATTTCTACCCAATCATAGCCAAGCCTATTAATTTTTTCTTTTAGATCTTTTACCTTACTCGGCCTGTCTATTGCTATTATCCTAGAATTCCTACCAAATTTTTGTGCTATTACCCCCAGCTTACCTCCCGGAGCTGCATTCATATCTATAATAAGGGGTTTATAGAATTCGTTTGGATCAATTATTTCTCCAATTAAAATACTTGGTATGCTTTGCGAATATATATAACCCTCATTAAATCCCGGTAGTTCCCTTATTTTAGGTGATCTGTAAACTGATTCTTCAACAATTACAGCTAGCCCATTTTTAAGTTTGTATATATCATCATAATCTATTGCTGACGTACCTGATGCAAGAGGTATATTGTTTTTGCTAAAAATTGTCACTTTATCTCCTTTTTTTATTTTATCTGTTTTAAGTATACCGGGTATATATAAGTTACTACCCAAATATACAGATTCCGACGCGTATTTGTTTACATAAACTTTTTTATCATGTATAGGTATTTCGTAGGGTCCGTTTATGGGAGCCCATATAGCGTAGTCAATGATTTCATCTTCATAAAAATTTATGTTATTTTCTTTCAGTATCTTTAAGTAATCCTTTTTATTAATTTTTAATGTATTTATCCTTAAATAAAACCTTTTAGGCGGTTTTGTTAAAAGGTTAACTATTTTGCATGAATTGCCAAATATCGAATCCAGTTCTTCCAGTAAGCCTATATTATAATTTAAAGTTTCACTGCAGTTTTTCATTTTTAATCCTCTACTCTATTATATAAAAACGAAATAAATATTATTAAATCCCATTAAAAGTTCACTTATAATTATAAGAATGCTTTATATACCTATTTCATATATATACATAGTAAAGAAACCAAGTTCCATCATTTAATACTACGCTTACTAAATTATTTATGCCTAAGTTAATTGAAGCGACCTTGTTACCTTTAGGTGATTCAACTTGTATTTTCTTCCTCTCTCCTCTCAAAATTGCTCTTCTTTCCCGTTTTAGTTTTCTCAACACCTACTTCAAATAAGAAATGTTATGGTAGCGAACTTAGCAGGTTTACCTTCAGTAGCTACAGTGTTTACCCTATATTTAGGGGTTATTTATTTTGCCGAAGAGCCTTCTCCATATGGCTTAGGTCTATCTGTAGTAAATGCTGCTTTATCATTGCTGCCTGCAACATTAGCAATGATAATAATTGCCCCAATAGTTGGTTTAGCAGTAAGTTCTTTAGGGCCAACATCAGTTCTTATATACGGCTCAATAGTTTCTTTAGCTAGCTTCTCTTCATTCTTATATGATAGGGGAGGGGTTATTCCTTTAATAATAGATTCTTTTATTACAGGTATAGGTATTATATCAATAATGACACCGATAGTTAACATGATAGCAATTTCTATGCCGCAAGATAGCCTTACTGTAGGCCTTGGGTTTAATACTATGGTAAGGTTTTTAGGCTCATCAATAGCCCCTGTTATGACTGCTAACCTCATGACTACATATGTTTCATATGCATTATATTACATTCCAAAATTAGGTATTTCTTTCCAGAGCCTGGTCCTTTGGCATTTAATTACACTTTTGCAATAGGTATAATATTTTCTTTCCTAACATTAATAGTATCCTTGTTTACTAAAAACTATTTGCATAAAAAAGGTTAAAATACCATGGGTATGTATCCTTGGGAAATATATGACGATACTATGCTGCCAACATATTTAACATCTATACCCATTTCAGCAGAGACCGATTGCAAATCATTAATGGTTCCATCCTGCTCAGCAACGAATTTACATGCAAGAGGTTTTTCTTTAGTATAAGATAAAAATTGTTTTAGAGATGATAGAACTTTACTATCTTTAGAGCTCAAAAACTTTTCAGAGGGTCCAAAAAACACAACTTTAACATCAGATACCCATTTATATTTTAAAGCATTGGTTGCATACAATAGCCCAGTTAATACCTTGTTTAAATCACTGCTGGACAAAATAACTAATAATTTGGTCTGCGAAGACAATATTATCACCATAAATATTCAGTAAATAAAGGTTTAAAAAATTAAGTATAAATGGATAAAATATAAAAATTTCTCTCGTTAGCTTATAGCTCCTGACCCAAGGTTGGAAGTTCTAGCCCCACTAGATGTCTCTTTCACCAATCAAGCACCCCTCTCAAGGTCTGCATAAATTATCAGAGCTTCCCGATAGCTAAGGGTAGCATATAGCTCATAGTTTATTAGACTTGTCATGACCAACTTCAAAATAAAAATCATATTAGAAACTTATAATCTTTTTTATTCTTAACAATATTGAGTTTAATAAACTTCCCGACCTGAAGAGCGAGACTGTAACACTTCTACGTAACTACTAGTTATTTTTAATATCTTCTAAATATTATTTTGATGTTGGTTACGTTTATATAGTATTACCGAAACAGTTTTTATTGGTGACCCCCTACCTGATGACGAGCGCTGCTCACAAGAGTGGGAGTGATAAAAAGTGGATGGGAGGGTAGTGGTGTTTCCCTCGACTAGCCCCAATGAGTTAAGGGTGACTGTGTATGATCCCTTAAGAGGGGTGCCCGTGGCGGAATTAGATTAAAAGTAAGGGAAAGTTACGCCACGGGTAAACACTTCCCAACCATGGGTGGCAAAGGGCCGGTAGTTCAGTGGAAGAATGCCGCCCTCGCACGGCGGAGGTCCCGGGTTCAAATCCCGGCCGGTCCATATTAGTTGATTTAAAATTATATAATTCTTCTGATGTATCTTAACAATCTTTTAATAAATTCTATATAAGGAAATAAATGATAAGATTTAGATTTTAATGTTAATTAGTTTACTCTTCTCTGTCGGTAGAGGCATTTTTTAGTGAAGCTTAATCTATTGGTAGGTGTTATCTATTTTTCGAAAAAGCAAAGTTTAAACTTTGCTCTTACTCAGCTTAAAAGGAGACTTTGTTGCTTCTTTTTTAAATTCTAGTTTTTAAAAGCATTGTATAATAAAACGTGTCCATACAAGGAAATGTCCCATGGCTTTACATATCCCCGAGTCACTTGGATCTGAGAGAAAAGGGCAACACCCCCAGTGGGGGATAGGGGTAATAGGTTAAAGACTCAGCGAGTGGTCTATCTGGATAAATAGAGCGGGGTAGTGAAGAAACCTCTACCAGCTAGCTATGAAGTGATAAAAATTAAGGTTGTAAATCAAACCTATGATCCACCCTGAGAGAATCCTTGTCCTTCAGGACGGGGAGGAGGTCAGATGATGCGTTTAATGCTCTACTTAATTATGATGATATTACTATGAGGGAACTTTACGAGGCTATAGATAATTGGATTAAACCTAATTAGTTTTATAAAAAGAAAATATTATTTGCTTTATCCTGTTATGGGGGATGCAAGTAAAACAACATCAAGAAAATTAATTAATAAAATAAAAATAATTTTGGTTTCTGTGCTTTTCTTTTGCTTTGGCCCCCAGGCCAAAATGCCTGAACCCGGGGGCCTTTCCTATTCCAGGCTCCTATCTGTCATACCAAATTCTACATCTTCCGGATCAAGAGCATTAACTATAAAATCAAAAGCCTTCTTAGGATCTGTATGAGAACCGCAGCTATATACATCTACTGTAGCAAACCTATATTCAGGCCATGTATGTATTGTTATGTGGCTTTCTAATACAATAGCCACGGCACTAACCCCTTCTCCTATCTTCCAAGTTTTAACGTCTAGTATAGTCATATTTCCAGCATTTCCTGCTTTAATTAATAAGTTGGTTAAACTTTTTTCATCACTTAATAGGTTTATGTTTCTGCATCCCTTAACATTTCCATAGACATGACGCCCAACGACTTTTGGTTTTTTGCTATATTCGTCCTCTATGTTGTAAGTTGACTGCATCTTAGCACCCCCCTATTTAAACCCTCTATATTTATATCCCCCACCACTTTAAAAGTTATTGCCCCCTATTATTACGAAATTTTCTTTGTTTTTACAAAATTTTGATGAATAATAAGGTTTTTATCTAAATCTTCTGATTTATATAAGGTGAACAGCTTGGAAAATCTAGAAAAGAAAGATCCAAGAGAGTTGCTAGATATGATTTATATAAGGCTTGATTTATTAGAAAGAGACGTTTCTGAGATGGCTAAAAGAGAAGAATCTAGAGGGAAATTAATTGCAATTAATGAATGGTTAGAAGAAATAAGAGATATATTAAATGTAATGAGAATAAAATGCTGATTATTTTTTAATTCTGCTTGTTATAAAGTCTTCATATGTGAAATCAGGTTCCTGGCCTGGAGCTAATAGTCCTTTGTTTCTCATTATTTCTCTTGTTAATAACCAATAAACTAAAGCTAGGCTCCTTCTACCTTTGTTGTTCGCTGGAATTATGAGATCGACGTCTTCTATTTTATTATCAGTATCAGCTAAAGCAACTACTGGTAGACCAATTTTAGATGCCTCAACTAAGGCTTGCTTATCGGTTCTTGTATCTGTTATTATTACTGCATCTGGTTCTATATAGCTTTCTAAGTTGGGATTTGTAAATATGCCCGGAATAACCCTGCCACTTATTGCTTTACAACCAAGCTTCTCACACATAATTGTTATAGGCCTTTGCCCATAAATTCTTGTTGAAACAACGGCTATCTTTTTCTGGTCAAAATTTGATAGAAATCTTCCCGCTATTCTAATTCTTTCATCTATTTTATTAACATCTAATAGGTAGAATCCATCTGGAAGTATTTTATAAACAAATTCTCTCATATATTTTGTGCATATCTGTGTTCCGAAAATAACTCCTGCTTTCTTATATGTATCCGAAGATACTAATAACTCCTTATTTTCTTCTTCACTCAAGCGTTTGCACCCTTTTCTAATTGCTTATACCTTGCAATCCTGGACGTGCTATATTTGGAAATTTGTTCTATATAAGCTATACTAGTATAGAGGGTCCTTCTGCAACAATACCTCTTTACTCCCAAATCATCTAAAACCTTTTCAGGATCCTCTCCTGCTTCAACTCTTTTCTTAAATGGTTCGTATAAATGCCCTAATGGTGCTCCGCAAGTTAAGCATCTTACTGGAGGTAACATATTTTTCACCTATATGATGTCTGCCAACCCCTTCTAGCACTGTATCTCATGTACTTTTCAGGCTCAGTTCTTCTATAATCACCGGAAAGCATTGTCCTATCGTATTCTTCGAATATCTGTTTAATTCTTTCTGCAATTTCGTTTCTCTTCTTGCATTCTTCGCTGCTCTCATTACATCTGAAAAATGAAATTAGTCCTCTAGCTATAGCTGTTCTAGATGCAGAAGCTTGCCCCATAACTCCTCCTCCGCTTACTCTTACCTCTATGTCTATCAAATTCATAATTTCTTTTCCAACTAGCAAAATAGGTTCCATTATCTTTACTCTAGCCATGGTATTTGGAATAATCTCTACAGGAACACCGTTTACCTTAACTTTACCATTACCTGGTTTTATTATAGCTGTAGCAACTGCCTTCTTTCTTTTACCCGTTGATACTATCAAATTTAGGTTACTCAACAGCCTTCACCTTCCATCCCATGTTTTCAGCTATTACTTGAAGTGTGGTAAACTTACCTCCTAGCTTATCTACCGTAAACTGTATTTTTATAGGTTGCTTATTTTTATATTCTTTAGGAACGCCTACATAAACTTTGAGTCTTTTTAATGCTTCTTCACCCTTCTTGTTGTTTTTTGGTAACATACCAGATACAGTTTTCTTAAATAACCTGCTTGGTGATCTGGCCCTCTTTGGCCTCCATTTATGAGAAAAGTGAGTTTTAACGTTTAATACGGTATCTTTATAAAACTGTATCAACTTTACTGGGTCACCACTAATAGCTATTTTCTCGGAATTCAATATAACGACCTTGTTCCCTTCTAATAATAATTTGGCAACATGGCTTGCTAGCCTACCTAATATTGTGTTACTACCATCAATCACTATTTCTTCCATCTATACCACCTCATACTATTATTTTTACACTCTTCCCTTCGGGGTTTGTTTTCATTACCTCTTCTATAGTAATACTGTTACTACCAGAGGATCTTATTTTTTCTACAGCGTCTTTAGAGAATGAGAATGCAGCAATAGTAACTTTTTTGTTTAATCTGCCGCTTCCTAATACTTTTCCAGGAACTATTATAATATCATTATCGTTAGCTAACCTATTAACCTTATTTAGGTTAACTGCAACCCTTCTTCTTGCAGGTCTTGATAGTATTTCTGCAACATAAAGCCAAACCTTAGATTTCGTGTTTTTATATTGCTTCCTCAAATTCCTAATTGTATTAACTAACAGCTCATTTGTTATTTCTCTTCTCATATTTACTCACCCTTTTCAATTTTTTCCAGCAGCGCTTCTACCCTCCTATCAAGGCTTTTAGAGGCTTCTAAAATAATTTGCTGTGGGTCTAGAGAACCGTTAGATTCTACTGTAAGCAATAGTTTGTTGCTATCATATCTAACCTTAATTATATTTTTGCATGAGCTATCTTCACAATACCTTAACCCGCTGGTATTAATGTTTGTTTTATACTCTATTGTTTTGTTTTCTTTTGATTTAAGAGCATCTTCAACTTCTTTATAATAAGAAACGCATCTTATACACTCTTCATTAGCTTCACTTCCCTTTACGTCAACTATTGTTGTGTATTGTAAAATAGATGCGGAGGCGGGGCTCCACTTTCCATGCTCTCTACCTCTTCCTAGCCTAGCATAAGCAACTAAATGAATCCTTTGACCAGGAGCTAAATAAACTATTGGGGTATCAGGATATGCTGGTTTAATATTTTCATCAGAAAACTTTAGTTCCGAAGCTTTAACATATAATCCAGAAGTATTTTCATCGCTTAATTCCTTCTCGAGAACTACTTGAACATAACAAGAAGTATCTGTTTCATCTTTGCCATTACAATTTTCTGGTAAGTTGTATTTGTGTATGGCTTCATCTGATTTTAATACTAATAAGCCCAGCCTGTGAGCAATTATTTCATCATAAACGCTCGTATCATTATCATAAAAATATACATAATCAATAGCCATAGTAGGGACATCAGATAATGCTAGCCTTCTGAGGGCATTACCAAATGCTATTGGAAATCCTTCAAGATACACTGTTATTTTGTTATTTTTAAAGTCTAATATATCAACGCTCTTTTCCATTTTTATGCCACCTAAGCATCTGCAAAAATAAATAATAATACCAGGCTAATTAAATTTATATTAAAAAATATAGTTTAAACTCTTCTACCTCTTCTTCCGCCAGGTCTCCTTGTTGTGTCGTGAGGTATAGGTGTTACATCTTCTATACGTCCTATAACGAAACCGGCTCTAGCTAAAGCCCTTATAGCTGATTGAGCTCCGGGTCCAGGCGTTTTGGGTCCATGACCTCCAGGCGCTCTAACTTTTATGTGAATAGCTGTTATACCTCTATCCATAGATGATTGGGCTGCCCTTATCGCAGCAATCATAGCAGCATATGGAGAAGGTTTTTCTCTGTCAGCTTTAACGACCATACCGCCTGAAACTCTTGAAGATGTTTCAGATCCTGTTAAATCAGTTATGTGTATAATGGTATTGTTAAAGCTGCTATATATATGAGTTACCCCCCACCTAAGCTCTCTAAAGGCCATCAAGACTCACCTTCTTCACCTTGAGTTTCTTCATTTTTACTTTCCATCATATCTTTAATTGGGCTACCTAAGGCGTAAGTTATTTTATCTTCATCCTCCCTTGTTACTAAATACCCGGGATTTGTAACTCTTTTACCATTTATAGCGATATGCCCGTGAGTTATAAATTGTCTAGCCTGATAAATTGTTTTTGCCATTCCTTTCTTCAATATTATAGTTTGTAGTCTTCTTTCTAATACATTTTCTGAAGTTAATCCTAAAATATCATCAAGGCTTGATTCTTTTCCTATTAAGCCTAACTTGTATAGTCTCTCTAAAAGGCTTTTACCGACTTCGGATCTTTGAGGCTCTGGTAAAGCAAGTAGGTTTCTTGCTTGGTGTCTAAGAGTTCTTACTATAGTTTCTGCAGTCCAAAGTTCTTTTTTATTTCTCAATCCATATTTTCCTATTATCTTCATTTCTGTCTCTAATCTGGACTTAATCCAAGGATGTCCAGGCCCTTCCCATTTCTTTCTACTGCTTTTGGGATCCCCCACTTGTTTCCACCTTCTCTTTCTTAACTCCTATAGTCATACCTAATCTACCGGTAGTATGGGTTTTTTGTCCCCTTACCTTAAGTCCTAGTTTATGTCTAACGCCTCTCCATGAATTAACCTTCTGTTCTCTTTCAACGTCCCTTCTTGCAGCAAATATTAAATCAGCTCCAATAAGGTGCTTATCGAGCCCTGTTTCATAGTCTTTTCTTCTGTTATACATCCAGCTAGGTAACTTTAACTTAGTTAGATCGCTAATGACATCTTCTATTTGTTTAATTTCTTCATTACTTAAATAACCTATTCTTTTATTAGGATCCATCTTTAAATTTCTAACAATAGCTAGAGCTGTTTGATATCCAATGCCTTTAATTTTACTCAAACCCAATATAAGGTTTAAATTACCGTTTATGTCAGTTTCAGCGATTCTTAGCACATATTTAAATTGTTCCTCCTTCACACCTTTGGCAGGCATTCAGCATTCCCCAAGATAATTAATAATGTTATGCGCCGGCTTTAGCCCTTAATTCTTTAACTTTATCAACAATCTTCTTTAAATCGTTCTCGGCCTCTCCTCCTTCAACAATTGCAACGCTTGCTGCTCCTACTTCTATGTTAACTGCTTCTCCTAGTTTTTTCTTGCTTGGCACATATACAAATGGTATCTTTTTTGCATCGCATAATAATGGTAAATGAGCAACTATTTCTGGTGGATCTACATCTACTGCTATAACTACTAATTTAGCGTTTCCTCTCTCAACAGCTTTTGTTGTTTCATTAGTTCCTTTCTTTATTTTTCCGCTTTCTTTTGCCTTACTAACTACCTTATACACTTCCTCTGCCAGATCTTCTGGCACTTCAAATAATACATAGCTTGACTTTGACATATTCATCCTCCTCCCCTATTTCGGGTCGTCATACATATTTGTAGCAGATCAACTTTTAAATATAACGCATCCATAATAATAATAGGTGTGAAACTCGTGTGCCTTGAAAAACTAGGTCCTGGAAGCAAAGCACCAGATTTGGTAAACATGTTCATAGAAATCCCTATGAATAGCAGCGTTAAATACGAGCTGGACGAAGAAAGTTGTTTAGTAAAGGTTGATAGATTCTTATACACAAGCATGTCGTATCCATTCAATTATGGTTTCATTCCTGGGACGAAGTCAGAAGACGGAGATCCAATAGATTTGTTACTAATTAGCAGAGAACCAGTAATGCCTGGAACAATAATAGAAGCAAAGCCTATAGGAATATTGATGATGCAAGACGAAGAGGGTCCTGATTCTAAAATTATTGCAGTGCCCAAAGAAAAGCTAGATCCTATTTATGGCTCTTGGAGTGATGTTAAAGACATTCCAGATTTCTTGAAAAAGAAAATATCTCATTTCTTTGAGCATTATAAAGAATTAGAGCCTGGGAAATGGGTTAAGGTAACAGGTTGGGAAGGGGCAGAAAAAGCTAAGGCAGAAATTTTGAGTGCCGTTAAGAGAGCTAAGGAATAAATTATAAACATTATAAAAATATTTAATTTTATTTTATTGCAACAACTATTATATTATTTAAATTTGATCCTGTAGGGCCTGTCTTTATTAATAGCCCTGCCTTTTTTAAAACATAATAGCTGTTGTTATTTTTTAGTTCTTTTTTAATATCTATTCCAAGGGACTTTATATAATCTATGTCTTCACTAGACAATAAAGCTCCTGCAGAATCTGTTGGTCCATCAATACCATCGGTTGCAAAAGTCAAGATAGCAGCTCTTTTAGATGAATGATACTCATTAACCTTTAATCCCCATGCTAATGCTAATTCCATATTTCTTCCTCCAAGACCATTCCCTTTCACTGTAACGCTAGTTTCTCCCCCCAAGATAAGAGCTATTGGAGGTCTGGATGGAATGCCTTTATTTAATGAATCCAACGTTATTGAAGCTAAAGCATATCCAATATCTTTAGATTCCCCTTCGATTCTTGAAGTCAATATGATAGTTTTATATCCTTTGCTTCTCATCAGTTTTGATACATGTTTTAATATTAATACATTTTTTGCTATTATTTTATTTTTTATTTTTTTAAATACTTTATCATTAGGCTTAGGCGTTTCTTTTATTTTTCCATTAATGCCATCAATTAGCACATTTAAAACAGATTTAGGTATAAAATCTTTTAGATTATAATTTGTTATTACATTAAATGCATCATTAAATGTAGTTGTATCTGGTACTGTTGGTCCTGAGGCTATTTGATCTATTATATCTCCTGGAACATCGCTAGCATATAATCCATATGCTTTTTTTGGATATACTAAAGCTGCAAGCCTTCCGCCTTTAATTTGGGAAATATGCTTTCTAACAGTATTTATCTCAGAAATGCTTGCACCAGAATTTAAAAGAATCTTATTTAACTCTTTAAGGTCATCTAAAGTTATATTACCTAATGGTTTTTCTACAAGAGAAGAACCTCCACCAGAAATTAAAAATAGAAAATCTGTTTTTCCCTTAATTTTAATCCATTCTATAATTGAGTCCGCCGCCTTAATGCTGTTTTCATCAGGTATTGGATGACTTGATTCTATAACTTCCAAATTTCCTTTAGGCTTTTCAGTTCCTTTAGGTATAACTACAACTCCTCCATCGATTTTGTCGTTTAGTATTTCAATTGCTCCATTGGTCATTGAAGATGCTCCTTTTCCAAATGATATTAATATAAATTTCTTATTAAAATCAATTTTAAGCTTTTTTAAGTCTTTTTTAACATAAATTGATAGATCTGATTTGGTCAATATATGGTTTATTATTTCCTTTAAATCATCCTTTGGATTCATCTTTTCTCACTATTAACGTGCATTAAATAAAAATTTTAGCGTTTGTTTTCAACAAAGTATTCTATAAAAGGAATTATAATTCCGGGGGCTATAATAAAGGCAACATAAATTAATAATATTAAAGATAGATCTAAAGTTATGTAGACTTGTCCACTACTTGTAGATATGGGCCCAACACTTAATATGCCTCCATTAAAATAGCTTAAAACTATAAGTAACCCTATTAGAGATGAAGAAGCCCTTAGCAAAGGATTATATATTGTTCCTTTCATTATCCTAGCAACTACATCTAGTCCAACAAATAATCCTATATATAGGTATATATCAGATGAAAAAGGTAGTCCCAATAAAGGTATTTGACTGCTCAAAGACGATGATAATACATTTAATAAATATGGTAAAAGGTAAACATATATTATAGAATAAAATATTCCTTCTAATATTCCCAGAAATATCTGTTTTATTATCCAATATATTTTTTCTTTATCCAATTTTGTTCACTTCTGTTATGTTAAAATTATATAGCCCAGCTATTTTTCCTGTTATACTGAATTCATATTGGGTGGCGTTCTCAAAATAATATGCTGGAATACATTTATAAACAGTTTCATTCTGATATAAGTTTCCAGAAAATAATACATTATTAATCGATTTCCCATTGCTGTATATTAGTTTTAAATCTATTGTTGCATTATTCATTTCAACTTCATTATTATATGTTATATTAAATAATATCCCAATAGTTCCATTGCAATTAGTTTGGGTTTCTGTTATATTTAAAGGGTTTTTCAAAAATCCTGTAACAAATCCGTATAATGGATAAACAGCAAGCCCCAACAAGATTAAACCTGCAACAGCTGCTAGTATGCCAAGTTTCAATCATATCCCCATTATTTAATTAACTCTACCCCTTTTGATAATATAGTAGAGCCAGCAGCTAAAGCTATACCTAAGAATGCAACTTTAATTAATAATATTACTAAAGCCTCTGCTGTAAAAGATATTGGAACAGTATTTGATGAAGTTAAAGAATTCAAATTACTTATAAAACCTGGATTTAAAAATGATATATAGGCCTCATAAAATACGAATATCAGCAATGCAACCCCTATTGCAATTAATGCAATACCTATATTTCTAGGCGTTTTATTAGGTTTGTTTTCTGCCTTTTGCTGATTCTCATCTTTTGATGACAAATAGTTCACCATATGTAATATTAATTTTATGGTTTAAATTTTTATATGCTATTATAAAAAATAATAAAAATGCTATATTTGGAAATAAATAAGTATAAGTACAACTATATAAGTAAAACTTAAATAATGTAAATTGAGGGACTAATAATGAGCTTTATTAAGAAACTAAAGGCCTTATTTGAAATGACTAAACCAGCACAGCTTGGATTACTGCTTGTCACAGTTTTTGGGGCATATTTTGCTGCAGGTACACCAATTAATATAAGAAACCTTCTTTTATTGATACCAGTAGGTATAGGTGGCATAGGGGGAGTAACTGCTCTCAATATGTATTTAGAGGTTGACATAGATTCTATAATGAAGAGAACGAGAAAAAGGCCTTTACCGTCTAAACAATTATCAAAAGAAGAAGCCATACTAGGAATCATATTTCTTATACTTATTGGTATTATAGCTGCCGACTTTATAAATAAATATGTAGTGTTTGCTATAATTATGGGGCTTTTGTTTGATATAATTGGTTATACTGAACTAACAAAGAGAACTACAGTCTCAAACATAATATTTGGAGGTATAGCAGGGGCTATGCCCTCTTTAGGTGGTTGGGCTGCTGCAACAGGTAGTTTTGGGATAGGAGGTATATTGCTTGCATTAATAGTATTAGCATGGATTCCAATGCATATATGGTTTATAGTTTATTATCATATGGATGACTATAAGAATGCCTCTATTCCAATGCTTCCCGTTATATCTAATGAAAAGACATTTGGAGGTTTGGTAATATTTTCTATAATTTCTTTAGACATATTAGTATGGCTTTTCTATTTATTAGAAGGAAGGGGTTTGATAGCTGCATCGTTATCAACAGTGTTTGTTCTGATAGCATTATTAAAAATAAGGAAGTTCATACTGTCTCCATCAAAGGACAATGCTCTGTCTGTATTTAAATTTGCGAATTCAATTATAGCAGCTTTTTTCGTCTTAGTAAGATTTTTATAAGGTGGAAAATATGAGTAATTTATGCAAAGGTGTTTGGTACTATGTTTGTATTTTTTATTCTATAGCGGCCTTATTTTTCACCATTTCTATAATATTTATGCCTTATATCATGATATCTTCAGCTATATTTCTTATATCTATAATTGAACCAATAGTATTTTTAAAGAAGAGGGATTATTTTGTTTATGTTGCATTGTCCTTAATGTCAGTTGTTTTGATATTAACCCAGCTAAAATTCTTATCATTAATTTTACTTTCCATATCATTAATTTACGTTACATTAAAAGACTTTAAAGCAATAATACCTTCATCTCTTCTGGCTACTTCTCTTATATCTTTTATGAATATTTCTTTATTATTTGAAAAGATACTTTTCTTTGTATTTCTTTTTATATCGACAATATCAATTAGCTTTATAACTAAAAAGCTGCACGCATTTGTTATGGTTGTCATTCCTTTAATTTCTTTATTTACAGCCCCTTTAGTAGGATTAATCTCTTCATCTGTAGTTGTGTCGATAATGTCGTTTTATTTTAGACAACAAAATGAGGTTTGTCCTTTTACAACAGACGCAGGGCTTGCAATGGGTGGAGGGTTCTTATCGGGAATAACGATAATATTAGCGGCAATATATGGTTGGAATTTATTTGTTTCATCCCTACTTGTTTTAAGCGTTTTGCTTTTATTATCAGGTTCTATGAAGCCAGAAAAAAGAAGCGTTTAAAGTTTTTTAGGTATTTTTAGCCTAATTTCTCTACTATTGCTAGCATATTGTGTTGTATCTAATCTGTATAGCACGTAGGGCTTTCTAAGCATATTAACTTCTTTAAATGCCTCTATTGTATTTTTAATCGCAATATCTCTGGGCTTGTTCCTAATTTTAGGTAACAGATTTACTCCTGGCTTTCTCCAATTAATGCAAGGAATTAAAGTGCCATTAGCTAATAATCTTACTCTCATGCAGCCTGCACAGAATAAAGGGTTATTATATGATTTTACCATCTCAATTATCGCTCCATTAGGCAGCTCATAAATAGGTCTATTATGCAATTTCCTTAAAATTATCTTTGCCCCTTTCTTAATTAAAATTTCTTCTATTAATGAGAGGGGATAATGCAAGTTGTTAAATTGTTTTGAGCCAGAATTAATGGGTTGAAGTTCTATAAGCTGCAATGTTACACCTTTTTTCGCTGAAAATTCTACCAAATCCATAACTTCCCTATCATTTAAACCTTTTACTATTGATGCATTTATTTTGGTTTTTAAACCGTTCTCTAAGGCAGCATCGAGTCCTTTTAATGCCTTTTCTAAACCATCTACACCTGTTATTTTATAATAGGTTTCTCTATTTAGAGAATGAATAGATATGTTTACCCTATTTAAACCGGAATCCTTTAGCTTTTTAGCATATGTATAAAGTAAGTAACCGTTTGTAGTCATGGATATATCCGAATTTTCAGAGTATTTTCTTATGTTGCTAATTATATCTATTATGTCGTTTCTAACTAAAGGCTCCCCTCCTGTAATCTTAAATTCATTTATACCTATCTTTGTTGCTGCCTCGGCAACTATACTATAATCATAAGGTGTTAATTCAGGAGGCATAGTTCCTATCTTTTGAGGCTTGCCTATGGGATCTCCTTCTAAATGACAAAATATACAATTGTAGTTGCATTCTCTCGTTACAGCAATCCTTAGATTCTCCAAAGGTCTTCCGTAGGCATCTATTAGCTTTTGCATGAGTTTTCCTCCTGCATTAACTATAATAATTGAAGATTTTATATAAAAGTATATTTTTTGAAGGCTATTATTATTAAACAGCAGAAATGATAAAGATATAATTATGATAAAATTCATTTAGCTAGGAGGATAAAGATGAGAGGAGGTATCATATCTATAATTTCGCCGAATGAAGATATGGCAAAGCAGGCTGCAGAAAAAATGGGTAAATTGCAGGATAAAGGTGATTTAAATATTTATTATAGAAAGCAAGACGATTACGTTTTATCTACCATAGTTCCAACTCAATATCCCTCATCAATTATAAATACATTGATTGCAATTTCCTTATCAAATAAGATAATAATATTATTAAACGATAACTTAGATTGGAAAGACGGAGAATTATTATTGGCAGCAAATTCATCTGGTATCAGATCTGTAGCAATTCACAATAATACAGGGTTGATTAAAAAGCTTATTGCATCATCTAATATAGATATTAATGTGAGTTCTGATTATGATAACGAAATAAAATACCAAGAGCCAGAATCAAGGAAAGAAGACTTTGTATATATAGATAGGGTTTTTACTGTTAAAGGAGTTGGAGCAGTTATGTTAGGCTTTACTTTTATGGATTTGAACGTGCATGACAAAATGATAGCACTACCATCAATGCAGACAGTTGAGGTAAAAAGCATACAAGTTTTAGATGAAGATCAGGAAAATGTTGGACCTGGGGTTAGAGTAGGTTTAGCTTTAAAAAACGTTAAGGCCGATGATGTAAAGGATACCTATGCATTAATTCCTGAAAGCAAAAAATGGTATAAATCATTAGAAGGGGAGTTTGTAAAATATCCGTGGAGCGAAATTAAAGAAAATGGTCAATATCATTTTATTTCAGGAGGAGTTATTTTAATGGGTCAATTAAAGCTTGAAGGTAAGGCAAAGGTGGAATTATCAAAGCCTATGCCAGAGTCCAAAAGAATTATGGTAGCCGATGTAAATGTTAAGTTTGGTAAATCCAGGATAATAGGGTACTTAAAATTATAAAAAGTCAAATGAAAAAGAAATAAAAATTCTATATTAGCTCTCTTAGATAAATAAATATAAGGGATTAGATATGAGTGAGGAAAATTTAAATAAACCAGTAGATCCAGACGAAATTAATGATGACATAGGTAAAGTTTTAGTAAAATTAGCAAGACAAAGCGTTGAATATTATTTTAAAAATAAAGAAGTAATGAAAGTACCTGAAAACTTACCAAAAATTTTGTATAGGCCTGGAGCCGCATTCACTACAATAGAGACTTATTATTCAGAAAAACAATATAGTTTGAGGGGATGCATAGGATTTATTGAGCCTATAAAGCCTTTAGCAAAAACTGTTATAGAGGTTTCAATAGAGTCTGCATTTAATGATCCAAGATTTAATCCTATGGACGAATACGAATTAGATACAGTTACTTTCGAGGTTTCTGTATTGTCAAAACTAGAGGAGGCCCCATCAGATAAAGAAGGAAGGCTCAACTTTGTAGTTATAGGTAGAGATGGTCTTGTTGCAGAAAGAGGATACCATAGGGGTTTACTATTGCCTCAAGTACCTGTTGAAAATCTATGGGATAAAGAAACTTTTCTATCTGAAACATGCTTAAAAGCAGGTTTGTGGCCGGACTGCTGGCTTGATAATAAGACAAGAATTTATAGATTTAGAGCAATGGCTTGGAAAGAATTGAAGCCGAAAGGTTATATAGTTAGGAGGGATCTAGCTTTAGAATATAATGCATTAATTAGTGGTTCAAAAAAACTAACCTCTTCCTCATCCTAAAGGGTTCCCTTAGGTAGATCATAGGTTTGATTTACAACCTTCATTTTCATCACTTCATAGCTAGCTGGTAGAGATTTCTTCATTACCCCTCTTCATTTGTCTAGCGGTAGACCAATAACTGGGTCTTCAACCAATTACCCAGATCCTTAACGACCGATCATTTTTAAAATTAAACTCTTTAAAAAGCTAAATTATTTAGACTTGGAAAAAACTATTTATGAAGGAAGGCGGAAAGCAATGGATGCTATCAAGTACAGAATCGAAAAATATGTTAATAATGTTGAAAGTGCTTTGTCAGATCTAGAATCGAAAAATAAATTAATAATGGAAAAAGGCTTTGATATATCATATTTATTAGTTAATGTAAAAGCATATTTGGAAGACGCAAAATATTTTTTAAAAAATGATAATTTGGAAGATGCATTGATATCAATTTCTTATTCTGAAGGGCTGATAGATTCATTGAAGTTTTTGAATCTAATAGATGTAAAATGGCCTGAGAACCCATTAAAGGAAACAAGAGTGTTCGTTGCTGGAACCTTTGATATATTGCATCCAGGTCATATTCATTTGCTAAAATTTGCTTCTCAGTTCGGAAAGGTTTACGTAGTAATAGCTAGAGATATTAATGCATATAAAAACAAGGGTAGACCAACAATTTTAGATGAAAATACAAGGCTCGAAATGGTTTCCTCTATAAAATATGTATATAAAGCCATGCTTGGAGATGAAAAGGATATAATAAAACCTATAGAGACCATAAAACCAGATATAATAGTTTTAGGACCAGACCAACCTATTCCTGAAGAAAAGCTAGCATCATTAGTCGAAGCTAGGATGAACTATAAGCCTTTAATTATTAGATTTAAAGAAAAGGATAAGTTTTCTGGAGATCTAAAGGGATCAACAGATATTTTGATTAAGGGATGCGAATATTTAGAAAAATATATTAATAACAAATTATAATAAATTTAAAACCTAACTCCTAATTTCTTTAGTTATTAAGTTTGTCAAATAATTTAATTTAAGTAATGTATCTTTATTAAGCCTATAAGGAAATAAGCCCAAGTAGATGGGTGTTATTGCAATAGCCTTCTCTACATGCACTGCATAGACATCAGTATCATTTTTCGGCTTTACTGTAGAACCGTATAACCAATAGTATTTTCTTCCTGCAGGATCCCTATTTATGCTTATTTTTTGAGTAAATTTGACGTTAGCTGGTTTTGCTATTTTTACTTTAGTGCTACTATTAATTACTGACGGATAGTTTACATTTAAAAGGTGAACCCCTTTGGGAAATCCGTTATCTAATACATATTTAGAAATTGTTTTGTTTATTATATTTATATAGTCATAATAATCCTTCCTAGTTATTTCCATTTCTTCTTTAACATCAGCAGAAAAAGCAATTGATGGTATTCCTACTATAGCTGCTTGAGCAGCAGCTCCAACAGTTCCGCTAGATAGAATAACTTGAACGCTCGTATTATCACCAATATTTACTCCTGAAACTACCAAATCTATTTTATTAAAAATTTCTTTCAAAGCAAGATATATAATATCCGATGGTGTACCGTTGGTAGCGTAAACGTTTAATCCGTTTATTTCCATAGGATAAAGCCTTAGAGGCTTGTGTAATGTTATTCCAAGCCCTGTAGAGCTTTTTGGGGTTTCAGGAGCAACTATTTTAGCATCTCCTAATTCGTTTACTGATTCGTAAAGAAGTTTTAACCCTTTGCTATAAACTCCATCATCGTTTGTTATTAATATATTTTTCAATCGATTCACCCAGATATAAAGATTAAAAATTTTCTGGTAAATAAATATCCGGCTTTTAATGTAACAAGCCCTAGCGGACCATGAATTACGTTGCCTGGACTAATTGAGGTCCTAATACACTATGTTATCCTTGATATTGCTTAGGAATTAATGGAAAAATCTTAATGAATTCAGAGCATAATTAGAGAATCTTAGCTATAATAAATCAATCTCCGCCAAGTATTTCACTGGGCTCAACTCCAATATCTAGTTCCGTTATAAATTTTTCAAGCTCTCTTATAGATACCATGCACAAATAATTTCCTGTCTCATCTACTATGGGTAAGTGCCTGAAACCGTAGTATGCCATTGTTTTTATTGCTTTTAAAACACTCCATGACGGGTTACCAACAATTGGATTTCTAGTCATAACATCTCCAATAATTATTTCCTCAGGTCTTTTGTCTTTAATTAAAACTTTGCTCAATAGATCTCTTTCGGTAAAAATTCCTATAATCTTTCCTTGCTCATCTGTAACAGCAACAGCCCCTATACCAGTTTCGACCATAACTTGCACTGCTTTGCTAACATTATCTTTAGGATACACTTTAGGTTGAAGGCCTGGACAAATTGTAATAACAGGTGGACCTTCGTCTGGCATATGTATCACCATATAATTATTATGAGAAAAGAAGATATTATATTTAAATTTGAATTTTCTATAATACAATATTTATATGCTACTATATATTCTCTATAAAGGAAATTTAACTGATAATTTAATATTAATAATTCTAAGAGAAATTTAGCTTTTAGGGATTATAGTTCAACTTCTTTAGTTTACCTTGCGAATAATATTAAAATTTAAGTATGTAACCTAAAATAAAAGGGAAACACAATGAAATGCGATGCTAAGAAGGAAGCAGCTAAAGGCGCTTTTGAATTGGTTAAAAAATTTGTGTCAAGTTATAAAACTGTTGGTCTTGGAACAGGCTCTACAACACAAGCTTTTATTAGGGAATCTGTTGATTTGCTTATTAATAAAAAATTGATAACTTCCAGCAACTCTACATCCCTATTTTTATCATCTTTAGGCTTAGAAGCAGTTGAATATAATCAAAAAGATAGTTATATTTATATAGATGGGGCTGATGAAGTAACAAGACAAGGAGATATGATTAAAGGTAGGGGAGCAGCTTTATTGGGTGAAAAGATTTTAGCATATTCCGGAAACCTTAATATATTTGTTGTTAGCGAAGAAAAATTAGTAAATAAACTAGGAGAAAAAAAGCCTGTCCCAATAGAAGTTATACCAAAGGCTTATCCATATATTTCAAATATTTTTAAAAAGAAAAATATAAAATACGAAATTAGACAATGTCAGGCAAAGGATGGACCAATAATAAGCGATTGGGGAGGCTTTATTATAGATATATACACAGGTCCATTGGATGATCCAAAGTATTATAATGACATGCTTAGATCAATTCCAGGAGTTGTTGAGACAGGAATATTTTTGAATTTAGCAGATTATATAGTAATAGGTAAAGAAAGCTGTGGTTATGATGTTATCGAACTCAAAAGAAAATCAAACAATATATGAAATTAATGAAAGCTCTTTTATGGAAGTGCCGAGCAGATGGGCAAGAAAAGTAAATGAAATAGGTTTATCTAATAGGTTTATCTTAATAAGCAAATATCCGGAGTTATGGGTTTATATTGGAGAACATGGAGATCACTTAATATTGTCATCAAATGGTTCACCATTATATTGCAGTTGTAAGGGGTTTAGAATGCAAATAGAAAAAAGGACTTATAAAGGATGTTCCCATATATATGCTCTTAAAATAGCTATAAAATTTAGCAGATATAGAGATATATCTAATAAAATAAGTTTAAGTGATCTAAATAAAATAATAGAAGAAATTATGGAAGTGGATTATAGCAGCCATTTAAGGGAAATATTGGTTAAACAAGACGTTTCTTGATAAAGTGAACGACAAACCTCGCCCCTTCTAGGGGCGGGCAGGAGGTCAGAAAATATTATTTGCAATAAAACAATATATTATTAATAATTATAGATTAAATTAATCTTGCAAATATCACTATAATTGCTATGGCAACCGATATTATTATTAATGTCATAGGAGATATTTCTATTTTGCTATCATAATCCTCATAGAACGCTATCAAACCTGCGGATGTCATGGGTGAAGTTTGTTTTTTCTTTGAAGATTTTTTCTTAGGCTTTGTTGACATTAAATTCACCTAAATTTATTGTGATATGCAGAATTTATAAGTTATTATACTTTTAATAATAAAAAGACTTATATTAAAATTGACAAAAATTATAAGTTCACCTTCTAGGTCGTAATAATGTTTTTAAGGAAAACTTGGTGTCCCAAGCCGTCTTCAGCAATCCAGCTCAAAAAATTATTAAGCTGTACTTATAATATACTGACTAGTCAATACAAATTTTTATATATCGCTGAATATATTAAGTTGTTGGTGACTGACGGCTCCCCGCCCTAAAGGGCGAGGCTTCTTAGTGTGGTGAGTGAAATATGGATCAATTAAGAAAAGATATGGAAGCTGAATTTGAGGAAATTAAAAGGTTTGCAGAAGCAACACTAGGCGAAATGCCTGAAGTCATTGTTCAGCTTTATAAATTAAATGAAGGTGCGGCTATAGAGCAATTTAAAGAAAACAATATATTGTATTTAGGCAGGCAAAACATTCCAAAAAAGATTCTAGCTCTTATAGCTATGTCTGTCGCGCTAGCTAATGGTCCAAAGGAGTCAGCAAAGATACACTTTAAATTAGCTAAAAGATTTGGTGCAAACAATGACGAGATAGTTGATGCGATGAGAGCAACAAAAATGGCATTGATGTCATCTACACTTGATGCATTATCATCGATAATTGATATGGGGAAAGAGGAGTTTCTTAATAGGGATATGGATTCTGAAATTATATTGAACAAGGTAAAGGCGGAAACAGGAATTGTGCCAGAAAGGCTATACTTAACTGCAAAGGTTTCAACCTCTTTGTTAAAGGAACATCTTAGAGAAAAAGGCGAACTTCTAAAACCCAAAGCACTTGATAAAAAATATTTATTTGCAATAGCTTTTGCTGTAAGTGTTTCTATTCATGATAAGGAGTGCCAGAGGGTTTACTTGGATCAATTTATAAAAAATGGTGGAAATGCTGCTGAACTTGAGGATATTATTACTGTAACCAGATTTTTGACCGGTAATAGGGCCTTTGTAAATGGGCTCGATATTCTTAAATCAATGAATGGCTATTAGGACATGTAAAAATACTTTTTTACAAATGAAAGCCTCGCCTTTTAAGGCGGGGATGAGAAAAGCTTATAAGGGCTATTTCCTTATTAGTTATCTGGTAATAAGTAGTGGTAAAACTTAAATGCCCTAGGGGGGGATATGTAGGG
>Ga0080003_1000211_pt1 | contig 41283 bp, 40 predicted proteins | sample JossMetagenome_FD_69206 | JGI IMG/M metagenome (GOLD analysis project Ga0080003, IMG submission 69206) | Hot spring microbial communities from Joseph's Coat, Yellowstone National Park, USA - JC2_E (SPADES assembly) (version 2) | ecosystem: Environmental > Aquatic > Thermal springs > Hot (42-90C)... | reverse complement strand
CGCTTAAAGCACAAAGTATTTTTGTATTATGAAGCCGTCATTTACTGCAGCCCTTATTACAGAGAAATGGTAAAAGCCGTCAGGCTCGTAGAAGCCAAAATACTTGAGCATCGGTATCCTGAAATATATAGTAACAATTATAATGGCAAGCACAGCTGCAATAAAAAGCCAGTCGGCAGTTGTAAGACTTTTGATCTTTTCAGACAGCAGCTTGCGCTCTATTTTTTTCTCTTCTGCTCTCTCAGCTTCAAGCCTTTTCTCTTCCTCAATTTCCTTCTTTAATATTCTCTCTTCCTTAGTAATTAGCTTTTTTTCCTCGCTGATTATACGCTCTTCCTCTTCCATCTTTTGCAGTTTTTCTTCAGTAGGTTCTGCCAACAAATCATCTCAAGAATCTGCCTTTGTATATAGCCTATGCACCATTTTATGTTTTTAACATCTTTGCTTTGAAAAATTCATATTTTTAACTACTCACTGGAAGTCCACCTTCGCAAGATGGGTATGAGAGCGGGTAATATTCCTATAAATACGAAGCAATACAATAAAAATGTATTGTAAGAAAAGGAATTTCCTTATTGAGAAGAATGATAAGGAATAATGGCAGTGAACCATAAATAAAAGGAAAAACCAGACTGCAAAGACCGTGGCTCAAGAAGCCCCATCCGTAAGGGTGGGGTAGTTCACCTCTTTCATAGCATACAATGCCGGCAAGACAGTCAGAAAAGGAGGTGCAGAATCACTGCAGTTGCAGATTTTACAAGTGTATAAAGAGGTTTAGGAAAAATTTAAATATGCAAAAGAGTAGTTAGAAGTATCATAGGGCATTAATTATTTATAGCGCTACTCTGAGCGCTAGAAAGGAATCAACTTCGCCCTGTTACTAAAAAATTATGGACGATTAGATGACAAAATATGTATTAGTTGCAGATTCAAGTCTCTCTGCGGATTTCAGAAACTTCCCACTGCTTAGCTTCCTACCGAGCGCCCCGACCAATCTCGTCCCAGGATCAATCTATTATTTCCTAAAAGGGCCTCTATTCAAGCCTGATCAGGAGGGAAGATCCACGATAACAACATATGCGCTCAGGAAAATCGAGGCTGCTTTGCTGCAGAAATACAGCAGCAGTGAAGTGGTTGTGGCGCATGAAAATTTTCTTGAGAATTTCATAAAGGACGACACAGAGATAATAGCAGTAAACACAATGGATCCTCTCGGTCTTGGTCCGCTAACGATGTCATACTTTGCACTCCTGGGAGGAGAATCAGGTGCATGGGTCAGAAGTGAATTTTACAGGCTTATTAAAAAAATAAACGAAGTGCGCCGTGGCAAGAAGGCCAAGCTGCTTGTGGGTGGCCCCGGGGTATGGGAACTTACACTTCGCCCTGATGAGTTGGATGCACTAGGCATTGATTATGCCTTCCAGGGAGAATCTGATGACATAATAGTAGATCTATTCGAGCAGCTTAGCAGCGGCAAGATAGACGAAAACATGTTCTTCCAGGGATATATGACAATTGACGACAATTTCCACAGGAGCTATGTAAAAAATCCAAAGTTTCTTTCAAGAAGCCTGAAGATGGGCTCAGGAGCTCCTCTTGAAAAGATTCCAACTATAAAACATCCTGCACACGCTGGCATGGTAGAAATAATGAGAGGCTGCGGTGTCGGATGTGATTTCTGTGAGGTAACGCTAAGGCCGCTTAGGTATTACACTGACGAGATGATAAGAAAAGAAATAGAGGTTAATTTGAAAGAGGGCGGCTTTGACAATGCGTGGCTGCATACAGACGAATTCTTTAACTTCAAGCATACCAAGGCGAATCTAGAGCCTAATGAGGAGGCACTAATAGACCTTGTTAATATGGTAATGTCTATACCTGGAGTGAAAAGGACAAATCCCACGCATGCTAGGATATCTCCTGCTGCAGCACATCCAGAGATGATAGAAAAACTGTCAAAGATAATGAAGGCAGGACCGCAGAACTGGATAGGCGTGCAGGTAGGTGTTGAGACAGGCAGCGATTCCCTTGCCAAAAAACACATGCCTAACAAAACGCTTCCTCTGCATATCGGGCCGGATGGAAGCTGGGGTGAGATAGTCTGGGAGGGTACAAAGGTGCTTAACAAAAACTTCTGGAGGCCTGCTTTCACACTTCAGGTTGGACAGGCTGAAGAGACCGATGAGGACAACTGGGACAGTGTAGCCCTTATAAACAGGCTGAGCAATTCATATGTAGATGGCAGGCCTTTCGAGTTCACTATAACTCCAATGCAGAATGTGCCGCTAGGGCTTATAAAGAGCAAGGGCTTCTCAATGGCAAAGCTCACTCCGGCGCAGTTTGCAGTGTATTATGCAAGCTACAGGCACCTCTTCAAGATGGCAACCAGAAATGCAATGAAGGAGAGTAAAGGCAATGTTGCAGTGAAAATGGGCACCGCCTCGCTGATAGCTGTGGGCGGATGGGCAATGATGAGATTTGTCGAGGGTCTTGCCAAAAAAGTGGGCACAGACATAGAGAAGGCGAAAAGCTACGGAGTGGAGAGTGTTACTAAAAAGAGGATAGAAAGCATAGCAGAGTTCAACAAATAAACATTACCTGTGCGGCTTCCTTACAATCTTAATCCTCTCAGCCTTTGCCTTGCCTGCATAGAGGAAAAGCCCTGTAGTAGCTATAATGTTTGTAAATAGTATTATAAGAAATATTGTATCAACGAATCCTGGTATGACAATCCCAAGTGCAACAGGCATTGTGGCAACTATTGTAGGCGAGAGCCCCCTTGCAACATCAAATGATGCAAGTACCTTTTCGCTCCCCCTGCTCTCCCTATTGAAAAATTCCCCTATAATTGGTATGAAAAGTGGCCTCAACAGCAATATTATTACAGACACAAGCAATGCAGCTGCAATTACTACAGGCGTGGCCTGGCCTATCTGAAACAGGACTCCTATATAAACAAAGAAGAAAGTGCTCACAAAGAACGTTATTTCCTTCTGATAGTCCTTTATATGTATGAACTCTTTCTTGATATCATAAACGTAGTCTTTCAAAATGTCTATGTAAGGCATGTTTGCTATTGCCATGCCGAAGACGAAAGTCGAAACCGCACCGCTCAGCCCTATTGATGATGCCACACCGTATGTGGCAACTACCATTGTCATTGTGAGCATCCAGCTGTAGCTCTCGCTGTACTGCCTGAAGCGCTTCAATATAAAAACCCAGAATAGTGCAGAGAGTATTCCGAAGAAAGTAGAACTTACGAAGAAGTTGAATAGCATTGCGAACGCAGATGAAAAATTGATGTTGTTGCTCTGCATCATAGTAAACAGTATTATTGGTATTATAAGCTGTACTGAGTCTGTCACAACGCTTTCAAAGACCAGTGCAGACTTGAGCCTCTCATTTGCCTTTGTAATTTTCATGATTGTTGGAAGTATAACACTGCTGGGCCCTGCAATCGCAAACCCGCATATAAATGCTATTATTATATTCCAGTGCGTAACAAAGAATATGGCAGTTCCTGATATTATACCTGTAACTATAGCAAGGGCAAAAGTGAATTCAGTTGCCTTTACAATCACTTTTTCAAGCTTTGACAGCCTTATGTTCATTCCAACATCAAAGAGGACGAATGCTATTGCAATTGCAGTTATGTAAGGTGCAAGCTGTACAACTGTGCTATCTGGACTCGTTCCTACAAGACCCAGAAGGGGTCCTACTATGAAGCCAATGAGCATAAGAGGAAGTACAACAGCGATTCTTATCCTTTCGAAGAGCGCATAAAGTATGTAACCAAAAAAGACTACGGCTGAGAATAGCAGAAATACTATCGTTACACTGAGCATCTAAGCACCCCTAAGCTCCTGCTGCCCTGCACCAGCCCTGAGCTTTTCTTCTAATTTTGCGTTCATCATGTTTATTATTGCAAGCATCTTTCTCTCCCTCTGCCTTGAGACATATAGGTATATCTGGTCTTTTGTATCTTTTGCAACCAGTATCACTATCTCACCCGCCCTGAACCTCCCCGTTCTTCCCCTCCGTTGTATGTTCCTTATTTCATTTGGTATTGGCTCATAGAATACAACAAGGTCCACACTTGGTATATCCAGCCCTTCCTCACCTATAGAGCTTGCAACAAGTATATTGAAATTGCCATTCCTAAAGTCTGCTATAGTCTGCTTCTGCTGCTCCTGTGTAACTCCCTCCTTCTTGCCCACAAATGCCCTCGCATTAAAACCTGCACTGTTGAGCTTGTCAACAAGCATCTTTATTGTTGACCTGTACTGTGCGAAGACTATAGTGCTTTTGCCTTTCTTTTCGCTGATAGTTTTAAGCAGCATTTCTACCTTCGGGTGTTCAATTCCACTTCTGATATATTCATCTGCAAGCTGCATCGCTGCTATTATATTCTTGTTGTCAAGCAGCGAGTTCACTGCCCTGCTCTTTTTCTCTCTTGCAGCAAGGCCCTTGAAATACGAAAGGAAAGGGGCAATGCCCTCAGTCTCAAGCAGGTCATACGCATGCATAAGGTTAAGCAGCTTTATGTAGTTTGCAAGCGCGCCAAACTTGAAATTCCTAGCACTTATCTTGTTTATCATGTTTCCAAGCTCTATAAGCCTGCCCTTAGGTATGCGCTCGAACTTCCTGATATTTATGAGACCCATTCGGTTAAGCCCTTCAAGGCTGCTTTCTATTTCTGGCTTAAGAAGCGCACCTATCCTGTTTATTGCATCAGACTTCTCTACTTCAACCACACTAACGTATTTCGGCATTACATACTTTATAACATCATCATCTGTACTTATCCTGGCCTCTATTGTCTGTATGCCAAGGGTATCTATGAGTGCAGAGATCCTTTCCTTTTTGCCTCCTGGTGATGCAGTGAGGCCTATTACCTGTATGCCTCTCATACTACACTCATTGGCTATGTATGTATAGGCATACTTTCCAACAGCCCTATGGCACTCATCGAATATCACAACATCGAAGCCTTCAAGTGAAAGTGCGCCGCTCTTCAGATCATTCACCACAGTCTGCGGCGTTGCGACTATTACAGATGCGCCCTCTTCAAGCGCATTCCGCTTTTTCCTGCCCATTGCCCCTGTAAGGAGAAGTATCCTGTTTTCATCAGTTTTGAGTAGCTGCTTCAGTACAGCATAATGTTGCTCGCTCAGCGGCTTTGTTGGTGCAAGCATCATGGCGCGCTTTCCAGAAGAGAGTGCCCTTGCGATTGCGAATACTCCAATGAGCGTCTTGCCAAGCCCTGTTGGAAGTACAACCAGCGTGTTCCTGCCATTCAGCAACTTCTTAGTGATATTGAACTGGTAATCCCTAAACTCAATTCCATCTAGCCTAACCAGCTTAGCTGCATCTCCAAGGTCGTACCACCTTTCGTCTTCAGCCATAAAATCATATAAAGTTAAATCTACTCACTGGAAGCCCTTTTTCGCAAGATAGGGGATGAGAGCGAGTAAAATTTATATAAATATGAAACAACACAATAAAAATGTATTGTAAAAAGTGGAATTTCCTTATGGAAAAGAATGATAAGGAATAAGAGCTGCGAGACCATAAATAAAAGGAAAAAACAGACTCCAAAGTCATTCGAAATAAAACTAGATAAATAAAATTAAGTCAATTTCGCAACTGCTGGGCCACAAGCTCCACCGCCATTGCCTGTCGATAATGCTAAAGTGTAAGTGCCTGCAGGAACATACACAGAGCCCATATTCTGCGGGCAGTATATATCTCCACTCTTAGAATACACGACACTGCCATTTGATGCTTTGATAGATAGTGCAGCCCAACCAGAATAACCACCACCAAACGTTATATTCATATATCCGCCTTTCCATACACATATGCCTTTCCTTGTAATACCAAGGTTTGCTCCTGCGAGGCTTGAAGATGAGTTTAAATAGTATGGAAATGGTATGTTGATTGTAAAGTTTTTGCATGAAGAGTAGTTTGCAGAAGTTGATAAAGGTATTGTTATATTAGATATAATGATAGTCCTGATGGTGGTATGTGGCATAGTGGTATTTTGCATTGGGGTACTTGGTATAGTTGTGACAGTTATATATATTGTTATGGGATGTGCATTTAGCGTACTTTCCTGTTGCTGTCCGTAAAGTACTACTGTAGTGCCATTTATGTAGTGGCAGCTATAAACATTGCTATTATTTGTTATTATAAGGCATTCATAGAAGTTATGGTATGAACCACCTAAATAGGCTATAACCAGCGCAATCATACCTATTGCAAACATAGTATATGCCTTCCTATCATATTTGTGTGTGATGCTCTTCTCTGTGCCATATCTTAGGTCTAGCATCTTTGTTTGCGGGTCTCTTACAAGCTTGCTTACTGGTTTGTTATTAAGTGTTTTTTCAGTATGGTCTAAGAAGCCAATTGCAGTATAATCTTTGTTTGCTGGTATGACATATTCAATTAGGCTGTATCTATTACGGCCCAAATTTCTTGGTGGTACCCCAACCTTTTGTTCAGTGGTTTTTGCCTTTAAGCTCGATATAATATTTGTTAGATCTACATCTATACTGCTACTATTTGCGTTGTCAATAGCCTCTTTTAAAGATAAAATTTCTTTTGGAATACTAAATGCCTTTCTAATTTCCTCAGAAATACCTAAATTGAAATAATATATCTTGTATAATCCCTCTACACACCCAAAGTTGCCAAGCTGGGTGACAATATAACCTGTTCCATCTGTGAGTATGCTATGGGTACCTCTATTAACATAAGAAATTATATTGGTGGGTGTATTATTACTACCATAATTATAATAACCGCCACTAGCTATATTTAGAGTAACAGAATATAAAACACAAGGTGTTTTTGTAACTGGCGAAATCAATGGCTGCCCATTTTCTGGAACAAACTGCACATTGAATATACCAAAACCTGTTGGCGCAGAGAATATCTTCGAAACAGGTGTATTTGCTGTTAATATGTGCCTTGAGAAATACCTAAAACCCGAAAGCAATGCCAATGCCCCTAGTAGAGCTGTGAAGGCCACAATAAGCAGAGGTGACATTGTGTATATCAATGAAAGGTAAATAGTAATTATTATAGCTGCAGTACCACCAGCATAAACAAGGTTCATATTTTGATTATTTTCAACTTCCTGAATGTTGCCCTGCACATTTGTCAAAGTAGATTCTGCACTATATGGGCTATATGCAGCTGCATATGATGCGAAGTCCTGCCCTGTATAAAGCATAAATTCACTTTGAAATATTAAAACTCATTTTTACATCTGGCTTTTCTTCTTCTGCAACCTGGAATAGTGGCATAGGTGTAAAGTGCATTATACCTGCAAATATGTTGTAAGGGATCTGTTGAACCCTTATGTTTAGGTCTGTTACAGACTGGTTGTAGAATTCTCTTCTATCTGCTAGCTGCGATTCCAAATCTAAAATTGTCTGCTGTATCTGCATAAAGCTTGCATCAGCCTTAAGATCTGGATAATTCTCAGCAACAGCAAAAAGGCTTTTTATTGCACTTGATATCTGGTTAGATGCATTCATCTTTGCCTGAACGTCATCTTTTGGTATATTAGTCCAAGAGCTTCTTAGTTGCGTTATCTGGGTCATTAATCCCTTTTCATACTGCATATATGCTTTTGCAGTATCTATTAACTTGCCAAGTGCATCATGTCTTTTCTCAAGCAAAACATCTATGTCTGCCCAAGCCTTTTTGACATTATTACTGAGTGATACCAGGGTGTTATATACTTCTATTATTAGGCCTAAAATTATTACTATAACTATTGCTAATACAACCCAAAGCAATTCCATGGCTAATATCATAAAACCAATCATTATATTTGATAGTGTTGAAATTTATAAAACCTATGCCTCTGCTAATGCAAAAATTTTATCGCATTTTGCTTCTATATACAACCAGGTAGCACAGATACGCGAGAAATATAAGGAATGTTTCTTGGGGAACATTTGTGTCGTTCCTTCACTACAAGGCTGAAAGTGCTGGTTTTGAAGTGGTTGATAAAAATCTAAGAAATACTACGCAGGAATGCAGCCGTTGCGGGTATATAAAGATAGAAGATGAAGCATTAGACACCTCTGGAAGGATATTCCATTGCAATAAGTGTGAATTGACAATTGGCAGAGATGTAAATGCCGCAATAAATATACTCAAAAGAGCTACCTAGGGTCAATCGGGAATTTACACCTCTGGAGACATTGTAAGACTTCAATTACATGAGGCAGATGCCGATGAGTCAGGAGCTATATTTGGTGTTAGAGATAACCAAATCAAAAACACCATTAGAAGCCCACGACTTTAGTCTTGTGGAGGGTGCCATAAGTTTTGCATTAATCTAATTGCCAAAACTGCAGCACTGGAAATAAATAACCTTTTATAAGTTTTTTGCACAAAATGATTATCATTTGCCGCAGTAGCTCAGTCCGGGAGAGCGTCCGGCTGAAGTAAAACTTCCTAATAAGAAGTTTTATCAAAAGGCAGAGACCGGAATGTCGTCGGTTCAAATCCGACCTGCGGCATGCTCATACGAAGTTAAAATCCTTTTCCTATCAAGTTTATATAGAGGGCAAAGCCAAAGTGAATTACGGATTTGCTTTGTTATATAAGTAAAATTCAGGCATGAAGAACTCTAAGCTATACTTGCATCAAGTACATTAGCTATTTCCTTCTTTAAATCTGCATTTATACTTGCAAGCTCCATGGGGCTTACTGTTATTGAATTTTTTATAAAAAGCTCATAACAGTCGCTACCTTTGCTGAACCTTTTTTTGTGTGTGCCTCCAAGCCAATAATAAAGTTTTTTTGATGGATCAGCTCTCTCATTTACAAAATTATTAAATAGTGTATCTTCTAGATTACAGATTTTTATCTTTGTAGAGCTATTCAAATTAGTCGGAAGATTTATGTTTAAAATATCTATATTGCTAGGGAAGCCCCTCTTCTTTATCGAATTCAGTATTTTGATGATATGGAGCTTTGCGTTGCTAAAGGTGTTTCTTTGCAGCTCCATTTCTGTTGCAAGAGAAAAAGCGATACCTTTTATACCATGTACTGCACCAAACTTAACAGCTGATACTGTACCGCTAGACTCAACTGACTGAAGGCTTACATTCGAACCGTTATTAACGCCTGAAAGTACAAGTTCGATCTTTTTGTTTTTAAAAATATGATGCATTGAAACAAAAACACAATCAGCAGGCGTACCAGATACAGAAAAACCCTTTATGCCAGGCATTATCACTTTTTCTATTCTAAGAGGTCTATGGAAGGTCAAACTCATACCACTTGCACTCCTGGGCCCAGAAGGTGCTACAACAGTAACATTTTTCTCTCCAAAAGCTTCAACCGCTGCACTATAGAGTGTTTTTATGCCTTTGCTATATATACCGTCATCATTTGTTACTATAATCAAAAAATACACCTATTCTTAAAAACATGATATGATAGCCAGTTAAGTTCTTAAATACTTTCTTTTCTGAATGCATTAATGCTAAAGTGCATATTAATTCTTTCTTATTGAAGGTCATTTGCAGAAATGAGAAAAATTTGTTGATAATCTAATCTGTGTATATAAGGAGTTTCATCACATACTTAAAATGCTTATAGAGCAATGGAACAACAAAATTTTAATACCATAATATTAAATAATATTGTTCAGGTAGAAAACATTTTAACAACCATCAATATGAGCATAGTTAGTTTATTATTGCTGTTATGCTTGCAAGTCGTTTATGCCTTTGTAAAATAGGCAGGCATTTGTATGCAGTGATGAAATGAAAAAGCAGCTATATGTTGATATAGACGGCACACTGGCCAATACAATGAAAATATGGCTCATGGTTGCTGAAAAGGATTACCACATTAAATTGAAATATGAAGACCTGAAAGACTATGATTTGCATGTTATTACAGGCCTGTCATATGATGTCATTGCAAGTATATTCGTAAAGGTGTGGAGTGAAAATGAAAATATTAAGCTGATTGACCCTGCCATACCATCCATTCTGAAGGCACTTGAAACGCAGTATGATATAAATATAATGACCGCAACGCTTGCTACAGATGAGCAGATAATTGACTGGCTTGAGCGTAACAATATACGGTTCAAAAACCTTGTGCATGTGAAAAAGTCTATTGACAAGGCAAAGATTGAAGGGGATTTGTTTATAGAAGATCATCTAGATGTGGCAGAGGCCATTGCAGCTGCTGGTAAAAAAGTAATTCTTATAGCCCAGCCGTGGAACGCAGGAAAAATCGAGAGCGGCAATAGCTATATAACGGTTGCTGCAGGGTGGAAGGAAGTATGGCAAATGCTTGGTAGTAACCCGTTTGAGTCAGAAAAAAGAGGGCAAAAGAAAATTCTGCATGTATGATGTTATAAATCAAATATGTAAACCTGCAGAAATCCGTGTCTTTGTCTTACATTTTTTCTGTAAATATCTCCAGTTTCATCACTCTGGCATGTAAGGCATTGCAAAGGCAAGTATTTAAAGCTAACTATAATAATAAAAGCAGTAATGCCTGTTATATTATGCTAATTGGCGCCAGTTGATTTGACATGGAGAAAAGAGGAATGCCATATACTGTTGCAGTGATACCAGATGGCAATAGGCGTTGGGCTAAAAACAATCTGCTTAACGCTGGCAGTGCATACAGCTTAGGAGTTAAAAAATTTATAGACTTCAGCGAGTGGTGTTATAGCTACGGCGTAAAGAACATAATAGTATGGGGGCTTTCAACCGAGAACACAGGAAGACCAGCAAATGAGATTAATGCTCTTTTTAATGTATACAGGAAGGCAGCCAATGACAAGAACATCATAAGGAGGCTGCACGAAAAGAAATCGCGGCTTGTAATAGTTGGCGACAGATCACTGCTGCCTAAGGATCTCTCAATCGATTTGGCAAAAATAGAAAAGGATACAAGGAAGTACAAAGAGAGGAAGATATTCCTCCTTCTGGGCTATGGGGGAAGGCAGGATATAATGCATGTTGCAAAAGGCATTGCAGCAGCCGCAACGCGTGGCATCCTGCCTAAATCTGAAAGCTCTTTCAAGAGGTATCTGCTCTCAAAGGATGTGCCAGATATAGATTTGGTGATAAGGACCTCAGGGGAGCAGCGGCTTTCAGGATTCATGCCGTGGCAGTCTGCATATTCAGAGCTATATTTTTGCAAGAAATACTGGCCTGATTTCAAAAAGGAAGATCTTGACAGGGCGCTCTCAGACTATGCAGGAAGGGAAAGAAGATTCGGCGTCTAGAACTGCAGCTGCCTACGATTTTTCAATGCCATTTGAATGTATGCTGCATTGCAGCAGAAGTCACTCAAGAGGCCCCTGCTCCTTGGTGTATATAGTCAGGGACGGCGGCTTCCTTGGCATCGGGTTGGCTCTTATGCCGTATATTGCCTTTATGTTGCGTTCCAATGCCGTAGCGACTAGCCTCTGGGTTATTGTGCCATCAAGTACTATGCCGTAAATGCCGTTGTTGCTCTCTATCATTGAGAAAAGGTCTCTTATAGGTCCCTCTACAATGATGTTGCCTTCAACATTGTAAAGCCTGCATCTCAGCGTGTTGGCAAGCTCATCAAGTCCTTTGGCTAGCTGTGAAAGTAGTATGCTGTCAAGTGCAGGTCTAGAAGCCGCTACTGTGCCGTATGCGCCAACCTGAGGTGTATTCGAGAGCTTCTGCGGCTCAATGACAGGCAGTTCTGTCTCTTCTTCATCTGAATCGCTTCTCAAGTCCTTTATTGCAGGCATATCTTCGCTTTCCTCAGGCTCGGGCATAGGTTCAGGCCTAGGTGCTGGTCTCGGCTGTTGCATCTGAGGCTGCTGTGAAGAGCGCTGCTGTGGCTGTTGAGGCTGGGGCTGCGGCTGCTGCCTGGCAGGCTGTTGCATCTGCGGTTTCTGCTGCTCCTGGTCAGGCTTCTTTCCGTTTTTTCCCAAGCCCAGATACTGGTCTATTGGCACCTTTGACCTTAACGATTTTATTATTTCTTTTCTTGTAAGTTCCTCTACCTCCTTACCATCAGGGGCCCTTGCGACAAAGTCTACCTCCGCCGCATTTATTATGCCTCTTGCTATCATTTCGCCTCCTCTGTCCCCATCAACAAAAAGAGTCACTTCTTTCTCATTGCACAGCTTTATTATGCTCTTAGGTATCTCGGCAGTGGCCCCGCCAAGCGCAACAACATTAGTTATGTCGTTCTTCAGTAGGTTTATAACATCAGCCCTGCCTTCTACCAGTATTATCTCATTCTCCTTAGCTATGTCAGGTCCAGATGGCAGTCTCTCAGGGCCATATGTTGCTATCTCGCTCGCCTTTACATCAGATTCTACAAGCTCTGTAAGCTCCTTGCTGTCTGGTATTTCTGTATTGAGAAGCTTCCTAAGCAGCTCCTTAGCTCTTTCAAGTAGTTTTCTTCTCTTCTCTGCTCTTGTATCCTCTATCTTGCTGATCTGGAAGTTTGCCTCATATGGTCCTACCCTGTCAACAGACTCGACTGCAGCTGCAAGAACGCATGTCTCTATCTTATCCAATGATGCAGGTAAAAACAGATTGCCGTAAGTCTTGTTGCCTGACTGAGATGAATCTATCTCTATGCGTCCTATCTTGCCTCCCTTCTGCAGCTCCCTCAGATCTAAATCGTCACCAAGTAGCCCTTCAGTCTGGCCGAATACTGCGCCGATTATGTCTGGCTTCTCAACAAGCCCGTTTATCTCAAATTTTGCTTCAACCATATATTTTACTATATCAAGATATGTTTTTGCCATAAAATCACTTTCTTCTTACACTTCCTTTTTCTAGGATATCCATTATAGGCTGGTAAGCCTGCTCAACCGAAGTTATTTTAAGCACCTTGAGCAGGTGCCTTCCCAAATCAGTATTCACATTGTAGCCGCGCTCGATCAGGAATGCAAGCGCCTTGTCCTCTTTGTCATAGCCGCCGTTGTCGTCATCCATCAGCAGATATATTGTCTTGCCCTTGTCAAACTCTATGTGGTTTCGCATGAGCCTCTCATAAGGAATGGCACTTATGCCGAGCTTTCCAAGCATTTCCACATCATGCTTGCCCTCTACGACAACGTAATTGTTCCTAAGCAGCTCTAGCACCGCATCCATCTTTTTTCTGCCTTCTTCAGCCTTCTTACTCTGCACCTCTACCACTCAAAAAACAGTTGCATTATCCCAGGTGCAGCAGACCTACTACCGAATAAATTGTCAATGCTTCAACATTAATCATACATACACCAGTTAATGCAACTAAAATTTACACTGCCTAATTATCGTTAATTTCTTATATTAAGTAGTAAGAAATATTATTATATGTTTTGCTTGGTAGTGGCATGAACAGGTATAGCAAAGGCGCCAGGGGCGAGAGGGAGCTGATAAACAAGTTTTATGAGAACGGCTTCTCTGTTATTAGGAGTGCCGGATCAGGGGTAAACTCAATAAGTCCAGACATAGTGGCTATAAAGAAGGGGAGGGGCTACGCCTTCGAGTGCAAGGCTTGGGACAGGACAACAATCTCAATAGACGAGGAGAAGTTCAATGAGCTGAAAAAGTGGGAAGAAAATACAAACTTCCAGACATTCATTGGATGGAGGATGAACGGAATGGGCTGGTATTTTGTAAGACTTGATGATCTTGAAAAGGGCAAGAACTACAATATAACTAAGAAGAAGGCAATTGCTATAAATATCAGATTGGAAAACATACTGGGCACGCCAATGCAGTGAGAGGCTGTTTAATGCGGCAAATGCCAAACGACAAGTATCTTGTTGCAGTACTAATTATAACAGCAGCGAGCTTTCTATATTGGTCGCTCTTTGGAATAAATGCCTACAACACATTCCACGAATACGAAGACCTCGCCACGTTTGAGCAGAGCTTCTACTTCAACCTTCACTATCCTGGTATAGCGCACGGGCTGCAGCTTCTTGTCTACGGCAACCACATAGTGCCCCTCTTCCTGCTGATAATGCCTTTTTTCGCAATATTTCAATCGCCAGTCACACTTCTTGTGATACAGGCATTCATCCTTTCAGTGGCAGGGATTGCTGTATTCTATGCTGCAAAATACCTTCTTAAGAGCAGCAAGCTTGGCTTCGGCTTTGCGCTTGCATACCTGCTCAACCCTGGTATGCACGGCATGTTTATCTTTGACTTTCATGCAGAAGCCTTCATCTCGCTTTTCTATATACTCTCATTTTACTACTATATCAGGGCGCGAAAATTTGCATTTATTGTGGCATTTGCGCTTCTTATGTGCACCATGGAAGTAACACCAACTCTAGGTATTGTGCTTGGAATAGGCCTCTTCATATTTGAGTTTAGAAGCAAATTTGAGCCTGAAAATGCAAAGAAAAGGAAGAAGCTAGCAGTATATGCAATTCTGATATCAATCGCATTCTTTATGTTGTATGCATATATATCAGCACAGCTTGCATTTGCATACCAAAACAAATACCCAGGGCTACCGGAGAACCTGTACCTTACAACAGGCTCGCAGAACACGCTTGGCAGCATGGCAATAATATCTTTCTCAAATGTTAGTGAAGTCCTAAAGCTTGACTACTACAGTTACAGCGACATGGTCGGCTATCTGATTTTCGCCCTGCTCATAGTGTTCTTTGGATACGGCATTGCAGCATTTGGAGCACCTATAGAATCCCTCATAATGTCGCTGCCTTGGCTCTTCATGGTTTTTGTAATTATCAATACTGCATTTGTGCTTACATGGTTCCAGTACTTCGGCTTTGTTGTCGGCCCTATGGCAGTTGCATCAATGCTTGGTGCTGAAAGGATAATTAAGAGACGTGGTGTAATTTCAAGGCTGCTTCTCTGGCTCTCTGGAAACCAAAAGGAACTTTTGTACTACATGCTGGTGCTTGTGCCTATATTTCTCTTTGCTATATCACCTGCATTCTTTTATTCCAGAAATCTGAATAATTTCTCAGAGGACCTGTTCTTCATGCCAAACTCAACAGTTATAAAAGCAGATTCACAGTTAGAGAGCATAATACACCTCGTTCCTGGCAATGCGAGCGTAGACTCGCAGCCTTTCATAAATGCACATCTTGCTAACCGTGCTGTAATAGGGCTAGGCAACAACTATACGACATGGCCAGAATACATAATAACTGACTTCAATCAGACTATAAGCCTGAATTCAGTTACAAACCCACAGTACAGCACATTCAGCAACTTTATTGCCACACATCCTTACAGAGTTGTGGCAAGCAATGGTACGGCAGTTCTCTATAGAAAAATATGAATGCCTAAGAATGCCACTATTCAGTGCGCTTGCAAATGCTTTTTAAAGCTTTCAAGTCAAACTAACTACGCACATTTTTCGGGGGGATGTTTTGGCTGGAGGGAAAATAAGCTTATACGATGTTGAGCAATTCATCAGGGAGGCCGGCGCAGAGAAAGTAACCGAAGATGCTGTCAGGAACTTGGAGCAAGAGCTTGAGAAACTTGCACAGGCTATAGCTGACAATGCAGTTAAATATGCCAACCATGCAGGGAGAAAGAAGCTCATAAGGAAGGAAGACATAGTTCTTGCAAAGCCAATTATGCAGGGCAAGAAAACATGATGCCCCTTATCCTATAAATTTTGCTGAAACTGGTAGGAAATCTAAGGCGATCAGAGTACATTTGCAAGCTTGAGCGCAAATGCGAGCACAACAAAGAGCAGCTCAAAGAGAGTCAGATACATGCTAACCTCGTATTCCTTCATCGGCTTTATATTCATCATCCAGTGCGCAAGACTGTATATCTTTTTGCCATAAGGAGCCTTTAGCGTGCCATCAGGCTGTCTTATGCCAAGATCATTAACCTTGAACTTCCTCCTTAGATGCAGGAGGAACTCTATTATCCAAGGTATGAATATTATTATCCCAAAAGCCTCCATGTTGCCTATGGCCATCAGGGCGACTAATGCTGCACCAACACCGTATGTGTAGCTGTCTCCAGGTAGTATTTTTGCCCTATACTTTGTGAACGGCACAAATGCCAATATTGATGCCAGAACTATTGCCGATAGCAATACTCCTGTATGGCTACCGTAAAATATCGCATATATAAGCATGCCAAGTACAGCAATACCTGTCATTCCTGTCTGGAGGCCATCAAAGCCTCCAAGAAGGTTTACTGCGTTTGCTACAAATATGATTGCGAGTGGAAGTACAACAAGCGGATATAGCCAAAAAAGGTCAACAGCGCCGTATATAGGCACATGGACTATGCTTACGCCAACATTAACTGCCATAAGCGGGAGAGCTCCAACAACTGTGAGCAGAGGCTTCTGCCACTGCTTTAAACCTTCCCTTATATCCTTCCTGTCAGTTGTCATCACCCTCTCCTGCCTTACATTTATATCGTCAAGGAATCCCACAAAGGTTATAAGCACAACAGAAAGTGCAACTGCAAGAAGGCTTGATATGTCAACTACTGGCTTGCCGAGCAACGACAGAACGAATGTAGAACCAAATGCATAAGTCAATATCCCTATGACTATACCGAACATTACTGCAACACCGCCACTGCTTGGTATCTTCACAATCTTCTCCTTGTTATGGTCTTCTGCTATTATTCCTGCCTTTGGGAAGTAATTCATAGTGAAGAGCACAGCTATCAGTGTTGCTGCAAATGCCACTACTGCAGGTATTATTACGGTAATATAGGTATGAAACAACATGGTATTATATGAAAAGTGCATTAATAAAAATCTATTCGAACAATGTGTTGTCAGTTTTATTTGAGAGAATATTTATAAAAAAATTAGAGTCGGCAGCTCTTCTGCCTATCTGATACAATCTAGCTACAACTTAACTATTTAAATGCTGTATTGCTAAATTATCAATATCAATTAAAAGGTGCGATTATGATTGATTATAAGGCAATAGAGGAAAAATGGCAGAAGGCTTGGGCAGATGCCAGAATATTTGAACCTGAGATAAACGACAAAAAAGAACCATACCTTGTTTTCGCTGCCTTCCCATATGTAAATTCTCCTCAGCATATAGGGCATCTTAGGACTTACGGCACTGCAGACGTCAATGCAAGGTACAAGCGCATGCGCGGCTACAATGTTCTCTTCCCAATGGGCATGCATGCAACAGGGACTCCTATACTGGCCTTTGCAAAACGCATAGCTCAGAACGATACCGAACTCATAAACGAGCTCAAGTATTTCGGGATAAGCGAGAGCGACATAATGAAGATGGTAACACCTGAGGCAATAGCATCATATTTTATAAAAGAGATGCAGCAGGGTATGAAGAGTGCTGGGCTCAGCATAGACTGGAGGCACACATTCGTATCAACAGACCCCTTCTTCAGCAAGTTTGTAGAGTGGCAGTTCGGCATACTTAATTCGAAGGGCCTGTTTGTACAGGGGAAGCATCCTGTAGGATGGTGCCCAAATGAGAATAATGCTGTTGGAATGCATGATACGAGGCATGATGTTGAGCCTGAGATAGAAGAGGTTACTGCAATAAAGTTCAAGGTTGAAGGCGAAGATGCATACATGCTCTGCGCTACTTTCAGGCCTGAGACAATATTCGGAGTGACCAATATATTCGTAAATGAGAATGCCAGATACTCTCTATGCAACATCGGTGGCGACAAATGTTATGTCTCTGCAGCAGCTGCTGAGCTACTGAAATACCAGATGAAAATCGAAGTTATAAGCACACTGGATGGCAAGGAGATGATTCTAAAGAAGTGTGAGAGCCCAATAGACGGCTCAGAGCTTCCTGTTCTGCCAGGATTTTTCGTTAAGGATGATGTGGGTACAGGCATAGTGATGAGCGTTCCTGCACATGCGCCTTTTGATTATGCTGCTCTTGAGAGGCTCAAGGCAAGCGGCTACAATATGCCTGAGATAAAGCCAAAGAAGATAATAGAGGTCAATATAGGAAGGACTCTTGTTGATGTCAGTAGCGGTGCAGTGAAGCCTGAGCATCCTGAGATACCTGCGCTTGCATATCTTGAGGTTCTTAACACGCATGTTAATGCAATAGACGACATGCTGGAATTTGCAACAAAGCTCCAGTATAGGGAAGAGTCTAACTGGGGCAAGATGCTTGTAAAAGGCTATGAAGGAATGGCAGAAAAGGATGCCAGGCCAAAAGTAGAACAGGAGCTAATAGAGAAGAAGCAGGCAATCCATATTTACATGCTTACAAATGCTCCCGTCACATGCAGATGCGGCGCCAATGTTGTGGTAAAAGTTGTAGAAGACCAGTGGTTCCTAAACTATGGTGACGCTAAGTGGAAGGCAGAGGCCAAAAAGGCATTCGAAGGGATCAATATACTGCCTGCTGAACAGAGGAACGCATTTGCAGCAGCTATAGATTGGATAAACCTCAGGGCGGTTGCGAGGGCGCAGGGCCTCGGAACGAGGTTCCCTCTTGATAACAGGTTCATAATAGAGTCCCTCTCTGACTCAACTATATACATGGCATTCTATACCATAGCGAACATGATACGCAACATTAGCCCAGAAAAGCTTAAGCCAGAGTTCTTTGACTTTGTATTCCTCGGAAAGGGTGACGCAGAGAGTGTCGCAAAGAGCACAGGCATAGACTATACTGTTATAAACGACTGCAGGGAGTCATTCACATACTGGTACAAGAACACATCAAGCCATTCAGGAACCGACCTGATATTCAACCACCTCACAATGTATATATTCAACCACACCGCAGTCTTCAGCACTGAATACTGGCCAAGGCAGATAGTAGTAAACGGCTCTGTGCTGAGTGAAGGCGAAAAGATGAGTAAAAGCATAGGCAACATTGTGCCTCTTAACATGGGCATAACTAAGTATGGAGTAGATCCGCTTAGGATGGTTGTAATTGCAGGTGCCGACCTTATAAGTGATAGCGAATTCAGCGACAAGGCAGTAAACGGTGTAAGAGAGAGATTCGAATACCTATACAGCACTGCCTCAAAAGTTTCAGAGCTTCAGACAAAAGGTCTATCGCAGATAGACTACTGGCTCTACTCAAGGCTTAACAGGACTATAGAAGAAGCTACTAAAGCTATGGACAAACTTGAGCTAAGAACAGCAGCAACAAGCATCTTCTATAATGCAATCTTAGATCTTAAGCATTATTTTGACAGGAAGGGAGAAAATGGAATAGTTGTAAAAGAGTACCTCCAGTCAATTACTCTTATGCTGCAACCACTTGCGCCTCATATTGCTGAAGAGCTATGGCACATACTGGGCAATGAGAGTCTTGCAGCTGCAGAGAAATGGCCTGAGCCTAATGCAGAGATGATAAACCAGAAGATAGAGCTGAGCGAGGATACAGTTAATACTGCAGTCGAAGATCTAAAAAACGCCATAAGCATACTTTCAAAGAAGGGTGTAAAGCCTAAGGAAGCAAAGCTCATAGTTGCGAGCCCGTGGAAGAGGGAATTTGCGAATGCACTATCAGAAGAAAAGAATATAGGAAAGGCAATAGAGCGAGTAAGGGCAGCATACAAGGATGTCAACCCAGATATAGTTTCAAAATATGCAGCAAAGTTTGCAAAGGAAGTCAATACAACAAAGAGTGTTCCGCTGAGCGAGGATGAAGAATATGAACTCTTCTCAGAAGCAGCAGATTACCTACAATCTGTAACAGGGTGCGAAATAAAAGTGGAGAAGGAGGAGGGTTCGAATTCAAAAAGGGCAGAGAGGGCAGTCCCTCTCAAGCCAAGCATAGAGATAAGCTAAATGCTATTCGCGCTTTGGTATTTTAAGGAACAACTGATTTTTTACTTTAAGTTCAGCTTCTAATGCTCTAAATGCAGTGTGTGCATCTTTAACCTTTTGATCCCAATAAGCATATCTTCCGTCGTCTTTTGGGTACAATTTACTTTGCCCCTTAGCAATACTTTCAGCAATGTCATATCTTTCTTCCTTCCATGCGTTATCGTAGTCTTTTACTGCACGTTTATTTTCCACGTCTTCATATTCTTTTGAAAACCCTGTGAAAGCACTTTCTACAACCATTCAACCACACAATATTTTACATCATAGCTGATATTTAAATATTTATTTTTTTAGCAAAAATGCAAAAGAATTTTTCGATTTTGATAGCTGCATTTTTAGCAGCACATACGATTTGGATAATGTAAAAACAACAAAGTATATAAATATTGATTAGAAATATTCTTTATACTAATTTGGTTCGGTGCTTATATGGGTCGATTTCCAATAGCTGACGAGGAACTAGCAAAAGTTTGGATATGCAAGAGGTGCAAGGCAAGGAACAGGGCCGGCGCTACGAAGTGCAGAAAATGCGGCTACCGTTACCTCAGACCAAAGAAGAGAGAGCTTGCGCCGAAGAAGTGATGTTGTAGGTTGATTAGATGGTAGAAATAACACCAATTGAAAAGATGGTAGTGAAGGCAATGCAAGAACTTGGCGCAACAAAAGAAGGCGCGCTGAAGACTGCGGACGACATAGCAAAGAAGTGCAACAGGCCTAAGGGGCTTGTGACAAACACACTTGTCTCGCTTTCCACAAAAGGGATTGTAAAGCGTGTGGCAAGAGAAAAGGCAGCTGGATACTACATTGTAGAAGGGGCTCAGATAGAATAGGTAGATTTTTTGGGCGATAGTGGGGAATCAGATTCTATAGATTTTATGGCCAAGTACGGCAACTGGATAGCCATAAAGAAAATGAGCATAAAAAGCGACACAAAGCCAGAGGAAGTTGCATTCCATCTCGCAGCAATACGCCAGACAATAGACAGAAAAGCATTTGAGGTGCTTGGAATAGACACTGCTGCGCTGGATGCATATGCAGCGAAGCTTACTGGCAGTTCTAGGAAGAGTTACAGCAACCTCTCAAACGCTATACAGCAGCTCGGAAGTGCAGAATCAAAGGCAGCGATAGAGAGTGCTACCAAAGGCAAACCAGAGCTGGAACCTGTTGCAAGCATTTATCTTTTCAGGAAGGTCGTCCAGAACATTGGCTTTGACTTTGATGTAAACCAAGAGATGCTTTCAAAGGCTTATCCTGAACTGAAGATACCAAAGCCGCTAGGAAGGCACAAGAAGGAATAGTCCTCCTGGGGAGTTAGGCTAGCTTGGTAGGCTACCAGCCTTGGGCGCTGGCGACCCGTGTTCAAATCACGGACTCCCCGATTTCTCTTATTATTGCTAGTATGACCTTGCAAAGTTTGCCATGTACTTTGCCTTTTTGCCACAGTAAATGCAATTCCCGTGCAGGTCGCTCTGGTCTAATGGCATATTTGTTATCTTTGCACCTGTTTCCTCTTTGATCGAATCTTCACATTTTTGCGAGCCGCACCATGGTGCATGCGCTATGCCCTTATTTTTCTTTATAATTTCCTTAAGTTCTTCATAACTATCTACTGCATGTATGCCTGACTTAAGCTTTGCCTCTGCCTTTTTGTAAAGCTCAGACTGTATATCTTCAAGAATCTCTGATATCTTTTCCTTCAGCGAGGCAACAGGAACCTCTACTTTTTTGCCTGTGTCCCTCCTTGCAGCCATAACATAATTTCCATTCATTTCCTTCTGCCCTATCTCGAGCCTGAGCGGAACACCTTTGAGCTCCCATTCATTAAACTTGTAGCCAGGTGTGTATCCCTCACGATCATCTACCTTTACCCTTATGCCATCCAGGCTCTTTGCTATCTTTTTGGAAAATTCTAAAACCTGGCTCATATTTTCATCTTTGAATATAGGCACCACTACAACCTGGGGACTTGCAACCATTGGAGGAATTACAAGCCCTTTGTCATCCCCATGCACTGCAACCATCACTCCAAGCTCCCTTGTAGTTATGGCATATGTATTCTGCCATGCAAATTTCCTTTTGCCATCTTTGTCAAGGAATTCTATTCCGAATGCTTTTGAGAAATTCTGGCCGTCAAAATGAAAATCAGGCCCCTGTATTGCCCACCCATCAGGCATGAGGTGCTCTATGCTGTAGCTTGCTACCGCGCCTGCAAACTTCTCCTTGTCGCTTTTCTTTCCCACTATTCCGGGCAGCGCCAGGTATTTTCTAAGCGCATTTTCATATATGCCAAGTATAACATCACGTTCTGCAAGCGCCTCTTCCTCAGTAGCATATATGGTATGCCCCTCATTCCAGAGGAACTCGCGGGTACGCAGAAAAGGCGTAGGATGCCTGAACTCCCACCTAACAACATTGTTCCACATATTATATCTAAGTGGCAGGTCACGCCACGATCGAATCCATTTTGCATAGCTCGGATAGATTATTGTTTCAGACGTCGGCCTCACCGCAAGCCTCTCGTCTAGCTTTGATTTACCTGCCTCAGTAACCCACGCTACTTCTGGGCTGAAGCCCTCAAAGTGCTCTGCCTCCTTCTTTAGATATTTTTCTGGGATGAACAGCGGAAAATATACATTTTCTATGCCGCTCTTCTTGAATTCTTTGTCAACTGCAGACGAGAGCAGCTCCCATGCTGCATATGCTGAAGGCCTGAATATCAGTGCACCTGAAACATCACTGCTTTCCACAAATTCTGACTTCCTAAGGACTTCTACATACCATTCAGAAAAGTTCTTCTCCTTACTTGCAGTAATACCTTTTCCCTCTTGCTTTTCATCCAAAAAACCACCATTATTTAGTAAATTTTTCAATCTGCGCTCTTAGGTAATTAACATTATCATGCAAATTATTAAATAAAATGCTATTCATACCGATTGACCTTGCGCCATCAACATTTTCTTTATGGTCATCTATGAATATAACTTCGCCTGGCACAACTCCAATATGCTTAACTACATATTTGAATATGCGCTTTGAAGGTTTTATAATACCCATATAACAAGATGCAAAGCGGTAGTCAAAGCTATCTATATGCATCTCCTTTTTAAAATGTGCAACTACATAGCGATAGCGCGATCTGTCTGCATTTGTGAGTATCCCCGTAATATATCTCCTATGCAACTGAAATGCGAGTTCTGATACTTCCTTGTCTACACTAGCATTATTTTTAACAAAGTCAAGCCATCCAACCTCTTTTTTCTTTATGCCAAGTTTAGAAGCTACAGCACTGCTGAATTCTTCTGCACTCATTTTACCAGCATAACTATATTTTTCAAGCGAGTGCAGCGTTTTCCTTACATCATCGTAACTCACTCCAGAAATATTAGATATATGTGTATAGTACTTTGATTCGTCAAGCCTTAAGAGCACCCCTCCAACATCGAATACAACCGCTTTTATCATATGCACCACGCATCTGAGTTAAATATATTTTTTATTCACCTACATCAACAATTTTAATCCCAAGCAGATCTCGTAGCAAAGAGGGCTGCATTGCCATTATTGCATTAGATGCACCTGCTGCAGCCCAAATTTTACTAAAGTCAAATAAAGACTTATCTGCAACAACCAATATGCCATCCCTATGTGGAAATGGCGGAACACCGCCTATGACATAGCCTGTTTCTTCTTTTACTTCATCTGGTTTCATTATAGTTACAGATTCTGCGCCAAGCTGCTCTCTTAGTTTTTCTATGCTCACCTTTTTGCCACCACTTATAACTACTACTACAGTCTTGCTTTCCCCGCCCACCTTATAATGAAATACTATGCTTTTTGCTATCTCTGCAACTGTGCAGCCAAGAGTTTTTGCAGCAAGTTCAGACGTCCTGGTGCTTCCAGCTTCCATCATCTCTATTTTTATAGGTAGCCCAATTCTTTTGATAAATGCCTCTACGTCATGGGTATTCATAAGATGCACTTTACAAAAAGAATTGACACAACAAATATAAATATTTGAATGCAATAGCACTCTTGTAATGTAATGGGGTTGTAGCGTAACCTGGCAGCGCAGCAGGCTCCAGATGTTTAAACCAAATTGAGCCAAGTGCGATGATGAAGATTTGGAGCTATGAAAAATGAATGATAGCTAGAAGTTACCTGTTGGTCTGGGTTCAAATCCCAGCAACCCCAAATCTATAAATTAGCTATTTATACTGGTTAGCATTGAAATTACAAATACTGCATTCTGTAAGCAAATGTCTTATTTCTTCTCCAATATAAGCATGTAGTGCTCGCTAGCACCTATTGTTTCAGGCTCTTCACATATGCTAAAGTGTATTTTGATCCATTTCTCCCAGCGCTTCTTGTTACGCCTAAGCTTATCTATCTCTTTTCTAGCATAAGAGGCAAAGCCCTCGAGGCCGACCTTGGCTACAATCCTTGAGTTAGAGCTAGGAAAAAGCTTTTCGAGCTCATCAGGTCTAAAGCCGTGAAAAGGTAAAAAGCCGTAGTCACCATAGTAGTTTCCTGTCTTTGCCCAGTCTTCTATAAAATCTGCTTCTAAGTCTGAATGGAAAAGCTTAACGGTGCCTGCATAAATTCCAAGGCGCCCCATTACAGAGACAAATATCTTTGCTTTTGGTTTTGCTATTCTCAATAATTCGTTAGCTGCCTTTTGTCTTTCAGCCTTTGACATAATATGTGATAAAGGGCCTCCAAGGCATACAACCGCATCAAAGGTATTATCTTTGAACATTGAAAGGTCCTGTGCATAAGCTACATATACTCCTTTTAGCTTTTTGTCCAGCTTCTTCGCTCTAAACTTTGCCTTCAAAAAGTCTACAAATTTAGGAACAGGATCAGCAGCAACAACATCATAGCCCTGCTCTGCAAGCCAAAGTGCATATCTCCCTGGCCCGGAGCCTATATCTGCAACAAGCCCCTTCTTTGGCAAATATTTTTCAAGATAATGGATAGTAGTAAGATATTCTAATATGCTCACGTTTTTTGATAATCTATTCCACTCACGTCCAACACTTTGCGAGTAGCCTTCGACTATATCTTTTTCAAGCTCTTTATTCATTTAATCAAAAATCCTTAATATTAATACTTTAAAAAAGTTTTGTCCAAATACTGCATTGATTAAATTTACATTCGAAACAAATGTATTTAAAAATTCAACACGCTAATTGTTTAAGAGGTTTTCATTATGAACAGTATTATAGCTGTAATTGTTGTCTCTCTATTTGTTATTGCTGCTGCAGTTACTTTCTTGGTATTTAGGAATGTAGCCACACCATCCAAAGGCCTATCGGCAGGTTCTAGTTCGCCAACAGGGTCAACTTTATCAGGAACTTACCCGAACCTCGGGCTGATTAGCTCTGGAGATATCGACTCTGTGTTGGGAGGCGGCTGGAATGAAGTCAGCTATTACCAGGGTTCAAACCTTAGCAAGTCTCCAGGTGCAATACGCGTTATGAATGTTAAATATCTTGGTGTAGCTAATTTTGCAATCTCAGCATCTAATGTATCAAAAACATTTAGCATAAATTATGGAGAATTTTCAAATAGTACTATCGCAATGCAGATTTACAAACTAGGGACTACTAATATGAATCCTGAATATAATGGAAGTATTGATGGTGCAAGCTATACCATGCTTGTAAATGAAAAAGGCGGTGTTGAAATATTTTATGCAAATTATCGCAACTATGATATTGTAATGATGTATACACAGAATAATACAGCGGAGTCGCTGCCAAACGAATCAGATATGGTAAAGTTATTGCAAATTGAAATTGCTACATCAAGATAAAACGCTCTATTAAATGAATTTTTAACTCTGCATGTAGGAAGTCCCTTTCGCAGGATGGGAATGTAAAAGTAAAGGACAAATTTGAAGCGATAAGCCCAGAACAAGCGGATGCAGCTCAAGAAGCTTCATCCGTAAGAATGTGGTAGTTCACTCTAACACAGCAATAATTATAAGTTAAGAATGACGGTTTTGCGCTGATTCGTATAAATTATCAAGAACTACCAAAACTGCCTAAAATATCTTTGTGCTCCTCCTTATATCTCTGCTGCCACTCTTTGAATTTTTTCCATTTGCTCTCTCTGCTTTCGATCATCTCTTCTTCAAACTTTGCCTTCCTCTTCTTCCATTCTTCCTCGCTCATGCCGTATGGCGGGTGCTCCCTTATTCTTTTCGGATTGAAGGCGTATGAGTAGAACTCTTTGTAGTAATCATAATCCTCGTTTTTAATGTTGCTTCTGTCTATATGTACGCCCTCCTTTTCAATAAAATCAATAAGCGCATCTAAGCTTATCTTCTCTCTTATGTTATCTGCGCCTACAGGATTATATATAATTGATATCTGCGCCTTTACATAATTGACCCTTGCCTTTATCACTGGATCAAGGAGCATAAGCCTGTACTGAAGCCTTGCGGCATGCTGGGGGTCTATAAGATCTTCTTTCTTGATATTTGAGAATGTAGCCATCTTTATAATTCTGTATGGCATCCTTATGAGTGCGTCACCCTCTTTTATGTATTCCTTTGACAAGTCAATGTTTTCTTTGCTCTCTTTAGCCAGCTCCTCTTTGTAGCCAGAACCGCTAGGTGGTAAATTTCGTCTGTCCATTTAAACCACTTCTTATTTGTTGACCTCAGCAATCTGCTCCGCAAAATGCTCATTGGCGAAGCCTGCGACATGCTTGCCTCCGTTTACATCAAGTGCAAAGAAGTCCTTCATCTCACCGTATGTCTTCCTGTACAGAGGGTTTGCAGTAAGCTCCTTGATATTTCTCACATATTTATCCTTGCTGTAGTTCCATCCAGGGTGGGTTCTCTCCCAGTCCTTTGCTGGTATGCTGTACTGCTTTTGTATTTTGTCCCTGTATACCTCTGGGAAGACATTGAATGTGCAGAAAGGCAGTACTTCTCCATCAGGCATTGCATAATGTATATCGCACTTCTCAACCCTTTGGATGTCATATGTGTATTCGTCCTGGAAATGCATCATGCCTAGGAATACTGATTTCATATGGAACTTTCCAAGCGTAGAGAAGTCATGGTTCAGTATTATTGACCCGAGTAGCTTTGCAAAGTTTATAGATTTTGGCTGCTTTGCCTTGTCTATGTATTTGCTCATTCCTGCAAGCGTTTTAATGGCTATAGCCTTTCTTGCAAGATAGCCCTTCCCTTCCAGCTCGTTTATGCCGTTCTGCAGATGCTCCATAAGCCCTTTTGCATCTATGAATTCAGTTATCGGCACTATCTTGTTGTCGCTGTCTAGGAAGAGATATGTGCCGGCCCCGCATGCAAAATGTATTGACATATCATATCCATATTTTCCTGTAAGAGCTTCTATGAATTTGTTTATTCCACCAATGTAAGGCACTGAGAACCAGTGCTCCTTCCTTATCACACCGTTTGTCTGCTCCTCTATGAGCTTTATTGCGCCTGGTATAGTTATCCTTTGCGCCTCCCTGAGCTTTGTAGGCATCCTTCCCACTAGTGATACAGGCTGGAAGTTGACAGATCTCACTATGTCTACATTGTTAAGTGCAAAGTTTATCATATTTCCAAGCTCACCATCATTTATTCCTCTTATGACAGTAGGCACTAGAACTATACCTATTCCGGCCTTCCTTGCAGCATCAAGCACAAGCGGTATTTCCCAGTGGTTCTTTGGATTGGCCCTTGCACTCACTCCGTCAAAGCTCATGTAAAGCGTGCTAACACCAGCATACCTGAGCTTGACAGCCAGCTCTGGATTTAGCCCAAGATTTATCCCTGTAGTGTTGAGCTGTATCTGATCAAAGCCCTCCTCTTTCGCAGCCTGCACTATCTCAACAATCTTAGGGTGCATGGTCGGCTCCCCTCCTGTTATCTGGATTGCATTTGCAGGAATGGGCTTCTGGTTTCTGAGGTTTTTGAACATTCTCCTGAGCTCTTCCACACTTGGCTCGTAAATAGGCTCCCCCTCCTTTGCATAGAAGAAGCAATACCAGCAGCTGAGATGGCACCTGTTTGTGACAACAACGTTGGCAAGACCTGTATGCGACTTATGCCTTTCGCACATGCCGCAGTCAAACGGGCAGTTTACGCCTTTGTTCTCAGATACAACATTTGGATTGTCAAAGCCCCTTCCATAGTAGTTATATCCGCGCATCTGCATGTACATGTCGTAGTCTTCCCAGTATTTCTCAACAAACCAGCCATGCTCCGGGCATTTCTTCCTAATCATCACATTGTCTCCGTCCTTGTATATTGTGCCTGGTATTATGAGCTTGCATTCAGGGCACACAGTCATGGTTTTGTCTATTACAGGCATCTTTTCTATTTCTTCCATACTCCTGTGGTATGGTGCAAGAACCGGATTCTCAGCAGCATTCTTCTCCTCTTTGTATTCAGGTCTCTTGTTGTTTATGTTTGATATAGTTGTGCCATCTCCCTCAGAGATTAAAACCTGCTCTTCAGTTTTAACAGTTTGTTTTGAGTAATTTTCCTCAGCCATTTCCACACCTTGAATTTTTTACAAATTAGGAAGTATTTAAAGCGTTTCGCATAAATGTTTTACAGCACTTCAAAATTTGCAAACGTATCAGAGAAGGCATAGCGCTCCTAATAAATGTTGACTACAAGTGGCCCAGAATAATTGGACTCTGGTGCCTTTAAATAGATTGTTAAAATAAAGCTGCTTTTATCATTTATGGTGAATGGTGGCTTAGGAAATGCTCCCTCAAATTTGAAAGGATCATTGACGCTTATTGATTCTACTTTAGTGCCATAGTCAAGTGCTCTAAGTAGCTGTATTCCTTCCCCGAATATGCTATTTTTAGGCAGGTTTAACATATTGAGCGAGGAATCTAATACAGCTTCTTTGCCTTTAAAATTCAGAGTGGTGTTAGTTATTTCAAGATGTATAAATTCCTTGTTTTCTTCTGTGAACTCTAATGTCATGGGCCCCATGTAATTAATTTCTGGTCCCTGTATATTTATCTTGAATTCCACCCTCTCCTCAGGATCTATTTTAGTAGGAAGTTTTGGCTCTATTGAAATTATCTTGAAGGGAGGCGCAGCTTCTATGCTTTTCAGATTTATTGGATCAAATTCACTTGCTTTTATAACATGTTCCTCGCTTAGGTAGTCTGTTAGATAGTTAGAATAAGGCCTATTGGTGAAAGGTATAGTGACACTGAACACGCTTTCTGTGGAGTCAAGTCCTTCTATACTATGAATCTGTCCTCTGTATTTCAAGTTTATATTAGTAATGCTTATCTTTGGCGTTTTCCTGCCTAGTATACCTCTCTTCATCTTATCACTTCCAAGTTCTTTATAGCAATATTAATGCTTTTTTATCTTTTTGTCGTAAAGCTGTATGAATCTACAAGTTTTGTGTATTGCCAGTAGCACGTCTGCTTTGCTCTATGTATAAGATACATTCATGAAACTTTTGAAAAGTGTTAAATATTTGAATGCATTTATAATATTGTGGAAAAGGAGGGCATTCTTTACAAACAGTTGCCTAATGGCAGAGCTGAGTGCGATCTGTGTGCAAGGCGCTGTAAAATCGGGGAAGGTCAGAAGGGCTTCTGCGGGATCAGAAAGAATATCGGTGGCAAGATATACCTTATAGCATACGGTGACATAGCAGCAGTGAACATTGATCCAATAGAAAAGAAGCCACTGTTTCACTATAAGCCTGGCGCGTCTATGCTCAGCGTAGGCACTGTGGGCTGCAACTTCAACTGCCTCTACTGCCAGAACTGGGACCTGAGCCACGAGAGGCATATTGGAGGCAGAGAGATAACGCCGGAAGAACTCACAGAGCTTGGCAGACAGTATGGAGTTGATGGTATAACCTATACATACAACGAGCCTACTATATTTATGGAGTATGCGATAGATGTTGCAAAGCTAGCTAAAAAAGAGGGGATGTTCAATACATTTGTCACAAATGGCTATATGACACCCGAGGCTGTGGATGCAGCATCTGGCTTTATAGATGCCATGACTGTTGATTTCAAAGGCAATGCAAACGACGGCTTTGCCAGGAAATATATAGCAATCCCTTCAGAAGAACCAATATTTCAATCTCTGCTTGAAATGAAAAGAAAGGGAATATTTGTAGAGATTACTGACTTGGTCGTCCCAGGGGTCGGAGATTCTACTGAAGATGCAAAAAAGCTCGTAAAGTGGATATACGATAACATGGGCCCTGATGTGCCTCTGCACTTCCTTAGGTTCCATCCTGACTACAAAATGCTTGACATACCCATGACGCCTGTAGAAACACTTGAAAGGCATTACAAGATAGCAAAGGATGAAGGTATGAATTATGTATATCTCGGGAATGTTCCTGGCCATAAATACGAGAATACATACTGCCCCGAGTGTGGTACGCTACTGATTAAAAGGTTTGTATTCGATATAATAGATTATAAGATAACTAAGGACGGGAGATGCCCGAAATGCGGTGCAAAGATAAACATCGCAAGGCAGCCGTCAAGGAATTTTCAAGAGGTTGGAACGGAGGGGATAGTATGAAGGTGTATTCTCTGGAAGAAGGCACGAAGTTGGTGAAGGCTGCCAGGATAGCAATAGAGCTTTATCTAAAATCGCCATACTTTGACAAGAAAGTTGTTGAAAGGGAGATAAGCAGCTTTAAAGAGGAGCACGGAGTATTTGTTACAATAGAGCACTACCCAACAAAGGAGCTGCGTGGGTGCATTGGATTTATAAAAGCCCCAGGACCAATAAAATCCTCCCTTATAGATGCAGCGATAGCTGCAGCAACAGAGGATCCTAGGTTTGTATCTATGTCGCATAGGGAATTAGAAGATGTGACTATAGAAGTGAGCATACTTTCAAAACCTGAGCCCATCACCGGCTCACCGGAAGAGATAAAAAAACAGGTAAAGGTGGGCAGGGACGGACTTATCATAGAATACGGCTTTTACAGCGGTCTACTGCTACCGATAGTCGCAGTTGAGCAGGGATGGGACTCTGAGGAATTCCTAAAAAATGTGTGCATAAAAGCGGGGCTTTCACCGCATATGTGGCGGCAGAACGGCGTTTCGCTTTACAGATTCGAAACCCAGGTTTTCAGGGAGGAAAAGCCAAACGGCGAAATAGAAGAGATAAAGATGCAGTAATTAGGCAATGTAGGCTGCACCGGTGTATGTGATGAGAGTCATACTGCTTGTTGACATGGATTATTTTTATGCTGCATGCGAGGAGCTGAGGCACCCTGATATTATTGGCAAGGCTGTGGTGGTAGGGGCAGATCCTAAGGAAGGCAGCGGAAGGGGGGTTGTGAGCACTGCAAACTACGAAGCAAGAAAATTCGGAATACACAGCGGCATGCCAATTTCGACAGCATACAGGCTCAAGAGTGATGCAGTATTCCTGAGGGTGGATGAGGCATACTACGAAGAGATTTCAAAAAAGGTAATGGCTATAATAAAGGAAGGCGCGTCAAAATTTGAACAAGTAAGCATAGATGAGGCCTTTATAGACATATCTGGAGTTGTCAGCAGTTATGAAGAAGCTGTAGTATATGCACAGCGCCTGAAGGAAAGGATAGCTACAGAACTAAGGCTTCCATGTTCAATAGGCATAAGCAACAGCAAGGTTGTGGCAAAGATGGCCTGCGAAGCCGCCAAGCCTAATGGGATAAAACTTGTTAAACCCGAAGATGCAAAAGGCTTTCTTTCACCAATGCCAGTAGAAAAGCTTTACGGAGTAGGTAAAAAAACTGCAGAAAGGCTCATGCAGCTTGGTTTTTCAAAGATAGGGGACATAGCAGATGCAAAACCTATGCAGCTCTTTGACGCCTTCGGTGCATACGGCGTTGAAATCTACAGATATGCAAACGGCATAGACGAGAGCGAAGTAGAAGAGAATTACGAGGTAAAGTCAATAGGAAGGGAACGCACATTTGAATATGACACAAATGACAGCAAGAAAATTGCAGGCGCCATAAAGGCAATGGCTGAGGAAGTTGCAGATGATGTCCGCAGGCAGGGCCTTTCATTCAAGACTGTTACATTGAAAATGAGATACAGCGATTTTTCAGAGCATCTGAAAAGCAGGAGCATTGGCTACAGCACAAATTCCTCAGAAGAGATAGCGCGCAGTGCTACAGACATGTTTGAAAAATATGCTGATAAGACAAGGGCAATAAGGAAGATAGGTGTGCGGGTCTCTGGGCTCATAAAGTATTCTGGCCAGAAGAAAATAGCTGATTATATCTAGTTTTTGGCCTTAGATTCCTCGTATTTCTTTCGCATTATGTATGCACGGGCTTCTAATGCTGCCTTGGCGCCTGCACCTGCAGCAGTTATTGCCTGTTTGTATATCCTGTCTGCAACGTCGCCAGCCACGAAAACGCCCTCTATGTTTGTTTTCACTTCATCAATAGTCTTTATGTAGCCCTGTTCGTCAAGCTCCAAAAAGCCCTTGAATATGGCAGTGTTGGGGCTGTATCCTATTGCTACAAAAACGCCGTCTATAGGCATCTCTGTGATCTCTCCAGTGTTTACATTTTTGAGTTTAACTCCTGTCACTTTTGTATCGCCGAGCACTTCATCAACCACCGAATTCCATATGAACTTTATTTTCGGGTTTGCAAACGCCCTCTCCTGCATGATCTTGCTTGCCCTGAGTGAATCCCTGCGATGCACAACCGTAACTGAATTTGCAAACTGAGTGAGGAATATTGAGTCCTCCATAGCAGTGTCACCGCCTCCTACAACTATTACATTCTTATTCTTGAAGAAAGCGCCGTCGCATGTTGCACAGCTGGAGACTCCCCTGCCTATAAACTTCTTCTCAGAAGGGATATCAAGCCATCTTGCAGACGCCCCTGTTGCTATTATTACTGAAAGTGCTTCGAATGTCTGTCCTGATGCAGTCACCTTGAAAGGCCTTGAACTGAAGTCTACTGCAGTTGCATCGCCATCTATGAATCTTACTCCGAATTTCTCAGCCTGCCTTCTCATATTATCCATGAGCTCAGAGCCGTATATGCCCTCATGAAAACCTGGGAAGTTTTCTACTGTAGTGGTAAGCATAAGCTGCCCTCCTGCTGCTGTACCGCTTATAAGAAGTGGCTTGAAGCCGTCTCTTGCTGCGTATATTGCTGCAGTCAGACCTGCAGGCCCTGATCCTATTATTATTACATCTTCTACCATGATATCATTATTTTTTTATCAAACAAAAATTAAAAGGGTTTCTTAAATCGCCATATATTTATTTTCTTTTCATAATTCGCCTTTTCTGAATTATGCATATTTACTGCAATCATAATGCGACAAGGTTTATATTTATTAGCTCCCAATTTAAATCCGGCGACCGGATGTCATTGAGCATAGGCTCCTATAAGATAGCACTCGATGGCGACAGCACTGGCGATGTGAATTTCATATCACATGCACACAGCGACCACGTCAGGAGGCTTAGGATGAAAGTCTACGCAAGCCGTGAGACTGCAGAACTTATAAGTGCAATTTATGGCAAGGAGATTTCTACTGCTGAGCCATGCTGCGCAAAACTGCTTGATGCCGGGCATGTCCTGGGCTCTAAGCAGCTTTATGTAGAAGACTATGACAGGGGCTATGCTGCAGTTTATACTGGCGACTTCCAAATGGAGCCCTCGCTTGTTGCCAAACGAATAGAGGTAAAGCAGGCGGATGTAGTAATAATGGACTCGACATACCCAAGCCCCGGAGTCTCATTTGATGATAAGCTCCAGACGATAGACTCTATACAGCGCTTTGCACTCCACGCAGAAAGCAATGGCATAGTGCTTTTCAACGCCTTTGCACTGGGAAAATCTCAAGAAGTTATAGCAATGCTGAATGACTGCGGGATAACACCTGTAGTAAGCAAGAAGATAAGTGCTGTAAGCAGAGTATACAAGGAGAATGGCATACGACTCGATTATCTCTCAGTATATGAGAATCCTGATGAGTTCGAAGAGGCAACAAGGAGGAATTTTGTAGGAGTTGTTGATAATTCAGATATGATATCACTAAAGCAGGGGCTTTCCGCTGCATATGGCAAGAAGGTTTATACTGCAGCGGTGACTGGGCTGGCTAAGATATTTAAGTTTGCTACAGATGCGCAGTTTGCCTTCAGCGACCATGCAGATTTCAAGCAGTCTCTCAGGTATATAGAGGAGGCATGCCCAGAGATTGTTTATACATTCGGCAAGGGACGGGAGATTTTTGCAAAGAATTTGAAAGCTTTAGGTATTGATGCACATCCTTTTGAGGAGTACGAGAGAATGGTAGCGCTTTCAGGGTTTGATCAAAATCCAAAGAGGCTGAATGTGACCAAAGAGATATAAGCGTTCATTGTGCCTTTAAATGCGTGTGTGCCTTAGATAGCACGTGATTGCAATGATCCTCTCTGTGCTGCCTAGTATAGTATTAGACATAGCAGCATCATGGCTAAGGATGTTCATAGCGCTCTTTGTTTCAATATTGTTCAGCATTGCTGTTGGGATTGCTGCAGCTACTAACAAAAGGATGGAAAAGGTTATACTGCCCTCGCTTGACATACTGCAGACAATACCTATACTGGGATTCTTCCCTGTTGTAATATACTTGATTGTAATGCTAATGCCTAACTTCATAGGGATAAACATTGCAGTCGTATTTTTGATATTTACAAGCATGGTGTGGAACATAAGCTTTGGCGTATATGAATCTGTAAAATCAATACCCAGCGAGTTCGAAGAGCTTATGGCAATAAATCATTTTAGTAAAATGAAGAAAATCACAAAATTATACATACCTGCGTCTATGCCTAGGATTGCTTATCAGTCAATGATATCATGGTCTATAGGGCTGTTTTATCTGGTTACAAGCGAAATATTTTCAACAGGCAGCAAGAACTTTGCAGTTGTGAATGGTATAGGGGTGCTTATAGCAAATCTAACTGTGCATCCTGATGCAGCAGTCTATGTAGCTGCAATAGCGCTCTTTATTGTGGCTGTAATCCTGACAAGGATATTCTTTCTTACCCCTCTATCAATCTTTTCTGAAAGATTTTCATTTAAGGAAGAACCAAGCTATAAGAGATCAAAGGTGCTAGACACATACAAGCAGATATTCAACAAGGCATCTATATTTTTTGGCAAAGTTTCAAGCAGTATTTCATTAAATGGTGCCTTCCAAGCAGGCAAAAAGCGCAAACATCATGCTGCAAACACGAGGCAATTTATGCAGCTTGCAAATAAATCATCCATGCCAACAGTTCACACTCATAGAAAGGCTACTATAGTGACTGTCGTTGCGCTTGTCACTATAGCATACCTAATTGTTATAAAATTTGGGATGCAAAGTGAGCTCATATATATCGGTGTAGCCCTCCTTGCCTCTTTCTTGAGAGTATGGTTCATATATATTATCTGCGTTGCTGTTGCCCTGCCGCTTAGCATAAAAATAGCACTTTCTGCTAGGGCATACGAGCCTATACTTGCGAGCCTTCAGGTGCTTTCGGCAATACCTGCTACCATATTGCTTCCTGTCATAGTTGCAGCACTCTACCAGCTGCCATTCAGGAGTGAGCTAGTTGCATTGTCAATAATATTCATAGCAATGATCTGGTACCTGATGTTCAGTATAATATCAGGGATGAGGACGCTGCCGACACAACTGCTGGAGCTCAAGAGCATGCTCAGGCTGAAGTGGACAAGTGCCTGGAAAAATATATACATACCTGCAGTGCTTCCATCATTCATAACAGGCTCAATAACCGCAATAGGCGGCGCTTGGAACTCGTTAATAGTTGCTGAGTACTTCAGTATAGAGATCAACGGCAAAGCAACCGTGATGACACAGGTTGGCACAGGCATAGGCAAAGTAATAGATATTGCAGTTTTCCAGGGCAACTTGCAACTCACAATACTTGCACTGATAGCAATGACAACTATGGTTATAATAATAAACAGGCTAGTATGGCAGAGGGCATATAATCATGTAACACAGAAATACCGCAGCGCGGTTTAGTGGTTAGATACATTATATATTTTTTGAGAGTGAATTACTTTTATGCAATGGCCCTTCCACAATTATAACTACAAAACTTATTCAGGCAGAGACTCTTATAAATACATAAGCAGGTTGCTAAGGGGCAGCAGCAAAGTGTACATAATTTCACCTTACATAGACCTCTACTATGCAAAGGTGCTTAAAAGGCTTTCTGCAAATAAGAAGATATACATTATATCTTCCTCAATGGATGATGAAGCAAAGAAGGTACTTACAAAGAGGCATTTGATCAGTCCACTTTTTTATTCTGCGGTGCTGTTATTGTTGCTTGCAGCTTTACTTGCGTTGCTTGGCAATGTTGAAATTGCATTTGCATTCACTACCTTTGCTTTTGTGCTTTCAGTAGGCACAGCCATTGCATTCAAATTTAGCAAACCTAAAAACATAATGCTAAAAGTGCCTGGGGATTTTGTCCATGCCAAGCTCTACGTTGGAGACAGTATGGCAATCCAGGGTTCTGCAAACTTAACATATAAGGGGATGCACTCCAATGTTGAGCACATAGAAGTTGTATACGACAAGCAGGCGGTAAAAAGGCTGGCAGAAGAGTTTTGGAGGATCTGGAGTAAGTATTAAATTCTTTGGCAAACATATAATTACGATTTTATGGTACACAAAAGAGTAACACCAGAGCAGCAGAATTACAAGCAATACAAAGTTGACGATGAAAAATGGTATCGAGACCAGCTCATTGAGGCACTTAATAAGTATACAAAAAATGCAGTAGAAAAGGCGAAGATAGAAGAAGAAATGGAGAAAGAAAAGCAAGTGATTTTTAATATATTAAAGGAACTCGGTCTTGTAAAAAAGGGTAAAAACTTCGAAACTACAATCGGAGAAAACAATGTTGTTGTATACACATATGACAAGGATGAAATTAAAGACTCAAACAAATATTATGAATATATAGAGTCACACAATCTTAATCCAAAAGATTTCACTATCCCGAGTCTCTGGTACGCCTTAAAGAGAGCGAAGGACGATCCATTATATCAAAATGTGCTCAGATATATGGAAGATAATGGAATAACAGAGAAGAAAGAGGTAAATGCAATAGCAGTGCATGGCAAGAAAGATTCTCTTAAAGATGCTCTTAAAGGAACAGAACGCCAGTGACTGATTCTATGAGCAGGGCAGCCCATGAGAATGGCGGAGAACGTGGTCGAGATGTCAAAACCACCTCTCGGAGGCACCATAGAAAAGAGGTGTTTGTTTACGGGCTGCTCGCAATAATAATTGCTTATACGCTTGCATATTCTTTTGTCTTCATATCAGGGCCTTCATTCTTTGGCGACGATACAGTGTATTTAAATCTTGCATATTCAGTGCTTAAGGGAAATTTTTTAGAAGGTCCATTCATATTCAGCACTAGGATCTTGCAATTTTACCCAACAGCATTGTTATATGCGCTCTTCGGGACCAATTTATATACAGATTCTGGATGGGATATAATTGCATTTGCTGGGACAGTTTTAGTCACATTTTATCTTGGAAAGGAGCTATACAATGAGTATGCAGGTCTTATTGCTGCGCTCCTCCTTAGCTTTTTTCCAAGGATAGTAATACTTGCATCTACCATAAGCGAAGACGTAACAATGACATTCTTCTCAGCACTTTTGATACTGTTTATAATATACGCTGAAAAAAGAGAATCAGCAAAATGGTACTTTGTTGCAGGTTTGCTACTTATAACTCCCTTCCTTGTCACTCCAGAAGGATTTATAACAATTGTTGTTGCAGTAGTCTACTTACTGATAGAAATTTTGAGGAGGAAAATCAAAATAAACAAAATTTCATTATTCTTTATATATGGGATATTAGTATCAGGAGCACTTCTTCTTATATACAATTATTTCTATACAAATCCACACCAGCCTTTCGTAACGTTAACCACAAATCTCAATTTTTACAGCGCTGTTGGCGGGCCTAACCACATACCATCTACAAACACAGATCTGCGCTTTTATCTGCAGCAGATTTTCCCATACAATGTTATCGGTAACCTTGCCTCTGCTATATCGAGACTGGATTTCAATCCAATAAGCATCTGGCACAGCATATTTCAGATTAATTACAACAAAGTCGGTTTCTATTTTTATGTGTTTGTCATAGCGGCATTGTATCTAATTCTGAGGCTTGAAAGGAGGTCTTATGTGCCTCTGCTATGGTTTGCAGTAGGCTTTGCGTATCTTGAATTCGGGCCTATGCATGTTGGGCTGCATCCATTCGAATACCTTCTATCTTACAGGCTTGGTAGATTCCTCACACCGCTTACTGTGCCTGTAGTTCTTGCAATTGCTTTTGCCATAACAAGGTCCGTAGAAAAGAAGTCGATGATAAAAAGGCCTATTGCAGCGGTTTTGGCAGTGCTTGCTGTTCTATTTCTAATTTTGACATCCCTTCCAATAAGCATATTTTGGCACAATGCTACAGTCTATGAGACATTCGACCAAAGGGCGATTGCAAACTATATATACCAGCTTCCTCAAAACGTTAAAATATACTATTCCGGAGCATTTGCAATGACTCCAATATTTGCGCATTTTGACAACATATCAAGGTTTTATGCCTATGACGGGATATCTAACTGCAGTGACATACCTGTGGGTGCATATGTCGAGCTACCAAAATACCAGCCAATATTCGGTATTAACTACACACTCTATCCTGACAAGTACTGCCCGGGATGGAAACTTGTTTTATACCCTACAATAAAGGGCAACTATTCAGCTTCCATAGTTTCTACCGCAATGCCGTTTGGCGCCAGGCTTTACTATGTTCAGAGCAACCAGACTTATTCTAGCCAGAGCACCTCAAATTCTACTACAACAACAACCACAACTACTTCTTCAACAACAGTCACTACAGTGGTAAACACAAGTAATTCTACACAATTCAATTTCTTCAACCTCACAGGCGTCGGCCTCATAAATGCAACTAGCAGAAGAATTGAATATTTCATTATAGTCAACAATGTTTCGAGTGTTTATGTTTCAGCTAACAGGACATCGGCATCTCCAGGAGAGCAGGTGATGCTTAATGTCACATTCTCAGGGCATTTTGGCTGGGGAAGCTCAAATATGCTTATACAACAGGCAAGTAACTATTATCTTAACAGCCCCCTGATAAACGTACACTATTACGGTGTAGAACTGTCTAACCAGTCTGGAATGCTTTTAGACCAGAACAATGGCCCGTGGAACTTATCCATAACGCAGATAGGCGAGCCTCACCAGCACATATACAAATCTCCTGCAAACTATCTGCGGGTTACATGGATAATATCCCCAACTCAGAGGGAAGTCGGGAAAACCCTGAAGCTCTGTGGAGGCTATTTTGCAACATATGAGAATACAACGCTATTCGGCGGATGGGGCGATGCATATGACAATCTTTCATATCATCAGACGCAGGTGATCAACGGAAGCATAATAAACATACCATCTAGCAACTGCGCTTACTTACAAGTTATCTGATATTGTTTTGGGGCAAAAACGCTTATTTTTACTAGAGCTGTATATATTTTTACTAGAGCTGTATAGATAGCTATAAATATGAGTTTGCATATCAGTATATTGAAAGATTTTTATATGATGCTTCGCAATTATAGTGTGCAGGGATGGCGGAGCCTGGTCAAACGCGGCGGACTCAAGATCCGTTGGCTTAGGCCTGCGGGAGTTCAATTAATTTGAGCAAATCTCCCTCCCTGCACTTAGGGTGTTAGCATGTCAAGTAGAATAAAAGTCAAGAAAAAGGGCAGCAAGAAGGTTGCTCATTCTGTGAAATCTAGGCATTCAGGCGTAATAAGTAAGATTAAGAGTGCCAAAATAAAGAAGGAGGTAATGCTGGAGATGCCACATTATCCTCAGACTGAGGAATTTACAAGCTCTGCTGCATGTGCAATGATGGTGCTTAAATATATAGACAGTAATTTCAAGTTCAGGAAGGAATACGAGTATAGTATCTGGCAGGAGACAGTAAATGGAAGTGTCTGGCATGGCTCTAAATACGGTCTTGCTTATGCCCTTGCCAAGCGTGGAGCAAAGGTGGGGATAATAAGCAATACTAAAGATGAAGGCTATGAGAAGAAGCTCGCTGTCTATGAAAACATAAATCTAGATGCACTGCAGGCATCATTCAATGAAATAAGGCAAAAAGCGCAGCAGATGAACATAGAAGAAGAATATAACAATGTATCTTTGCAGTATATCAAGAAAATTCTCTCGGCAAAGTATATACCCATAGTGCTGATAAATGCCCAGGCAATAAACCCTTATCTTGAAAGCTCACCGCACTGGGTTGTTGTAAGCGGTTACAATAATGACTCTTTCTTTATAAACGACCCCTATTCAGATAGCACAATTACCATCGAGGCTGACGCATTCAAGTCTGCGCTTGGCTTTGAGAACAACCACCATGTAATTGTGGTAGACTCAAACTATAAGAAATAGCAAAATTGTACGGCTAAAAACAGTGGAGGGCAATTAACTGAACTAGCTTCAGCGTGGGGTTATCAGTACTTAATCCCTTTTAGCCTTAGAGACCACTGCACAAGTGCATTTACTAGCTCCTTTATGAGCTCTCTTGTCTGCTCATCCACAACTCTGCCGCCCTCTATCTTTTCAGAGGCTCCTGTTATATACACCTGAGGCCTTTCAACCGGATGCATGTTTAGGAATGAAAAGATCTGGCGCATGTGAAGCTGTGCTGCTGATGTTCCTATAAGCCCACCCCCTGTGGCTCCAAACACCGCTACAGGCTTGTCATTGAAAGAGTTATCAGCAGATGGCCTTGACGCCCAGTCTATTGCATTCTTTAGCACTCCAGGTATAGAGCGGTTATACTCAGGTGTGGCTATAAGCAGTGCATCGGCCTCCTTTATCTTTCTCTTGAACTCCTTCACTGAATTAGGCATTTCCTGCTCTAAATCCTGATTGTAGAGTGGTATCTGTGCAAGGTCAAAGATTTCTATTTCTGCATTCTCTGGTGTTAGCTCCTTTGCTGTAGCTATAAGTGCCTTGTTGTAAGAATCCTTTCTGAGGCTCCCAGCAAAGGCTAGTATTTTTATGCTATGCTTATTTTTTTCTTCCATGTTGCATAAATTGCACGTTATGTATTAAATTTTTGCACCTAAAATTATAGTAGCAAAGTAAAATTTAGCATTATGAAGAATTAGCGACGCTTTAGATACGAAATTGCAAATTGAGAGACCACTGCAACCTATAAATAAATTTACTTGTAAATATGAATGATGGAAGTCAAAAGCGAGAATCACAACTCAGGAGATAAGCACAACAAGGTTGCGAATGGCGAGCTTTTCAGGATCGCTGTTTTCATAATAATATTTTCAGTACTTGTTGCAGTTTTCTATGCACTTCTAATTTTCCTAAATGTAAACAAGGACTATGCATCATGGCTTACGGC